>JGI10216J12902_101215836_pt1 | contig 16168 bp, 15 predicted proteins | sample KanNatreferecore_FD_12902 | JGI IMG/M metagenome (IMG submission 12902)
ACCTCAGGTGCATAACTCTGTTGATTAGTCAGGAACCCTCATGAGTTCCAGCAGGCGTTCGAGGTCGTCCGCTGAGTAAAAGTGGACTGTCAGCGTGCCGCGATTCTTGGGGCCGACTTTGATCGCAGCGTCAGTTTGCAGAAATCGACGGAGGCGCTCCTCGATTCTCTTGACCTCGGGTGATTGCCGATCAATCGCTCTGGGTCTTCCGGCTCTCCTGGTTCTAGGTGTTCCGACGACCCGGAGTCGTTGTTCCACCTCGCGTACTGTGAGCCCGTCCTTGACGATCTCGCGAGCAAGATTGGAAATCTGCTCCGGGTCTTCGAGGCCAAGGAGAACCTTGGCGTGTCCCATCGTGAGATGGCCTTCCTGGAGGAGCTTCCGGACAGGTGCCGGTAGCTGAAGCAGACGGAGCATGTTCGCGACGGTCGTCCGGTCCTTCCCGACTGTTTCGGCGATCTGTTGCTGAGTTATCCCAAAATCGTGGGTCAGCTTGTGGTAGCCTTCTGCTTCCTCGATCGGGTTGAGGTCTGTTCGCTGAAGGTTCTCGATCAGCGCCAATGTGAGGATCGTCTTGTCATCGATCTCTTTGATGATCGCTGGTATTTCTCTCCACCCGAGCTGCGCAGCTGCACGTAAGCGCCGCTCGCCGGCAATCAGCTCAAATCCATCTTTCCCTGGCCGGCGGCGTACGGTTATCGGTTGGAGTAGGCCGCTCGCTTTCAGGCTTTCCTGTAGTTCCCCAAGTTCCTCGACGTCGAATTCTTGTCGAGGCTGGAAAGGATTGGGCGCAATCTGGGCGATCGGAATTGACTTGAGCGCTCCCTCATCGCTCGAAGCGAGTCCCGTAGCGCTGCCGAGTAGCGCCTCGAGCCCTTTACCCAATCGGCGCGGCGTTTTTTCAGTTGGCACCGTCGTCTCCTTCAGCGGTTCGTTCGATCAACTCCTTTGCGACATTCATGTAGGCCTGCGCGCCGACTGAGGCGACATCGTAAAGAATGATCGGTTTTCCGAAACTGGGTGCCTCTGCTAATCGGACATTCCTCGGCACGACATTTCGGAAGACCTTGGGCCCGAAATACTCTCGGGCGTCTTCAGCAACCTGTCTCGACAGGTTGAGGCGGGAGTCGTACATGGTGAGTAGGACACCGTCGATACCAAGCTTTTCATTGGCGCTGTGCTGAACGCGGTGCACAGTATTAAGAAGCTGAGACAGTCCCTCGAGTGCGTAGTACTCGCACTGCAGCGGAATGAGCAGGGCATCAGCCGCTACGAGCATGTTGATCGTGATAAGACCGAGCGACGGCGGGCAGTCGATGATGACGTAGTCATAATCCTGCCGTAGTACATCGACTGCCTCACGCATGACGTGATCGCGGTCGGCCTTGTCGACGAGCTCCACTTCAGCGGCTGCCAGGTCCGGAGTGGCGCCGACAACATCCAGTTTCTCGAACTGCACCGAAGCTTGGCGGGAAGATCTGAGATCTGAATTTCCGACCAGAACGTCGTAGAGCGTCAGAGGAACAGCTTCCTTCTGCAGGCCGACGCCGCTGGTGGCATTGCCTTGTGGATCCGCGTCAATCAACAGCGTGTGTTGCTCGGCGGCGGCGAGGCTGGCAGCGAGATTTACGGCGGTCGTCGTTTTGCCAACACCACCCTTCTGATTTGCAATTGCGATTATTCGGGCCACGCCATTCGGTGAGGAGTCCGCCTAATCTACCCACCGAGAGAAGAGGTTTCCACGTGGAACTGTGGAGACTTTGTTCCACGTGGAAATAGCTCTACTGTCCGGGAATGAATCTCCAACGGGTGGCCACTTCAACCGTGAGCGTTTCTTCACCGGGATTGATCGGCGTTTCGGCCTGAGCCGCAGCGGCAACGGCGCCTCGCATCATCATCAGTGGGCGAGGCGGTGGAGGAGAGTATGCGCCAATGTTGATCTCGAGCAGGGTACCAAGTGATCCGCGCGCGGCGCGTGCAGCTGCTTCAGCGTCCGCACGTGCTTTTTCGATGGCTGTGGCAATCGCGCTCCTCCGAGCAGCCTCGGTGTTTGAGGCATAGAACTGGAGCGACGTGATCATGTTGGCTCCATGTGATAGGGCGGCGTCGATAACAGGTCCTACCTGGCTGAGCTTCCGGACGTCTACCAGGATCGTGTTCGTCACGTTGTACGCAACGATCGTCGGCTCTTTTCCCTGTTCGTAACGCTGCTCCGGATAAACGTTGTAATTGATTGTGGAAAGCTGGTCGCTTCCTAAGCCCAAAGCCCGGAGCGCGGACAACACTGACTGCTGTTTGTTGGCATTTTCAGCGGCGGCAGCCGCCGCAGTACTTGCGCGGGTTTGCACGCTGATTTGAATTGTGGCCCGATCCGGGGAAACTTTTACTTCGCCACGCCCACTCACCGCAATCTGGGGGATCGGAGCAGTTGACGCTGGACTGTCTTGCGAGTGTACAGTTACTGGCGCAAAAAGAGCCATGCTTAACCACAAATGCCGTTTCATTTTAGAGATCTCGTCGAAAAAAGGGGATTATTGAGGAGACGTTCCAAGGTGCCGAACCTTGCACAAGCTTAGTCAGGCTGAATAGAGCAGCTCGATGTCGTGAATTCGGCTCAGGTTCATCCCAATGATTCCTTCTGTCTCGCTGCGCATGAACATGTTCGCGAATTTTGCACCCCAGACAATCTCGTTTGCCTGGTAGGAAGACCGCGAATGAACGCTCTGGGAGACTGTTTCGTCGGTAGCAATGAGGAGCACGAGCAGTTCCGCATCGGCCTTCACCAGGTCGGCTTGTGTCAAACCCCACATTGGGCTGGAAGCATCAATCGGATGTACGACCGTCCAGCTCAATGGGAAGAAGACAACTCGATTTCGCTCGAGACTCAGGTCGTAGAATTTCCGGATCGTCGACTGGCCGACTTGCTCGATCTTCGTAAGAATCGCCTGCACCTGCACCTCGATCAGCTGGCTGCTGCGCGCGTTGGCGATTCTGAACTCCAGTGCGGTCTTGTCACGATAGGGAGCCACGATTGCATTGCGGCTATAGATGATTCGTGCTGACGGTCGTGAAAACCGCGCGAAGATCACACCCGTAGCCAGTGCTACTCCAACAATGTTCAGCAGCGCTTCGATCGTAACCAATGTGTTCGCGGCTACTCCAACCGGGATGATATTTCCGTAGCCGATCGTTGCGAACGTGTCGACACTGAAGAAGAACGCCCTGTAGAAGGGTTCGCCCGCGAAGCTTCGTGTAGCTGATTGCAGTGCGTCTGGTCCCAGTAACAGGTATGCAAACGCGAAAAGGGTGTTGATGCCGACGTATGATGCGGTAATGAAAGCAAGAAATTTTGGCCACGAGATCGTGAGTAGCCAATGGTAGAGACTCAGCGAGGATAACGGATCGAGTCCGTCGAGAACGACATTGAACGTCCCGTCGCGATTCAACAGCCGGCGACGTGTTCCTCTCGCGACCTCGGTTCCGAAGCCGAGGTCCCGGAGTTCTTCCTGTGCTGCGGAGGCAGGCTGCCCCACAACTTGTGAGGAGGTCATCTCTGATCTTCGGTTGCACCGTGTGAAGCCGTGCCTGCGAAAAATGGCCTGGAATATCGGGTAACGCTACATTCGCCCGATGAAATCCACGGAGACTTCGATCGCGCGTGCCACGCTGTTGATCGTCATATCAGCTCTCAGCTTCGGATCGATTTCCATCCTGACTGTGCTGACAACGCGCGCCGGCACTTCTCTTTTGACGGCGATGGCGTGGCGGTATGTCTTGGCAGCGGTAATTCTCGGCGCTGGGTTACAGGTCGCGTCGATAGCGCCGGTTTCCGGACGCCGAGTCGTTCAATTGATGCTGATGGGCGGGTGTGGCCAGGCGCTGATTACTTATCTGAGCTTGCACGCGCTCGAGTACATACCAGTAGGACCATTAGCGTTTCTGTTCTATACGTATCCAGCGTGGGTTGCACTTATCGCTGCAATCCGCCGGACTGAACCGTTGACACCTGTGCGTGTCGTCGCGCTGATCCTTGCCCTCACTGGTGTCACGATCATGGTGGGCGCACCCACTGGAAAGCTCAATCCAGTTGGCGTCGCACTCGCTCTTGCCTCCGCGCTCATCTACTCGGCTTACCTGCCGACACTCGGGCAGTTGCAGCGGGGTGTACCGGCGCTCTTCGCGACTTTTCTACTGGTAAGCGGAGCGGCAATCGCCTTTGTGCTTTCGGCGTTATTCGCGGGCGAGCTTTTGCTTCCGCGTTCGATTTCAGTCTGGGTGAATATTCTCCTGTTGACGTTTGTGTCGACCGTGATTGCGTTCTGGTCGCTAATCAAGGGTTTGTCGGTGCTCGGCTCAGTTCGGACTGCCATTATTGCGACCGTCGAGCCCTTCTTCACCGCCGTCCTCGGAGTCCTGGTCCTCGGGAACCAGTTTAGTATGGCAACTCTAGTCGGCGGAGTGCTAATCGCCGCGGCAGTGTTAGTAATCGAGTGGAGCTCGACTCATATTCCAGCTACTGCGTAGCTGCCAGGCGTCGACGGCGTTCGATTTCGATCACCAGATTCTGCAAATCGCTTGGGCTTACGCCCGGAATTCGAGAAGCCTGGGCTAGTGAATGAGGCCGGAGATGCGACAGCTTCTGGCGGGCCTCGAACGACAGGGAACGCATCTCGTTGTACTCCAGGTCGGGGTCGAGAGAGAAATCGCCCATGCGACGCAGACGGTCGGCCTGGGCTCTCTCGCGCTCGAAGTAGCCGGCATATTTGATCTCGAGATCCGCGGTGACCAACGCTTCCTTGTCGAGATCCACCAGTCCAACCGCCTGGAAAAGCTGCTCGAGTAAAACGTCCTGACGTTTTGCCACCTCGGATATTCTCACCGAGTGTGATAGCGGTGTTGTCCCGGCAGCGGAAAGAATACCAGCAGCCTGATCGGGATGAATGCTGGTTGTGTCAGCGAGGCGTAGAGCGGAATCTTCGTGCTCCAATCGTGTCTTGATCGTTCCAGCTTCATTCTTGGAGTAAATGCCGAGTCGCATGCCAATGCCGCCGAGACGTCGTAGAGCATTGTCCTGGCGCACGGTGAGTCTGAACTCCGATCGCGAGGTGAAAAGCCTGTAAGGCTCGTCTACTCCACGGGTAACGAGATCGTCGATGAGTACGCCGATGTAGGATGTCTCCCGACCCAGTACAATAGCCTGCTTCTTCTGTGTGAAGAGTGAGGCGTTCATGCCAGCGACTACACCCTGCCCTGCGGCTTCCTCGTATCCGGTGGTGCCATTGATCTGGCCGGCGAAGAAAAGACCTGGCACCGCCTTGACTTGTAGCGAAGCATCCAGTTGGGTGGGCGGGTAATAGTCGTACTCGATTGCGTAGCCCGCGCGAGTCATTCGCGCGTCGGCAAGTCCGCGGACAGAGCGGAGAATATCGAGCTGTACTTCGGCCGGAAGCGAGGTAGAAAGACCGTTGACGTAGAGCTCTGATGTATCGTGTCCCTCCGGCTCGAGGAAAAGCTGATGTCTTTCGGCGTCAGGAAACTTGACAATCTTGTCTTCGACTGACGGACAGTACCGCGGCCCCCGAGAGGAGATCGCGCCGCCGTACATCGCCGACTTACCAATGTTGTCCTTGATGATGCTCTTGCCTTCCGCCTCGAGATACGTGATCCAACAAGGCATTTGAGCCGGATGCCTCGTGGTGTTACCAACGCGACGCTTCCCGGTCCAGAAGTGCGACCACGAATAGTCGAACTGTTCGATCTCGCTTTCCTGGATCTCCAACGCCGAATAATCGACCGAGCGGCCATCGATACGTGGTGGAGTTCCTGTTTTGAAACGAGCTACGGTCAGACCAGCTGCCTCGAGTTGCTCGGCGAGATGCGTCGTCGCGTTCTCACCTGCTCGCCCACCGGCAATGTGAGTGTCGGTGCCGATGTGAATTCGACCACGGAGGAAAGTCCCGGTGGTGATCACAACGCTTCCTGCGCTGAAGCGTCTGCCTTCGAGCGTTTCCGCTCCGAGCACCCGTCCCTCGCCCGGTGCGAGAATGAGTCGTGCTACAGTTCCTTGGATCGTCTGCAGGTTTGGTTGTGTCTCGAGCTGGGACCGGACCGCACGCCGGTATAGGCCGCGATCGCACTGTGCGCGTGGTGCCCACACAGCAGGGCCTTTGCTCCGATTCAACATGCGAAACTGGATCATGGCCAGATCGGTAGCCCTTCCCATGATTCCGCCGAGTGCATCGACTTCGCGCACGACTGTGCCCTTTGCTACTCCGCCGATTGCCGGGTTGCAGGACATCTGGCCGATGGTTTCGAGCGCACTGGTGATCAAGCCAACGCGTGCGCCGAGGCGTGCGGCCGCGATAGCGGCCTCCGTTCCGGCGTGGCCGGCACCAATGACGACGACGTCAAATTCGGATTCGAAGTTCTGCGAGCGCGACATAGATTAAAGATAAAGGAAGCACCAACACTTTAGTTAGTCTCTTATCGAACCTAATTCATGCCTGTAGAGTTGCCTCGCGACCGAGTCATAGTTCTAGTGCGTCAAAGTGCATTCGAACGCAGCGGATTGACTCGACGTGCCATTGACGAGCGGTACAATCTCACGGATGAAGAGTTCCGAGTTGAGGAAGGGCTGATCGTGCTTGGGCCGTTGCCAGCGGACGACATGCTTCCGGAGCTGGTCGAGGATTTTGAAGCCAGCGGTTTGGTTTACTTTGAGGACTTTTTCGAGTTGGGCGGTAATTGGCCGGATTGGCTTTCACTCTATGCGCGGGTGGTGAAAGACTCCAGCGCTTAGAGGCGCTGTTCGACAACCGCCCACTCTTCGACCATTGCTATGCCATCTTCGATTCGGTCGATCACTACCTCGGCACCGGTCGCCAGCGATTTCGTACCCAGAGCCCTCGCCGGCAACCTGACCTCGGTACCAAGGTGATCGTAGCTGATTTCTCCCGGCGCTGATGGAGTGATGGTTTGCGTAACGACGGCCAGCTGACCCTGAATCTCGTGGTCTGTGCTGGCTGACGATGGTGTCACGCCACGTAACGCCCACTGCGCAAGTAGCGTAATCATCCCACTGATTGCGAGTGCACCTGATGCTATCGCCAGCAACACGACGCTCCAGAGAGGAAGTCGAGTGTGTGATGCGAGCGGATAGCCTACAGCCCCGAAGCCGACGGCAAAGGCAGCTATGGCTGGGAGATTGAAAAACGGAGAAGGCACGCGCGTGTGTTTCGCCCGCGTACGCTCGACCCCGTGCAGCATTGCGAACACCGCTAGCAACAGACCGCCGACGAAAGCGGCGAGGAACACGATCCGTATAGCTGTCACGGGCTCGACAAAGCGTCGTCGGGTAAGTCAGTCCTCGATCAGACCTCAGGAGCCGAGGTAAGTCCGGAACCAGGCGATCGTGGCTGGCCATGCCTGCCGCGTCGCTGCCATGTTGGCGCCATCCATTCCAGTCTGTTGTCGCAGAAATCCATGACCGGCGCCAGCGTAAATGTTGTGTATGTAAGTCCGGCCCAGTGCACGAAGGGCGGAGTCGGCAGGTGGAATCGTAGCGTCGACGCGAGCATCATTGCCGCCATAGAGTCCAAGGACCGGTGCGCGAACAGATGGAAGATCGGTCGGTTTTGGGGAGACGCCATAATAAACGACTGATGCACCAAGCTCGGGAGCATGAACCGCGTGTGCGAAGGAAACTCCTCCGCCCCAGCAAAAACCGACGATGCCGTATTTCTTCTGTGCTGCGGGCAGGGACATTCCATACTGAGCGACAGCGTCCAGCTGCTTTTGCACCCAGCCGGGATCAAGCGTTCTGATTGCAGCTTGAGCCAGCGGTGCAACAACACTGTCCGGGCCGTTGGGCAGATTTTTCATCGTGAGAAGATCCGGTGCGATCGCGATGAAACCATCGGCTGCGAGTTGATCTGCCACGCCGCGGATCCACGTGGAGAGTCCGAAGATCTCGTGCACGACCAAAACCACCGGCGCCTTGGTGCTTCGTTCAGGATACACTACCCATGCACGAAGGCTGTCTCCACTGCCGGTGCGGATCGTGACCCACTCCGAATGGCGAGGTGAAGCGCTCAGGCGTGTAGGCGCTCCTGCGGCATCGGGCGGAAGTCCTTGGGTCTGGGTAGCTGCGACCACTTCCGCGGAAGGAGCTGGCATGCCGTGATCCGCGTGAGTATCCGCAGCCGGGACCATCTTGTTGCTCGTGCACGCCAAACCACCGAGCGAAACGACCAAACCCAGCCTGTATGCTGCTTGTTGAAGCCGCATGTCACTCACTCCCCTGTTTGGCCAATTGTTGAGGCGCCGACACACTCTCGAACTGCTTGGCGAAGAATTTCCCAACCCGATATTCCGCATAATAAAACGGACGCCATGGCCAAGAGCCAGCTATGAAGCCGGCATGGCCTCCGCTCTCTACGAATTCGGTGTGCAAATACCGGTTCTTCCTGGCTACTTCCCTTACTTCCTCCAGGACTTCGGGTGGCAGCATCGGATCATCTATCGCACTCAATAGTAGCGTATCGATCCTAATATTCGACAGGAAATGCAGAGAGCTCGAGCGCCGATAGTAATCCTGTGCATCCTTGAATCCATGCAAAGGGCCCGTGATCAGGTCATCGAAATCCTCGAGCGTTCGCAGACCCGAGATTTTCTCAGGAGGAGCAATGTCCGGAAATTTCTGGGCCTTGGCGCGTGCCTTCTCCTTCAGAGAATTGAGAAAGAATCGCTGGTAGAATCGCGAGAACCCGCGGCTGATTCTCCTGGCAGAACGGGCCAGGTCGAAGGGAACCGAAATCGCAGCAGCCGCCTTGAGCTTGGCAGGCAAATCGGTGCCGCGCTCACCAAGGAGCTTGAGCAACACGTTACCGCCGAGTGAAACACCAACGACACCGAGTACAGGCGCGTTGGATTCGGCAGCGATCTTCTCGAGTGCGAATCCGGCATCAGTCGTTTCGCCGGAGTGATAGAATCTTCGGGTGCGGTTCAGCTCGGTACCGCAGGAGCGGAATATCAGCAGATCGGCGCCCCACCCTCGTCGGGCTGCTTCGTTGAGAAGGCCCTGTGCATAATGAGAGCGAACTGTACCCTCTAGTCCGTGCAGGATCAGCAGGCGCGGCGCGCCCGGTCTGGCCGGCAAACGATGTACATCCACAAAGTCTCCGTCGGGAGTGTCCCATCGTTCGAGAACCGTAGCTGCAAAGGACTGCCGGCGAAATAACTTTCCCCAGAGTGTCTGCAGATGGCCGCCAGGAATCCACCAGGCGGGAGAATAGATTAACTCGCTTGCCATTCGGCTAATGCAACCGGTTCGGCTTCAAGACACTTTCCGAAGACAACGCTAAGAATGGAAGTCCAGATTTTCGGCATCAAAAAAAGCGCTGATACGCGTAAGGCCCTGCGTTTTTTCTCGGAGCGGCGAGTAAAGACCCACTTCGTTGATCTGATGGAGCGTCCGGCATCATTGGGTGAGCTGCGCAGATTTGCGCAGAAATTTGGTGTGTCAGCGCTCGTTGATCGAGACTCCAGGCGTTTCGACGAGCTCGGTCTCCGCTATGCGCAACTATCGGACGATCGGTGGCTTGAGAAACTCTCAGAGGAGCCACTCTTACTCAGGCTTCCATTGGTCCGTAATGCGAACCGGCTCGTCATCGGTGCGGATGAAGCAACGTGGAAAAGCTGGATGCAACCGTAAAGAATGCATCGCTTGTGGGTGTAAGCCCGTACAGGCGATATTGCACTTTCGCGTCGCCCGCCCTCTGTAATCAGCTTCAACTCGCCCCCGTCCCACCACAGTGACTTATCGAGTTCTCGTCACCGATGAGATCGATGCCGAAGGTGTAGCGCTGCTTTCGGCCGAGCCGAAAATCGCCGTCGACGAAGTGCCAACCCTGCCTAAGGACGAGTTGCTGTCTCGTATCGCCGACTACGATGCAATCGTCGGCCGCAGCGCGACACGGATTTCAGCCGAACTGCTCGAGCGAGGCAGGAAGCTGAAGGTGGTCGGGCGGGCCGGGGTTGGAGTCGACAACATTGCTCTCGACACGGCGACATCTCTCGGTGTAGCCGTCATCAATGCGCCGGCCGGAAATACTATCGCGGTTGTGGAGCTGTTTTTTGGCGCCGTCATCTCACTGCTCCGACATATTCCCCGCGCGGACAGTTCGATGCATGCAGGAAAGTGGGAGCGATCAGCCCTGCTCGGATCGGAGTTGAAGGGGAGGACGCTCGGGATTGTCGGCCTGGGCAGGATCGGCGGAGAGGTAGCGGCACGTGCCAGAGCGTTTGGAATGAATGTTCTCGCTTACGATCCATACATTGCCCAATCACGCTTCGAGGCATTGCGCGCACAGGAGACCGCGTCTCTCGATGCGTTGCTCGAGCAATCGAACATTCTGACGCTTCACACTCCTCTCACTGACGAAACAAAAGGCATGATCGGCAAGCGGGAAATCGCGCGGCTTCCTCGACAGTCGATAGTGGTCAACATGGCCCGCGGCGGCATTGTCGATGAAAAGGCGCTGCTGGACGCGCTGGCGAGCGAGCATCTGTTCGGCGCAGTCGTCGATGCCTACGAGAAGGAGCCGCTGGCGGTGGACCACCCGCTCAGAACGCTTCCGAATGTTCTACTCACACCGCACATTGGTGCCTCGACGTCGGAAGCACAGCGCAACGTTGCCGTCGACGTTTGCATGGCCGTGCGCGATGCATTGCTGAGCGGAGAGCTGTCACGTTCGATAAACGTTGCCGACGTCGGTGGGCAGTGGGCCGACGTCGAGCCGGCACTCACACTGGCCCGTCGAGCGGCTGCAGTCGGCAGAGCGATTCTGGCAACACAGGGAACGCGCGTCGTCCAACGAATCGATCTCCGCTCGGGATCCGCCTTGACTGCGGCAAGGAGTGCGCTGCTTGCCTCGGCCGCGCGAGGGTTGCTGGAGGGGACCGTTGAACAGGAACGTCTCAATCTGATCAACGCGCGGGCGAGTGCAGAAGCTCGAGGAATAGACCTTTCGACCACGGAGACCCCGGCGCAGGATAACCCATACGTGGTTGAAGTCAGGCTTAGTGGAGGAATGCAGGAGATTGCTATTGCTGGAACCGCCCAGCCGGGAGCAGCTCCGCGCCTCACACGAATTGGCGCCTTTCACGTGGATGTTCAGCCCCGTGATACGCTGTTGATTCTTACCAACAATGATGTGCCTGGTGTAATCGGACGCGTCGGAACACTACTTGGCGAAGCCGGCGTGAACATCGCGGAATACCATCAGGCTCGCCTGGCCCAGGGCGGTCAGGCACTCGCAGCTGTTTCGGTGGATGGAGATATCAGCGAGACGGTGCGTCAATCACTGCTTCGTCTTCCTGACGTATCATCGGCCGCAGTTGTCTGCTTTCATCCAGGGTGACCGTCAGCCTGAGCAGCGACAAGGCCGTCCGCGAAGCTTACGAAGCGGATGCATCCGGCCTTCATCTAGTACCCGATCTGGTAGCTCGACCCACGTCGATTGCGGAAGTCATCGAGCTCGCGCAGCAAGCTGCGACTGATCGGATACCGATTACCTGTGCAGGTGCTCAGACCAGTACGACGGCAGCATCGATCACCGACAACGGAATTCTGCTTTCGCTTCGCTCACTCGATAGCATATCGGCGATCGATGCAACCGAGAGAACAATCCGGGTTGGTGCTGGTGCGCTTGTCGGCGATATAAAACGGATCGCAGCAACGTCGGAGCTCCTCTTCGCTCCGGATCCGACCAGCGAAGAAGAATCAACTATCGGCGGAGCCATCGCCTGCAACGCATCAGGAGCGCGCACTTTCAAATACGGTGCGACCCGCAAGCACGTACAGGGACTGAAGGTCGTGCTGGCCAATGGCGAGCTTGCGGAATTCCGGAGGACGAACCTCGAGAAGAATACCGTTGGCTATGCCTTTGCCCATGACCCTATTGACTGGTTTATCGGCAGTGAAGGAACGCTCGGGATTATCGTGGAAGCCGAGCTTGCTTTATTGCCGCTACCGTCGCACGTCGTCGGTCTCGCTGTGTTTTTCACGACAGAGGCAGAAGCGCTGAGATTTGTTGTCGAGACACGAGAGTCGCGGGCGGTCCATCCACGATGCATTGAATATTTCGATGATCAGGCAATCGAGATTGCGCGTGCGTCAGCTGCAGGTGGGATTCTGCCCGACGGGGCTGCAGCGATGGTGTATGTCGAGCAGGAAATCAGCGACGATCTCGATTCGACGTTCGGTAGATGGGTAGATCTGATCGAGCCCTTTGATTCAGGCTTCGAACCGCTCGTTTTCGATGGTGAGGCGCGGCTGAGAGAAGCGCGAAGGATTCGGCACAGCATTCCGTCGACGATGAATGAACGTGGAGGTGGGCATCGGCAGGCCGGCGGAAGGAAGGTCTCAACCGATTGGGCAGTGCCCTATCACCGACTGGCCGAAGCAATTCGAGGGGCGCGTACCCTGGCCAGAGAGCGCGGGATCGACCAGCCTGTCATTTACGGTCATGCCGGCAACGGACATCCGCATCAGAATTTCATCGCTCGCAGTTCAGCGGAGCTCTCCACCATAGAAGAAGTGGTCGAGCAGACGCTGAGGCAGGTGCTCGCCCTTGGCGGTACGGTGGCGGCGGAGCACGGGATTGGGAAGATCAAGCGAAAATGGCTTCCGCTACAGATGAATCCGCTGCAGATCGCCATGATGACAGCTGTAAAAAACGAGCTTGATCCTCTCGGCATTCTGGCACCGGGGAATATTCTGTGAGCCGGTTTAATTCCATCGTCTTCGACGTGGACTCCACGTTGAGTGGAATCGAAGGAATCGACTGGCTGGCAGCGTTGCGCGGTCCCGAGACTGAGGCGTGGAGTGCAGGCCTGACCGAGCGGGCGATGCGGGGAGAGATTCCGATCGAGGCAGTTTACGGTCAGAGAATGGGGAAAGTCAGACCGGACAAGGCCGAAATCGAGCAGTTGGGCAGAGAGTACGTCGAGCGTATCGCGCCTGGGGCGCGGCAAGCATTTGTCGAGTTCCACCAGCATGACATTGAGCTGGTGATGGTGAGCGGCGGCCTGCGTGAAGCAATACTCCCTCTCTCCCGAGAGTTGGGCGTCGACGAACGCAGATTGTACGCGGTATCTGTGTTCTTCGACGACAAAGGTGGATATGCCGGATTCGACGAGCGATCACTCCTCACCCGGCAGGATGGAAAGCGAATCACAGTTCGGGACATGGGACTCCCAGGTCCGATACTGGCAGTCGGTGACGGCATGACTGATTGCGAGATCAAACCGGTCGTCGAAAGCTTTGCCGCATTTACCGGCTTTACACGTCGTGCGCCTGTCATCGAGTGCGCCGATTTCGTGATCGAAAAATTCGACCAGCTGACAGAGCTCGTACTGAAATGAACGCCACAAAAACCTTTGGCACTTTTTTCCTGCCGGGCCCGACGGAAGTTCGGGAGGAAGTCATGATGGCCATGATTCGGCCGATGATTCCGCATCGCGGACGGGAATTCGAGGACCTGTTTGCGCGGCTTCAGGAGGGCCTTCGTCCTCTGTTCAGGACTGATCGCCCTGTCTACATCAGCTCCTCGTCTGCGACAGGAATGATGGAGGCTGCGATCCGATGCGCTCCGCCCGGCCGAATTCTCTGTCTGGTGAATGGAGCGTTCTCGGAACGGTTTGCTCATATCGCATCCATGTGTGGTCGCGATGTCGATCGCTATGACGTCGCGTGGGGACAAGTGCACGCGATTCCCCAGCTGGAAGAACGTCTGGCGATGCGGAAGTACAGTGCGGTAACCGTCGTTCACTCCGAAACGTCAACTGGCGCCCTGAACGACGTACGCGCAATCTCTGACTGCGCACATCGTCACGGTCTCGTCTGTCTGATCGACAGCGTCAGCGGATTGGGAGGAGCTGAGCTTCGCTTCGACGATTGGAACCTCGATTACGTACTGACCGGTTCGCAGAAGGCACTCGCCCTTCCGCCCGGGCTCTCGTTCGCCGTCGCATCTACGAGCTTTGTCGACCGCGCTAACGCGATGCAGGGCCGGGGCGTCTATTTCGATCTGGTCGAGCTCGATGCGTACGCACGTCGCAACCAGACTCCGAGCACACCAGCGCTAACTCTGTTTTACGCGTTGGAAACCCAACTCAAATCAATCGCGACCGAAGGACTCGAGGCGCGATGGGCCAGGCACAAGGCGATGGCCTCGCGAACTCAAGACTGGGTGGCGAAAATCAGCGATGAGACTGGAAAAAAATTGAGCAATATCGCCCCGCTCGGATCTCAGTCACCTACGGTGTCTGCTATCCGCCTCCCCACGGAGCTCGCAGCCGAGAGTTTCACTTCCTCAGTTGCAAAACGAGGGATTGTGGTCGGAAATGGCTACGGCAAGCTGAAGAGCTCGACGTTCCGCATTGGTCATATGGGTGATCACACCCTGGAAACAATCGAGCGCTGTCTCGCAGCCTGCTCGAGTGTGCTGCGTTCTTGACTCAGATATCAGTCTCGAACGCTGGGGTCGAGTTCGGCGCGACAAAACTTTTCGAGGGGATCACCTTCACTGTAGCAGCAGGTGATCGCTGGGGAATCCTCGGCCGGAATGGAAGCGGTAAGACCACGTTGTTCCGGCTGATTACCGGTGCGCTTCAGCCGAGTGGAGGTACTGTCACTCGTCAACCAGGTCTACGGATCGCTCTTCTGGAGCAGCATCGCGATTTCGGTGATGCCAAAACGGTGTGGGAAGCCGGCGCCGGTGAATTCGCTGATCTGTTGGCGCTGGAGCAATCGCTGGCAGAACAGGCCAATCGATTGACAGCGGCGAGCAACTCCGAGACTCCGCAAATGCTGGCGCGTTACGACCGTGATCTCGAACGGTTCGAGCGCGAAGGCGGCTACACTTTCGCTCCGCGTGTGGACGCGATCCTTCAAGGGCTCGGCTTCGATGCTGAGAAAGCTCGCAATCAACCACTCGAGCAGTTGAGTGGTGGAGAGCGAGGGAGGCTTGGTCTCGCAAGGCAGCTCGTGAGCGCCGCGGACGTGCTTCTCCTCGACGAGCCGACGAATCACCTCGACCTGGAAACGACACGCTGGTTGGAGGAGTACCTCCGAAATACTGATCGGACCGCTCTGGTGATCAGTCACGATCGCGCGTTTCTCGCCAATGTGGTCGATCACGTACTCCATCTCGAAGGCAGCAGCGCGGTCGCGTATACCGGTAGCTATGAATCTTTCGTCGTTCAGCGGGAGGAACGAAGACTGAGTCAGCAACGCAGCTATGACAAACAACGCAAGGTGATTGCCGAGCAGCAGGACTACATCAGGCGGAACATCGCCGGTCAGAACTCGAGACAGGCGAAAGGTCGCCGTAAGCGCCTGGGTAGACTTCCACGACTGAGCGCTCCCGTCACGGATGCAGCGACGGCGATGGGATTGAGGTTGGATCCGTCTGAACGAGGTGGCGACCAGGTGGCAATAGCGCGCGATGTAACGCTGGAGGTCGGTGGAACAACTCTGATCTCCAACTTTACGGCAACGATTCAGCGTGGCGATGTGGTCGGTTTCGTCGGCCCGAATGGGAGCGGGAAATCAACTTTCCTCCGAACCCTGATGGGAGAGTCCGAAGTCTCAGCCGGAGAGCTGAGGTTGGGTGGCTCGGTGAGACCCAGCTACTACCGTCAGGATATGACCCAGGTGCCGTTGGATCGAACGCTCTACGAGGTCATCAGCGAGCTCAGGCCGCAGTGGGAACGACGTCAGATTCAGGGGCATCTGGCAAAGTTCGGTTTCTCCGGTGATGAAGCCCAGCGTCGCGCTGACACGCTATCAGGTGGAGAACGGGCCAGAGTCGCACTGGCGATGATGGTGCTCAGTCGGGCGAACTTTCTTCTGCTCGATGAGCCGACGAACCATCTCGACATCGAGTCGGTCGAGGCGCTCGAAGATGCTCTTCAGGAATTCCAGGGGACCATACTCCTCGTCAGTCACGATCGTGCAATGCTGGAAGCACTGACGTCTCGTGTCTGGGTGCTGCACAGTCGTCACATCACCGATTTTTCCGCTTCATTTGCCGAATGGGAAGAGCAAAGTCGGGAGCGGGAACATGCCGCTGCGGTTGCTTCGGCGGAGCAGGAATCATTGCGA
>JGI10216J12902_102703928_pt1 | contig 16153 bp, 15 predicted proteins | sample KanNatreferecore_FD_12902 | JGI IMG/M metagenome (IMG submission 12902)
CCGCGTCGATCAGCAGGGGGACCGGCTGGCCAAGAGTCAGCTTGCGCCGCTGCTGATGGCGAGGCGAATTGAGTGGTTAGCGACCGAGACGCCGCCAGCGGTTCTGAGCGACGTCGTCCCGCTGGCTATTCTCGGGCTCATCTCGATTGCAATTCTCTTCCTTGCAATCCGCATCGCGCGCAGCGGTCAACGAGCGCGTCGAGCAACGCGCGTCTCGGGCTCGGCCGACGACGTCGGCGCGCGCGCTATGCTAGGCAATCTAGAGGCAACAGAGCCGCGCCGGCGCCCCAGCTAAGCTCTAAGAGGCGATCCGAAAAGGGCCCCGGAGAAGAGGATAGTCTGGACTGTCCTCCTCTCCGCGAAAACCTCGCGCAGCCTCCAAGTTCGTTTTTGAGCCACCACGAACGCATCCCGCAGACTCCGACCAAACAAGGACTTACGACAAAAATTGTGTGTGTGTCGAATCAAATGAATGAATCCGCGCGCGTTTGAATGCCCCCATTTTGCCCCTCCATCGGAAACGACATCGTCCTCGCAGTAAAGTGCGACTGCCCCCGGCCCTTGTCGGATAGCCTCTAGTGTGAGTCTGGCGCCGCGCATCACGCGTTTCACTAAGCTCGTAGTTTGTCGGAACTTACGCGATCGCAAATCTCTCGTGGCCATGATCCATTGGCAGTCGGCCCCACGTTCGGCCACTTGACGCGAAACCTCAGACCCCCATACTCAGCCTTTAACTCTCAGGCCGGGTTTGGGCACAACCGCGGTCAACGAGGCAATACGAGCAGTCGGCATCACGGAGCCAGGATGAGTCGGGCCAAGATCACAATCGTAGGGGCAGGGAACGTCGGTGCGACGACCGCCCACTGGTGCGCAGCCGCGGAGCTAGGCGATATCGTGCTGCTGGACATCCCCGAAGTCGGCGACATGCCGCGCGGGAAGGCCCTTGATCTGATGCAGGCGTCGCCCATCATGGGCTTCGACGCCAAGATCACAGGCACCAGCGACTACGCCGAGTCGGCCGACAGCAAGGTCGTGGTGATCACCGCCGGTATCGCCCGCAAGCCAGGCATGAGCCGGGACGATTTGCTCGGCACAAACGCCAAGATTGTCGGTTCTGTTGCCGAGCGCGTAAAAAGCACCAGTCCGAACGCCGTCGTCATCGTGGTTAGCAATCCGCTCGACGCGATGGTGCAGCGAGCGCTGCAAGTGACCGGCTTTCCGCCACAGCGCGTCATTGGCCAGGCCGGCGTGCTCGACACTGCCCGCTACCGCACGTTCCTGTCGATGGAGCTGGGTGTCAGTGTTAAAGACATTTCGGCACTGCTGATGGGCGGTCATGGCGACACGATGGTCCCGATGCCCAGTTACACCAGTGTCGGCGGAATTCCCGTCACGCGGTTGATCGAGCCCAAACGTCTTGAAGAAATCATTCAGCGTACCCGACAGGGGGGCGCGGAGATCGTGAGTTTGCTGAAGACCGGCAGCGCTTATTACGCGCCGGCTGCTGCCACGGCGCAAATGGTCGAGGCAGTCATTCGTGATCAAAAGCGGCTGATTCCCTGTGCCGCTTACTGTGATAAGGAATACGGCGTCGGCGGCTATTACGTCGGCGTGCCAATCGTGCTCGGTGCAAAAGGCGTCGAGCGGATCATCGAATTGGAACTGACCGAGCAGGAACGCTCGGACTTCCAAAAGAGCGTGGCGGCAGTCAAGGAACTGGTCGCTGCGATGGCTAAATTGACCGGCTGAGCCCACCTGGCCGGTCCTGGCTCGTACCACGGGACAGCACTTTGCCTTGGCGTTGACATGCCAGGCAAGGGTCGTTTACAGTCCCCGACTTGTTTTGCGGACCCGCTCGCTGCTGCTGGCGTGAAGGTCTGTTTCGTTGCCCCGGACTGGGCAGCACAAACAAGTTGATTCACCACTGACCCAGTTCACCTCGTGAGCATGAATCGACTACATTTTCTCGAATCGTCGCTGCAATTTGACCAGAGTGAACCGGCGGTCGTTGAGTTCGGCAGGTACACATCGACGTGCGACGGCTGGCCCCATGCTCTGTTCGCTCCGCTGCACTACGAGCCAAACTACGCCTATCCGCTAATTGTTTGGCTACACGGCGCAGGCGACGACGAACGGCAACTTCGCCGGATCATGCCGCTTGTCAGCATGCGAAACTATGTCGCGGTCGGGCCGCGCGGCGTCGACGCGTCGGAGACGGGCAAGGGTTTCACCTGGAGTCAAAGCTCCGGCGGCCTGCAGCGCGCGGAAGAAACAGTTTCGCACGCAATGGATGCGGCGGCACGTCGCTATCACACATCGGAGCGGCGGACGTTCATTGCCGGTTACGGCGCGGGGGGCACCATGGCCCTGCGGCTGGCACTGACATTTCCCGGCCGGTTCGCCGGCGTGATCTCGCTGGGCGGCAGCGTCCCGGTGGGCGGTGCTCCCCTAGGCCATTTGCTGTCGATTCGCAGACTGCCGCTGCTGCTACTCTGCGGACAGAAAAGTGAGCAGTATCCAGAGATGCAGCTTTGCAGCGACTTGCGCCTGATTCATTCAGCCGGCATGTCAGTGAATTTGCGTCTCTATCCGTGCGGCGACGAGGTCGATCCCACGATGCTCGCCGATTTGGACCGCTGGATCATGCATCAGATCACTTCGCCGGCCAGCGACCGCAACCCGTCGGGCACGCACCTGCAAGAGAACTAGGGCTTCGTGCGTCCCTTATCGTCCCACAGCGGTTGCCTGCGCAGCACCTCGCATTGACACTGGCGCTGCGTTTCGGGTACATACCTGCCACTTTTCCCGTTCTGCGCGGCAATATGCCCGTGCAACGGCGCTGTTCTTGCGCCGCTGCGGCAGAAGTCGTTTGTATTCAGATACTTGCTTTAACCGGGTGGATGCGTCCGCCGCGCACAGCCGCTGTGCGCATGCACCGATCAATCATGACCAATCCCACGCCAAACAGCGAAGCGCCGGAATCGTCAAGCAAGCTACGGACGATCGTTCGCTTGCCGTTGCGGTTGCTCGATTGGATGGCGGAGAATCGGACCAACATGATGACCGTGGCCGGTACGGCGTTGCTGGGCATTATCGTCCTGGTCGGCGTATTTGTTTACAAACAACGCGAATTGCAGCGGTGGCATGCCAGCCAACCCAAGCCTGTCACACTTGCAATGGCGCTGCAGTCGCTGGACGAGGGAGGCTACGTTGAAGCGCGCAAGCAGGCGCTCGAGCTGCGGTCGAAACTGAATTCTCCGGAACAGAAGCCGGCCTGCCTGTACATTTTGGGTGCGGTTGCCGCGCATCAAGCTGAAGAGACCTGGGGTGAGGAGCGCCGGCGTCTTTATCAGTTAGCTGCTAAATACTTACAAGAGGCGCAACAACTTGGCTTGCCATCCGATCGCGCTGCGGATGCGTTATGGCTGCTGGGAAAATCCCTGGCCCTCACCGGACGATATGGCGAGAGCCGCCCTGTCTTGGAGGCCGCACTGGCCGAAGGCGCACCGGCGCAATCGGATATTCACCATCTGCTGGTCGGGGCCTATCGGCGCGGTGAATCGCCCGATTTGGAGCAGTCGTTGGAGCATCTAAGCAAGTATCTCGAGGACGACACTCTCGACGCAAACGACCGCTACTCGGCACAGTTGCTGCGCGCTCAAATCCTCTGGCAGCAAGGCGATGCCAATGCCTGCAGCAAGGCACTGGATGCAATTCCGTTGCGGGCGACCGTGTCGTCTGAAGCGACGCTGCTGCGGGGGCGGATGCTCTTGCACGCTGCTCGCCGATTCAAGCTTGCTCTGCCGACGACTCCCACTCCCGAGCAAAATGAGCAGGTCAAACAGAAATATGCTGCCGCAATCGAAATGTTGCGGCGTGCGCAGGAAGATCCCCTTGGAACCCGCGCCATTCGCAAGGCAATGTACTTGATTGGCATCGCGTATCTGGATCAACGGGACACGACAGCCGCGCTGGGACAGTTTGAACGCACGCGCAAAGTGTATCTAGACACTGCGGAGGGAATGGCCGCGGCTTTGCAGGAAGCCGACTTGCTGCGCAAGGCAGACCGGGACGAAGAGGCCGTGGCCGCTTATCGACGGGTCCTGGGAAGCCGCAAAAACAGCGACCGCTTCGATAACCCGTGGATTCCACTGGAGCGTTTCCGCGCTCGTGCGCTCGAGGCGTACCGCAGCTATCTGACCAAGTCGGATTACGTGCACGCCAGCGCGATCGCCGAGCGGATGTGGCCGCTATATCCCAAGGCCCGCGCGCTTGAGCTGGTCGGAGAGGCGTACCGGGACGAAGCCCGGCGCTTGTTGGCGCGAGCCGACCAGGAAACCGATTCCCAGTCGAGCGCTCTGGCCGCTCAGGGGCGCGAGCGAATGCGGGCGGCCGGCGTCGTCTTTCGGCGGCAAGCCAGAATGAATTTTACCACGCGCGACTATGCCGAAAACGTTTGGCGGGCCGCTGAGTGCTTTTGGATCGGCCAGCAATTCACCAAGGCAGTTGAGGCCTATGAAGAGTTTTTGAAATACGAGCTGCGCCGCCAACGTGCCACGGCGCTCGTGCGGGTGGGGGATTGTTTCATTTCCCTCGGCAAAATTGACCAGGCAATCGCCGCCGTCCGCGAATGCATTGAGCTGTTTCCCGACGACGCGGCCAGCTACGAAGCGCGATTCATTGCCAGCCGGGCTTATCGTGAGAACGGCGATTTCGTCTCAGCCGAGAAGGTGCTGCGCGACAATCTCACGGGTGATTTGCTTACACCGGAGAGCAAGGAATGGCGTAACTCGCTGTTCGAGCTGGGAGAGCTGTTGATCGCTGTGGGCCGCAATCAAGAGGCGGTTGAAAAGCTGGAAGAAGCCGTGGCCCGCTATCCCGATGGAGACCAGGCCGTGCATGCGCACTATTTACTGGCGCATGCGTATCGCAAACTGGCGGAAGACCCTCAGCAAAAGCTCGAATCGGCGACCGTGAGCACTGCGAAAGCCGCGTTGCGAAAGCAACTCCAGACTTCGCTCGAATCGGCCGTGGTGCATAACCGCCAGGTGCAGGACCTGCTGACTAAACGCCAGGAACAACGCGAGCTGACGCCGCTGGAAAAAATCACGTTGCGCAATGCTTACTTCGCTCAAGGCACGGCATTGTTCGATCTGCAGCGCTACGACGAGGCCATTAAAGCGTACTCAACTGCGACGAATCGCTATCAGCATGATCCCGAAGTGCTGGAAGCCTTCATGCAAATCGCCAATTGCTATCGCCGGCTGGGCCGGTTGACCGAGGCGCGCGGCACACTGCAGCAGGCAAAGGTAGTGTTGCAGCGTCTCAACAAGGATTCGAAATTCGATCTGGCGACCAACCAGGACCGTCGGCAATGGACAGAATTGCTCGACTGGTGGGCAAACGTTTATCAGGCCAATTGACCTATGACGCTATCGGACACGGACCTGCTCGCTGACCTCGTGGCGCAAAAGCACCGCTGCCTGGTGCAATTGCACCGGCTCGGGCAGCGCCAGCTCGAGTCGATTGGCGCGTCTGATCTGGGTCTGCTGTTGAAACTCTTGGCCGCCAAGCAAACACTGCTTCACGATTTGCACCAGGTTCAGCGCAAACTGGACCCGTATCGCGATCAGGATCCGGACGTGCGACCGTGGCGCTCGAACCAACTACGAGCCGATTGTTCGGCGAAGATCGCAGAATGCAAATCTCTGCTGACAGAGATCATGCAACAGGAGCTGCGCAGCCAGGAGCAACTGGCGGTGCATCGCGATGAAGCGGCGGAAATGTTGCAGTTAGGCGCGGCCGCCGGCTCGGTGCACAGCGCGTATGTGCAGGCACATGAGTCGGTGCTGGGGCAACTTGATCTCTCGGTGGAGATGTAACGCATGGATACTAATCAGGTCACGCTCACCGCTCCACACGATCCCGATCGACAGGCCGACTTGCAAACGGTCCTGGCGGCCTGGCATGCGGCGACGCTTCGCTTGCAGGAAACTCATGAGACGCTGCGCGGCGAAGTACGCCGTTTGACCGACGAGCTAGAAGTTAAGAACCGTGAGTTGGCGCGAAAGAACCGCCTGGCTGACTTGGGGCAAATGGCTTCGCATATCGCACACGAGGTGCGCAACAGCCTGGTGCCGGTGTCGCTGTACATGGGGCTGTTGCGGCGGCGAGTCTCCGCCGATCGAGGCGCAGTCGACATCGTCGACAAGATTCAGTCGGGGTTTGTCGCGCTGGACTCAACGGTGAACGATTTATTGAGCTTTACGGCCGACCGCGATCCGCAGTTGTCCCCAGTGAACGTCTCTCGACTCGTCGAGGAGGTGTATGTCTCGCTTGCTCCGCAGCTCGAAGCGCAGGCCGTCGAATGCGTGAGCGACGTAGCTGACGACGAGATGATCTATGCTGATCAGGCTATGATGCGACGGGCCTTTTTGAATCTGGTTCTCAACGCCGTGGATGTTCTGCCCGAAGGCGGGCGAATCGTTGCCACCTCGTATGCGGGACAGGATTTTTTCGAACTTGAAATCGCTGATAGCGGACCTGGGCTGACCGAGGAGCAGCAGCGCCGGGCGTTCGAGCCGTTTTACAGTACAAAAAGCGGTGGCACCGGTTTGGGCCTGGCGATCGTTTATCGAGTTGCCGAAGTGCACGGCGGCGACGTTGCGGCGATCAACTGCCCGGAAGGTGGGGCTGCGTTTACTTTGAGAATTCCGGCGCGTCGCCCACTGCTTAAACGAAGGAACGGAACATGATTGCAAAGCTGGGATCAACGGGTCGAGTGTTGGTTGTCGACGACCATCCGCGTGCGCGTGAGTCGATGTCCGACGTGCTGAGACATGTCGGGCATCACGTGGAGTGCTCGGCCAGCGCCATCGAAGCTTTGTCGCGGCTGAGCTGCGAGTCGTTTGACGTCATCATTACGGATTTAAAGATGCCTGGAATGAACGGCCTAGAGTTCATCCGGCAAATGGAGTCGCATCCTCACGGCGCACAAATCGTGATGGTCACTGCGCATGCAACCGTGGCGACCGCGGTGCAGGCCATGCGGCATGGCGCTTTTGACTTCATCGAAAAGCCATTTAACGTGGATCAGATCGAGTCGCTCGTGCGTCGGGCAATCGACCACGGGCGAATGCTCGACACGGGCCAACGCCTTTCGCATACGATCGGCGGCGTGATGATTGGCTCCAGCCCAGCAATGCAGGCTTTGCGGAGTCGCATTGCCCAGGTCGCCCCGACGAATGAGACCGTGTTGATCACCGGCGAAAGCGGGACGGGCAAGGAGCTGGTGGCGCGCAGCGTTCACACGATCAGTCGGCGGCGCGACCAGCCGCTGGTAAGCCTCAATTGTCCGGCCCTTTCGGCACAACTCATGGAAAGCGAGTTGTTCGGGCACGAGCGAGGTGCTTTTACCGGCGCCGACGCGGCGCGGACGGGGCGTTTTGAACTGGCCGATGGCGGCACGATTTTGCTCGATGAAATTACGGAAATCGATTTGCCGTTGCAGGCCAAGCTGCTGCGCGTATTGCAGGAAAAATCGTTCGAGCGCGTCGGATCGAGCGAAACCCGAGCGGTCGATGTACGCGTCTTGGCCACGACGAACCGGGATCTGCATAGCGAAGTCACTGCCGGCACGTTCCGCCAGGACTTGTACTTTCGACTGAATGTCGTGCCGTTGTCCGTTCCGCCGCTGCGGGAGCGATTGACCGACGTGCCTGAGCTGGCTCAGCACTTTTTGCTGCGTGCCGCGGAACGATTGAATAAAGAGGTTTGCACGCTGTCGCCGGGCACTTATGACTTGCTAACAAGCTACCGCTGGCCGGGCAATATTAGGGAATTAGAGAATCTGATCGTGCGAGCCAGCGTGCTCAACGACGGGACGCCGGTTGGCGCGGATGAGCTGCGTCCGTGGCTGATTGACTCGGGCACGGCTGGCAGCGAAGCTGATTCGGCGGCACCTGCCAGCATGCCGGTCGGCATTAGCCTGGAAGAAATGGAACGCAAGCTCATCGAAGCGACGCTTGAACGCTTGGGCGGACACCGCGCTAAGACGGCCGAGGCGCTGGGGATCGGCATTCGCACGCTGTCGGGGAAATTGCGGGCCTACGGTTACGCGCCGCGCGCAAAGGTTTTGCAGCGGGCATTGTGAATTGCGCGGATACCTTATTCGAAAAGGATGCACGCATGCTAGACAGCATGTTCCAATCAACGACGATTCCGGTGCTGGAACAGGTCATGCGCTTCTCGCAAGCACGTCATAACGTGCTGGCGGGCAATATTGCCAATTTAGACACGCCTGGGTACAAATCGCAGGACCTATCTCCGGAAAAGTTCGCTCAGCGACTGAAAGCGGCAATCGTCGCGCGTGATGAGTTCTCGTCGACACCTAAGGAACCCCTCGAAGCTGGCGATGCGTCGTCGGCAAGCGAGCAGCGCGTGCAGTTCGCCGCGGCGAACCCTTTATCGGACGTTGCGGACGGGCTCGATGACATTTTGTATCACGATGAATCGACAGGCAGCTTGGAAAAGCAAGTTAGCGCAATTGCTAAAAACCAGATGCAGCACAATCTCGCCGTGTCGGTGCTCAGCAGCCAGTTTCGACTGCTGCAGGCCGCGATCAGCGAGCGGGCATAAAACCTGAGCAAGGAGACGTTCGATGTTTTCCAGTCTCGATGTCAGTACCAGCGCACTGGTGGCGCAGCGGGTCCGTCTGAATGCCATCGCGGGCAATCTGGCGAACATGTCGACAACGCACAACGAAGCCGGCGAAGCGGAGCCGTACCAAGCCCGTTTTACGGTGTTCGAAGCCGACTCGTCGCTCCCTGGCGGTGCTCCAGGTGTGAAGGTCAGCTCCGTGGGGGTCTCGGACGCCGAGCCACGCTGGAAATACGATCCCGGACATCCCGATGCGATGAAGGAAGGCCCGCATCAAGGTTATGTGGCCTATCCGAACATCGACATGACCACCGAATTCGTCGACGCGCTCGAGGCGACGCGAGCGTATGAGGCCAACATCGGCGTGATCGAAGTCACCAAGAGCCTGGCGGCACAAACCCTTAAGATCGTGGCATAGGCTAAAGCATGATCAATTCCATCTCGCAAAGCCTGAGCCCCTCATCGGCTCTGCAGACGACCAAGCTGACGGACAACAGCCAGGCCGGCGGCTCATCGTTCAAGAACATGCTGCTCGATTCGATCCAAGAAGTAAACTCCGCCCAGCTCGAAGCGGACAAGGCAGTCGAGAACATGTTCAGCGGCGGAGATACGAATCCTGCCGAAGTGCTCACCGCGGTACAGAAGGCCGACCTGGCCTTTCGCATGATGATGCAGGTCCGCAACAAACTCGTGCAGGCGTACCAGGAAGTAAAAGACATTCGCATTTGATCCTGGCGTCAGGATGACGCCAGTTGTTTCGGCAAACCATGACCCTCGCAGGATCCAAGGATGGATTTCCTGAACAAGGCTTTTGCCCAAGTCAGCGAGCTTTTCAAGTCGATGACTGCCGGCGCCCGATTGACCGCGGGGCTGCTGCTGGCGGTGATCGTCATCAGCTTGGGTTTTCTGTTTCAGCGTCAATCGTCGGGCCCCGACGCCTATTTAATGGATGGCGAGCCGTTTCCGGCCGCACAGCTTGGGGCCATGGAGGCGGCCTTTGCTAAGGCGAATCTCACCGGGGCCGTAAGGGATGGCAATCGATTTCGCGTGCCGCGCGGCCAACAGTCGGCATACATGGGCGCCTTGGCGGATGCCGAAGCTTTGCCACCAAATTTTGGGGACTATCTTGGCCGAGCAATGGCCAGCGACAGCCCGTTTGCAATGCGCGGCAGTCGCGAAGAAAAGCTAAAGCTGGCCAAGCAACAGGAGCTGCAACTCATCATTCGCTCGATGCGCGGGATCGAATCCGCATCGGTGCTATACGATGCGAAGGACAAACGCTCCTTCGGGCAAGATCCGGTCGCGACCGCCTCGGTAAACGTCAAGCCACAGGGCACGATGGAGCTCGACACTGCTCAAGTTCGCACCGTTCGTAATCTGGTCGCCAGCGCTTTTGCCGGACTGAAACCCGAAAGCGTCACGGTCACCGACCTCAATGGTCGGACCTATGTCGGCTCCAGTGATTCACCGAACGGTGGCGACAGTCAAGACGACGCGTATGCCAGCCGCAAACACATGTACGAGCAGGAATGGAATCGAAAGATTCGTGAGGCGCTGTACTGGATTCCGGCAGTCGTCGTGCAAGCCAACGTGGAGCTTGATCCGCAAACTGGCCACGAAGAGAACGTCACGACGTACGACACCAAGGGAGTTGTTTACAACCAAAGGGAAACGACGGGCACGAAAAACGTCGAGCCTGCGACGCCGGCCGGACAGCCTGGACTTGCTGCCCAAGGGGGCGTTAACCAGCCGGCAAAGCTAAGCTCCGCGGGCGGCACCAAGAGCACCGAAGAAACCAACCACAGCGAATCGCAAACCAAGGTCCCGACGACGATCGTGCGCAAGACGCAGCACGGGCTGACACCGAAGTCCGTAACGGTGACGGTCGGCATTCCCGATAGCTATTACGCCAAGGTCTGGCAGCAGAAGAATCCAACGGCCGACGGCCAGCCGCCAAAGCAGCCGGTGCAAACCGACTTGGACCAGATCAAAGAAAGCGTTCAGAAGCAGGTGGAGACCGCAACCGTGTGGCTTCTGCCGCCGAGTGAACTACCGGCCGACAAGTATCCGCGCGTCAAAGTCGTATCCTTTCCCGATCTGCCGACGACCGCGCCGGTGCTTCCAGGCTTGCAGGAGAATGCACTGGCCTGGCTGGCTCAAAACTGGAGCACTCTTGGCATGGGTGGACTAACCCTGTTCGGGCTGATGTTCTTGCGCTCGATGGTCAAGTCGGCGCCGGTGACCACAAATCCGACGACCCCGTTGGCGACAGACGCTCAACCTGGCTTATCCGTCGTATCGGCAGCCGACGACGAGCAACCTGAAGAGACGGGGGCGAAGCGCAGTCGTCTGAAGCGTCGCCTAGGTTCGGGGCCGTCGATGCGAGATGAGCTGGCGGACATGGTGCGCGATGATCCCGATGCCGCCGTCAGCATTTTGCGAAACTGGATCGGGAGCGCAAGTTAGCCAATGTCGAACGAACGACTACCAGCGTTGCGAAAAGCGGCCATTCTGATTGCCAGCCTCGATCGAGACTCGGCAGCCGGCATGCTCGCCCAGATGCCCGACGATCAAGCTCGCCTGATTCATCAAACCATCGAAGAGCTGGGACCAATAGATTCGATCGAGCAAAGCGAGGTGATTGAGGAGTTCTTTCGAATCAGTCCCTTGATGCCGGAAAAAATGCCGCCGGGCATTGAACTCGCCGGCAGCCTTGCCCGTCGCCTGGCAATGTCGGAACCTGACGATGCAGCGGAAGATCCTCAGGTGTCGCCCGCTAAACCTGATGGACGACCATTTGAGCAGTTGCAGCATACGGATTGCGCAAGCCTGGCGGAGTTGCTTGAGCGCGAGCAGCCTCAAATCGCGGCCATAGTCATTTCGCATCTGCCGTCTCATCGAGCCGCGCAGCTATTGGCAGAACTACCCTCGAAAATGCAGGCAGAGGTAGCGCGTCGGCTGGTCGATCTCGACGAGACGGATCCCGAGGTCCTTCGCGAGATCGAATCGGCAATCGACCAATGGCTGCAGCGACACAACGTGCGCACGCAGCGTCGGGGCGCCGGCGTAGCCGCTTTGCGCAGCATCTTGGCGTCGGCCGATTCGCGAACCCAGCAAAACCTTTTGACGAACCTTAGCGTGCGCGAGCGGCGGCTGGTTAAGCAGCACCGCTCCGTGGTACGTCCCCCGGAAGCCGCGCCTTGCAAAACTCCAAGAATACGGCGTGACAGTTACCGTTTTGCCGATCTGATGCAATTCGACGACCACGCACTCAGCACGACACTGCATCGCGCCGATGCCGAGGTGCTGATTTTAGCTTTGGCCGCCGTCGATCCCGAGTGGGTAATTCGGATCGAGAGGTTGCTACCCGTCGAAGCCGCGAGAATGCTGCGATATGGTCTCGATCATTTGGGGCCGATTCGACTCAGCGACGTTGAAGTGGCGCAGCAACAATTGGCCGATCTGGCGACGCAGCTCGAACACAACGGCGACTTGACTCTGGCCTTGCGTCGCACACTCAGCCTCGCCGTTTAACGAAAGAGCTTTTGGCAAATGGCCACCGTCATCAAAGCATCTGGTCCCATTCGCGGCATCGATGGCGCGCTATTTAACCTCGACGACATGTCGGGCAACGCGAATCAGTACCTCGATCAGATTCGACTTCAGGCGGCGAAGATCGTGCAGCAGGCACAACTCGACGCCGATGCGATTCGCAAACGCGCCGAGTCCGACGGCCAAAAGGCCGCGCTCCAGGCGGTTGAGCGGATCACCGAAGACAAAGTTTCCAAGCAGATGGCGACACTCTTGCCGGCCCTGCGTCAAGTGGTCGAATCGCTAGCACAAGCGAAACAAACCTGGCTGAATCATTGGGAAAAGTCCGCAGTGCATGTGTCCTGCGCCATTGCGTCTCGGGTCATTCGCCGAGAAGTCTCCAGCGATCCCGAAATCACGATCCAGCTCGTCCGCGAGGCACTGGAATTAGCAGCTGGCAGCAGTGAGATTCGCCTCCGGCTGCATCCAAACGATTTCAATAGCCTTGGCGGACAGGTCAAACGCCTTTCCGAACAGTTCAGCAAAGTCGGCACCGTCGCTGTCGTTTCCGACCCCGAAATCACTTTGGGCAGTTGCCGTGTCGACACGCGATTTGGAATGATCGACCAACAGTTCGAAGCGCAGCTAGCACGGATTGAAGAGGAATTGACGTAGCAGGAAGTCTCCAAACCTTGCGTAGCCGTCCCGGTCGCTAGCGGGCCAGTGGCCTGCACGACAGTGAGCTTACGAAAAAACATGCTGACCATCGACCAGCAACTTGCTTCGGCACTGCCGACCGCGCTCTTTGGCAGCGTCGTTCGCACCGTCGGTATGACGGCCGCTGTGGCTGACTTCCCGGCGCCGGTTGGTGCCATCGTTGAGATCGAGCGCCAGGCGGCGCCACCGCTGCCGGCCGAAGTGATCGGTTTCCGCGACGAGCTCACCATGCTTTATCTGCTCGAAGACATGCAAGGGGTCCGGCGCGGGAATCGCGTGCGACTCGTGCGGACCAGTCGCTGGGTGCGCGTCGGGCAAGGCCTGCTCGGCCGCGTAGTTAACGCGCAGGGCCGGGTCATCGACGGCGGCGCCGAGCCAGCCGTGACCGATCGAATTGCGCTCGAAGGCCGTCCGATTAGTGCCATGCAACGACCGCGGATCGATTCTGTGCTGGCCACGGGTATCCGTGCCATCGACGGATTGCTGACCTGCGGCAAGGGACAGCGCATGGGCATTTTCGCGGGCTCCGGTGTCGGCAAAAGCGTTACCCTAGGCATGATGGCTCGTTATACGGCGGCCGATGTCAACGTGATCGCATTGATCGGCGAGCGCGGCCGTGAGCTGAATGAATTTATCGAACGGGACCTGGGACCGGCGGGTTTGGCGAAAACGGTAGTCGTCGTCGCGACCAGTGACGAGCCGGCGCTGGTTCGGGTGCGGGCGGCCTTCACGGCGACAGCGATTGCCGAGTATTTTCGTGATCAGGGCAAAGATGTTTTGCTCATTATGGATTCGCTTACCCGACTAGCGCTTGCGCAGCGCGAAATCGGCCTGGCCGCAGGGGAGCCGCCCACGACCCGTGGGTTTACGCCCTCGGTGTTCGCTTTGCTTCCAAAGCTCTTGGAGCGGGCCGGACGGACAACCAAAGGGAGCATTACGGGCTTTTATTCTGTGCTCGTCGAAGGTGACGATCCCAATGAGCCAATTTGCGACGCAGTCCGCGGCATCCTGGACGGTCACACCTGGCTGCTGCGGCGCCTCGCAGCCAAGGGGCATTACCCGGCGATCGACGTGCTGGAAAGCATCAGTCGCTTGATGTCCGACATTACCCCCAAAGAGCACCGCGACGCGGCACAAACGCTGCGCGAGTTAATGTCGGCGTACAAAGAAAACGAGGACTTGATCAACATCGGGGCCTACCGCCGAGGCAGCAACCGCCTGGTCGACACGGCGATCGATCTGCAAATCGAAATCAACGCATATTTGCGGCAGCGAGTCGACGAAGCCTGCACGGCCGACCAGTCGAAGAATCTGTTGATTCAGCTCCATGCCAAGTGCGTCCAACGCCAGACCGCGCCCGCGGCCGCTACTCCCTCCAGTTCGAAGCGAGGGTAAGCGATGGCGAAGTTCAGCTTTCGACTGGCCAGCGTCCTGCGACTGCGGGAATCGGTGCGCGATGAAAAGCGCGCCAGACTGGCCGAGGCTTATGCAGCGTTGCAAAAGCTCGAGGACCGACGCGCGGAGATTCAACACGAGAGTCAGGAGCTTACGCGTTGGCAGAAGGATACCAGCCGAGGGCAGGTCAACGTCGATCGCATCCTGGACGCGCAGCGCTATCAGTCCATACTGCAGGCCGAGCTCGAAGTGATCGCCCGGCAGACCGCGGCCGTGGACGTAGAGATGGAAAAGCGCCGGGCCGCTCTTGTGGCCGCGGACCAGGATGTCAAGGCGCTGGAGAAGCTCCGAGAATCGCAGTTTGTGCGGCATAAGCAGCATCTCGCGGCGATCGAGATGAAGCAGCTCGACGAAGTCGCCGGCCGCCGCTCCAACCGCGAGGAGGTCGCTTGATGGGGAAGCTCGTTGGCGGTTTATTCGCGCTCTTCGGGTACTTTTGCGTCGCCACGATGGTCACGTTGGGCGCAGGGATTGGCTATCTCTGTTCCAGCGGAATGTTGGACTCGGCCAAGATCAACAAGATTTTGGCGGTCGTTCAAGGCCTCGATCTAACCGAGCACAAGGCGGACGACTCTAAAAACAACAAGGAGGACAACCACGAACAGATTTCCTTCGAAGAACGCAGGCAGATGCGGGCTCTCGACTCGCGACAGCTCGAAATGCGCGAGCAGTCGCTGCGCAGCGGATTGGGGCAAGTGCAGTTCGAACGCAAGCAGCTCGAAGAGGAGCGAGACCGCTATACGCTGCTGCAAAACGAGTACAAAGATCAGCTTGCATCGCTCCGAAATAGCGCACTTTCTGCCGGTCGGGAGAACGTTCGCCTGATTTGGGAAAACATTAAGCCCAAGCAGGCGAAAGAACAGATTTTGCAGATGATTGCTGCCGATGAAACGAACGAAGTCGTGGCGATCCTGTCGTCCATGCCGATCGGCAAACGGGCGAAGATCATCAGCGAGTTCAGAGATCCCGAAGACGTCAAAAAGATGGATGACATCTTGCGGCGCATTCGTACGGCGGCCGCCGAGATCAGCGTGATCGACGCGGTGGAGAAGCAGGCCACGGAGAAGAATTGAGCCATGACGCCAATCAATCTGGAAGCCGCTTTGAACCTGCCCTTGCCCGAGGTTTCGGCCTATCGCGCCCCGAGCGCCAGGCTGGAGCCGAATAACTGCTTCGACGGGCACCTGCAGCGGGCGAGCAGTCCGCCAGCACCGGAAGGGAGACGCTCGGCCAGCGATCCGCGAGACTCCAGCCGCTCGGAAGTCGAGTCTTGCCAGTCGAGTAGTCCGACTGTCGAAGGCTCTGAATCGGACGCGCAAACCCTCGATAAATCCGACTTGGAAGCCAGTGACGAAGCCGTTGCCGGTGACGAACCGGTGACCGATGAGTCGCCCGACGTCAATGACGGGGATAACGTATCGGATCTAGATGAAGTGTCGACAGAGGATGCAGCGCTCGTCGCCCAAGCTGTCGTAATCGCCGCCGACGTCAAACAAGAACTGACGCCGGACGCGAGCTCCATCGGTCAAGCAATAGCCGATGCGGAAGGGAAATCGGTCGAGGCCGCCAAACCATCTGGACAAGCCACGAGTAACCCTGAATTGGCTGCCGGTGCCGAATCGGAGGCCAGTAATGAGGCCGCGGCTCAGCAGGCCGTGGCTGAACAGGCCGCAACGAATACTGACGCCACACGCACTAGCGGAAAGCGCAAGCCGGCCGAAAAACCGAGGGAAACAACCTCGACCACGAAACCAGTCGAAGGAAGTGAGTCGGGCCAACAAGCCGCAACCGA
>JGI10216J12902_102210831_pt1 | contig 16144 bp, 11 predicted proteins | sample KanNatreferecore_FD_12902 | JGI IMG/M metagenome (IMG submission 12902)
TCGACCTCACCCGGCGGAGCACCGTCCCCGCCGCAGAGTTCGAGTGCTATCTCGGCGGCCTCTGCGCCCAGCTTCCGGCCATCGGTAGGCAATTGACGCTGCTGGTGTCAGCCAGGCCTGCGCCTACCGTCGACTAAGAGGCCCCCAGGGCGCGCGGCCCGGGAGCGATGCGACAGTTGGTCCCGGAGATCTCGGGACGCGGATGTACGGAAAGCGGCCTTAGGTCCCACGGCACGGGAGCCGGCCGCGCGCTAACCCTAAAGGGAAGCCCGGGAGACCTCCTGGGCCCCGGAGCGATCACGCCCGGGTCTTTTCGCCAGGAGGAGCGTATGCGCCGCGGTCTATCCGTCGCCGGCCTCCGTCCCGCGCCGTACCTTTCGGCCCTCGGACTCGCCGCCTCTGCGTTCCTGCTCGCCGGTTGTTTCCGGCCGCTGCCCCTCTGGTCCCCGCCGGGCGGCAGATCGCCTTCGACGCGGGCGGCTCGCTCTACCGCTTCGACATGGACACCCGGCAGTTCCGGCAGCTCACGCGGGGTCCTCTCCCGGCGTTCTCGCCCGCGTGGAGCCCGGACGGCCGCCGGTTGGTCTACTTTCAGATCACCCGCATCTCGCCCACGCTCCGGGTGGCCATGATGACGATGGACGCGCACACCGGCCGGCGGCAAGCCGTTGTCCCGCACCTCCGCGGCGCGTGGGAGGAGGAGCAGCCTCGCGACGCCCTCGGGTCCGCAAGAATGGGGCTCTCCGCGAGCTGGAGCCCGACCGGCAAGACCATCGTCTATGCGAACGTCGCCGGGCGCAACGGCGCCATCTGGCTGGTGGACGCCGCCGGCGGCGAGCCAAAACGGCTGGCGCCGGAGACGGAGAACGTTTCGTTCCCGAACTGGTCCCCGGATGGCCGCCGGCTGGTATACCTCGCCGCGCCGCCGGTCGCGGAGGAGGGCGCGGAGGAGGAGGGGGCACCGCCGGAGGGGCGGGAGACGCTTCGCGTGGCGGACGCCGCAACCCGGAGCTCGCGCCTGCTCTTCGCTCTGCCGCCAGGCTTCGAGATTGCGGCGCCCCCGCGGTGGACGAACGACGGACGGACGGTCGGCGTCAGCCTCAAAGGCCCTGGAGACAACGAGTCCGGAATGCAGCAGGCCTGGCTCATACCGGTGGGCTGGGGCAAGGTGCGGAAGCTCGTCGACATCCCCGGGGAGACGTGGTTTACCTTCTCGCGGAGCGGGCGGACCGTGCTTTACTGGACTCACCCGGACGATTCCGCCGGCGAGACTGAAGGGGTGGTCGCCTGCATGTCCGCTCCCACCTGGCGGCGGCGCGTCCTCTTCACCATGCCGAAGCTGCGGGACCCGGACCCCTCACCCGTGCCCGTCCTCTCACCGGACGGCAGCTGCGTGGCCGTGGTGCTGGCTCCGGAGGATGGGCCTGCGCGTCTTCGCATCGCTCCCGTGGCCTCCGGCCGCCCTCGCGATTACCTGGTCCCAACGGGAGACGGCGCCTAGATCTGCATCACCACCGGGACGACCATCGGCCGGCGCCCGGTCTTCTCCTTCAGGAGCTTGTTGATCGTCCGCCGGATGTCCTGGCGGATCGCCTGCCAGTCGCGGCCGGAGTCCTCGGGCAGGTCCTCCAGGAAGTGCAGCACCCGCTCTTTGGCCTCATCGTAGACGTGCTCTTCCTCGGTGGTGAGGATGGCGCCGCGGGAGATGCAGTCCGGCCCGCCGATCACCCGGCCCGTGGCGCTGTCCACCGTACAGACCACCACGAAGATGCCGTCCTGTGACAGGTGCCAGCGGTCCCGCAGGACGATGTCCTCGATGCCGCTCACGCCGCTGCCGTCGACGATCACCACACCGGAGGTGACTCGCTCGGTGACGCGCGCCTCCGTGGCGTCCAGCTCCAGGACGTCCCCGTTCTCCACCTGGATGACGGGATAGCCCATCCCCTCGCCCATCCGCCGCCATAACTCCTTGTGCCGGTACTCGCCGTGGACGGGTACGATGTACCTCGGCCGGGTAAGGTTGACCATCATCTTCAGCTCTTCCTGGTTCCCGTGGCCGGACACGTGGATCCGCGGGTAGAGCGGCGTGTGGATCACGTTGGCGCCGCTGCGGAAGAGGTTGTTGATGACCCGCCAGACCGCGTCCTCGTTGCCCGGGATGGGCGTGGAGGACATGATCACCGTGTCGCCCTCCCGCACCTGAACCTCGCGGTGCTCGCCCATCGCCATGCGGGTGAGCGCGGAGAGCGGCTCCCCCTGCGCGCCCGTGGTGATGATCGTCACCTCCCGGTCCGCCAGAAGGCTCACGTCGTCCAGCTTGATGAGGGTGTCCTCCCCCACCGTCAGGTAGCCCAGCTCGCGGGAGACGTCGACGTTGCTCAGCATGCTGCGCCCGGCCAGCGCGACCTTCCGGTGGTGCTTGCGGGAGACGTCGATCACCTGCTGGATGCGCCAGATGTTCGAGGCGAAGCTCGCCACGATCACCCGCCCCGGCGCGTCCTTGAACACGTCGTCCAGCGCTTCGCCGACCACCCGCTCCGAGGCGACGTAACCCGGCTTGTCCACGTTGGTCGAGTCCGTGACCAGCGCCAGCACGCCTTCCTCGCCGGCACGGGCGAGGGCACCGATATCGGCGGGGCGGCCGTCCACGGGGGTCTGGTCGAACTTGAAGTCGCCCGTGTGGACCACGTTCCCGCCGGGCGTGCGGATCACGAACGCGCACGCATCCGGCACGCTGTGGTTCACGTGCACGAACTCGACCTCGAACGGGCCGATCGGCACGCGCTCGCCCGGCTCCACCAGGTGCCAGTCCGTGTCCGCCCAGAGGTTGTGCTCGTGCAGCTTCCGCCGGATCAGCCCCAGCGTCAGACGCGTGGCCCAGATGGGGACCGGGAGCTGCTTCAGGACGTGCGGCAGCGCCCCGATGTGGTCCTCGTGCCCGTGGGTGAGGACGATGCCCAGGACCTTGTCCTGGTTCTCCAGCAGGTAGCTGACGTCCGGAATGAGCAGGTCGACGCCGAGCTGTCCCTCGTCCGGGAACATGAGCCCGCAGTCCACCACCAGGATCTGCTCCCGGTAACGGTAGGCGTAGATGTTCTTGCCGATCTCGGTCGCGCCGCCGAGGGGGATGATGGCCAGCCTGTCGTTTGCCATGGGCGCTAGATCAGCCCCAGCCCCTGCATCGCTGTGCGGAGACCGGCAACCACCTTCTCATCGGCCGGCACCAACGGCAGGCGGACCGGCCCCGCCGGGATCCCCAGCAGCTCCAACCCCGCCTTTACCGGGATCGGGTTCGTTGTGGCGAAGCAGGCCTGGAAGAGCGGCAGCAGCCGGCCGTTAATCTCGGCGGCTTCCGCCACGCGTCCGGCGGCGAAGGCGTCGATCATCCGGCGGATCAGCTTCCCGCCCAGGTGGGCGGCCACGCTGATGACGCCGTAGCCGCCCAGGCCCATCAGCGGCAGCGTGCAGGAGTCGTCGCCCGAATAGAGCTTGAACCTCGCAGGAGTGCGCGCGATGATCGCCGTCGCCTGCTCCAGCTTCCCGCTCGCTTCTTTTAACGCGACGATGTTCGGGATCTCCGCCAACCGGACCACGGTATCGGGCTCCATGTTCCGTGGAGATCGGGAGGGGACGTTGTAGAGGATGATCGGAAGCCTCGTGGACTCGGCCACCGCGAGGAAGTGGCGGTAGAGCCCTTCCTGCGGAGGGTTGTTGTAATACGGAACCACGAGCATTGCCCCATCCACCCCGATCCGCTCCGCCTCTTGGGTCAGCTCGATCGATTCCCGGGTGCAGTAGTTCCCGGTTCCCGCCACCACGGCCGCGCGGCTGCCCACCGCCTCGCGGACCGTGCGGTAGAGCGACAGCTTCTCGTCCATCGTGAGCGTGGGCGACTCGCCGGTCGTCCCCGTCACCACGATGCCGTCGCTGCCGGTGTCGGCCAGGTGACGAGCCAGCCGCGCGGCGGCGTCGTGGTTCACACTCTCATCCGGATGGAATGGCGTGGCCATCGCCGTGAGCAGTCGTCCGAATTCCATTGCGGTCACCTCCGCAGGCAGTTGCGCGCGACGAGCTCCTCCGCTATCTGCACGGCGTTCTGCGCGGCGCCCTTGCGGAGGTTGTCCGCCACCACCCACAGCAGCAGGCCGTTCTCCACGAACGGGTCCTCCCGCACCCGGCCGACGAAGGTCTCGGCCGTTCCCGCCGCTTCCAGGGGCGTCGGGTAGGTGCGCGCGTTCGGGTCCTTTTCGGAGGGACAGGCCTCGTCCACGAGCTTGATGTTAGGGAACCGGCGCAGCGCGTCGCGTGCCTCTTCGGCAGTGATCTTCCGCTCCGTCTCCACGTAGACGCTTTCCGCGTGGCCGATGCTCACGGGCACCCGCACCGTGGTGGGAGTGATGCGGATCTGGTCGTCGTGCAGGATCTTGTGCGTCTCCAGGATCATCTTCCACTCTTCGTCCTGGTAGCCGTTGTCCCGGAAGCGCCAGCACCCGGCCAGCACGTTCATCGCGAGCTGCGCCGGGATCGCCTGGAACGCGGGCAGTTCCTCGCCCGTCGCGACCGCCTTCACCTGAGCTTCCAGCTCCCGGATCGCCGGGGCACCCGCGCCGGAGACGGACTGGTAGGTGCTTACGACGATACGCTGGATCCGGGAGAGGTCGTAGATCGGCTTCAGCGCGTGGACCATCTGGATGGTGGAGCAGTTCGGGTTCGCGATGAACCCCTCGTGCCGCTCCACGTCCGCCCCGTTCACCTCCGGCACCACCAGCGGCACCCGCGGGTCCATCCGGTAATCGCTGCCATTGTCGATCACCACCGCGCCCCGCTTCACCGCCTCCTCGCCGAAGGTAACCGCCGCGCCCTTCTCCCCTTCGGTGCCGGCGAACAGGGCGATGTCGACTCCCGCGAACGCCTCCGGCGTGGTCGCCCGGACCGCGTACGTCTCGCCGTCGACCGTGATCTCGCGGTCCGACCGCGCGAGCACGCGCAGCTCCCTCGCGGGAAACTTGCGCTCCCGCAGGACGCGCATCATCTCGACGCCCACGGCTCCCGCCCCCACCACCGCAACAACGTAACCACTCATTAGTTCAGCTATACTTTCTCGTCTGCGCCTAACCTGCCGCAACTCCAGCACCAGGAGCGGCTACAGTTTGGCGACCAGTTCTTCCGGCGAGAGCACTGGAATACGCGCGGCCGCGAACCCGGTCGCATCGCGCGTGACAATCGGATATCGAGGATGAGTTCGTATCCAGCGGCACTCTCATCGCAAGTGCTTCTTGATCAGTTCATCCCGAGAATCGATTCACACTCGTAGTCCGTCGGCGGCGGGTGGTCGGTTTTCAATAAGCCGATCAAGCGCCGCGGATCGCGTGGCCCCGTGGCTTTTGCGGCTTCGTCGTCGCGCTCCTCCAGGCTCTTGAGGATTCCCTGGGTGAGGTCCAGCCGCTGCTGAACCGGCCATTTGCTGACACGGTTCAACACTTCTCGGACCTCTTCATTTCCGGTGAGAGCCATCGCCACTGCCCTTTCCTTACAAGTCTAGCAGGTGCTCCAGCCCCACGACTAGCCCCTTCAGCCCTCTCACCCGCTTGCAGGCCAGCAGCACGCCCGGCATGAAGCTGAGCCGATCCGTGCTGTCGTGACGGATCGTCAGCGTCTGGCCGAGGCCGCCGAAGAGGCATTCCTGGTGCGCCACGTAGCCCGGCAGCCGCACGCTGTGGACCTTGATGCCTTCCGCATCACCGCCGCGCGCGCCCTGGAGCAGGAAGTGCTCCTTCTCCGGCCGCACCGCTTCCGGCTTCCCCCGGCCCTCGCGGATGAAGTCCAGCGTGCGCATGGCCGTTCCGCTCGGGGCGTCCAGCTTCTGCGGCCCGTGGAATTCGATGATCTCCACCTCCGGAAGGTACTTCGCCGCCTGCCGGGCGAACAGCATCATCAGCACGGCGCCGATGGCGAAGTTAGGCGCAAGGAACGCCCCGATCCCCGCGTTTTTCGCCTCGCCGCGGATCTCGTTGAGCTGTTCGTCGGACAGTCCCGTGGTGCCGATGACGGGCGAGACTCCCGCCCGCAGCGCCGTCACCGCGTTCTCGTGCGCGCTCGCCGCCCGCGTGAAGTCCACGAGCACGGAGACCTGGCTATTCCCGAGGGCTTCTTCCAGGGTTGCGGAGATCGGTACCCCCACCTGCCCCGCGCCGGCAAGATCGCCCGCGTCCTGACCGGCGCCCTGCGGATCGACGGCGGCGACCAGCTCCGTCTCCGGGTCGTCCACCACGGCCTTCACGACCGTCCTACCCATGCGCCCCGCGGCGCCGGCCACAGCCACCCTGTGCATCGGTACCTCACATTGCTTCACGCGATACGCCTACCTGATCTTAACCCGCTTCCCGGACAGCCTCCCACGACACCGGAAGGACGATAATACCGTCTGGAAGGATGAACCGGCGCAAGCGCCTGAACGCCCGAAGGCCCGAAGGCCCGAACGCCTGAACGCCTGAACGCCTGAACGCCGGAGTGCCCTGAATGGAATGGCTCGCGAACATCACAGTCAAATGGGTCCTCGTCGCAGTCGGCGTGCTGGCAGTGGTGCTTGCGGCGGTTCGCGTCGCCATCCCGGACCGCCGCCGTGACTCCGGGGCGGCCAGCACCATCGAGAACTTGCAGGTGGTGCTCTCGGTCGTGGTGGTGGTCTTTCTGTTGATCCGGCCGTTCCTCTTCCAGGCGTTCTTCATCCCGTCCGGCTCCATGGAGCCCACGCTGCTAGGGCCGCCCGAAGTGAACGGCGTGGTCGCGGGCTCGGGCGGCGACCGGCTCCTGGTCAACAAGTGGCTCTACCGCGTGTCGAACCCGCAGCGCGGGGACATCGTCGTCTTCAAGGCGCCTCCCCATGCCTCCATCGAGGAGAAGGAGTTCATCAAGCGCGTGATCGCCGTGCCCGGCGAGAGCATCCGGGTGGTGCCGCCGCAGCTCGTCGTCGATGGGAAGGCGCTGTTGAAGTTCAGCACCGAACCCAATTCCGAAGTGATGCAGGTGACCGCGGAGAGCCTGCCCGCGAAGCTGGAGGACGGCGGCGTGAACCTCACGGTACGGGTCGATTCTCTCAAGACGTATTCGGTGAAGATCATCGTGCACCCGGAGCCGCGAATCTTCGCGGACGGTTACAACGTCCGCGTGAACGGCCGGTCGGAGCTGGACGACGGCCAGGGCGCTATCCGGGAAGAGGGGACGGTCGCCCAGTTCGGCGGCGACCCCGGTGTACCCGCGCGCGTGTTCTCGCTGCACGGCGATACCCGGCTGATCGTCGTCCAGGGGCGTGAGTTCGCGTACCAGGAGGGGTACGCGGAGGTAAACGGGCAGCGACTGGTGGAGCCCTACCTGAAAGAAGACCCGCGCTATGCGATGGAGTCTCGCCGGCTGGGCGCCAACGAGTACTTTATGATGGGCGACAACCGGAACCACAGCAACGACAGCCACGCCTGGGGGCCCCTCACGCGGGATCGCGTGATCGGCCGTGCGGAAGTCATCTTCTGGCCTCTCAACCGGCTGGGCGTGATCCAGTGGGCGCTGCTGGGGTCACTCGCGGTTCTGTTCGTGATCTACCAGCTGGTCCAGCGCATGTTCGCGCCGGCGGAACGGTAACGGGCCCGCTCCTCGCCTTATTTCTTCTCCGGCGGCAGCGCGGCGATCACAATGGGAGTCGCTTCGGGCGACGTTGGCTCCAGCCCCGTGAAACCGGCCAGCGCCTGGGAGAACGCGTCCTGCCCGGACCGGACGACCGCGGGCCCGGGCAGCGGCCGGTTCTGCCGGCGGGCCACCAGGGTGGCCACGCCCCACTGCCGGAAGAGGTTGTAGGCCATCGTCCACTCCGGCGCGGCGGCGCCGGTCTGCTCGGTCAGGAAGAGCCACCGCGCCTGGGGGAATTGCTTCCGGAGGTCGAGCGTCTTGTTGACGTTGCGCGGCGCCCAGATCGCCGGGCGGTGTGCGTACCAGGCGACGAGCCACGGCTGGTCCGAAATGGCGGCATCTCCGGGCGGCATCTTTCCCTGCAGTTCCCTGGCCTGGATGATCGCCGGACCGGGTTGTGCCTTCTTCCCGAGCGCCAGCACCCCCGCCGTCTGGTAGCAGAAGACGAACGCCATCACCAGGCCGGCGCCGGCCATCGCCGCCGGGCGCAGGCGTGCTTCCCGAAGCAGGTACACCAGCAGCGCGGTGGCGAAGACGACTGTGGAGGGTACGAATGCGGCAAGGTCCAGCGGGTTCACGCGGAAGACGAGGGCGCCCACCGGCACCACGATTATTAGGGCCATCAGGGCGCGGCGCAGGCGCGCCTGCGCGGGCGAGAAACGGCGAGAGAGCAGCCCCACCACGAAGAACCCGAACAGCCAGGGCGAGACGGCGTCCGGATACGCCCTCAGAACGGCGCCGACTCCTTCGATTGCCTTGACGGCCAATTCCTTGACCAGGTACGAGCCGCCGGCAACCTCGTCGACCATCATCCGATACGCCTCGAACCCCGGGATCCGCCGGTTGTGCATGTAGAGCTCCATGCCCGTAAGGCCCCAGATAGGGGAGCGAGTGAGAGCCCAGTTGCGGATCATCCAGGGAAGGGCGATGAAACAGACCGGAAGCAGGAACCAGCCCGCGGCTTGCAGCCGGTTCCCGGGGCAGTACAGCACCGCCACCACGAGCAGGGTGGGGACTACCCAGAAGAAGACGGGGTTTGCGAGGTACAGCGCGCTCGCGAGGGCGCCCACCAGCACGAGCTGGAGGCGAGGCACCACTCCCCCCAATGTGGCCGATGGTCCCCGCGCCAGGGGATAGAGGGCCAGGCACAGCGCCGTCGCCAGGCAGGCGTACAGCGATACCGGAAGACCGCTGACCGAGATGCCGACCGCAGCCGCGTTCACTCCGTACAGCGCCGCCGCCACAGCGCCTACCGTCCGGTCAAAGACGCGGGAGCCGAGCAGGTAGACGAGGATCGCCGAGAGCACGAAGAAGACCGCGGAGACCAGGGCCACGACGCCGTCCTTGGCCCCGAACCCCCCGAACGCCAGCGCCAGCACGAAAGGATAGAGGGGCCCGTGGGTGACGTCCGGCTGGCGCATGGGATCGGACCCGTGGGTGAGCGCGAGCGGCCGGAGGATGAGGGTTGTGAAGCCGCGCCCCTCGCTCATGTTGCGCGCGATCTGGGCGTAATCGATCGCGTCGGGGTTGAGCACTCCCCCCAGCCGGTTCCACGCCAGGGCGCAAAGGGCGATCGGGAGGATCACCACCAGCAGCGGGAGGAGCCAGCGCCGGATCCGCACTTCGCCCGGCTCCGCCGCAATCGCCGCCGCTTCATCCTCTCCCACGCGGACGGCGACCTCCCGTGGAGGGACAGGCGCAGGGCGCTGCGGCACCACCGCCGGAGGCTCTCGCTTCACCGCGGGGGCACCGCCGCCGGGCACCACACGACTCGTTCGCTCGGCCTTGAGCCGCCGGTACCGCTCCTCGGGGCTTTCGACAGGAACTGCCTCGACCGGTTCCGGCTCCGCCTCCGCTGCGTCCGGTTCCGCGTCATCCGGCTCGGAGGGCTCTACCTCGGCCGCAGGATCCGGTTCCGCGACTCTCTCCGCCACGGAGGCAGGATCTTCGCCCTCCTCAGGGACCGCGGCGACCGGGTCGGTCACCTCAGTCTCCGAAGCCTCCGCGTCGTCGATTGCGGCCGCCTCCCCATCCTCGGTCTCATTCTCGCGGCGCAGCGCATCCCGCCGCCGGTGGATCTCCTCCCGGCGGGCTTGCTCCCGCAGCGGTACGCCGGGCTCGTCCAGCAAGGGGGAAGCGGCGCGGAGCCCGCGCACGAGCCCTTCGGCGTCCGCACTTTCATCGCTCTCGATGGAAGCGGGAGGCGTGTCGCTCGTGGGCTCTACGGGAAGCGGCTCGTCGGGAGTTCGGGGATCTGAGGGCATCGTGTAGCGGATCGGAGCGCGGCAGTACTATTCTCGGCCGGCGCGTTGTCCGGAGCTTTGCCCTATTCCTCAACGGTTCGCCCACCCCCTCCTCGGGGAGGCCGCCGGCGCTTCGGGCCCGGATCGGCCGGGCTATGGAACGATCGGGCCGCCCTGTGCACGGAGGTGCTCTCCGGCGACGAGGTCCAAGCGCGGCTCTTCCTCGCGGGCTTCCATGCCGCGCAGCCCGAGCCGGATGATGATCGCCGCCAGCGGGTGAAGGCACGCGGTGGTAATGAAAACCGCCAGGTACGAATGGGTCAGGTCCAGCGCCTGCCCGAGCGCCAGCTGCACGGCGATCCCCGCGAGCGCCCCGGCGGCGCCGGTGACCCCCATCATGGTCCCCACCGAGTGGGCGGGGTAGAGGTCCGTGTGCAGCGTGAGACTGTTCGTGCCCCACGCCATGTGCCCGAAGGTCGCCACGCTGATCAGCGCCAGCGCAGCCAGGGGCGCCGGCATCAGGAACCCGAGCAGGCTGAACGGCAGCAGCAGCGCAAAGGCGACCATGCATCCCGTTCGCGCGCTCACCACGGAGCTCCCGGACCGGATGCGGGCGCTGGAGATCCACCCGCCCGCCAGGGCGCCCAGGTCCGCCGTGGCGTAGGGGATCCAGAGCCACAGCATCACCTGCGCGTTGTCGAACCCGCGGGACTCCCGGAAGTACTTCCCCAGCCAGAACAACAGCACGTACCACGACGCATCGGTGAGGGAGCGTGCGGTGATCAGGACCGCCGTCTGCCGCAGCCCGAGCAGCTTTCGGAGCGGCCACGGCCGCTCCGGTTTCACGTCTCCCGCAAGCGTCTCCCCCAGGTATTCCCGCTCCACCTGGGTGATCCGCGAATGCCGGTTCGGCAGCCGAAACATGAACAGCCAGAACGGAAGCAGGAGGAACCCCGCGGCCCCGGTGACGGCGAACGCCCCCCGCCAGCCCACGTTCGGCATCTCCATCATCCAGGCCATCAGCACCGGCGCGATGACCGCCCCGAAGCTCGCCCCGCCCAGGAACAGGCCGATGGGCTTGCTGCGATCCCGCGGGAGGAACCACTCCGCGCACGCGCGCATCGCGGCCGGATAGAACGCCGCCTCCCCCAGCCCCAGCAGGAACCGGAAGAGCATCAGCTCCACGGCCGACTGCGAGAGGGCATGGGCCATGTTGGCAGCCGACCACAGCGTCACGGTGATGACGACGCTGCGCCGCGTCCCCAACCGGTCCACCAGGATCCCGCCCACGAGATAGGAGATCGTGTAGGCCGCCAGGAAGGCGCTGACGATGGAGGCGTACTGCGTCTCCGTCAGGTGGAACTCCGCCTTGATCTGGGTGGCGGCGAACCCGAGCGCGGCCCGGTCCAGGTAGTTCAGGACGGACGCCGCCACCAGCAGGGAGGCGATCCACCACCGGAGGCACGGGATCTTCATGTGGAAGTGTTTGGCGCGTTCGAGCCGCGCTTACCTCTTGCTGCCTTTGAAACGCGGGAAGGATCGCTTACTTTGTTGTCCAAACACATTGGTGGCCGGAGTGTCCCCCGTTGGGCCCCGTTGGGCGGTGGCTCCCGTGGGATGCCATCAAAGCGCCCGGAACGGCCCAGATGCCCATCACCAGTTCGGATACTGTCGCCATGAACGTGCGCGCGTATGGGCCTACCTGAGATGCTGTGGTCCACGGTGTGGTGGTTCGAAACTATGTCTACACCAACTCGGGGCCTGGCTGCAGAGCGAGGAAGGAGGCTTATGCCGAGATGCTCGTGGAGGCGTACGTTACCGATGCCGGGGGTCAGGGGCTTCGGGGGACGGTTTTGCAATCGCCGACGTGGCGTTCGCGGGCACGGCAGGATCTGCGTCGGTTCCAGCGCAGCCCTTCTTTGACTACCCTGTCGATGGGCCAAACGAGGGATACACGACAGTTCAGACAGAGACCTTCGTCGTGTATGGCGACTTGGAAGGGGGCGCTAGCGCGGCGCACCACGGGAGCGGCCAAGGCGCGGCTGAAGGTTACTCCTATCTGATCTTCAGCCCTCCTCTGACGGACGACTGAGGGTTGATCGCAGCCGAAAGGGCCACCTCACCGGGTCGCCTGTATACCCCATCCACAAGGCGGCGTTAACGAGCGGGCGGTTGCTCTCTTAAGACGCGCTGAACGCCCGCCCGGCTTCGACGGTCGCTCTGCGTAACTGAGGACGACCCTGATGATTCTTGACCGGCGGTTCGCAGCCACTGTGGCTCTGCTTCTCTGTGCCGCTGATTCATGCCGCGGCGGAATGCGGTTACAATCCCCAATCGTGCTGGGAGTAGGCACACGTTTTGCCGATGTACCGCCGGCTGTGTCAAGCGCGCTGGGCGTTCCGGTGATAACTGATCGAGTCAATCCTGACAGCGCTGCGGAGATCCCGCCAGAACTGCGCGAGTCCCTTGAAAAAGACCCGTTGGGCGCCGTGTCCCAGGCGTTCGATCTGGAGATCACGCGAAGGCCGGATCGGGTTGTGTTCGCCCGGCGCTTTTCCAGTCCGGAGGAGCCGGTGGTGCTCGCACGCGAGGAGTTGGCGGGGATGGCGGGGGACCTTTACCGGCTGCTCCATCCATTCAACCCGAAGCCCATTGACATCACGAGCATCACCGACCAGCGGGACTTCACGAAATCCCTGAGCGACGAGCAACGTGATCAGATGCGAGGCCCAGGGCTGCCGATCGCCGCGCTGCGGCCGGAGCAGAGGGAGTTGTGGCTCACCATCAACGCGTCGCATGCCTACGGGAACGCGGATATGGCATTCGGCCGCCTCGCGTCTCTCTTCCGCGAGTGGGGGCGAGCCAAGCTGTCGCGATCACGCGGGCCCGCCGGTGAGGAAACGCTCGAAGTCACGTTTCGTAACCCGGCTTCGCCCGGCGGCGAAACTTCGATTGCGACACTTGCCAGGCCCCTAGCCCCCGCGAAACTCCCCGTGCGGCCCGCGGTTGCAACCCGTGACGACGTTTCGGCCGGTCTACCCTCCGGGTTCCAGCGGACCATTGAGCTGCCGGAAGGCCCGGTCACGGTCAAGGAAGTCGCCCGAGCAGTGGAAACGCGGCTGGGCATCCAGATCAACATTCCGTCTTACGGCAAGGATCGGCGCGTGATCGTGTTTCCCCGCAAAATAGGCGCGGGACCGCTGCTGCGCGGCATCGCCGAGATTTACGGCTGGCAGTTCAAGGCCGACTACGGCAAGCGCTACTTCCTGGGGCGACCTGCCATCACCGCGGCCAAGGACGGCATGGACCTGAACCGCAAACTGAACCAATCCGTCCCGCCCGCACTGTGGTCGTTGATCAGCCGTTCGCCGCGAGACCGCGTAGAATGGCAAACGCACCAGGTGGGGCGGATCGTCAACTCGGCAGCTAAGTCGCAAGGCCGGGACTGGACCACCGCGACTCTGGGGAATCTCGACTCCGAGACTCAGGAGACTGTGGCTCAACTGTTCGCGGTCGAGCTCATCTACGGCCCGCGAGCGGTGTTCGGCACCCGCGACGGGCCCCGCTTTACCGCCGTCGCTCCGGAGCGCGGGGTGTTCCACTGGGCCGACCCGCGCCAATCCCGCATCGGACCGACCGCCCCACTCATCACCTTCCGAGTTCCACGCCCGACTGGCGGTCACGACTATTGGGGTTGGGCGGTGGGAACGAGTACCCTCGACCAGCGAGAGGCCGGGACCCTTCCGATGCCGCCCAGGGAGCGATAACTCCGCATTGCCTTCCGTCTCGACGCATGCAGCCGGCCCGGCGAGGGCTTAGCCCGTTTGGTATCCTCGCCGGTCGCGGTGAAACCTTTGGGGGACCGTCCGGGTGGCGACGAACCCGAGCGCGGCCCGGTCCAGGAAGTTCAGGACGGACGCCGCCAGCAGCCCCGCCGACTCGGGGTGGGTGCGGCGGCTTGGCGGGTGGTCGGGCAGGAACCGGCGGTGGCCTCTTACTGTACCAACGCGGGGGCATATCCCGACTTCGCCCGGGAGCGCGTGGTCATCGGTCCGGGCTCCTCGAGCAGGGCACGGCTCGGCGGAGTGAGATCGCGGAACTGGAGAAGCTTGCGGCGATCTACACGGCGCGGCTCACCCAGCCGTGATCCTCAACGCGGACCCCCGCCGGTGTCCGGATTTGTCCGGATTTGTCCGTGGAATCGCGCGTTGCCCGGCCTTGTAGGAGCACGCCGACCGGGCCAACACAGTTCATGGGCCCATGCTCATCGGCGCGAGGGACTGGAGTCACGACGCCGGCCCGGTCGTCCTCGGGGACGGTGGTGATGACCCCCCCGGGGGGTCATCACCATTCTTAGAGCGATCTGAAGAAAGTACCGCGTGGCTTTCCGCCGGAGCGGGCGCCTGGCTTCCATTTCCAGTATACAGCGCGAGCGATTGCCGGATGATCATTCGCGCCTCAGGTCACATGTGGGTATTTGATGCGATTTCTTCGTGGGACGGCCTCACGCACGAAGCCATTGCCACACCATCAGCGCTCCCATCAGCGCCAAACCGGCGCCCACCACTTTCAGGAACAGCTTCTCGGAGCTGCGGCGCTGGAGCCGCTCCCCGCACCAGGAGCCGATCACCGAGAGCGGGAGCAGCCCCAGGCCGAGCAGCCAGAGCGGCCCCGTGAGGGCGCCGCTGGCGGTGTAGCCGGCACTGATGAGCACGTCCAGCACCGTGATGTAGAACAGCAGCGTGGCGCGGAACGCTTCGGCGGGCAGCGGTCGCGCCGCCAGGTAGAAGATCGCCGGCGGCGCCGGGAGACCGTAGAGGCCCGATAGGACCCCACCCACCGAGCCGGCGATCGGCCCCCAGCGAGACGGCACGTGCTTCAGGGAAACGGCGGCGGGACGGCTGCGCAGATAGAGCCACACGCCCAGCGCGGCCACCAGCACGCCCAGAAGACCACGCAGCCCCGCGTCCGTCGAGCGCACGAAGAGGTAGAGACCTAGCATCGTCGCCGGAACGCCGCCCAGCAGCAGCAGCTTCGCCTCGCGGCGGTCGATCTGCTTCCGGGCGCTCCACGTGAGCCACAGGCCGTTCGCCAGGCCCAGCGCGGCCAGCAGGGGGACGGCCTGCTTCACCGGCAGGACCAGCGCCATGAGCGGCAGCGTGAAGAGCATGGCGCCGAAGCCCGTGAAGCCCCGCGCGGCGGAGCCCACGAGGACGATCAGACCGGCGATGACGATCAGGTTCGGCGCCATATCTCCCATTCCCCCACTCCCCCATTCTCCCACTCCCTGCCCACGGTAGGAAGGCGGGGACCGGAAGAGAACTGTAAACCAACCGTTCGAAGGAGGGACCCGATGTCCGCAGTCAACCGCCGTCACTTTCTCTCCGGCGCCGCCAGGTTGGGCGCCGCCGCCGCAATCGGCGACCTGTCTTTCATGGGCGCGCTGCGGCCGGTGGCCGCGGACGAGGTGCGGGTGGAGCCGAAACACGTGCGGCTGAATTCGGAGGTCGAGCCGCTGGTGAAACTGCTGGTGGACACCCCGCGCGACCGGCTGCTGGAAGTGGTGGCGGAGCGGGTACGGGGCGGCCTGGCGTACCAGCCGCTGCTGGCGGCGCTGATGCTTTCGGGGGTCACCACCATCCGGCCGCGGCCGGTGGGGTTCAAGTTCCACGCGGTGCTCGTGGTCAACTCCGCGCACCTCGCCAGCCTCGCCTCGCCGGATAGCGACCGGTGGCTGCCGCTGTTCTGGGCGCTGGACCAGTTCAAGGCCTCGCAGGCGCGGGACGCGCAGGAGGGCGACTGGACGATGGCGGCGGTTTCCGATACGTCATTGCCGCCCGCGGCGAAGGCGAAGGAGCGGTTCTCGCAGGCGATGGACGACTGGGACGAGGCGGCGGCGGACGCGGCGGCGGCGCAGTTGGCGCGGACGGCGAGCTCCACCGAGGCGTTCGAGCTGCTCTGGCGCTACGGGGCGCGGGACTTCCGGGACATCGGCCACAAGGCGATCTACGTCGCCAACGCCTGGCGCACGCTGCAGGTGATCGGGTGGCAGCACGGGGAGCCGATCGTACGGTCGCTGGCCTACGCGCTCCTGGAGCGCGGGGACACCCCGAACCCGTCGAAGGCGGACGATCCCGCGGACCGGCCGTGGCGCTCCAACGTGGAGCGGGCGCGGCGCGTCAAGGGCGACTGGCTCGCCGGTAAGCCGGAGCGCGCCGCGA
>JGI10216J12902_100445907_pt1 | contig 16140 bp, 6 predicted proteins | sample KanNatreferecore_FD_12902 | JGI IMG/M metagenome (IMG submission 12902)
GGCCCGCGGGAGGATACAATCAGTCTGGAGCGTGTGCGCGAAATCTTCTGGAACGACATACGGTTCATTTCCGCGATCAATGTGCGTGGCCTGCCCAGTGTTGTCGTTCCTGTAATGCTGCACGAAGGCAGGCCGATCGGCGTCCAGTTGATCGCGGGGCGCTATCGCGAGGACCTTGCGCTTGATGCGGCGTCAGCGATCGAGAAGCGAGCCGGAACGCTAGTGCGCCAGCTGTGGGAACAAATGAAATAGCTGCCTTTAAATCATAACACCATCGGACCGTTATCTTGCGACCACGGCGAAATTCAGGAACTGCTCTGATAGAATATCGGCTGCCTCCTCGTACGCCCGAGCACGTCCTTTAAGATGTCTGTCGAAGCGGCCGATCAACGCGTCAGCATAGTCCGGGCCGAGGACGCGAAATGATGGATCGACGCTGGCGGCTTCGAAAGCGCGAAATGCTGTATCGATCGCCATCGCAACGCCCTGCCCAGAGATTGGGTCGAACGCGACCGCCGCGTCGCCGATAGCGATCCATCCGTCTCCGAACATTTTCGATAGCCGCGAAGGGAACGCCGGGTACACCGCTGTCTCTATGAGCGTCGCACCGGCGTGCCTCAATGTGTGGGCAATGCTGCGCGTTTTTCCGAGAGCGTGCGCCCACCACATATCGTGGGCCACGCCCGCGGTCTTGATCATTTGCGAACTGGTATAGAGCGTCGCGACGAGCGTTTCGCTCGCGTCCGCCGAAAGCGACCACCAGCCGACCGGGCATGATTCGACCGTCAGCATTGCACTTGGTCGAGTAGGGCCCCCGGCTTTGAGCCAACCAACGATCGCGAGCATATCGCCGCGGTGAATTCTTCTAGCTTCATGACTCCGCGCGAAAATCGCATTTCGCCCGCTAGCATCCACCACCGAGCTTGCGCGAACATCACCAGTGTTTCCTTCCGATTCTTTAATCGAGATGTGCCATCCGGCGCGCGGCGCCCGAGTCGTGTTCCCGACCGCTGCACGCGACACAGCCACAGCGCCGGCGTCCACAGCTGAACGAAACAACAGCGCATCGAAACGGTGTCGGCATACACAGAGCGCATCTGGCTGTCCGCTCGCGGCATATGGCTTTGTCAGCGGAGCGCGGCCATTCCAAAGTGACAGAATTCCCGGACTCGCAACGGAGATGACGCGGGCATCGTCGGTGGACACACGCAATTCATCGAGCGGCGCGCGAATGCGACCGGCGAGGTGTTCGCCCGGCCGACGTTTCAGATAATCGCCACGTTCGACGAGAACAACCGAGGCGCCGGCGCGAGCGGCGAGGATTGCAAATGTGCACCCGGCAGGTCCGCCTCCGACTACCACGAAGTCAACGTTGCGGATCAATATGTGCTCCGATTACCGGGATCTCTTAGTCCGCAACGATGAAATCGTCATCGGACGTCCGCCTGATGAAGCCGAGCGACTTCCAGTATTCCTTGACGTATTCGTCCTCCACCGCTGGAGCGCCCGCCCGGTGATCTCTCACTATTCGACGCTGAAGGTGCGGAATGACGTCACCAGGCCTCCGTTCGGAGGCAGTGTCGCTCTCAACCTTTGGGTAAAGCATCCAGTGCGTTCGGCTGGATTCAGACGCTGTTTGAAATACCATACCTGGACGTGCCGTAGGCCAGAACGCTTCGTCGCAATCGGAAAAATCCTCCGACCAGGGAACGGCGAGGTCTTTGGTGAGAGTGCCGAGAGTGTGCTCTTTGATATCGTCGCAGGGCTTGAAGCGAATGTCCGGAAAGTAAGGTGTCCCGCCGTGAAATAACGACCAGTTTGTACCGATCCCGGCTTCCCGCCCTACCTCGACGCCAGGCAAAAAGGACCCTCCGATCATCGCGCCCAGGTGCGCCATGTCTAGCATTGCCGGGACGAAGGTTGGCCTGGCCGCCAGAAAGTCGGAGAAGTGCTCGTCCGCACCGCCGGGTCCTGCGAAAGATGTCGCTAGGCCCGGTGAGATGATCTGATCGAAAATATTGTCGCTGCGAACGTTGTGGGCAGAGAGGGTGCCGGCTGAAGGAACAAAGTCGATGGCTTGCCAAAGGGCGAACTGATCGTATTGCAGGTGCGTAAACGCAAGTTCCCGCAACATCGGCATGTCGGAAAAACTCGCGGGCCAGTACATGTCGTCCAGGTAGCCCATAAGAACTGTCTCGTCGTGTGACAACGACGGACCCGGAGGTCCCTGAGTCGGCGGAGACCTGTCTCCGCCGCATAAATGTCCCTTATCCGCCAAGCCGTGAAACCTTCGCAGATTTCCTGGGGGAGACTTGTAAACCATCATGGGGAAGTAACGAGCCTTGTCTCCAGTTCCGGGCGGCTTGTCGAAATCCATCCTGCGGCCGAGCTTGCGCGGGAAGAAACCCTTCTCCCATGTGTTACCCTGTCCTCCCGGCGGGTTGACTATGAACTTTCGTTCCCTGTCGTAGAGGGTGGCCGGTTTACGGAGTCTCTGATAAATCGCGACCTTGAGCCAGTCCGCGATTGGCTTCGTATGGTCGGGGTCCTTGAGTTTTGTTTCATCCGCGAGCTCCGCTTTTCGGCTGCGCGCATGGATGAAGGCTCCGCCGTGTTCGATCTTCTTCGTCATAGCGACGTCGTTGTCCGGGTCGGTCGGCTCTGGCGGGTGGAGGGGCTGCTCGTTATGCCCTCGATCCTGCGTCGAAAAACCCTCGGGATCGCCGAACGCTTCGCCACTCACGTACCTCACATCCTCGAACAGACACAGCTGCGGATGGATGTGAACCAGATAGTCCATCTTCAGGTATGATTCGAGCTTATTCCTGAGTACAATGAGATTGTGTCGTCCCGACTGTCTGCGGACCTGTCGCGTATCGAGATTGAAAATGCCGCGGCTGAGCGCAAGGTCCCAGAGTGACACGAAGTGCCCCATGTCGGGGACGTAATCAGGGCATGCGACAACGACCCAGCCCGGCACAGCGCGAATCGTAAACGCAGTGCCTGGTTGCGGTGTGTCGACGCCATACTCCAGGTATCTGAAGTCATCTGCGTTAGCGACGCCCGCCTTGGAACGGAGCAGGCCGCCGTTGCCTTTCGGCTTGATGACCGCTTCGACCGATCCGTCACCTGCGCTGTCGTACCAGTTGTTGGACCAAAGACCATTGATTGGCGACGGAAAGTCCTGACCGTTGATCGTCATGTGGAGCATGACCATCTCACCTTCATTGCCAATGACATGCAGGCGACCGGTCACCTTGGTTTTGTCCGTATCGTCGCGCTCGAGGAAAACGAAAGCGAGAGTAGGCAAGCTCACAACCGGCAATACGCGCTTGCAGATGAGCGCCGCGCCGATCGTGTCGAGATCCGACGATACGGCCGTCATGTTCGCGGAGGTTTCTTCGGCGAGGGCCGTCGTTTTTCGGGATTTCTTGTTGGCGATGTTCACGCGCCACTCGATGTCGGCAATCTCCGTCGTGACTTCGAAAACGGCATCGGGGTGCGTCGAGCCGTCCTCGGCATAGACGTAGGCGAAGACGCGAAACCTCGCGGCTTGCGGAAAAATAATTCCAACGTCCTCCTTGAACTTGTTTTGGAACTTGCTTTGAAACGGCTCCGGGCGGTAAATATCGAAGCTGGCCAAATCGCCTTGTGCGGTCATTGTAGTGTCATCACTGAAAAATTCGATGGGATGCCGACGAGGTTTCGGCTTGAACCGCAGGCTAGGAAACTCCTCCTGCATGAATCGCGGGAACTCCGACGCCAGATAATAAGCGTTAAGGCTGTTGCCCATTCGTGCGCAGCCAACGCCGGGATGAACACGGAATTGAACGAACGGCATCGCCCGGCTCCTCCTTGAGGCTAACTTCGGGATGTGCAAATATTGTAGCCTAGTTTCGACGGACGCGCATCGATTGTGGCTAGTGCTGTAGACACACTTTTTGTCGAGCTCCAGCGGTTTTTCGAGCCCCTGCGCCTCGCACTGGCGTCGCCCCATGAATTAGGAGCGTTCCTTCGTCGATTCGGTTTTAACTTTGACGGCAGCGAAGTTGTTGCCGCAACCAGTCAACTTGCTCCGATAAGGGCGTCGGTGCAGCAGCTGGCGTCGACGACGCGCACCGCGCTCGCCGACGGCCTCGATGCGTCGGACCTCGTGACAATCGCCGAGGCCGCTCAGCCCCTGTTCGAGGGACTGGGCACTTTTCATCAGGCGATCTCTGGCATCGTTCCCGCCACGTTGTCACCACAGGATTACGCGGCTGCCCTCGAGTCCATGCCGGAAGAGCTATTCGATGTGCTGCTCACGGATTACCTGAGTGCCAATGCTCCAATCGTTCTGCACACTCTGGCGTTTCTCGGTGCCGTGCGAACGGACAGGATACCGGCAGGGGGACATCCGCGATCACGCGGTCTTGCGTACGCGATACCAAACTACCAATGGGATCGTATCGGGCTGCTGTTCGACAACCCATCCGCATGGGCGGAGCAGGCGTACGGCTGGGGCGTCAACTTTCAGAGCGACACCTTTATTCGCAGGCTCGCGCGGATCTTCGAGTACATGGGTGGGTTCGCGGAAATTCGCGAGATGTCGCAAGCGCAAGCGGCAGTCTTCATGCCACACCTCGCCGCTTCGTCGGTGCCTCCGACCTTTGCCCTTGCACCCATCATCAAATCTCTCGCGACATTTACCTCCGGTGCCGGGAGCTATATAGCAGCTAACGAGCTTGGTCTCGCTTTCCTTCCCGTAGCGGGAAAATCCCACGCCACGCGGCGAAGCGATTCCGGAATTGCAGTCGCGCCATACACCGAAGGCTCCATCGCGGACACTATTGACCTCGCGCCCAACAAACAGATCAAGCTCACCGGGGATATCGGAGCTGTCGGCGGGATTGTCTTCAGCTTCCGACCCAGCGGGCCGGATCTCGATGTCGGCGTTGACGCCACCGCGTTCTCCGGCGCATTCACTGCGGAACTTATTATTAATCCCAAGGAAGGTCAGAACACCATTGTTCTGATCGGAGAGCCGGACTCAACGCGCATCGAGACGTCAGGAATCGTCTCGAGCGTCGGGGGCAGCGCCTCGAATACGGGCGGGGACTTTTTCGCGGCCGCGGCCATGAAGCAGCTGCATGTCGTGATCGATGCGTCGAGCGACGGCTTGCTCGGAACTATTCTTGGCGGGCCTATCGACGTTCAGGCAGGGGATCTGCTGATCGGCTGGCGCAGCAACCGCGGAATCTACTTCGAGGGTGGAACCGCTATCAGTGTGACGATTCCGGTGGACAGACAGATCGGTCCGTTTCACCTCTATGAGATCGGCATCGCTCTCGATTGGAAGGACGCGGTCAGCGCTACCGGAAGCGTGACGGCGGATGCGCGCATCGGACCGCTCTACGCCTTTGTCGAGGGCCTCGGCCTGACGGTCACCCTTGTGCCGAACGATCGCGGCACGTTCGGCCGGTACGACGTAGGGTTTGGCTTGAAGCTCCCGACCGGGTACGCCGTTGCGCTCGAAGCTGGGCCAATCGAAGGTGGTGGCTATCTGTCGGTGCGAGACAACGAATATCGCGGCGCTCTCGCGCTGAAATTCGAAACTTTCGGCTTCGCCGCCTTCGCGATTCTGAACACGAAGCTGCCTGTTGGTCAACGAGGTTTCTCTTTTGTCGCGTCGATCTACGGCGATTTCGTCATTCCACTTGGATACGGATTCTTCCTCACTGGCCTCGGCGGGTTGATCGGGATCAATCGCACAGTCAACACGGACGGGCTTCGTCAGGTTCTGTACGATGGCCACCTCGATGCGATTCTGTTTCCTGCAGATCCGATCGCCAATGCCGACAAGATTCTCGACAATATGGCGTTGATCTTTCCGGCACAGGAAGGCCAGTATGTCTTCGGCCCGATGGCGCGAATCGCGTTCAGCCAGCCTGCGCTCATCGAGGGCAAGTTGGGCGTGGTGCTCGAGATTGGAAATCATACGCGCTTGATCATTCTTGGAGCACTCGGCAGTCGTCTCCCAACGCGCGATGTGCCGCTCGTCTCGCTCGAAATCAGCTTCTTCGGCGAAATCGATTTTGGTGCCGATACCATCTCGTTCGACGCAACGCTCCAGAATTCGTATGTGCTCATGTGGCCGGTTGCCGGCGACGTCGCTGTGCGAACCGGTTGGGCGCCTCGCATCAACCACGTTGTCTCGTTCGGCGGACTGCATCCGAATTACCCTCGTCCAGCCAATCTGCCCAACCTTAGGCGGATGACGATCAGTTTCGGCAGCAACAATCCGCGCATCAGCATGTGGTGTTATGAGGCGGTGACACTTAATTCGCTGCAGTTCGGTGCGGGCGCGGATCTCTATGCGAAAGGCCCAAAGATCCGGTTTGTCGGCCGTCTCGCAGCGGAGGGCCACGTCAGCTTCGACGCGCTCATTTACTTCAATCCATTCGCGTTCGATGCTGCCTTGAGTGGCAGCCTGTCGCTGCTGGTCGATGGTGATGTCGTGATGGGACTGGGCTTCAGTCTCCACCTCGCCGGGCCGAACAACTATGTCATCTCAGGCAGGGTATGGGCGACCGTATTTGGATTCGACGTCGGTTTCGATGTCCACCACGAGTGGGGTGATCGACGCGACCTGCCCGATGCCGTCGCCGACCCTGTGGCGGTTCTGAGGGATGCAATTGCTGCGTCTCCTGTGCTCGAGCCGATTCGCGCGCCGTCACTCAGCGACGGTGTCCGCTTCATGGAGCGACGGCGTGATGACCAGGGGCCCCGTCCGACGAGCCCGGTTGGCGGGCTGCGATTCGTCGAGCGCGCATTGCCGCTTGCGATTGCGATCGAGAAAATTGGCGAGGCGCAGATCGTCGGCGCGGCTGACGCGTTCGACCTCGCCGTATTTGCTGCTGGTGAAGAAGTCACAATCGCGCCGGCTAATCTCGATTTTGTGCGCGGCCATTTCTGGAAGTTGAATGAAGCGGATCGACTTCGGGCACCGACATTCGAGCGCCACAAGGGCGGTTTCGAAATCGCAGGCGACATCCTGCGGGTAGATACCGCCCGAGCGATCGACGTCGAGTACGGGTACGAGTTCATTCAGCTTGGCGACGACGAAATTGTTGACGCGTCACCGCTGTTCGAGTTCGCGACCGTGCCGCAGGCGCCGATTGCTCGATGGATGGAAGCGCATCACCGGGAGTATTCGGCGCCGCTTGATCGAGCTGCACTGGTGACTACGGCTCTGGACTCTCCCGTTCTCAAAGACCCACGCTTCATTCTGGTTGATAAGCCGACTGCCGCTGGAGGTACTTTCACTAGACTCGAGCGAACAAGCAGGAGCGACGGCGTTCGCAATCCAATAGTCGCGGATTACTTTTTCGCTCAGAGGGTGCCGCGATGACGTGGTTCTCGCTGTTGCCCAACGCGCGGACCGAACTTGCTGCGATAGCCGGCCCACCCGCGGCTGGCGGCAAGCGGCGCCGCGCGACCTACGGCGTCGAGATTCGCGCCAACGACGCGGCTGTCCCCGGCGAGGCACGGGTCGATGTCGGCGCGGAGATTCTGGGTGCCGGCGACATTGTCGGGATCGACCCGCGAATGGTTGCAAGAGTCGAGCCGCCTCCCGCTGCCAACGGGTTCGAGCCGAACTACATGCCGTTCGTCGAGTTCGCCGATGCGGATTTTCCATGGCGGTATTCGTTTGATTCTTCTGTTGGCTCGCGGGTAACGCCGTGGCTGGTGCTGCTCGCGCTGAAGCCTGGCGAGTTCGAATTCCTCGATCAAGGCAGCGCCCATCTGCCGCGCATTCGTATTCCTGACCCAGGCGCGTCGCTACCCGATCTCTCGCAAAGCTGGGCCTTCGCGCACGTTCACCTATCGCATGGCGAGCAGCGCAGCAGCGATCTCGCGGGCTTGATTGCCTCGCGGCCAGACATGCACCTCTCGCGCTTAATGTGCATGCGGCGGCTGGAGCCGAGCACCACGTACACTCTGGCTCTCGTTCCATCGACAGAAGCCGGACGGCTTGCCGGACTCGCAAGAGTCGAAACGGCGGAGCCCTTCGACAAGCGCGCGTGGGATGCATCCACTCCCGCCGGTCTGGAGCTCCCGGTTTACCATCAGACGCGCTTCGTGACGTCGGTGATCGAGGACTTCGAGATTCTTGCGCGCAGGTTGAAGCCGTTTCAAGTGTCGAGCAACAGTCAGGCCGCATTACCTGTCGAAGCATTTGCGGGCGCACCCGGTTTTTACGCTGGCTATTCGAATTCTTCGGCGACTTTCGAAGTTCAGGATGCGTTGATGCGCGCCGACCACTCTGTGCAGCCGTTCAACACCGACCCGGAGCTCACGGCGCTCTTAATCCCGACCCTCGAAGCTGTCATTGCGGGCGAGGTTGTTGCTCCCAGCGCGGACGGACCGGACAAGGAGGATCCTCTGGTCGCAATGCCGCCGTATGGCTGGAGGTTTCGCAGGCAGAAGACGCTCGATGCGGCCAGTGCCGAGCAAGGCGCGGTAGTCGACAAAATCAATCTCGATCTGAAGTTCCGAAGTGCCGCCGGCCTTGGCGCTGAAACAGTCCGTCGCAATCAGGAACATTTTTCCCGAATCTGCTGGAGTCAGTATCGTGACATCGTCCAGTCGAACCTCGCGCTCGCGCGCCTAAAAACCGCGAAACAACTCGGCGCCAGCGTTGCAATACGTCATGTCGCGAGTTTACCGGCGCCGGTTGTCGCCGCGCTGTCGGAAAGTGTGCGCGACTTGGCAGTGCTGAACAACGGTCGCACGGCGGCCGAATTGTATACGAGCGCCGGCGTTCCCGCGTCATTCACGTCGCGTGGTCTGCGGCACATCGCTTCGAAGAGGACCCTAAGGCCGGTTGTATCGGCTCCAGGCGATAGAATGCCGCGTAACGTTACGCCGATGCCGGTCGCTCCAGGCGAGCGATCGACATCGCGTGCCGAGCCCGAGCTCCATGGAATTAGTATGCGTGAGCGAAGCTTCGAGATCCCAGCTCCGGCACGGAGCCGGATCGTCGAGTTGTTCGGGGCGGACGCGATCATTGCCGGCAGGCTGTCACCGTCGCGCGCCATCGCTATCCATCCAGTCGACGCCGGGTCTGTTGTCTCGGCGGTGCGAGCACTTTTCGACGGTCTGCCCAGTCGTAAGGCGGAATGGGTCATCGCCGGACTCGCGGGAACCGAAATAGAAAAGCTCGATCCTATCATGAGGGCGCCCGTAGTATCCGATCCGCTCGTGCAGCCGCTCGTTGCATTCGAGAGCCGGGCAATTCTGCGAGCAAGCGAGTCGCTGCCCAACAACACCGTGTCCGTCGTTAAGGAGAATCGCGCCTTCGTCGAGGCTTTTCTGGTGGGAGCGAATCACGAAATGAACAGCGAGCTCCGGTGGCGGGAATTTCCGACAGACATGCGAGGCACCATCTTCCGGCGTTTCTGGGACAGAAAGCGCGCGCCGAGCGACCCTTCGGGGGACGACATTCCTGAAATTCACGGATGGACGCAGCTGCTGGGCTCGAATTATCCGGCGCACGACAGCGACAGGAAAGAGGCACTGGTGGTGCTCGTTCGCGGCGACCTAATTCGAAAATATGGTCAGATCCTCGTCAGCCTGAACCGCGCCAGTGCCGCGAGCTACGTACATGGCCAGGGGACAGACTTCAATCCAATTTTCGCCGGCCAATTTACGTCGGACATCTGCTACTACGGCTTCGATGTTGAACGAGACTCCGTACTCGCCGACAAAGCACGGCATTTTTTCGTGTTGTACGAAGTGCCGGGACGCGTTCGTTTTGGTCTAGATGTCGCGACTGCTGTGGTGCGCCGCAATCGATTCGCGTTTAGGACTGCGGCGCTTGCGTTCCCTCTGGCCAGTCTCGGCCGAGATACAAGGAAGGCTCTGTTGCCCGAACATCTTAAGACGGGCAATCCGCCGCCCTCGCAGGCATTGAAGTGGGACGACTTGTCATGGTCGCACGTGCAGCTGGACGGTGCCGGCTACGTCAATGCAGAGCTGACGTTTCCGGGAGTAACTGAGGCCCCGAACTATTGGAGCGCGAACCGTGACGCCGCTTCGATCGCGCGGAGCTTCTGGCAAAAGCCGATCGCTGCAGTGCTGCCGGCCGCGAGAGTGCTCTGATGACCGAAGTACTCGGCCGACCGCGAGGACGAGGGGCGCCCAGAGGGGAAGCCCGGTTGCCGCTGACTCGCGAGCTGCTCGAGGCAATCAAGGTCGATCTGCAGGCCCCGCCGCCGCTGTTACTTCTGCCGCTGCGGCTCGAGTATCGTGTAATGGAGACCAATGTTCCGATTAGGGTTGCGGGGCATGTTCGCGAGCTCTTCCGCAACGAAGCGGCAATTACCGTCGAGACACCAGCCCCGATGCATCCGCCGTTGGGCGGTGCAGGCGGTGACACTCACGCAGATCCGAATAAATGGCGCCTTGATGCGACTGCGGTCACATTCAATACGCAGCGCGAAATCTGGTTTCGCTGGTTTCACGACGATGATTTCACGTTGCGCGGCATCGCGCCTCCCACCGAACAGGAGCGCGCCGCTATCGCGCGCTTCGACTCTGCGTGCGGCGGAAAGCCCTGGCATACGCTCAATGATGCCGGAGTAGTCTCGGCATGGCAGACACTTTCGCGCGAAGTCGAGCCGGCGCGCGCGCTACACCTCATTCGGCATCGCGGCGAAGCGGGCGACCCGAATCATCTCGACGCACTCGGCCAAATTGCGTTGTTGCCCGAGAAGGTCGCGCTCTTCGCGTTGAATGCAGACGGGGCGGCGGCTCTTCTTGGCACAGGCTCAAGTATCGACCCGACGCTGCGCTATTCGTTTGCGGCGCTGCAAGCTGGGGGATGGCTGACTGACTTCGATGTCGCGTTGACGGCAGGAATGGGGTTGCGCCTCACGAGCGCAACTGCGGTGACGAATGCACTCAATGCGACCTGGATTATTGCCGTGGGGATCTCCAAAGACGACGGACCTGCCGCGGTGACGGGCCTAATCGACGACGCTATCGCCAATGGCACGTTCGCATTTCTGCCGCAGGATACTCCTACGAACAACACGCCGCATGCGCCGACGCCCTATCGCACACCACGCGCTGACCTCATCGGCTTTCTGCGAACCGCGGCAGACGCGGAGAAGGGAATCCTTGCGTCGCCGCTGAAACAATCAGCGGAGATTTTCGCCGAAGCGCTTGGTCTCGATGTCACGCATGTGGCGACGGCGCCCAACAGTGGCGATCTGGCATTCGAAGATGCGAACGCGATGGTACGCGTCATAGGCCCTACGCTGATTGATACGGCGCTGGATCATACCGCCGCGTTGAGTGGCATTGTGGAAAGCGAACTGATCGATTTTTTTGCCGAGGCTGCGGTCGCGCGCGGTCCACTCCCGCCCGTTCGCTTCGGTAAGAATCCCTATGGCGTTCTTCCGGTTGTGAAACTGGGAAACCTCACGCCGCTTGCTGGCGATACCGATCACCAAAAGCGCATCGAAGCATTCGTGCGGAATTTCGCTTTGATAGTCGGCTTGCAGGCACAGGGGGCTGCGGTCAATGTGCCTGTGATAGAACCTGGTGACCCCGAGGCTGCCAACAAACTGGAAGCTATACTCAAGCTCAATCCCGTTTCCCGGCGGTTGGAGGTTGCCGAAGTGCTGAGTGACGACGCGAGAACCCTCGGCTGCGCGTATGTCACGAGCCAGCAGCACCCGGCCGCAACGTATCTCGGCGACCTCGCGCGACAGCGCATCCGCGACCTTCCGGATCCTACATTCGAGGACACCACTTTCCCGCTGCTTTACAGGCTCGCTCGTCTGTCCCTCTCAAAGGCCACGATTCTTACTGCCGTGACGGCCGACGCAACCAATGTGACACTCAACACGCGCGTTCACCTGACAGATCCGGAGGAACGCCGCGTCGATCTGAGAGCGGGAACAATTGCCTCGGCTTCGCTCGCGTCACTTGCCGCCCGCCGACCGCTGGGCATCCCTGCGACCGCTGCGGACGCAGTTCAATTCGCGTCGGGGCGACTTCTCCAAGGCCTGCAAAGACTGGAAGCAATCGCGCGCGAGTCGGACGGTGTCGCAAAGCTCGAGACGCTGCTGATGGAGACAATCGATCTGTTCCAGCACCGAATCGACGCGTGGGCGACGGGCATCGCCTACCGTCGCCTCATAAAGCGGCGCCGCGCAGGTGGAGGGGGTCTGGTGGGCGGATACTGGGGAATGCTCGGGAGATTGCGTCCTGCTTCCGTTACCGGACGCACCGACGGATATCTCCAGGCGCCGAGCCCACACCAGGCAGCGACTGCCGCTGTGATGAGATCGGCGCACCTGCGGCACAGCGGCAGCGGCGCATTCGCCATCGGACTTGATTCGGCGCGGGTTCGTCGCGGGATGAAACTGCTCGAGATGCTTCAGACGGGACTCGCTCCGGGTGAGGCCCTCGGCTATCTGGCCGAGCGCAAGCTGCATGACCGGCATCAGGACATTCTCGCGTTTCGGTTGCGCGACCTATTTCCGTTGCGAGATCCGCGCGATGACTCGGCGCTGGAGACACGGCTCAGCGACGGACTCGCATTTCTCGGTGTTGAGATCGCGACGCTTGTTTCTCCCGCTGAAGTCGCACCTTTGCGCGCCTTGCAGGACGACCTTCGCGGCGATTTCGACGCGCTGGCAGATATCGTCGTCGCCGAAGCAACGCATTTGCGTGCTATGGGACAGACGGACGCGGCGAACGCATGGCTCCAGGTGATGTCGGGCGAAACGATTCCCGGCAGACCGAGCATGCTTTGCACGCGACGCAACGGCCAGGGCTCGAGCCATCGAATAGTCGTTCTAATCGATCCGACAGAGCCAGACTCCGGCGACACGCCGCGCGCCATCGTCGAACCTGCACTCGCCGCTCTGGCTGCAACGAGACTCGCAAACTTTGATTCGGCATTTGTGGAAGTAACTGTCGCCGGCGCGAACGGTGACGAGCCGACCGTGCGGCAGTTCACGCTCGGCAGCGATCTCGGACTTGCACCAATCGATCTGCTCGTGGGTGGTGAGGGTGAAATCGTGCTTCGCGCGAGGCACAGGCTTGTCGCACTCTGGCAGGCTGACGTCGCACTGCAGTCCCTTCTTGGCCCTTTGCCCGAACGGGAGATTGTTACGTTCATCAACCGGACTCGACCGGTCACGATCGACCTCGATGCCGGCCAGCCCACCGCGCGCAGCCTGCTCCGCCTTGCCGCTGAATTACGTCGTTCGTTTGCTCACGGGCGCGTGCTGGAGCCCGGCGACCTTTCGGCCGCGGCGGACCCATCGCTTCCTCTAACCGATGCGATTGAGCGGGATCTTCTCGCCGGTTCGGTTGCGGCGCTGCGGCTTCGAGCCACTTCACTTGCGAGCAGATTGAGCACCGACCTCGTAGCGCTACGCACCGCGATCGGGCCCGCGGTTGCGGCAGCTCGCAATCATCGACGCCTCATCGACCACCGCGCTGATTTGGCAACACTTGCACTCGCGAGAACCGAGCTGGAATCGCTGCGCCGGACGCTCGAGAGAACGCTCGTCGCGGTCTCGTATTACGCCGAGCCCGGGGCACTGCGTCTCGTTGCAATCTCCGAGATTGCCGCGGATCCGGATGACTTCGACCGCGCTCTCGTTGCACTAGAGACGCGTCTCTCTGAAAAGGCTTCACGACTAGGATCCACGCTGGCGACCGCTGCCTCGCCCGCAAACGCGACGGAAGCGCGCACTCAACGAAATGATCTGATCGCGGCCATGAAGGCCACGCTCGACGGCGACGCGCAACCGATTCTGCCGCCGGTTGCAAGAGTACCTGCTACTACGCCGCTGCTCGAGCGGGCCGCGGCGCCCGTGGGCGCTGTACTTGCGGAATGGCAGCCGGTGCGCGCGAAGGTGGCGCGAATAGTGACCGTTTTTGCCTCCGATCCGTGGGTAGCGTTTTCGACAATAGACGCAGCTACGGGTGCAGACGACCCCGACGTCGATGCGCGCACTGACGAGGGTCTCGCGCCGCGCACGCGGTTATTCGGGACCTTCATATCCTCGGGCGACCCGCGGAGCGTCGAAGCATTCACCGGATTTATTGCCGATGAATGGGCGGAACAGCGTCCAAGTCGGATGCAGCAGACGGGAATCGCGATCAATTACGATTCACCACAGAGCGAGCCGCCGCATGCACTGCTTCTCTGCGAGCCGGCAGGACCCGGCTCGCAGCCCTGGACACCCGAGACTGCCGCTGAAATGGTAGCCGAGACGATCGGACTCATGAAAACGCGCGCGCTCAACGCGCAGTCACGCCCTCTTCCGGGACCGCTCCTGCCATTTGCGAATCGGATCGCATTCAAGCAAATACTACCGCTCGGTTCGTCTCCGCGCATTCCGGTGCGTGATCTCAACTTCGTTGCAACAACGGCGGTTGCGGTTGACTCGACTTTTGTGATTGCCGCGAGCGCGGCAGACGTCGGAGTTGCGGGCACCGGCCTTTCCGAGATTACCGGTTTCAGCAAGGTGAAGGAGTAAGGATGGCCAGGATCGCACCCGCCCAACAGCTCTTCGCTTTTAACACGAGCGCCAACATCGGCGATGCACTTGGAGCGCGGATCAAGGATCCGTTGTGGTTTCTCGCACGGCAGTGGCAGACCGGCGAGTTCGAGGCGGAGAATGGTGGACGGCCGGGCGTTCTTTCGATTGTCTCACAGGAGCTCACCATTGACACGATCGACCGCGCCGGGACACTCGAAGCGATGCCGGCCGACATGCCGCTCGACTTTGCGATCGAGCGCGAGGAGCATGACGGAACGTCTCCCGTCTGGAAAACGGAAGCGCTCGAATACGGATTTGCCGTGAAAGGTGACGGCACGGAGTTGACCGCGTGGGAGTATCACGGACGAAATCTGGACTGGTACCATTTCGACGTGGCTCGCCGGGACATGCCGACCGAACCGCTGATCAGCGTGGAAACGCGAATGGTGCCTACCTCGATGACGTTCCGTGGCGCGCCGCATCCGCGGTGGTGGAGGCTCGAGGACGGCGATGCCTACTTCGATTCGCCACAGGACCCCGAACCGAATATCCTCTCGATGCTGCTTCCGGAGTTCTTTTACCTCGACATCAACAATTGGTATCTCGCTCCGTTGCTCCAGACCGCGGGCACAATCCGCGAAATAACGAGGCTCACGGTTGTCGACGGTTTTGGCGTTGCGACCAACATTGGGCCGAGCACCGGAACAGGCGATCCGGAATGGGCGATGTTTTCACTTGCTCCAGCCGATGCCCAGGCACCCCGTGACGGTGGAGGAGCGTTTCTTTACGTACCAAACATCGCCGTGGACGTGCTCGACAACGATGAGGTAGAGGAAGTGTTGTTTACGCGGGACGAGGAAGCAAATCTCGTATGGGCAAGCGAACGCCTTGTAACATTGGCAGACGGGACTCAGATTCGGAACGGTGACAATGCTACGCCCGCCTCGGCCGAGGCAACGACCGATCCACGCCCGCAGTTCAAGCTCCGCTCCGATGTGCCCGGGTATTTCGTTCCTTACGTTCCTCGCTTTCTCGGTCTCTCTCCGACTTCGGGCGAAACCTATCTGCGCCGCGCGCGCACGGTGGAATCGGCGAGCGTTGCTGCACCGCAATACAAGAGTCGCATCGTGGCCGAGTCCTGGCGGCTGAATGAAGCAGAAGTGCCAAGAACCGGCGTGAGGATCCGACGTGTGCACCGCTATGCACGCGGCAGTGATGGACGCGGATATTTCTGGATCGGCCGGCACAAACAAACGGCCCCTCGCTGGGTAACGCCGGGGCTGCGATTCGATTTTCTCGAGGAACCCTCGTCGTGAGCGTGGCTGCTACGTGGATGAATTGTCGCCTGCGTCTCGCTTCAATCGTCGCTTGCAGCAGTTCGTTGAGGGCGCTGTCATTGAGGCAGCTCCTAGCGGAATAGCACTAGAAATCGCGCTGGCCCTAGAGCCGAACAAGGGCCACGTTCGCGTGTTGTCGTCACGGCACGTCACCAGCCGTGGCCGGGCGGCGCGGGGGCGGGTTATGCTTCAATGGAGGTGTCACGAGAGCATCGACAACCTCACCCCAGCCGACGTCTACTTTGGAAGAG
>JGI10216J12902_100087435_pt1 | contig 16136 bp, 2 predicted proteins | sample KanNatreferecore_FD_12902 | JGI IMG/M metagenome (IMG submission 12902)
CGTGGCTGGGCGTGGCCGGCTCATATCCCGTGGTGCTGGAGAACACGGGGCTGATTGAGGGCGTGAGGGGCACGTTGAATCTCTTCGGCCCGCATACTTTGTTCGGCGGCACACTGCGCGTCGCCATCCGCGGCCTCACGGATTATGGCCGCATCCATTTCGCCAACGCCGTCCCGCTCGATGGAACGTTGAGCGCGCAGCTCATCGGCGGTTACGCGCCCGTGGTAAGCAACAAGTTCTCCGTCATCACCTTCAGTTCCGCGTCCGGGACGTTCACGGGTCTCGATCTGCCGTCCGGGTTCACCTGGCAAACGGAATACGCCTCGACCGCCGTGAACATCACCGTGCTGGACGGTTCGATTCAGCCGCCGGTCATCACCGCGCACCCGCAGAGCCGCACCAATACCGCGGGCACGACCGCCACCTTCAGCGTCGCGGCGAACGGGACCACGCCGTTCGGATACCAATGGCGCTTCAATGGATCGCCGCTCGCCAATGGAGGCGGCATCACGGGCGCGCGCTCCAATCTTCTGACCATCGCGAATGTGCAGCTCAGTCACGCCGGGAATTATTCCGTTGCCGTCAGCAACGCTGCCGGCACGGTGAACAGTCTCGCCGCGCAACTCGTGGTTCGGGTCCCGCCGTCGCTGTTGCCGGCGGCGAGCGAAGTCATCGTCGGGGAATCGCTCGCCTTCACTGTGCAGGGCGGCATTGCACCGTTTACATTCGCGGTCGCGACGAACAATTCCGGCGCGAGCATCGGCGCGTTGAGTGGAGTTTATGTCGCCGGGTCTGTGACCGGCGTCACGGACACCGTGAAAGTCACGGACGCACTCGGATTGATGGCCACTGCCACCGCCACCGTTCGCGGAGACCCAACACCGCGGCCCGACCTCGCCGTTCATTCTCTTTCAGCGCCCGCGAACGTCACGCCGGGCGTTCCATTCAACATCGCGTGGGTGCTGACGAACCGCGGCATCGCGACGGCAACCGCGCCGTGGCAGGACTTTGTTTTCCTTTCGACGGATGCTGCCGTGGGCAATGACCTGTTGCTCGGAAGTTTTCCGAAGACGAACAGCCTTGCGGCGGGAACATCGCTCAACGTCACGCAATCGCTGGCGATTCCGCTCGATGGGCCGGCGGGAAGTTTCCGCGTCGTCGTTGCCACGGATGGCAATCTGGCGGTCCAGGAAACCGTCGAGACGAACAACGCCGCGATCAGCGCGAGCACGCTGGTCATTCCGCAACAACTCACGCTCACGCTTGCTCTCAGTGAACTGCGCGAAGACGCGCCGAACCGCGACGTGACCGCGACCGTCCGCCGGAATGGCAGCACGGCTGGCGGGCTCACGGTAAATCTCGTTTCCAGCGCGCCGGATGAAATCCTTGCGCCTTCCTCCGTCGCAATTCCCGCGGGGCAGAACAGTTTCAACTTCACAGTGCAGGTCCAGCCCGACGGCGTGTTCGATGGGCCGCAACTCGTTACCGTGACGGCGAGCGCCGTGGGCTTCACGTCCAGCCAGGCAAACTTCACCGTGCTCGACGCGGAGGTTGCGCCGCTCTTGATCCAGCTTTCCTCGAACACCGTCACGGAAGGCGCGTCGGTCATCGCCACGCTCGTTCGCCCGCCCGTCGTCTCCGGTTCCGCTGCGACCGTGAACCTGAGCGCTTCGGATGGCGCGCAAGTGTTTGTGCCTTCCACCGCAACCTTCGCGGCCGGCCAGAGCATCACGAACGTCAGCGTGCTCGCGTTGAACGATTCGCAGATTGAGCTTTCCAACACGCTCACCATCGCTGCGAACGCCGTCGGCTACGCGTCCGCGAGCGCCACGCTCACCGTCCTCGACAATGATTTGCCCGCACTCACGTTCACGCTCTCGGCCACGAGCGTCAGTGAAGGCACGGGTCCGAATGGGGTTTCCGCGACCATCACCCGCGACAATATTGCCGGCGAACCGCTCACGCTCTATCTCTTCAGCGGAAACACGAACGTCGCGCGCGTGCCGTTGAGCGCGGTGATTCCCGCGGGACAGCCGAGCGTGAGTTTTCCAGTTACGGTAATCGACAACGTCATCGCGGACGGCCAGCACAGCGTGGTGTTGGGAGGTTCCGTCCGCGAAACCGGTTCCGGCCAAATCGTCGGCGAACTCATTCCCGTCGTGCTCGATGTGACGGATGACGAAGGGCCGATGCTGACGCTGGCGTTCGCGGCGGCAGTGGTTGGCGAAGGTCTCAACCCGGCGACGACCGCAACGGTGACTCGCAACACGGGCACGAACAGTCCGCTCACCGTGGCAATTGTTTCCAGCGACACGACCGAAGCCACGGCGGTGCCAAGCGTCGTCATTCCCGCGGGCGCGGCCTCGATCACGTTCCCGGTGCAGAGCTTCACGGACGGAACGAACGACGGGAGCAAGTCCGTCGTGTTCACCGCGAGCGCAACGAACCACGCTGCGGGCAGCGCGACGTTGGTAGTGAGCGATGCGGACCTGCCCGATCTCGTCGTGGCTTCCGTTCAGTTTCAGACGAATAGACTCACGGGCGAGACGAACGAGATTCTTTTCCGCATCGAGAACCGCGGCGCCGCGCCGGCCATTGGCGGTTTTGCGCAACGCATCTTTCTCTCCAGTGACGCTGTGTTCGGCAGCGACACGCTGGTCGTGCAAAACAATTTCAGTGGCGACCTCGCGCCCGGCCAGTTCTTCGAGCAGAGCTTCCGCGTCAAGATGCCGAACAACGTCGGACAGTACTGGGTCGTCGTGCAGACGGATCACGCCGGCGAAATTCTCGAACTGCTGGAGGGCAACAACATTTTCATCGCACCCACGCCGATTACGTTGGATGCCGCGTTTGCCGTCACGATAGACGCGGACGTTACGATTGCGCTGTCCGGCACGCCGGTGAACTTCATGGGCCATGCGACACGCGGCGGCGGAGGCAACGCGGCCTTGGAGCCGGTGAGCATTCATCTGGAACTGCGCGGGACGTGCCGCGTGTTCCAGGCCGTGACCGACGCGAACGGAAATTACACACTTACGTTTCAGCCGTTGCCGGGGGAAGGCGGACATTACGAAGTGGCGGCGGCGCATCCGGGCGTCGTCAATCCGCCGTTCCAGGACCAGTTCACGTTGCTCGCGCTGAAGGCCGCGGCGCCGCCCGTGGTCCGGCTTCTCGAAGGTGAAAACATTTCCAGCATGGTCGCGGTGCAAAATCTCGCAGACGTGCCGCTCACCGGGCTGACCGCCACACTCGTCGCCGGGCCGACGAACATCACTATTTTGCCGAGTCTTGGCGCGGCGACGGTGGCGGGCGACGGCACGGTAATGCTCTCATACACCGTCGCCGCGCCCAATGGTGTCAGCGGCAACGGCGCGTTTCGGATTCGTGTCGAGAGCGCTGAGGGCGCGTTCGTGGAAGTGACCGTTCCGCTGATCATCGAAGCAAAGCGCGCGCGACTCGTGGCGTATCCAAGTTCGCTCAACACCGGCATGAAGCGCGGCGCGCAACGGTTCGTGGAGTTTGCCGTCACGAACGTCGGCGGCCTCGCGACCGGACCGATGCAATTGCTGATACCGGCGCTGCCGTGGATGAGCATTGCTTCCGGCAATCAATTGCCCGCGCTCGCGCCGGGCGAAGGCGTGAGCATTTCGTTGCTGCTGAATCCGGCAACGAATCTGGCGCTCGGCCCCTACACCGGCTCGCTCGCGCTGAACGCAAGCAACGCAGTGCTTTCCATTCCCTACACGTTCATCTGCCTCTCGGATGCGCTCGGCGCGTTGCGTGTCGTGTCGGTGGATGAATACACTTACTATGCGGAAGGTGCGCCGAAAGTTTCCAACGCCGTCGTGCGCATCACCGATGCGATCACCGGCTCGGTCATCCAGACGAACACGGGGCCGACGGGCGAAGTCATTTTGCCCGCGCTGGTCGAATCGTTTTACTACGTCGATGTGTCGGCGGAACAGCACTCGTCTTTCCGCGACCTCGTCCAATTGGCACCGGGCCAAACCAACAACGTCACCGCGCTGATGTCGCGCCAGAGCGTGCGCTACACGTGGACGGTGGTGCCCATCGAGATCGAGGACCGTTACACTATTACGGTCGAAACTATTTTCGAAACGGCGGTGCCGATGCCGGTCGTGACCATCGAGCCGAACGTCATCGACCTCGCGAATTTCGTCGGCACGGAACAGCAGGTGAATCTCACGCTGCGCAATCACGGATTGATCGCCGCGCAGAACACGAAGCTCAGTTTTCCAGAGCACGAGCGCTGGACTTTCACGCCGTTGATCAGTGACATCGGCGCGTTGCCGCCGAACAGTTCGCTCACCATTCCTCTGACCATTCGCCGCATCGTGCCCGGCGGTGGCCTTGCCTCTTCAAAACCAAAAGGTGCTTCGCGCGCGAAAGCCACCAGCAACGCGTGCAGCTTTCCGGCCAAGGTCGAGTGGGACACGCCATGCGGCGACGCCGTGATCAAGAATTCGATTTCACTCGGCCTCATCAGCCTGATTCCCTTGCCCTGCGGAGGCTTTGGCGGCGGCCCCGGTGGCCAAGGAAGCGGCGACGAATTGCTCGGCGGACTGGGCGGCGGCGTCGACGATACCACCACGACTGAATTGCGCTCGCAACAGGACGGCACTCCTATCTTCCACGATGTGCCGTACAAGTGTGATCCCTGCGAGCAGGCGCGGTTCAACTACATGGTCTTCCACTGCTTCCCGAAATTCATTCCGTTCATAGACATCTACGATTTCGCGAGCACCGTCGGAGGCGCCGTCGCCGGCGGCGGTGGGAAGGAAAAAGCCGCGGCCAAGGCGGTGTCTGCCGGCACAATCGCCGGCTACTACAACAAAGCCAAGGAGTGCATCAAGAATTTTGACCCGGCCACGAGCACATTCAACAACGCGAAAGACGCTGGTTTTACAGCCAAGGGAGTTTACAAGGGCGGCCAGGCGGCGGTGGATGCTGCCATCGCGTGCGGCAAGGATGGTTTGGAGCCTGTGGCAAAATTTTTGAAGGTCATCGAGTGCGAATACGAAATGATGCAACTCGAGGAATGCAAAGGAAGAGGGCCAGGAGGACTCTTTGGCGGCTCCTCTGGCGGCGCGAAGAGCCATGTGCCAGAGCCCGTGCAATTCTCGCCGTTCGACTCCATTGCGCCGTTGATGCTCAGCATCCAACGGGTGGAAAGGGTTTTTACTCCCACCAGGTATCTCTTCGGCAACGACGCGTGGCTCGACGTGACGAATGAAGTTGCCCTGAGCAACTTCTTCGGCCTGTTCCGCCCGGCAATCGAAAGCAACAGTCCTTCGGCGGAATTCATCGATGCCGGTGAACGCGCACAAATTCTGGCGCTGGAACTGCCCGTGGCTGTGGATGTGGCTACGCAATTCCTGGACCGCTGGAATCGCACGTTCCATTACGCCACTCAAAACATTTTCAGTGTGTCGAATGTGCCGCCGGGCGAGAGCACGGATTTCATTGATGCTTATCACATGACGGAGGCGCTCAATGTGAGCGTCGCCGAACAGGCGGCCATTGAGGCGGAAGGTTTCGCCGGCCCGATCCAATCCGGTGCGTCCGCGATGGTGGAATATCTCAACCGGCTATTGGTGGATAGTGGCAGTGCAGTCTGCGCGCGCGTGAGAGTCCGATTGGACCAGGAGGCCGTGCTGACGCGTGATGCTTTCAATGCGCGGCTGGAAATCGTCAATGAAACCACGGGGCCGTTGGAGGAATTGGCCATTGAGATTCGCGTGCGCGATACGGTGCGCGGCGAAACGACGAGTTTCTTCCAGCTTCGTCCACCGCAACTCACAGGCATCAATGCCGTAGATGGAACTGGAACTCTCCCGCCGCAGAGCAGCGGCGTCGCGTCGTTCGTTCTCGTGCCGAGTTCCGAGGCCGCGCCGACGAACGTCGTGCAGCATTTCGTCAGTGGCACGTTGCGCTATCGGCAGAACGGTGTGCTCATCGCGCTGCCGCTCGCGCCCGCACCGATCAGTGTGCTGCCGAACCCGAAGCTCGTCGTGAAATATTTTCACGAACGTGATGTGTTCAGCGACGATCCGTTTACGGTCGAGATAGAACCAGCTATTCCCTATTCACTCGCCGTGCTGGTTTCCAACGAAGGTTACGGGACAGCCAAGCAGATGCGCATTACCTCGGCGCAGCCCCGCATCGTGGACAACGAGAAGGACCTCCTGATCGATTTCGAAATCATCGGCAGCGAAGTCGCGGGTCAGCCGGGCACGCCGTCGCTCACGGTCAACTTCGGCGACATCGCGCCATTCTCGACCAAGAGCGCGCGCTGGCTCTTCCGCTCCACGCTGCAGGGACTGTTCACGGACTACAGCGCGACTTTCGAGCACGTTGATGGACTCGGCGACAAACGTTTCTCGCTCATTGACCGCGTGGAGATTCACGAGATGAACCATGTCGTGAACGCTGACCGCGTCTTCGCCGATGGCCGTTTCGATTTCCTTGTGAACGACGTGCCGGACTTCGATGATTTGCCCGATCGGCTGCATCTCAGTTCCGGCGAAATCCTGCCCGTCGTGGTTTTCCCTCAAGCGACGCCGTCCGACACCGTGAGCGCGTACCAACTCACGATTGGTCTGACCACCGCGGCGGCTGGCGGCTGGGCGTATTTCCGAATCCCCGATCCGGCCAACGGCCAGTTCCGTCTCGTGCAAGTGCGCCGGCCCGACAACTCGCTTGTGCCCGCCGAGAATTTCTGGGTCACCGACCGCACGTTCATCGGACTTGGCAATCGGCCGCGCCGCGAGTTCCGCCTGCACCTGCTCGATTACCAGCCCACGGGCGGCAGCTACACGCTCACTTACGAAAATCCTGGTTCGCCGAGCGATACCAATGCGCCGATCACGTCGGTCAATCCGCTGCCATCGCAAACACCAGCGGATTTTCCAGTGACATGGAACGGCAGCGATGTCGGCAGCGGATTGGCCGGTTTCGATTTGTTCGTGAGTGAGAACGGCGGCGCATTCACAAAGTTCCTCAGCAATACACCGCTCAACGGCGTTGTCTTCCACGGGAACTTCGGCTCGAGCTATGCGTTCTACACTGTGGGCATCGACGTGGCCGGCAATCGCGAAGCCGCGCCTCCCGTGGCAGACACGCAGACAAGCGTCGGCATCAGCAATCGCCCGCCCGCGCTCACGCTCGCGGCGACCGCGACGGTGGACGAAGGCGATACGTTCCATATGACGCCCGCCGTAAGCGATCCCGATTTGCCCGGACAGGAACTGACGTTCGCATTGATCTCAGCGCCGCCCGGAGTGGCGATCAACCCGGTGAGCGGCGCGCTCATTTGGGTCACTGGCGAGGGCAACGGCCCGAGCACGAACGCCGTCGTCTTGCGCGTGACCGACAACGGCGTCCCCGGCTTGAGTGCGACCGCGCTCGTCAGCGTTATCGTGCGCGAATTGAATCAGGCGCCGGTGCTCGATCCGATTTCCGGGGCGACCATTGTGAATGGTTTCAATCTCGTGATTCCCGCGACGGCGCACGACAACGATCTGCCTGTGAACAAACTCACCTTCAGTCTCAATGCCGGCGCGCCCGCTGGCGCCAGCGTGAATCCAACGAACGGAACGTTCACCTGGCGGCCCGAAAGTTCGCAGGCTCCGAGCACCAATCAATTCACGCTGACAGTCACGGACAACGGCTCGCCCGCGCGGACTGCGGCGCGGAGTTTCACGGTCATCGTCCGCACGCGGAGTACTGACTTCGGATTGCACGTCGGCTCGGCGCATCTTTTCCACGGCGAGTCCAATTCGGTTCCATTATGGCTGACGACGCAGATTGAGTTGCGCGAATTGGAGTTCATTCTGAATCAATCGGGTGGAACGCTGGGCGGCCTCGCTCTCGGAACGCTGGCGCCGGAAATCACTTCCGCGCTCCTGGAACCTTTCGGGCCGGGTGGTTCGCGGCTCCATTTTCAGTTCGCGGGGCTGGACAGCGTGGAGAGCCACGCGCTCGGTCAGCTTCGGTTCTTCTCGCCGTCGAACGCGCCGTCCGCGGTGATTGCGTTGAATCCGACGGACGCCGCCGCTCTCGATTATTCCGGCGCGACTGTGACGCGCGCACAATTGGCCGCCGGCCGGGTGATTGTGGTGAATCGCGAGCCGGTCCTAACGGTGCATCTTGCGCCCGCACCCACGCTGACATTATTTGGCCGCCCCGGCGCGAGCTACGCCATCGAGTTCAAGCCGGCGCCATCCGCAAACTGGCAGCCGTTGGCCAGCGTGACACTCAGCGGGCGTTTCGCGGAACTCGAACTCGGCAACCTTGGGCCAATCGCATTGCTTCGCGCGTTGGAGACATCGCCAGCCCCCGAACCGTGACGGTGGCGCAACTGGAGCCTGTGGCCCAAATCGATTTGGGCAACAGCCCTCCGGATGCGCGCGTTCTTCCCAACCTTCGGGGAGTTCCGTAAGCTGGCGCTCATGTTCGTTGCGCGAAGTTTCGCCGCCATGCTGTCGGGTGTGATTTGGGCTGTGGCAGTGCCATATCTTTCGGCGGCGGTCGAGCCGCCCGTCTTCAACCTGCGTTCGAATGACGTCGTCGCCTTCGTCGGCGGTTCGGATGTGGCCGCCGCCGGGCACACCGGACATCTCGAAACGCTCCTCGCGGCGAAATTTCCCGGCGCGCGCTTTCGCAACTTCGGCTGGGAAGGCGACACCGTTTTTGCGCAACGGCGCGACATTGGCTTTCCGCCCTTGAGCGAGCATCTCAAACGCGCCGGCGTGACGGCGCTGTTCATTGAGTTCGGGCGGGCCGAGGCGTTGGACGGAAAGAAAAGCGCGCCGAATTTCTCTGCCGCGTATGAGAAACTCGTCAGCGAATGCGCGAGGCAAACGCCGCGCATCGTGTTTGTGACTCCGCCGCCATTCGAAAGCGGCGGGGAATTGCTGCCTGACCTGTCGAAGCGCAATGCGCATCTCGCGGCGCACGCAAACGCCATCCGCGCTCTGGCAAAACAGCGCACGCTGCCGCTCGTTGATTTGTTCGCTGAGTTCGGCGGCGCGGCTCACAAGGAACCACGGCTCACGGACAACGGCCTGCAACTCACGCCGCGCGGGCACGCGCTCATCGCCGCCGGGTTCGCGCGGCAACTTGGTTTTGCCGAACTCTCCGCACGCGCCGGCCGCGTGAACGCGGATGGCGTTTGGTCGAACGGTGAATTCGAGAAAGTTCGCCAACTCGTTATTGAAAAGAACAAGTTGTGGTTCAACTACTGGCGTCCGCAGAACTGGGCGTTTCTGGGTGGCGATCGCACGAGCCAGCCGAGCAGCCGCGATCATCGCGATCCGAAGGTGCGCTGGTTCCCGGCGGAGATGGAGAAGTGGCGGCCGCTGATTGAGGAGAAGGAGGCTGAGATGGAGCGAGTGGCGGTCGTGATTCGGGGAGGCGGGCGGTGAAAATTTCAAATTCCAAAATCTCAAATTCCAATGGGTTCGTTGCGGTATTGCGGCGGCTATTGGGATTTGGAGTTTGGAGTTTGTTTGGGATTTGGATTCTGGAATTTGGAATTTCCGCCGCGGACGATCCTGCCGCCGAACTCGCTTCCTTCACGGTCGCCGACGGCTTCGAGGTCAACCTCTTCGCCAGCGAAACCAATGGCGTCGTGAAACCGATTCAAATCCGTTTCGATCCACGCGGGCGCCTCTGGGTCATCGGCAGCATGGTCTATCCGCAAATTGAGCCGGGGCAAAAGCCCGACGACAAAGTGCTCATCCTCGAAGACACGAATGGCGATGGCCGCGCGGACAAGACCACGGTGTTTGCGGACGGGCTGATGATTCCCACTGGCCTCGAAGTCGTGGAGAACGGCTGCTATCTCGGCCACGGTACGGAGTTGCTGCTGCTTCGCGACACGAATGGGGATGGCAAAGCAGACGAACGTCGAGTGGTGCTGCGTGGCTTCGGCACGGGCGATAATCATCAGAACATCAACTCGTTTCTGTGGGGGCCGGGCGGCGAATTGTTTTTCTGCCAGGGACTGCACATCCATTCGCAGGTCGAGACGCCGTGGGGAATATCTTCGCTGGAACAGGCGGGCCTCTGGCGATTGCGTCCGCGATTGCTGAAGCTCGATGGCTTCTACGGCTCCGCGAACGAGCCGCAGAATCCGTGGGGCTGGGTCTTCACGGATTGGGGCGAGCCGATTGTCATCGCGGGCAACAACCATTCGCACATTTATCCAGTGCCGGGAATGGTGGTGAACCATCGCGATGAACCGCCGGCGCTCATTTGGAAAAATGGCAATGGCCGCAAGTGCAGCAACGGCGACATCGTCGGCACGGCGCATTTTCCCGACGCGTGGCAAGGCGCGCTCATCGCCGGCGGCTACATCAACAACGCGGTGTGGGCGCTGAAGATTAAGGACGACGGCGCAGGCTTTGCACTGGAAGATTTGCCACCGCTGATTACGTCCACGAACCGAAACTTTCGGCCCGTCGATGCGAAGTTCGGCCCCGACGGCGCGCTCCACATTGCGGACTGGTACAATCCGATCATCGGCCATTACCAGGCGAGCTTCCGCCATCCTGACCGCGACAAAACTCACGGGCGCATCTGGCGCGTGACGGCGAAGGGGAGGGCGCTAACGAAACCGCCGCAGTTGGCGGAGGCAACGATTTCGCAGTTGCTCGACCATTTGAAATCGCCCGACCGCTGGACGCGACAGTTCGCAAAACGTGTGCTGTCGGAACGGCCAACGGAAGAAGTCGTGCGCGGGCTTCGGCGGTGGACCGCGCAAACAAACCTATCCGCGCACGCGCTGAAGGAGGCGCTTGGTGTGCTTCAGAGTCACGAGTCCGTTGCCCCTGGATTCGTCGCATCACTTTCGCGCGCGCAGGATCCGGGCGCGCGCGCTTATGCCGCCAGCGTGATTGGCGCGTGGGCGCACAAGGTGCCGAACGCGCTCGAGTTGTTGCGTCCGCTCGCGGCCGACGAGCATCCGCGTGTGCGCCTGCAAGCTGTTGTCGCCTGCACTTACTTCACGAACTCACAGGCGATGGAAGTCGCCGCCATCGCCGCCGATTCTCCCACTGACAAGTTCCTGCAATATGCGCTCAACCAGGCCGTGTTCGCGCTCAAGCCTTGTTGGCTGCCCGCTTTTCGCGCCGGCACATTGAATCTCGAAAACAAAACAGAGCGCATCGCGATGCTCGTGCGCGGCGATGGAACAGCCGACACGCTGGAAGCGCTGCGTTCTCTGCTTCGCTCCGACCAACTCACCGGCACCGCCCGCGAAACGTATTGGCGAATCCTCGCTGAGGTCGGCAACTCGAATGACCTGCTCATGATGATGATGGTCGATGATGCGGCATTGCAGGCCCGCTTGCTGCCTGTGCTCGGCGCCGTGGCGCGGTCGCGGGGCATTCGGCCGCGCGGCGATCCCATCGCGATTCTCCAACGGTTCATCGACAGCCCAGACACGAGTGTGCGAGCTGACGCGCTGAAGCTCGCCGGATTGTGGAAGGTCGAACCGTTTCGCCATGCCGCGGAGCTGGCGGCGACGGATGTGAATTCTGATGAGTCGCTGCGCCAGGCCGCGGCTGCTGCGCTCGGTTCGTTTGGTGGTGAATTAAGCCGTCAATTGCTGGCGCGACTTGCTGAAGTCGAACGTAATCCTCGTGTCCGAGCGTCGGCAATCGCTGCATTGAGCGCGCTCGATTTGAATGAGTCCGCCCGCCTCGCAGCAATCACTCTGGCGAAAACAGATGACGAGGCAGCGATCACGGAAATTTTCACCGGGTTTCTTCAACGCAAAGGCGGTTCAGCTATTCTCGCGACGGCGTTCGCCACGAGCACGCCGTCATCGCGCGCGGCTGAGATCGGATTGCGCATTGTGAGCGCTGGCGGCTCGCGCGATGAACAGCTCGCGCGCGTTCTCACCCAGGCCGCCGGGTTTCAGCCTCAACCGTGGCGAATGACCACGGAGGAAATTTCTGCCTTCGCGGGCGAAGTTCGCACGCGCGGCGATGCCCGGCGCGGCGCGGAAATTTATCGGCGCCCGCAACTGGGTTGTGTTGCGTGCCACGCGGTGAACGGGCAGGGCGGCAGCATCGGGCCGAACCTTAGCGCGTTGGGCAGCGCACAGCAGGTGGATTTCATCGTGGGCGCGATTCTCGATCCACAGAAAGAGATCAAGGAAGGCTTCACGTCGATTTCCGTGACGACGAAAGACGGCGAAGAATACCAGGGTTACCAGGTGCGTGAGACAAAGGACGAGCTGGTCTTGCGCGACGTGTTGCAAAACAAGGAAGTGCGCCTGCGCCGGGCGACGATTCAGGAGAAACGGCAGAACGGTTCCGTGATGCCGGGCGGACTGGCTGACACGCTCACACGCGACGAACTCCGCGACCTTGTGCGTTACCTTTCGGAACTGGGCCGCGCAAAATAAACGGAGCTTCAGGAGTTTGGAGTTCACGCTTTAGCGTGGCCGGGCAAGCTCAAGCTTGAACTCCAACAAGTCAGTGTTTCTACGGCAACACCAGAATCTGATAAAAGCGATTGCTGCTGCTGACTGCGTTCGTGTCCAGCTTCGTCGCGTTCGTCGTTGTGGCAATCACATCGCCGGCCACGTTGCTCCAGTTCGTGAGATTCAAGTCGTTCTTGAACTGCAAGCGGTAGGAGATGTTCGTGATGGCGCTCCAGGTCAATCCCGCCGTGCCATTCGAGTAAACGGGAGTGCCCATCAGCGGGCGCGAGACGACGCGCACGTTGAAGCCTTGCGTGGCGCTCAAGCTGGGCGATCCGCTGTCGGCCACGCGCACCTGGATGTTCGTCGTTCCGAGTTGCGCATCACTCGGCGTCCATGTCAGCGCACCATTGGTGGAATTGATCACCGCACCCGCGGGCGGGTTCAGCAACGAGAACGTGAATGTGTTCGTCGGCACATCTGAGTCGGTCACGACAGCAGTAACGCTCACCAGGGTGCCGGCGTGGACGGTCCGGCCCGGAATGGCGGCCAGCGACGGCGCAGAATTCACTTCCTGCACGTTGATCTGAAAACTCTGCGTGTGGCTCAGGCTGGGCGAACCGCTGTCTGTGAGGCGGACCGTGACCGTGTAATTGGTTGGCCCCTGATCTTCAGCCGGCGTCCACGAAATGTCGCCATTCGCCGCAACAGCTAATCCGCTCGGGCCGGAAACCAACGCAAACGTGAGACTGTTCGCGGGCAGGTCCGGGTCAGTCGCGGTGGCAGTGAGATTCAGCGGGACCAGTTCAGGAACGGTTTGCGTGCCAGGCAGCGTCAGCACTGGCGGCCGATTCGATTCCAGCACGGTCACAGTGAAGCTGTTCGTGCCACTGAGTTGTTGCGCGTTGAAGGCGGTCGGGTTGTTGTCGGTCACCCGAACTGTCACGGTGTAAGTGTTGGAGCCTTGCGCTTCAGTCGGCGTCCATGTGATTGCTCCGTTGGCCGCCACGTTCAATCCGGACGGGCCGGAGATGAGCGCGAACGTGAGGGCGTTGGCGGGAAGATCCGGGTCGGTCGCCGTGGCCGTTACGTTGAGCGCAGTCTCTTCCACAATCGTTTGATTGCCCGGCCCGGTCATGACGGGCGGACGATTCGATTCCAGCACGGTCACGACAAAACTGTTTGTCGCGCTCAACTGTTGTGCGTTGAACGCAGTCGGATTGTTGTCAGTCACGCGCACCGTCACGGTGTAGGCGTTGGAACCTTGCGCTTCGGTCGGCGTCCATGTGATCGCGCCGTTGGCGGCAACGCTGAGTCCGCTCGGTCCGGAAATCAGCGCGTAAGTCAGCGCGTTCGCGGGATCGTCGGGGTCAGTCGCCGTGGCGTTGACGCTCAACGGATTATCTTCCACCACAGTTTGATTGCCTGGCCCGGTGAGCACGGGCGGACGGTTCGATTCGAGAACCGTCACGACGAAACTGTTCGTCGCGCTCAACTGCTGCGTGTTGAACGCAGTCGGATTGTTGTCGGTCACACGGATCGTCACGGTGTAGGCATTGGAACCTTGCGCTTCAGTCGGAGTCCAGGTGATGGCGCCGTTGGCGGCAACGTTGAGTCCGCTCGGGCCAGAGATGAGCGCGTAAGTCAGCGCATTAGCCGGATCGTCGGGATCGGTCGCCGTCGCGCTGACGCTCAATGGATTATCTTCCACCACAGTTTGATTGCCTGGCCCCGTGAGCGCCGGCGGACGGTTCGATTCAAGCACGGTCACCGTGAAGCTGTTGGTCACGCTGATCTGCTGTGCATTGAACGCAGTCGGATTGTTGTCCGTGACGCGGACGGTCACGGTGTAAGTGTTCGAGCCTTGCGCCTCCGTCGGCGTCCACGTAATCCCGCCGCCCGCAGCCACATTCAGTCCACTCGGTCCGGAGACCAGCGCGAATGTCAGTGCATTGGCGGGAAGATCGGGGTCCGTCGCAGTCGCGGTCACGCTCAGTGGCGTTTCTTCGGCGATGGTTTGGTTCGACGGCAACGTGAGGACAGGCGGACGATTCGATTCCAGCACGGTGACCGTGAACGTGTTCGTCGCGCTCAATTGTTGCGTGTTCACCGCATCGGGATTGTTGTCCGTGACGCGCACGCTGACGGAGTAGGTGTTCGAGCCTTGCGCTTCGGTCGGCGTCCATGTGATCGCTCCGCTCGCCGCGACGTTCAATCCCGCCGGGCCGGAAATGAGCGAATAGCTCAGCGCGTTCACGGGAATGTCCGAGTCCGTGGCGGTGGCGTTGACGCTCAGCAAATCTCCCTCAACCACGGTTTGGTTGGCGGGGCCGGTGAAGACCGGCGGCACGTTGATCTCCCGCACGACGACGTTGAACGTTCCAGTCGCGCTCAATGACTGTTCGTTCACCGCCAGCGGATTGAGGTCGGTGACGCGCACGCTCACCGGATACGTGCCCGGCCCCTGCGCCTCGGTCGGCGTCCACGTGATGGCACCGTTGGCTGCGACATTCAATCCACTCGGGCCGGACACGAGCGAGAACGTCAGCGCGTTCGCGGGAATGTCCGGGTCCGTGGCCGTGGCAGTGACGTTGAGCAGTGTCAACTCATCAATCGTTTGCGTACCGGGTACGGTGATGACCGGCGGGCGATTGATCTCGTTCACACGAATGTCGAACGTCTCGGAATCCTCCAGCGAAGGAATCCCATCGTCGCGCACGCGAATCGTCACGGTGTAAGTGTTCGACCCTTGCGCTTCAGTCGGAGTCCAGGAGAACTCGCCGGTGAGCGGATTGAAGGTCGAGCCGACAGGAGCGTTCTCAATGCTCCACGTCAGCACGTCGTTTGGCAGTTCCAGGTCCGTCGTGCTCGCCGTGAAAGTGAGATTCGATTCTTCATTCACGATGAGGTTCCCAATGGCAGCGAGCACGGGCGCGTGATTGCCGGGAACGATTCGGAAACTGTAAGGCACATCGGCACTCACGGAGGAGTAGAGCACGAGCAACTGCGTTCCCGTCAGTGTGGGCGTGGCCTCCATGTCATATCCGAGAGTCGTTCCGGTCAACTGTGTATTGTCCGGCTCATAAAGGTAATACGACGCGCTGCCATCCCCCGGGACCAATCCATCCACGAACAACCGCAGACCCGCGAGGCCCGGCACCTGGTAAATCACGGCGCCGAAGCTGTTCGTGATGTTGTTGGTCACCACCACGTCGTAAGCCAGCAGTGGCGCGCTGGCCGCATCCAGCAGGCGGAAGCGATAGTCCCGCATCACGGCGTCTCCGGCGAAGAAATGCACCGTGTAAGTGCCGGTCTCGAACAGCGTGAACGGCCCGATGTCCGAGTCCGCATTCTGGTTGAACCGCACATTTCCCGAAGGCGTGATGAGCCGCATGGAGACGTTGTCGAAATCATTGTCGAGCGCGTCATAAACGAGCCGCTGTCCCGTGGTCCCGGTGAACGTGTAGTAATCCGATTCGCCTGGCTCGCTCAACGTGCCGGCGACGATTGCACCCACGGCGAAAGCATTGGTGCTGTCGGTGGGAGTCACGACGCGAATGGAATAAGGCGCCGGGTTCGTGTCGCTGCCAAAACCGGCCAGCAGCAGATATTGGCCGGTCTGCGGGAGCGTGACCTCGAAATCCGAGGCCAGTCCAGCGCCGCTGAGTTGTTGATTCTGCGG
>JGI10216J12902_100589591_pt1 | contig 16120 bp, 9 predicted proteins | sample KanNatreferecore_FD_12902 | JGI IMG/M metagenome (IMG submission 12902)
GGCGGCGAATGGTACACGCTCGACCTCGATTACAAACGCATCGCCCGCATCCTTGCCGACGTGAATTACACTGGCTACGTCGCGCTTGAATTCGAAGGCAAAGCGCCCGCGGATGAAGCCGTGCCGAAGAGCATCGCGATGCTGCGAAAGGCGTTTGAGGTCTGAGGTCAGGGAGCCGTGAGCCTGGGGCCTCGCCGTTCTGAACGCCATTTCCATTGCCGCGTTTGTCATCGCCAGTTAGAAACGCCGCGTTTCGCAGCGAAGGACTACGTCTGAATACTCAACATGTTGAACCAGAATATTTTGCTCTACGGCCACGAGGAATTGCCGCCGAAACCGCTCGCGCTCAGGGCCGGTCCGCTCACGATGATCTTCGAGCCGGACAATGGGTTCCTCCGTTACATCCGCCTCGGCGATCATGAAATCGTGCGCAACATCTACGCGGTCGTGCGCGATCAGAATTGGAACACCATCGCGTGGAAGCTCTCGAACTTGAAGACGGACGTGCGCGCCGACTCTTTCGACATCACCTTCGATGTCGAGTGCCGCGAGCGTGAAGTGCATTACGTGTGGAAAGGTGCGGTCAGTGGCACCGCCGACGGGAAAATTTCTTTCACGTTCGATGGCGAGGCGAAGTCGAGCTTTCTGCGCAACCGGATCGGAATTTGCGTGCTGCACCCTATTCAGGAGTGTGCAGGCAAACCAGTGACGCTCGAACACACAAACGGAGCGGCAGAACAGACGGCATTTCCAAAACAGATTGCGCCATTGCAGCCACTGCTGGACGTGCGATGCATCACGCAGGAGATCGCGCCCGGCGTCCGCGCTGAAATTCGCTTCGAAGGCGAAGTGTTCGAGACGGAAGACCAGCGCAATTACGGCGACGCTTCGTTCAAGACTTACAGCACGCCGCAGCATTTGCCCAAGCCGGTCGCAATGCAGCCCGGTGATCAGGTGCACCACAAGGTCACGGTCACGCTGATCAATCCCGAGCAGCGAAAAGTTTTGCCGGTGAATCAGGGACGCGGAGCGCAACTTTCCATCTCCACGACGCCGGTGCTGGCCAAACCCGCGCTCGGTGTACGAATGGCGAAGCACGGGCGGCCCTTGAACGACAGCGAGGCGGAGCGCATTCGTGCGCTGCGGCTGGCTCACTTGCGCGGGGACGTGACATTCGCGCACGATTGGCGCGAGGAATTGCGGGCGGCGGCCACTCAGGCGAAGCAACTGCGTCTGCCTTTGCAATGCGCGCTTCATCTCGGAGCCGATCCCGAAACGGAACTCACCGTATTCGCGGGCGAGTTGGAAGCCGTGCGTCCCAACGTCTCGCTCTGGATCATTTATCAACACGGGCAAGGGATTGTGCCTCCAAACGTGCTGAAGCTCGCGCGGCAAAAACTGGCGGCTTATGGCGCACAAATCCTCGTCGCGGCGGGAATCACTCCTTACTTCGTCGAGTTCAATCGCAACCGCCCGCCGGCTGATTCCGCCGCCCTGCCCTGCTATCCGGACAATCCGCAGGTTCATCTGCGCGATCCGCGGACGATGATTGAGAACATCGCGAACATTCTGGAAACGGCGGAAAGCGCCAAAGCCATCACGCCGCAACAAGTCGTCGTCTCGCCCATCACATTGCGCCCGTGGCACAAGGTTCCCGCAGGCCCCGACAATCTCGCGGGCAGCCAGTTGCCCGCCGACGTGGACCCGCGGCAGATGTCGCTGTTCGGCGCGGCGTGGACGCTGGCGCACATTTCGCGGCTCGCGCTTTCACCGCACGTTCACAGCGCGACCTATTTCGAAACGACCGGCTGGCGGGGATTGATGGAGACCGAAACCGGCTCATCATTGCCGGCAAAATTCTTTTCCATCCCCGGCGCTGTGTTCCCGATGTATCACGTCTTTGCGGAGATGGCTGATTACACTCGCGTGTGTCCCACGTTTTCGACTCACCCGCTACAAGTGGAAGGACTGACGCTGCTCGACGCGCAAAATCGCAAACGCATTTTGGTTGCGAACCTGTTGCCCGAGGAACAGGAAATCAAAATCAAGACCGGCACTTGCGAAGCGCGTGTGAAGCGGCTGAATGCCGAGACGGCGGAAGATGCGATGCGGGTGCCCGACACAATTCGTCAGCAGACTGGCGAGCTTTCAAAGTCTGTCTCCGGGAAAATCGAATTAAGGCTCGCGCCATACGAGATTGTGCGGGTGGATGTCGTAGCGTGATACCCTACGACGAAGCAACTTTCAAAGGTTGGGCGAAACCAGGATCGATTCCGCCAGGCGCGCTTGGCAACGGACCAGAAGCCCAAACCGGCGAAACACTCGATGCCATCAGCGGCTATTTCCGTTTGTTCCAACTCGCCAATGGCCATCGCTTCTCCACTGATGACGTACTGGCGGCGTGGTACGGCACGACGTGGTGTCCATCCGCGCGCTCAGTGCTCGATCTCGGCAGTGGCATTGGCGCGGTGGGGATGATTGCGGCGTGGCGATTGTTCGGCGCGCGGTTTGTGACGGTGGAAGCGCAGGAGGAGAGCGTTCGGCTCGCGCGCAAGTCGGCGCAATGGAATGGACTCACGGAGCGATACGAAATTCGTCACGGCGATTTCCGTGAGCGCGGCCTGTTGCGCGACGACGAACGATTCGATCTCGTGCTGGGCAGTCCACCGTATTTTCCGCTGGGCACGGGAATGGAAGGAGATCACCCGCAGAAGATTGCCTGCCGCTTCGAGATGCGCGGCGATATTGCGGACTATTGCGCGGCCGCCGCGCGGCACGTCGAAGGCGGCGGAATTTTCGCGTGCGTCTTTCCCGTTACGCCGGACGAGCAACACGAGCGCGTGACGGAGGCCGCGCGCGCAAACAATCTCACCATCGTTCGCTGGCGGCCCGTCGTGTTGCGCGAAGGAGAGCGTCCCCTTATTGGCCTGTTCGTGATGATGCGTGCGATGGACTTGCCAGAGTTCATGCGGACGCAAACGTGGACGGAACCCCCATTAATCATCCGCACACGCGACGGAGCAGTGCATCCCGAATATCGCGCCGTGAAATTGTCGTTTGGGTTTCCGCCGTGACCGAACTTATCGAGGCGCGCTCGAAATCACCCGCCGCATGTCGTCCTTGAATCGGAAAGCGGGCTTCCCGGTCAAGTCAGTGCTCGTGAACGACGGACACCAGTATTTCTCGACGTGTTCGATCACGAGGTCAGTTCCTTCGAAGTGGCTCACGCCGGGCGGGCGTTCCGGGTTGTACATCGTGTCCGTCATGTCGCGCATCAGCGCCACGTTCTTGCGGAGGTTGACCATTTGACGGATGGCAAACGGACGGCCCAACACGCACATGTTCAGGTGCACGCCGCAGAGAACGACGTTTTCGATGCCGCGCTCGGCGAGCAGGTTCCATGTTTCCTGCCCGTTGTCGGTAATCGCGTCGCCGTCAGCAATTTCGATCAAATTAATCTGCCGCTTCCATGCTTCACGAATGGGGCATTTCGCAGGACGGCAATCGCAGCCCATATCTGAATCGTCGATCGGCAGCACCGCTTCGTGTTTCGGGTCAGTCCAGCACCAGGCCGTACCCCAGCGTTCGGCAGTCGCCAGCGGGACAGGCGTTTTGCTGAACGACGCAGCCTGAGCGCGCTTGCGTTGTGGAGTGCCATCGTAAAATCCCGTGCAAGTGCTCGGGGCATGAATGATGAAAATGCCTCGGGCGCGCGCCGTCTTCACCACTTCATTCAACTGCGGCGCCATCTCAACGACGCGGCGTGCGGCGGACTTGCACCAGTGATCGTCCCACATGTCGCAGATGATGAGCGCGGTTTTCTTCGGCTCCCAACTGACTTTCTTTTCCACGGCGTTGAACGTGTCTTTCTCACTCGGCTTCACCCGTGAACGGAGATTGAGCTGAAGCGCGCCATCGACGGCAGAGGTTTGAGAGATCGTGAATGACATGGCGAAGAAAAGGACAAGTCCCAATGTCGGTGTTTTCATAACGGCGATGCTTCCCTTATGGCTGCGAACGCGAGAAAAGGCCATACCCAATGCGGGCGACAAGTCGGATCGTTTGGAAGTTATGCGGCTGGCGCCGGGCGAGCGACACGCAGGCGCAATTTCTCCAGTTCCTGTTGGACAGCATGATTGCGCGCCGCCTCGGCATGAACCTTCGCCGGCGCATCCCCGTCCGCTTCGAGCGCCGCCGTCACCACTTCCCAGCCGGTATCGCGCCGATGAATCTCAAACCCGTGCTCGATTAACTTGCCGCCTTTCTTCTTCGTTTGCACGACGGGCACAAAGACCCATTCGTCCGTTTCGAGCCGCTTTAGCGCTTCCATCTTCCCGTGCGGAATCGTGACGGCCTGGGCGTGATCATCGACGGCCTGAATCCACGGTTGCTCCGCCATCGCCTGGCGTGTGTCATTGAGAAGGATGCGAAGCTGCTCGGCACTGATGATCTTGTGCATGGGCCAATGTTTTGACGGGCAAGCGCCCGCGTCAACGCGATTCAGCGGTCAGGCGCAAAAAATTCTGCTTGCGCCAAAGCAAAGACCAAAAACGCTCCCTGGATGTGAATAGCGCACTGCGGCCTCATGTTATGGGGACCTCTTGTAATCGAAGAACGTGAGATAAGCCTCGCCGCGCGCTTCGCGGAGAATGAGTAGCGCCAGCTCGCGCGCGTGATAATCGCCCCACATCGAGCTTTCGCCATTCGGCACTTTTTGACCCGGCGCAACGTAGTCCCAGCCGTTGGGCCGATGATAAACGGAGTGGAGCAACAGCCCCTGATGCTTCGAGTTCGTAGAAAGGTAGGGCTCATCGAAAAGCGTGTTGGCAATGGTCAGTCCCGCCTGGCGATAGCGCGCGCCGTCCTTTCGCTTGCCGTGCGCGATTAGATAGTTGCCAAGGCGAATGAATCCCTGCGCCGCAATGGCTGCGGCTGAGGAATCTACTGGTTCCCACTTGTTGAACGGATCGGAATGCTTGTTCAGATAATTGCCCAGGCGATGAAGATTCGGCGCGCCGGTGTCCCACATTGAAACTCCATCGCGGCAGGAGTTTCCAATGTAGAAGTCTGCGGTGGCGGTGGCGGCCCGATGAAATGATTCCAGTCGTTCAGCTAAAGGCTTTTCAATGAAATGGTCCCGAAGCTTCATTGGCGCTTTGGTGCCGGGCTTCTTCTCAAGATCGAGCCAGCGCGGATAGATCGCCTTCTCGATCTCTGTGCGAGAGAAGATTTTCAAGTACTCCAATTGTTCTGCAAACCCGCACAGCGCCCATGCCAATCCCCGTGTCCACGTGCTGAATGGCGAGTACCCTTGCTGGGAATTCGGACACCGGAACACGCCGTTGGCTGTGTTGAAGATCGCCTCATGTGTGGTGCGTCCGCGCACATCGTAAGCATCGCGCGTCCTACCGTAGTAAACCGAGTAACGTGCAGTATTGAACGCGTGCTCAATGAGCCGTTGCAGCAAGGATAATTTGGCATCCTGCTCGCCCATCAGCACATGCCCAAGCTGATGCGCCACAGCAAGCGAACGGAGTGAACGAATTGTGTCCACGAACAACGAATGCGGTCCGTTGAACGAATGGATGAAACCAGTGCCATCCGCGATCTTCGTCCAGCGCGCCGCCTGCACTGCACCGGACACTTTCAGCGCCAGCTCGTAGAAATCCTTCTCACGCTCGTTGAACGGAATCTTCCCCTCGCGCATCAGCCGCCACAGATTGCCGTAAGTCGAAACGTTGTTGAAGCCGTGATCGTGCACGCCGACGTGCGAGACGTGCGTGGCCATGCGCTGGATGGTGTTGCGCCGTCCGATTTCGAGAAACTGCTGGTCGCCAGTCGCATCGAATTGGAGCAGCGCAGAACCGTACTGGAATCCTTGAGTCCATTCCGTCCAGCCGCGCGAGGTGTATTTGCCGCGAACGGTGAACACAGGCGTTCCATTCTCTGGCTTCCACGCGCGTTCGATACTCAGGATCTTCTGCGCGGAAAGATCGAACAGCCGGTGGATTTTTGGGACGAGCTTTTGCGGCGTGAGCGTGGAGTCGATCTTCACAACCTTCGCAAATGAAACCCGCCATCGACGTTAATCACTTCCCCAGTGCTGAACGGCAGCATCTCCTGCACGATGGCGATGACGGCTTTCGTGACATCCTCCGGCGTGCCCCAGCGCGCGATGGGCGTCAGGCCCTGGCTGATCATCTGGTCGTACTTTTCTTTCACCGCGGCGGTCATGTCCGTCGAAATGATTCCCGGACGAATGTCGAAGACCTGGATGCCGAACTCGGCGAGGCGCGCCGCAAAGAGCGGCGTGAGCATGGCGAGGCCGGCTTTCGCTACACAATAATCGCCGCGGTTCACTGAAGCCGTGTAGGCGCTGATGGATGTAACGGTGATGATCTTCGGCTTGCGTCCGGTGAAGCCCGGCGCCGTCACTTGTTCGACCATCATTCTCGCCGCGTATTGGGTAACGAAGTATGGACCTTTGAGATTCACTCCGATCATTTTGTCGAAGCTCTCCTCGTTCGCGCCCAGAATGTCGGCGCGCTGGTCGGGCGCCGCGCCGGCGTTATTAATCAACAAATCGATCCGGCCATACTGCTGGCGGACGTAAGCCATCAAACGATCGCGGTCCTTCGTCTGGGAAATGTCCGCTTGAAAAATCTCCGCGCGGATGTTGTTGTCCTGGCTCATGGCGAGCGCACGACAGTTAATCGCGATGTCCTGCGCGGCGGCCTGGTTCTTCACGTAGTTGATGACGAGATCGTAATTCATCTCGGCCAGCTTCAACGCAATGGCGCGGCCAATTCCCCGCGACCCCCCTGTAATCAATGCAACCGGATTCATGAACGCCGAGGGTTTAGCGGCGCGCGGCGTCCGCGCAAAGAGAATTCTGCGCGCGTGCGGCTTTACACGTTGCAGAGCACCCGTATCCTCGCGCCATGCGTGAAGTCACGGTGCCGCTCGGCGCGCGCACTTATTCCATTTTAATTGGCCCAAAACTGCTGCCGGGACTCGGACGGCGCTGCGCGGCACTGAAACTCGGCCAGCGCTGCGCGATTATTTCCGATACGAACGTGGCCAGGCGCTACGCGGCGGCAGCGGAGAAAAGTTTGCGCTCCGCCGGATTCGATCCGGTCCGCGTCGTGGTTCCCGCGGGCGAAACGGCAAAGAGCCTGGACACGGTTCAGCTCTGCTACGACCGGCTGGCGGCTCACCGGCTTGAACGAAAATCTTTCGTCGTCGCACTGGGCGGTGGCGTGGTCGGCGATCTGGCGGGATTCATCGCGGCCACTTATTTGCGCGGCGTCGCGTTCGTTCAAGTGCCTACCACGTTGCTCGCCCAAGTGGACTCCTCCGTCGGTGGAAAGGTCGGTGTGAATCTCAAGGCCGGCAAGAATCTCGTCGGGGCTTTTCATCAGCCGCGTCTCGTGCTGTGCGATCTCGATACGTTGAAGACGCTGCCGCCGCGCGAATATCGCGCCGGACTGGCCGAGGTGATCAAATACGGAATCATCTACGATGACGAACTCTTCGCGCGGCTTGAACGCGATTTGAGCAAAGTTCTCAAGCGCGACCTGAGAACCCTGGCTGATGTCGTGGCGCACTGTTGTCAAATCAAAGCCGATGTTGTCGAGCAGGACGAAACCGAAAGCGGGTTGCGCGCGATATTGAATTTTGGCCATACCATTGGCCACGCGCTGGAGGCCATTTCGCGCTATGGGAAGTACCTGCACGGCGAAGCCATCTCGATTGGCCAGATCGCGGCCGCGGAACTGTCCGCGGCGCTGGTGGCGTTGCCCCAAGTCGAGGTCGAACGAATCACGGACCTGTTCCGGCGCGCCGGTTTGCCGACGAGTGTCGAATTGAACTACCGGGACATGAGAAGATTATTTGACGCCATGCGGCTCGACAAAAAGGTGAGCGGCGGTGAAATCAAGTTCGTGCTGGCGAAACGCATCGGCAAAGTCGTCTGCGGTCAGACCGTGCCGGAGGATTTGATTCGCTTCACTCTCAACACTCAACTTTCAACTCTCAACTAGCTTGCCTGCCATCAGCGAAACCATCGTCCGCGAGTATTTCGAGTTGCACGGATTCTTCGTCCGTCAACAGCGCAAGTACGTGGCGCCATCGCGGCGCGAGGACGAAGAGGCAGACTTTTTCGTTTGGAACCCGCGCCACGAGCCGTCCGATTCACCTCTGCCATTCGTTCTGAGCGATGGCGATTTGAGATTTATTTCACGCGCTATGGTCGTCGTGAAGGGCTGGCACACCGAGACCTTCAGCCCGGCCGTGCTCGCGAATGCGCCGGAGATTTTTCGCTTCGTCGAACCCGTGGCGTTCAAGCGCGCGTCACAACTATTCGGCGATGACGGCCCGCTGTTGAAAGTGCTCGTGGTTCCGGCATTGCCGCAGGGTGCCGAGGCACGAGAGCAAAGTATCGGTTTGCTGCGGGTCAAGGGCATCGATGCCGTGATTCCTTTCCACACGATGCTCGCCGACCTGATTGCGAACATCGAAACGAACCGGAACTACCAGAAGTCCGACCTGCTGCAAATCCTGCGCATCCTGAAGAATTACGATTTCTTCAAAGAACCGCAGTTGGAGTTGTTCAAGCCGAAGCGCCGCCAGCGAAAGAGCGCGTGATACACCGGAGCGAGTGCGCGCTCAATTCACCCGCTGCACGAGATAAAATCGGTGCGGCGCGGCCACGTTGTCCGAAATGCTCGCGTACGGATTGGCCGCGACGAAGTCCGGGCCGAGTTGCGTCCAGGCCGCCGCGCCAAGATCGTCTTTGTAGAAAACGCGATAGGTGCGGCCGGGAACAGTATCGATGGTAAAGACCGCCTGGCCATTGACGCTCAGCACGGAGTGGATCACCGGGCCGGGCGTAATCGTCGGAGGCGGTGTGCCGGTGGGCGAAAGGACCGTGAAAGTGACGACGGCTTCATCAACGAACGGCGGCGTGCCGTTGTCAGTGACTGTCACGACCATGGAGTAGTTGCCCGGTGGCTGATCGATCGGAACGTTCCAGCGATAGACGCCGCCCTGCGAGAGTATGCCACCGGGGAGAAACACGTTCGTCGTATAAGTGAGCGTTTGTCCGTCCGGATCGAAAGCGATGAACCTGGCCGTGCCTCCCAGACCCGCGGTTATGATCGTGTTCGTCACCACGGGAAAACGCGGCGGCGAATTGAACCCCGCAATGCCATTGGGATTGCGCGGCGTCGGACGAATCATGGTGTAACGCCGGTGCGCGCCGTCACCGTAGCGGCCCTCGCTCACGTCCGCGGTTTGCACGCCGTAGTTGATCGTGTCCACCAGCGTCACGCCATCGGGCGCGTAGAGACTGATGACGCCGCCGCTGCCGCCGAGTTTGAAATTCACGTGCAGGTCGGCGCGGTCGGGGCGATTTTGCGTCGCTTCGTCATCGGCCCACACGAGGAGAAAGCCGCCAGGCGCGATTCGATATTGGCCGTTGTTCGGCACCTGAAACTTCTGCGAATTGGCTTCATCGTCCGTGAAATAAAAACCGCTCAGGTCGATGGTTTGGTTCCCGCTGTTGTATAGCTCGAACCAATCTTCCTGATCATTGTCCGCGAGGTCGCGCAACCCGCTGCTGTTCATGGCCAAATACTCGTTGATCGAAACAGGTACGATGCGCGACGTGTTCGTGCCGGACGGGGTTGGTTCGCGCAGGCTGAAGCGAAACACGGGCTGGCCTTCGGGAAAACTGCCGTAGCTCACGTCCGCGCCCGGCCAGCGCCACGAGAGGTAATCGATGATCTCCGGCTGGCCATTGACCAATCGCACCAGCGCCAGCCTGCCGTTGTAGTCGAGGCGAAAGCTCGTGTGCAGGTGGTCGGCGTCGGATTCATCCGGTTCGCCGTCCGCCCAGATGATTCTGTGCTCGCCCGGTTCCAGCGCGGTGCCGGGGGGAATGGGCCACTGCATGAGATTGGTTGCGTAATTGTTGGCGAGGAAATAGGCGTCGAGATCCACGGCCACCGCACCCGCGTTGTAGAGTTCCAGCCACGGCTCGCGCTCGCCGAGGTTGTCGAATGGCCCGGTAAAGTTCAGCGGCTGGACTTCATTCAGCCAAATGGGCGCGTACGGTTGCACCGCGGCGGAAACGGAATTCGGGGCGCCGGGCGTCGCCGGCACGGAGGAACTGACCGCCCAGTTACCTGGACGACTGTTGTCCTGCGACAAATCGATCAGTTGCAGTGATTGGCCGGGCGCGGCATTGGCCCACGGCGAATCCGGCTCGTAGCGAACGGCATCGATCACTTCGTCGTCCGCCACGCTATTGCGCACGAGCGCCAGCGTTTGGGTCCTCGTGAGGTTCGCGCCAAACACCGCGAAGATCGGCACTGAGCCGTAAGCCGTACGAAATACCGCGCTATTCTGTGCGATGACAATGATCTGGCCGTTCGTCACAATAGAGCCGAGTGGAAACGTGAAGTTCGCGCCCGTGAGACGCCAGCCCGACAGGTCGAAATGCTGTTCCGAGCGATTCACGATTTCAACGAACTGCGCACCCGGCGCAGACGCATACATGATTTCACTGATGACAAGTGAACCGATGGGCTGCGGCTCAGGTCCGGTATAGTTCACGACCATTTCAATCGGGCCGAGCAAAGGCGCGCCGAAGCGGTCGAAGCCTTGAAGGCTCAATGAATTGAATCCTCCATGAAGCACGACGCGCATGACGAAGCTCGTGGCGGTGAGCCACGTCATCGGATAATTCACGCCGTTGAGCGTGATCGTCTTCACCGCGACCGGCGCCGTGCCGGTGAGGATCAAAAGATTGTTCGTAGTGTCGAAGCTGAGCGGACCATCGATCGCCAACGGAGCATCGACTGTGGCAAGCTGGCTCTGCAAGAATGCGCGGCGGTCACTGATGTAGGTCTTGATGCGCGCGACCGCCGTGAGGTCGATGTCGATGTTGTTGTTCATCAGCGCATTTACACGAGCGTCGATGAATGGATCGAGATTGGCATTGCTGAATGGTCCATTCACGAGGTCAGTAAACGCGCGCCAATACGCGCGCACGATGGCCGGCGTGTTGAACATCGCCGCCACGCGGGGATCGTTTGATCCGAACAGCAGCGTATTCGCGGGCTTGCCCAGCCCGAGCCCGTAATCCACGTCCCACGACATGTGCACGAAGCCGGACGCTCCGCTGTACAAATAATCATTCTTACCGCGCTCCCAACCGTAGCTGTCGAAGTTGCCGACCGCGCGCTGGACGGCAAAGTGGCGCATCCACGCCTCCCAGTCCGCGACCGCGCCGAACACGTCCGGATCGATGACCGTGTTCGTGGGATTGTCCGAGGGGCTGACCGCATTGATGAGCGCGAAGATCGGCGAGTAATCGTTCGCGGAATTTCCAACGCCAACGGATCGTTTGCGAAACATAAAACGATACGGGCCCGGCAGGAGCGTCGGCTGCCCGCTCAACATCACGGTGCGCCGCGAAAGGTCTGCGTCGTTGTTCGCCGTTATGTCGAAACCGTTGTTGTCGAACTCGAACCAGTCATCGACTTTGAAAAGCTGGCCGCCCGCGGCATTCGGGAACCATTCGTCGATCATATCGCCATTCGGTTGCTGCGAATCCTCAAAGATGAAATGGCCCGTGCGCTCGTAAGCTTTGCTGCGCTGGCTGCCGTTCACGAAAAAGTGGATGTAGCGGCGATGATTGTTCGGCAGCCCCATGCCCTCGAAGATTTTGTAAATGGTGTGCTCGTTGACCGCGCTCAGATCGCTCACCGTCAAAATGTCGGGATTGCCCGGATTGTTCAGCACGAAGTCCGTCGCGCCGAGCAACGGATCGTCATCCTGAAAATTCATTTCATAATCCACCCGCAAAACACCGGACGGGCCGGCGGTGGAGTTGGTGCGATGAAAGGGACTGCCAGAAAAAAGCGGCAGCGCGTTGTACATCACGCGCGAGTTGTTATAGATGAACGTGCCGTCCATCGGCGTGTTGTTCATCGGGTCGCGTGTGTGCCAGCGGTTTGAATTTACCGCCGTGACCCAGAGATGATACGTCGCAAAGTCGCCGGGCATTTGTGCTTCGCCCCAGCGCACCACACACTCGTGTACGATGGCATCGTTCGGCCAGCAACGGGTGAAGCCGGGTTTGGGAAAAACCTCGTGCGGAAAAGTTCCGATGGCACCCGGCCCGTCACGTCCCGCGATATAAAACGCAACCATTTCACCGACTGGCTGGCCAGGAATGAAGGCGCTGTAAATGCCGTCGCTCCCGACGGCGTCAGCACCTGCCCCGTCGTCGCGCATGGTAACTGAAGTGTAAGTCGGCGTCGGATCGACACGATATTGCAACGTCATAGCCGCGATGCCCTGACGATCCGAAGCGCGCGCAGTGACAACAACAGCTTCATTCGCGGCCGGGAGCAGTGGCGAATGTTTCACGTCGTAAACGGCCGGGCCGGCGTTCGCGATGCGCGTGCTGTTGGTCGCGCCGGGCGTGCCCAATTTGCGCGGCAGAGCCAAACGCCCATACGCTTCCGTCGCGCTCCCGTGCAGGCGCAACAGGACTTCGGGATGGCCGCGCAGCCAGCGCACCTTGGCACGAATCGAAACCTTTTGAGTGCCCGGCGGAACAGCGCTGGCAAACGGCGCGGAGAGAATGCGGTTCGACTGATTGTCTCCACGTGAACCGGCGCGCACGTGCAAACTTTTCGCGCTGGCAAATCCTTCGTTCTCAGTGGTCGAGAAATCGTGCGAGCCTTGCAGGGTCCAACTCGCAAGGCCGGACTCAAAACTGCCATTGGCGACGAGGTTCGGCCCGTTGTCCGCGCGCACTTCCACTTCATCGACCAGGCACTCGCCCGGGCCTTGCAACATGATGATGACGCTGTCATTCACTGGCGAGCCAAGCGCTTCGCCGAGCGGCCCGTTGTATTCGATGGCGGTCCACTGGCTCTCGCCAGTGTCGTTGCTGTCCGCCCAATTGGACGGGTGGTGCCCGTCGCCTTCGGGATCGATGAGTTCGAGGCTGCTCCCTTGCCCGTCACTCCAATTTCCCCACTTGCCGCCGTCGCCGTAAGTCACGTCGCTGACGGGAACGTTAAGCCTTTCGGTGAAGTTCGAGCCGCCTTGGTTGACGATGTCGTAATCCGCCGACGCAAGCACCACACGTTCGCCGCCGTTGGCCAGGGTGCCGCTGTAGGGACCAAATGTGTTGTTCGAATTGAGGTTCGAATAAATGGAAAAGAGGTTCACCGGATTCCTCGCGAGCACCCAATGTGCGCCCGCCGGCATGTTCGCCGTTAGCGAATTCGTCGGGAACACGTAACTGATACCGACAACGAATTCCCATCCAGCCAGGTTCACCGGCCCGTTGCCGCGATTGTAGATCTCGATGTACTCGTCATCGTTGCTCCCCGAGATGGGATTATACATGATCTCGCTGATGACGACACCGTAGCGCATGGGATTGGCGTTCGGGCCGTCGCGCGTCGGATTTCTCAAACCGTAAATGATTGGCCCGCCGTCAGGATATCGCCCGCTGGTGATGTTGTTCGACTGGCCGCGGAAATCGATCACGTCAATGACTCGCGTCTGATTGGAGTTCCAAAAGAAAATCGTCTCGCCACCCGCGAACATTTCGAAGCCAAGTTGCGCCGCGTCGAAAGCAATGAAGCCTTGCGGAGAAATCGACGTGCCATCGGGAATGCGAAACTTGTTCGTCGTCGGATCATCGCTCAGCCACGCGCCGGACAAATCCACTTCTGAATTGCTATGATTGTAGAGTTCGATCCAGTCAATCGGATCGCTGTGGTGCTGCCATTCGTTGATGAACACCGACGCGAGCGGATCGAGTGTCAGCGGGTCCGCAGCGCCGGGCGAACCACCCACGCTGTCACTCTCTGCCCATGCCTGGTAATTGTCCTCGCCCCACGATGGCCGCACCAGCGAGAGCGAATGCCCCGTGCCGTCCGCAGCTTCAGGCCACGGCGGCGAATCCGCGTAATTCACCTCCAACAGCACCGCGCCGAGTGCGTTGCGCAGCCGGACGAGGCCCGTTTCCGTGGACAACCGGTTCATCTCCGCGCCATCCCAAGGGCCAAATACATTCGTGACGCCAAAATTCGTCCGAATCATCTCCGGCACCCGCGCCACGGCGAGATAAGCGCCCGCGCGCAGAATCGTGTTCGTTGGAAACACGTAGCGGACCGTTCCATCAATCGCGAACCCGCTGATGTCCTCATCCCATGGCTTGGAATTGAACAGCTCGATGAACTCGTGCGTGAGATTCGTCGCCACGCCGGGAACCGGACGCGGATTATACATGATTTCCGTAATCACCAGGCCAGTCTTGCGGCTGGATGGCCCCGGCGGCTCACGGTCGAGAGTGAATTGCGCGCGGACTGAGCCGCACCAAAGCAAAAGGACACAGGGGAACAGGGTTTTTAATCGCGACACAAAATATCCACCGATCGTTTGTTCAAGAGTGAACGCCCAGCTTCGCCTTTGGCACGAGTCGAATCAAGTTCGCATTCCGCGGCACTGCTGCTGGCTGTCTGTATGGGCTGGCACCCTTGGGATGACCGAACGTGTTACGGGCAGGTTACAGGCGTTTCTGCACCTGAGAGTCCCGAACTTTTTGCAGAAGCAAACGAAGATAACGAAGACTTCGTTTCCTTCGTTTGCTTCTGTTCCATTCCGAGGGCAGGCTCCCGGATAATCAGGCGTTCGCAGCGAGCAGCTTCGACTCCGCGTTCGGTCCGATGTCCCTACCGTGTCCCGACACATCGGGATTCAGCGCCGCCTCAGAGAACTCGCGCTCCACCTCTGTCACGGGCAGTTCCAGGATGAAAGTCGCGCCGCATCCTTCCCCTTCGCTGCTGGCGCGGAGCGTGCCGCCGAGCTGCCGCGCGGCGATGGCGCTGCTGTGCAAACCAAAACCGTGCCCGTTCCTCTTCGTCGTGAACCCATGCTGGAAAATGCGGCTGAGATTTTCCGGCGCAATCCCCACCCCATTGTCGATGACCGAAATCCTCACGCGGCCCGCGCCGTCATACCGAAGCTGGACCCGCAACAGCTTTTCCGCGGGCCGATTCTCGTCCATCGCATACTTCGCGTTGCCAATGACGTTGATGAGGATTTGCAACACCTTGTGCTTGTCCACCGTCACCCGCGGGACCTTCTCGTAATCGCGCACCACTTTCACCTCGTGCCGCACCATCGCGCCGGCGTGCATCAGCAGCGCGTGCTCCACCAGGTCAGCCGCGTCCATTGTTTCCATCACGCCCGAAACCTTGGCGTAACTCTGCTGCATGGCCACAATCTGTTTGATGTGCTCCACGTTTTCCGTGAGCGACTGGATTTCCATCAACATCGAAACCCGTTCCTGCGCCAGATGCACGGCCAGTTGCCCAAGATAATCAGGCACCTGTTTGCCCCGGCTGTCCTGCATCAGAAAACTGCTCAGGTCCGCGCTGTGTTCGCGAATCAGTTCCGTCAACCGGGTCAGGTTCTGGATTTTGGAATCCTTCAACCCCTGCGCCACCAGAGTGGCGGAGACGTTGAGACTGTTCAGCACGTTGCCTACGTTGTGCAACACACTCGTGGCCACTTCCGCCATGCCGGCCCGGTGCGCCGTCTCCATCAATTCCTTCTGCGCGCGTTCCACTTCGGCCTCGGCGCGCTCGCGTTCGGCAATTTGATTTTTCAGTTCACCATTGGCGCGTGAAAGCTCCGCTGTGCGGTCGCGAACGCGCTGCTCCAGTTCCACGTGGGCCGCTTGCAACTTCGCTTCGGCATTTCTGCGTTCGCCCACTTGTTCCTGCAACACGCGATTCTTTCGGCTCATGACCAGAGACCACGCCAGCCCGGCGCTGAGTAGAACGGCCCCGAGCGACAGCGCGAAAACCGTCCGTTGCGGAGTCCACCAGGAAGGGCGTTTCAGCACCTGGATGTCCGCCGGCGAACGGAGATGGAGCTGAAAGAATTGGGGCGTGTCTGATTCGTTGTAATGGATTCGATACACGCCCGTGAGGGCGATGCGGCTGCCGCTGGCCAACCTGAAGGAGTCGAACGTCGAGAGTCGAAAGTCGAACGCAGAATGGCTTCCGGCTCTCGACGTTCG
>JGI10216J12902_100134517_pt1 | contig 16113 bp, 13 predicted proteins | sample KanNatreferecore_FD_12902 | JGI IMG/M metagenome (IMG submission 12902)
TAAATAAAAAAGTAGTTTCTTTTGAAATATACCCTGTCTACGACGACGAGGAGTAATGTCCTCCTTATCCTTCGACATCAAAATTTGATAAGTAATTAATTTCCTTGTTATGAAAAAAATATGTTTGTGTTTGCTTATTATGACATTCACCCGGGTGACGGCCCAAAATAAAGATTACACCATAAGTTTTGAGGGGCTTGGTTCATTAAAACTGGGGATGATTCAGGATGAAGTGGAAAAATTGCTGAATCAAAAAATAAAACTGACGAACCACCTGGATACCGTCAACAATTTTTACCTGGATTCAGCCAGACTAAAATATAAGAATATCCCTGTACAACTTGAATTTGAACGAAACTATTACGCGCCGAACGTATTTCATATGCGACTGATCGGGATAAGGGCCAGCAGTCCTTTGTGCAAAACGGCAAACGGTATTGGCATTGGCTCTGCTAAATTAAAGATCATCACAGCCTATGAAGACTATGGTATTAAGATGCAGCCGGGTTATGCACACTATTATGAAACAGAAAAAGGTAAGGGGAAAAGTACGATCAGTATATTAGATGACTCCGGCGTTTATACGATAAGATTATACCTGCTGAATAATAAAGTGGTATCCTTCGAGCTTAAGGCTTATATAATAGATGAAATGAGCGAGGAATGAATCACAGACCTGCCTGCCGACAGGTCTGTGATCCGGTTGTCAGTGTTATCAGTGTAATCTGTGCTTTTCGATGGCCTTCCTGGTAAATTCACTTAATACCAGCCTTCCGCTGATCTTGGCCCTTTCGATCAATAAAGTATCCCAATGCTCTGTTCCTTTCCAGGCTATTTTTTTTATTTCCGTCATAGCTTCAGGACTGGAGTGCGCCAGTGTGTGAGTCAATTTTTTTATTGATTCATCCATATCATCGATCGTGGGATGAAGCTCTGCATATAATCCTTTTCGCTTGGCCCAATCTGCATTGCGCCACATGGTTGCGTCAATCGCTAATTGTGAAAATGCGGATGTGCCGATCTTTCGTTCTACAGCAGGTCCTACTACAAAAGGACCGATGCCAACTGCCAGTTCGCTCAGCTTAACTTCAGCTCCTTCTGCCGCTATAGCATAATCTACTGAAGCGGCCAGCCCAACACCTCCACCCACGCATTTACCGTGTATGCGCCCTATGATCAGTTTCGGACAGGTTCGCATGGCATTTATAACCCTGGCAAAACCGCTGAAAAAATTCAATCCTTCTGTCTCATTTTGTATCGCCACTAATTCATCAAACGAAGCACCGGCACAAAATGCCCGGTCGCCAGCTGATTTCAATACGATCACGATGGTATTGGGATCACCCCCGGCCTGGGTTATTACCCTGGCAATTTTGTCAAGAATAATTCCCGGTAGGGAATTGCTTTGCGGGTGAAAGAATTCAATTGTCGTGACGCCCTGGTGCGTGGTTGATCGTACGTATGCTTCTGTCATGGCTAGGTGATTATTTAAATACAATGAGCTAAGAGGTTAAAAGAGAAAAAGAGATAAAAGGAGGTAGATTTCCTCTTTGCATTTTCACTTCTCTCTTATTTTGTTCTTAGTCAGAAAAAATTAAAAGATATGCTATAGGGTTTCATTGCCAAAATTATTGAAAACCCGATGAATACCATTTTTCATAAGGTCAACCTTAAAATTTAATAACATGCCATATTTTAAATTCAACAACGACAGTTGAGTAGTTACTTGTTTAAAATAAACCGGTGGTAATGGATACAGGTCTTCAATTCCAGGATTAATTGATCATCCACCAACATATCCAGTTTGTACGCATTTTCTATATTGAGATCATCATATTCTATTGGTAACAATAATTGACGATGCACTTTTATCCCGAGTTTTGTTAACTCATAATTAAGGATTTCTTCATAAACTTTTTCAAAACACCCCGGCCCAATCCTCGAATGAATCTTTATACAAAGATCCACTACAATACCTGTGAGCTTGTTGATATCCATATGACCTCTTACTATCAGCAGCTCTATATTATTCAATTACTTTCCGGGCTGAGCGAAGCAAAGCTCTTCTCTTTTTCTCCTTTTCTTTTTCAACCTCTTTGCTGCCCCGCAGGGCAACTTAGTTCAAATCAATTAATCTCTCTATTAGGCTCCTCGCCGGGCAACCATCGTTAAAATCGTAGCCACCCCCACCACCGGCTCCTCCGTCCCATCCAGCATCTCCACCAGCCATTTCACAATCCCTTTTTCAATATCATCACCGCGTTTGAAGTCTTCAGGTTTTTCCACAATTCTTTTATCATTAGGTAATTTCTCTTTGCAGGTGAACCGTATCTGCAATTCCGCGCCCGGGTACACGGGCTTGGTAAACCGCAATTCATCGATCCCGTAATTAAGCAACACAGGATTCTTTTCATAACTGTCTACAAATAATCCTGCGGCAGCACTCATGATAAAATACCCATGTGCTACCTGCTTTTCGAACATGGTCCCGGAAAAATCTGTGGTTTTTATATGTGCATAGAAATGATCCCCGCTCAAATCGGCAAACCGGTCGATATCATCAGCTGTGATCACTCTTTTTTCAGTGAGTATCTGGTCACCGATCTGTAATTCCTCAAAGTATTTTTTGAATGGGTGTTTTCCGGGATCTTTTCCTTTGGCATGCACCTGGTAAACATTCGTGATAGCGGTAATCGTTGTTGGTGAACCCTGCAGTGCGGTCCGTTGCAGGTAGTGCTTTACACCACGAAGACCTCCCATCTCTTCACCACCTCCCGCTCTTCCCGGCCCGCCATGTACGAGCAGGGGAAGCGGTGAACCATGACCGGTAGATTCTTTTGCGCATTCATTATTCAATACCAGTATCCTGCCATGGTGGGTGGCAGCACCGATTACATAGTGCCGGGCTGTTTTATAGTCAGCAGTAACGATAGTAGTACACAGGCTTCCTCTTCCCAGTTTACTTAACGCGATCGCCTCATCTGCATTTTTATAAGGCATCAACGTGCTGACCGGCCCAAAAGCCTCTACCTCGTGTGCTTCGGTTGCTGCAAAAGGTTTCTCATTCATCAGCAATAACGGACTCATAAAAGCTCCTTTCACCGGGTCGGCATCTATTACGTCAACACTATCCATACTACCATATATCAGTTGTGATGAAGCCAGTAATTTCTGAACCTGCGTACGTACCTCATCCCGTTGGGAGATTCCTGCCAGGCTTCCCATTCTTACTTTTTCATTCAGGGGATTCCCGATCGTGGTTTGTGAAAGTGAAGTGGTCAGGGATTTCCATACATCCTCCATTTTATTTCCCGGAACAAAAATCCTGCGTATCCCGGTACAGCGCTGCCCCGCTTTCAAAGTCATCTCCTTCCTGATCTCTTTGATAAAAATATCCCACTCCGGGATGCCGGGTTGTACATCTTCACCCAACACGATACAGTTCAGTGAATCCGCTTCCATATTAAAAGGAACTGATTCACGTAAGATCGTTGGATTGGACCGCAGCAGCAGCCCGGTAGAAGCAGAGCCAGTGAAAGTGACGACATCCTGCGATTCCACATGATCAAGTAGATCGCCTGCACTTCCGCAAATTAATTGCAGAGCACCATCCGGCAGTATTTGCGAAGCGATAATTTCTTTTACTACGAGTTCTGTCAGATAGCTTGTTACCGTCGCCGGCTTTATTATACAAGGCATTCCCGCCAGTAAATTCACCGCCATTTTCTCGAGCATACCCCAGACCGGGAAATTAAAAGCATTGATATGAATGGCCACGCCTTCCCGGGGAACCAGTATATGTGTACCCATGAATGTATTCCCCTTGCTGAGATTATGACTATCTCCATCGATACAAAAAATCTCGTCCGGAAATTTTCTTCGCAGTGAAGCATTTGCAAACAGGTTCCCAATCCCGCCTTCGATATCTACCCAGCTGTCGGCCTTGGTTGCACCGGTAAGATAACTGGTAGCATAGAATTTATCGAGATGGTTGCGTAAATGAAGCGCCAGTGCCTTGAGCATATTGCCGCGTTCATGAAAAGTCATTTTGCGTAGCGCAGGATTACCTGTTTTCCTGGCATAATCTGTAATAGCTGCAAAATCCAGTCCTTTGGTAGAGGCTCTCGCAATGCTTTCACCAGTCACTGCATTATATAATAATTGGCCTTCTCCATCTCCTGTGACCCATTTACCGGTAATATAATTTCCGAGCTTGTTCATGATCGAATATGATTAAAACGAAATTAACTTTTATTTGAATACCGCCAGGCGGGTTTGGATCACAAAGAACTCGACGGAGCACAAAGGACACAACGTCGTGGACTTCGTGGTTTATAGTGACTGCCCCGTAGTATGTGGTGGTCCTTAGTGATACTAGCACCGCAGGTGTAATAACTCTTATTTTCCCGCTTATCTTTGCTGCAGAATTTTACAATTATGAAAAAGATAATCTTCCCCCTCCTGGCAATTGCATTCACAGTTTTGTATTCCTGTAATTCAAGTGATAAAAACGAAACAAAGGGTGATCCACAAAAAAACATTGCCGACAGTCTCGAGAAACTGGTAGATGAAGGTCATAATGTGGGAATGGCCAAGTATGGTAAATTAAAATCAATGAAATTCCAGGCCGAACGCATGCTTGATTCTATTGCGAAACTTCCCGCTAGAGCGAAAGAAGCGGCTGCTCCACTCAAAGCTAAACTGGATGGTTTGGTTCAGGAATTAAATGATGCCAAAGAAGGAATGGACAAATGGATGCGGGAATACGATATGGATTCTGCAATCGATAATCTCGAACAGCGAATTAAATACCTTTCGGATGAAACACAGAAAGTAGGAAAAGTAAAAGAAGCCATTTTAGGGAGCCTGCAACGGGCCGATTCAATATTGAAATCAAACTTTTAAATGTTGGTCTTATTGATTCCACTAAAACCCCGACAATTTAAAGGCATTCCCAGAAATATTTTGGGGTCTCTGTGTTTATCTTAGTGCACTTTGTGGGAAACAAATCTCTCTTCTAAATATTCAGTGGCTCTGCTCCAAACTGCCGGAGATGATGGATGGCATGTTTGTACAACAGGTGTACGTTTTGTTCAAAGTTCAGGTCGCCAAAAAATGGATTCCGGGTAACCAGGTCAGGTTTTTTTTCAAAGGCTTCAAAAAAATAAATGAGTTCCTGCTGTAAAGCGCCGATTGCAGCCTGTACTGTTTTAAAACGGAGTGGCGCCGGTTCTTCCGCCATCAGCGGGTTGACTGTATTTTCTTTAAAGGGCTTGTCGCTCATCATAAATTCCCGAAAGCGGTCCAGGTTTTCCGGCGGCGTAACGATTGTGTCATATTTTAAACGACCGCTGGCATTACGGACAGCGTCACATGCATAATGTTCGATCATCGCCTGCACACTCATTTTACCCCAGAGGGGGGGTGTTGCAGGATCCAGTCGCTGCAGGTAAGAAACCAGTTTGGTGCGAAGAAAATTTTCTTTTTCAAGACTCATGAGGTAAGTAATATAGGAGGTCCCAAATTCGGACCACCGTTTAAATGATAAACTGAGTTCGCGGGAAGAATTTCTATTTAAACTTCTTATCGATCTGTGCTGCCAGGCGTGAAAATATATCTCCTATCTCTCCCATCCCGTCCACATTGGCTACTTTCCGGGCTTTGGCATAATATGCTGCCACCGGCAGGGTTTCATTTTTATATACTTCCTGGCGATTGCGCTGGATGTTTTCATCGGCATCATCACTCCTGCCTGAAGTCTTGCCTCTTAAAACCAGGCGTTTTATCAATTCATCTTCATCTACATCAAGGATCAGGACTTTCCCGATCTCGGTTTTTTTCAGGTCTAATAATTTATCCAATGCTTTTGCCTGGGCAACCGTGCGGGGAAATCCATCGAACAGGAATCCCCGGGCATCTTTATGTTTGTCAAAATAAGAATCCACCATCCCTATCACTATCTCATCAGGTACAAGCTGTCCCTTATCTATAAAGCTTTTAGCTTCAAGTCCTAAAGGTGTTTTTTGTGCAATTTCTTCTCTCAGGAGGTTTCCTGTTGAAAGATGTATCAGGCCATATTTAGCTACCAGTTTATCTGATTGCGTACCTTTTCCGCTCCCCGGCGGGCCAAACAATATCAAATTGAACATAAGCAAGTACTGAGCTGACAAATATAATGTACGGGGCTTAGATTATCGTTTCCCGGGCGCAATTTTGAAACAATTCAGGCATACATCTGAATTGTTAAGAAATACCGCTGGTCTTAAACCAGGCAATCCCTACAGCGACTCTTTTCGTAAATTTGCGGTATGAAAGTGATAGTTAAATACTTGCTTCTCATTGTGCCGACCGGCCTTTTACAGCAATGTAGTTTCTCCCAAACTAATTCTAATAAGATGGATACAACTAAAAAAAGCAACCCCATCTATTCCAATACCGATACTGGTAAGGTGGTGTTGAGCGATGAGGAATGGAAAAAGATCCTTCCACAGGATGTTTTTTACATCGCAAGGATGAAGGGAACCGAAAGACCCTGGACCAGCAAGTTTGAGAATTTCAAGGAGATTGGGACTTATTATTGCGCTGCCTGTGGTAATGCCCTGTTTAAAAGTGACACTAAGTTTGAAAGTGGATGCGGATGGCCCAGCTTTTACGAACCGATCAGCAAGGAAAGCATCCTGTACACGCCTGATCGCACCCATGGAATGGAGAGAACGGAAGTTCAATGCGGTCGCTGTAAAGCTCACCTGGGACATGTATTTGAGGATGGACCCCCGCCTACCGGCCTGCGTTATTGTATAAATGGTGTAGTGTTGGATTTTGCTAAAGCCAAAGAGGCAGAAAAGAATTATAAGGAAAACCCGCGGCAATAGAGATTCTGCACCTATGATCTTGATCCCGTTCCGTCTGACCAGGAACGGGATTTTTAGTTTGAATCAGGTTAATAAAGTATTCCACCCAGGGCGGAATCAGGCAACGAAGGACCCTAAGATCCGTTAACATAGTATTCAGGAATGAGTTCACCAGGCTTTGCTGGTTAAACAAAAAACCCACCCATATTGCTGAAAACAGGTGACATGAGGGGGAATTTTTGGTTGTTAAAACCTATGTGAAATAACTATGTTGACTATGTGCCTATGTGGTTCCCCGGGACAATTTTTTTACCACATAGGCACATAGGACAAATAGGGTTCACATAGTGTAGCTATAAAAAAAGAGGCTTCGCTGGATCCTTGGGGTACCCTCTGTCCATTTTTATTTCATAAAGCAGTTTCATCTGAATAAATTTACGTCCCCAACGAAATGTGTATGCAAGTGGTTAAAAAGCTCTGGACTTCCCTGTTGATCGTGTTATTCGTACCAGCCGCCTGGTCACAGATCGACGTGACACAGGTAATGCCCGTGGATCCCAATGTAAAGATCGGCCGGCTTGCCAACGGCCTGACATATTATATCCGCCGGAACACCTTGCCGGAAAAAAGAGTAGAGTTGCGGCTGGTGGTAAATGCCGGTTCTGTGCTGGAAGATGAAGACCAGTTAGGACTCGCGCATTTTATGGAACACATGAATTTCAATGGTACCAAACGATTCCCGAAAAATGAACTCGTGAGTTATCTCCAGAGTATCGGTGTAAAATTCGGTGCCGACCTGAATGCCTATACCGGTTTTGATGAAACAGTTTACATCCTGCCTGTACCAACTGATAAACCAGGTCTGGTGGATAAAGGTTTACAGATACTTGAAGACTGGGCACATAATGCTTTGCTCGATCCAACAGAGATCGAAAAAGAAAGGGGTGTAGTGATAGAGGAATGGCGATTGAGCCGTGGTGCAGATGAAAGAATGATGAAGCAGACATTACCCGTACAATACCAGGGATCAAAATACGCGAACCGGCTTCCCATTGGTAACAAAGAAACACTGGAACATTTTTCTTACGATGCTCTTAAGCGCTTTTACACAGACTGGTATCGCCCCGACCTGCAGGCAGTAATTGTTGTTGGTGATATTGATGTGAATGATATCGAGCAAAAGATAAAACAGACATTTGGAAATATCCCGGCACCGGTTTCACCCCGTAAAAGAGAAAATTTTTCGGTTCCGGATCACCCGGGTATATTGTCGGTAGTAGCAAAGGACAAAGAAACCGCCTTTCCTTCCATAGAGGTTTTATACAAAAAAGACCCGCAACCCGAAACCACCATCGGGGATTACTGCAGGTATATGAATCGCCGTCTTTTTACCGGTATGCTAAATACACGGCTCCGTGAATTGACGCTCAAATCCAATCCTCCATTTGTACAGGCAAGTTCTTATTATGGCAACAGCCTGGCCCGGACCAAAGATGCTTACCAGTTATACGCTAATAGCAGCGACACAGGTATGGCCAGTTCCCTGGCTGCAATGATGCTGGAGAACAGGCGGGTACTATTGTATGGATTCAATCCCCATGAATTCGATCTGCAGAAAAAGCAAATGCAAAGCCTGTATGACCGTATTTTCAGCGAACGTGAAAAAGAGGAATCTTACAAATATGTAAACGAGTACATCAACAATTTCCTGATAAATGAACCCATTCCAGGTATTGAATGGGAATATGATTTTGTAAAGCAATACCTGGTTTCTGTAAAACTGGAGGATATCAATAAACTGGCAAAAGAATGGATCACTAAGAATAATATGGTGGTCACCCTCTATGCGCCGGATAAAGAAGGTGTGAAGATCCCCTCGAACGAGGAAGTGAAGACATTATTGAACACCGTCGAAATTGCCGCCCTGGACCCATACAAGGAAAAAGTACTCTCTGGTTCGCTGATGGATGCAACTAAACTTAAACCGGGAAAGATCAGCAGTTCAAAAACGGATGAGGAACTTCAGACCACCACGATAAAACTCTCGAATGGCGCCACGGTAATACTTAAGTCCACTAATTTCAAAAATGACGAGATCATATTCCGTGCCTTCAGTAAAGGCGGGCACTCACTGGTAAAAGACGCCGATTATTATTCCGCCAGCAATGCGGCAGCAATAGTGGCGCAAAGCGGCGTGGGAAATTTTTCTGCTATTGATCTCGGGAATTTCCTGAAAGGAAAAAATACAGCCTTAACACCCAGTATCGGATTATATAGTGAAGGCTTGTTTGGCAATTCCATACCAAAGGAAACAGAAACCTTATTGCAACTCATTCATCTTTTTTTTACTGCACCCCGCAAGGATAAAGACGCTTTCGAATCATACAAAACAAGACAGAAACAGTTGTATGCTAATATCGGCGCCAATCCCCAGATATATTTCAGCAGCGAGGTTCAGAAATTGATGACACAAAATCATCCCAGGGCAGGTGGTTTACCGAAGCCTGAAGATTTTGACAAGATCAACCTTGACCGCAGTATACAGATCTATAAAGAACGATTCGCTAATGCAGGGGATTTTACTTTTTTGATTGTCGGTGCATTTGAAGAAGAAACGATTAAACCTCTGCTCGAAAAATATATCGGCAGCCTGCCGGGCACTCAGGGAAAAGAAACATTCAAAGACCTGGGTATACGCCCCCCGCCCGGAAAAGTAGAAAAGATAATCACCAGAGGTGCCGAGCCCCAAAGCCAGGTGAATATGATCTTCACCGGCCCGGTTCCTTATAATGTGAATGATGCTTATGTCCTGCGCAGTCTCGGCGATCTCATGAGCATCAAACTCGTCGAGCAATTGCGCGAAGAAAAAGGAAGTGTATATGGCGTGAGCGCATTCGGTACGATCAGCAAGTATCCATATTCTTATTCTACATTCAATATAACATTTCCCTGTGCACCCGAAAATGTGGACACTTTGAGTAAGGCAGCACTGGAAGAATTGAAAAAAATAATTAAAACAGGTGTCAGCCCGGAGGATCTTGCCAAAGTAAAAGAAACGCAGAAAAGAAAACTGGAAACCGACTTCCGGCAAAATCAATTTTGGATGAATAGTCTTTATGAAGCTTATTACCTGGGAAATAATCCCTCAGATATTCTTAAAAGGCAAAAGCAGGTGGAAGGCCTTACTTCAAAAATGATTCAGGACATCGCAAAGAAATATGTCAACCTGGCCAGCTATATCAGGGTGATATTAAAGCCAAACAAGGACGACAAAACACTGAAACCTTTTTAACTTTCCCAACCCAGGATGAACGTGCTTAAGCAATTAGGGATACTTCTTGTTTTTATCGTCGTGGTTACTGCCGTGCTTTCCCTTGTATTACCCACTCATCAGAAAATCGAACGAACGGTTACAATTGCTGCCCCGGCTGCTGATGTTTATGAAAACCTGGCAATGCTTGAACACTTCAATAAGATCACCGTATGGAACCAGCGTGATTCATTGGCCCGTCATACACTGGAAGGGACTGATGGCACGGTGGGTGCAACTTATTCATGGGATGGTGATCCAACAATATCAGGCAGGGGCAAAATGAAGATCAATTCACTGGAGCCGGGTAAAATGATTGAGCATACAATTGATTTCAGTTATCCGAAAAAGGGGCATGCTAATTCAACACTGACGTTAAACGAAACAAATGGAAGTACAACGGTGACCTGGGCCTTCCGGAAAGCTACTCCCCGCCCCTGGAATATTTTCAACCTCTTTTATAGCCTGGATAAAGAAATGGGCAGTGATTTTGAGGAAGGCCTGGCCAAATTAAAAAAAACATTCGAACATACCGGGATTGATAATCCCGGTAAACCATCGATTGAAATAAAACCCTTCAATTTTCCCGCCACTACTTATGCTATCATTCGTCAGCAGGTTAAATGGGAAGATATCCCTGAGTTTTACAAAATACACACGCAACGGCTGTTTAATTATATAACAGATACTACTACGGCGAAACAATCTTCATTGATCTATAATTGGGATGAAAAACTTCGCCAGGCAGATATTGCGGCTGCTGTCGAGGTTCCTGCGGGAACAAAAATTGAAGACCCAATCATCAGCGTGATCGATATCCCGGCTTCCAAAGCAGTGTCTGCAGATTACACCGTCGGCATGAAAAACAAGAGTGAGTTGTATCTGCAACTACGGAAATACCTGTCTGACAATAAACTTAAACAGGCAGGACCCATTATTGAACAGGTGTTGTCACCAAGCTCAAAACAACCCGGCTGGTCTATTGGAAATATCCGTGTCATTTTCCTGGTGGAGTAATTTTCCACTATGACACAAGGGTTCCCCGCATTTTGCGGGCAGATCGAATACAGCACAGATTGCACAGCATTAAGAAATTTAATTGTGTTCCTGGTGTAAATCTTTGTGTTCTTTGTGGGAAATATATCAGTAAGTTTAATCGCCAAATAATACTATTTATGAGAATCATTGCTTTCGTCATACTGTCCATGGTTTTATCCCTGCAGTCGATGACTCAAAAAGTCAGTCTGGACCAGTTCAAAAATTTGATCCCCCGCAATATTGGTCCTTCAGGAATGAGTGGTCGTATTGTTGCTATTGATGCGGTGCACAATAACCCATCCATCATATACCTGGGATCAGCTTCCGGCGGTATATGGAAAACAGAAAATGGCGGAGCGAACTGGAAACCGGTTTTTGATGAGGCGCCGCTGCAGAATATCGGTTCTATCGCTATCCAGCAATCCAATCCTTCTGTTGTTTGGGCAGGCACCGGTGAAGGCAATCCCCGTAATTCACTTAATATCGGTGAAGGGATCTTTAAAAGCCTGGATGCCGGGAAAACATGGAAGCGGATGGGCCTGGAAAAAACAAGAAATATCCATCGTGTGATCATTGATCCGGTTAACCCCAATATTGTTTACGTAGCGGCAATCGGCAATCCTTATGCCCAGCATCCTGAAAGAGGTGTCTATAAAACTACAGACGGTGGTGAAACATGGAACCGTGTTCTCTATACCAATGATACAACGGGCTGTGCAGAGTTGGTAATGGATCCATCCAATCCCAACAAATTAATTGCTTCCATGTGGCAACATTACCGCCTGCCCTGGCGTATGAAAAGCGGTGGGCCTGGCAGTGGTATGTACATTACCATTGATGGCGGCAGGAATTGGAAAAAATTAACGAAGGAAGATGGTTTACCTGAAGGCAGCCTGGGTCGTATCGGGATTGCTTTTGCGCGCAGTATGCCAACCCGTGTATATGCCAAGATCGAAGCGACCAAAAATGGTTTATATAAAAGTGATAATGGAGGTTTCAACTGGCAGCTTGTAAACAGCAATGCGGCAGATGTAACCGACCGGCCGTTTTACTACCAGGAAATATATGTAGATCCCAAAAATGAAAACCGTATCTATGATATTCACTCTACCGTTACTTACAGTGAAGATGGCGGGAAATCATTCAGTACAATGCTTCCCTATTCCGGTATTCATCCTGATCACCATGCATGGTGGATACATCCCGAAGATCCTAACCTGATTATTGAAGGAAATGATGGTGGCATAGGTATTTCAAAAGACCGCGGCAAGACATGGGTGTTTGATGAAAAATTGCCCGCCGGCCAGTTCTATCATATTAATGTAGACAATGACCTGCCTTATAATGTTATGGGTGGTATGCAGGATAATGGGAGCTGGCTCGGTCCCGCTTATTCCTGGACTAATGGAGGTATCAGGAATTATTATTGGAGCAATATAGGCGGCGGTGATGGATTTGATGCTATGCCTGATGCCGATGGAGAGGGTTGGGTTTATAGCATGAGCCAGGGAGGAAATGTTGGCCGTGTCAACTATAAGACCGGTGAACGATGGAATATTCGTCCGCCCTACCTGGATACTGTTGAAAAAAGAGTATATCGCTTTAACTGGAATGCCGCCATTGCACAGGACCCGTTTGACAAAAACACTATTTATTACGGGAGCCAGCATGTACATAAGAGCAATAACAAAGGTGCAAGCTGGGAAACCATATCACCGGACCTTACCACCAATGATTCGTCCAAAATTGACCAGAGTACAACAGGTGGGTTAACCCTGGATATTACAGGTGCGGAAAACCATTGCACTATTCTCGCCATTGAACCATCAGCCAGGCAAAAAGGTGTGATATGGGTGGGAACCGATGATGGAAATGTGCAACTAACAATGGATGATGGTAAAACATGGACCAATTTTCGCGGAAAAATTCCAGGCATGCCCGTGGGTAGCTGGATACCGCAGATAAGAGCCTCACGTCATAATGCAGCCGAAGCATATGTAGTTGCCAATGATTACCGTCGTGGAGATTTCAAGCCCTATATTTTCCGCACTACTGATTTTGGAAAAACATGGACAAGACTTGTCGATGAAAAAAAAGTTACCGGCTATGCCTTATGCATGATACAGGATCCTGTAGAGCCTAATTTATTTTTCGTTGGAACAGAGCAGGGTCTTTGGATAAGTTTTGATAACGGGGCCACATTTCAGCAATGGAAAAATGGTTATCCCTCAGTATCCACTTATGATCTTGCAATACAGGAACGCGAAGCTGACCTGGTCATTGCAACATTTGGCAGGGCAATTTGGGTAATGGATGATATACGTCCGTTAAGGAAAGTAGCTTCCGGTAACGGATCGCTTACCAAAAAACTTACTGTATTTAATACTCCCGAAGCATACCAGGCACAATACCGCGCTGCGCCCGGATACGAGTGGAGTGTAATGGGATTGTGGGATGCGCCAAACAGGAGTCGCGGAGCAGCTGTTTCATATTTTATAATACATACGGCTGACACTGCTAAAAAAACAAAACCAGACAGCGTGATAGTGAAGATTTACAATGATAAGAATGAAAATATCAGGAACCTCAGATGGAAAGCAGATTCCGGTTTCAACCGCCAGTACTGGGGTATGGAAGAAAAAGGTTTTCGCCAGCCTGGTTCCCCAAAACCAAGAGCAGGAGCACCAGAACCGGGTGGTCTCCAGGTATTGCCCGGCACATACAAAGTAGTGATCACTTTAAACAAGGAATCGGATTCAGCGTATGTCAAAGTAAATGATGACCCAAGGCTCGGAAACCGGAACACCGTGAAGCTGGCGCAGCGAAATATGTATACCCGCCTCCGGAAAAGTACGGATAAACTCACCGAAGGAATGGATCGCCTGACAGAATGCGATGATGTTTGTACCAAGATTACGACCCAACTGAGAGACCTGGAAGGAAAGGCTGTCGACTCGTTACGCAAAACAACCAAAGCCATGCAGGACAGTATTAAATCCATACGGGAATTTATCAGTGGCAGGCCATCTGACAAACAGGGGATCAACAGGGATCCCGGAATAACGGTAACCAGGACCATACAAACTGCCGCACAATATATCGGTTCCAAAAATGTAGCACCCGGTCCACAGGAAGAAAAATTAATAGTGAATGCTGAAACAATGATCGGCCTGGCTATACAACGAATCAATAATTTTTTAACCGGGAAGTGGGCGGCCTATCGTAAGCAGGTAGAAGAAACAAAACTTAATTTATTTAAAGACTATAAACCGATCGAATAATGAAAATGAATGCAGGTGTCTGGATCGGGATAATTGGCGGTATCGCCGGTCTGGCGATCGGCATCATAGCTGTGTTGACTACAGCAGGTCAGGCAGGGATATATATTGCGCTGGGCATGCTTGTCATTTTTGGCGGAATGTTTTACCTGTTATATAAACTTGTTTTCGGTCCGCTGATTAATGCGAGTCGTTTGCAGAAAACAGGTCTGCCTGGCAAGGCAACCATTGTATCTGTCAGCGATACCGGCGTCACCATCAATAATAACCCGCAGGTAAAGCTAACGCTCGACGTGAAAAATAATTTTGGACAGCGCTATACCACCATTGTCAGAACGCTGGTGTCGCGAATCAACCCTTATGTCTTTCAACCGGGAATGGAACTACCTGTTAAAATCGATCCCAAAAATGAAAAGAATGTAGTTATAGATATAACTGCAGGGTCTTCATCCCGTACAACGGCTGGTAAGCAAAATGAAAGCGTGGTAAAAGCTGAACTGGAACAAATGCAAAAAGATAACGAAGCACTTCATTTATCCGGCCGCCCCGCCCGTGCCATTATAAAAAAATATACCTGGCTCGGGGTAAATGTAAATGGAAATAATCCTTATGTGGAACTGGAGATGGAAATACTTCCTGAAAATTCTTTATCCTTTAGCGGCAAAGCCAAAGGTGTGATAGCGGAAGCATCCGTTCCCAAATACCAGCCTGGCTGCGAAATATTTGTCAAATACGATCTTTATGATAATAGTAAGGTCGCGATCGATCATTCGTAAAAAAAACGGGATTTAGGGTGTTTTCTACCCATAATTTATTTTAGCAATTCATTATGTATTGAATCTTAAAGCTAACAAGCATGAATTCAAGTGTTTGGCACTGTCTTTGAAAACTATAAGGAGTAACAAAATCAATTTGTATGAAAAAGATGATGCTTTGCGCAGGCTTGATTTTCTCAGTCTTAAGTGTACAACAAGCGAACGCACAGGTAAAGGTTAATGTAAATATTGGGGTCCAACCTAGCTGGGGACCGGTGGGATACGATTATGTAGAATATTATTACTTACCTGATATCGAAGCTTATTATTATGTTCCCAAACATCAGTTCGTTCATTTAAATCCTGCCGGCAAATGGGTATTTTCAAATGGTTTACCCGCTAAATACAGGACATATGACCTGTATTCAGGTTACAAAGTGGTGATCAACCAGCCTACACCTTATCTTTATTTCAATACGCACAGGATACAATATGTTGGGTATAGAGGCCATCGTGGCCAGGCGATCATAAAAAACAGTAATGATCCCAAATACAAGGTGCAAAAAGTGAAATCAACGGGTAATAGCAAAGTAAAACCAGTTGGAAAGACCAGTGTTAAAACTAAGTCCACGGGAAATACCAAGGTTAAATCCACAGGTAAGGGTAAATCCGGGGGAGGAAAAGGAAATCATTAATTTATATCCAATCTGTATAGACAAATGGCCATTCTCATATGGTCATTTGTCATTTGGGAACGATACGGGATACGCGATGCGCGATGCGGGATGCGGGATACGGGATGGCTCAAACCAGAAATGACTTTCCTGGTTTCGGATATCGCGTATCGCGTATCTCGGATCGCGTATCGCGCATCGCGTATC
>JGI10216J12902_100036300_pt1 | contig 16110 bp, 20 predicted proteins | sample KanNatreferecore_FD_12902 | JGI IMG/M metagenome (IMG submission 12902)
ACGTCAGTGGCGGCCCCGGTCGAAGCCATAGTCCCATAGCTGTTGGCGCCTGTGACTGCGTATATGCTGACATAATTGCTGGGTGGCGGAGAACCCCCGGGTATTTTGACAATAGCGGCAACCGACGGGATCCCCTGCTTCAGCACGTGGAGGTAATAGTACGACGGAGGTGCAATGTTGCCGTTTATCGGGGCCGAAACGACCACCTGGTCCGCAGTCTTGCTCTGGATCTGCAGCCAGACAAGCCGCTGGTCAGAGTTGCCGGCGTGCGTCTCGCTGCTCAGCATGACAAGGGACACGGCATTGATGTTCAGGCCGTCGGGCGTGGGAACGGTTATCGTCTGCCCATAGCCTCCCACGGTTGGGGTGCCGGAGATGGTCGGCCTGGCAGCGGAATAGTACGACGGGACAAAGTACTCTACCCTGAGCTCGCTCGTTAGCCTTGAAGGAGTCGTGCCGGCGGTCCAGACCCTGCCGTCTTTGAGGAGCACACCTGCTGAATGGTACAGCCGCGGGACGGTCATAGCCGGAAGCGTCGTCCACGTCTCGGCCACAGGGTCGAACAGCTCGGCGGCCATTATCTTGTTGGTACTGGAATTCTGGTAGGTTGTCCCGCCTATTGCCAGTATCTTTCCGTCCGGCAGTATGACCGGGATTGGGTGCTTTCTGCCAAACGCCGACGACACGGTCCACCTCGGCTGGAGCGTAATGCCGTTAAGTGTCAGAATCTCTGCAGTGTTTGTGGCAAAAGAGTCGGCTGTGACGGTGCCGCCAAATACCAAGATGCTGCCCTTCTCGGCAGCGGTGTTTTGCAGGGGCAGCAGCACCGAGGTGCCGTACCCCCTTGACCCTCCAAGCAGCATGTTGCCGGCGAATTTCCACTCTCCAGTCGCCGGGTTGAACGTCCTCATGGTTTTGATCTGGCCGCAGACTGCGACCAGGCCGCTAGGCATCAGGTGCAACCTTGGATAGAGCAGGACATTGGGGGTCACGCCTGGCCCGTAGCAGGGTTGGCCCGCCCCCGGCATGATGCCGGGATCCTCGCCTTCTCCTGCGCAGTAGGTGGTCGTAAAGCCGGGGTCATACTTTATGCTCCAAGTCTCGGCGGCTGGATCAAATATCTCTGTCAGCTTGTTGTAAGCGCCATACTCGTCATACCCTCCCACAACGAGCACCTTGCCGTCGCCAAGCAGCACCTGGGACGGGTACCACCGGCCATGCTTCATTGACGCTATGCGCCGGAGGGTGTTTGACTGGGCGTCGTATATCCAGGCGCCTTTTAGCCCCAGCCACTTGCCGTTTGCAGACCGGGTGTCGTAGGTGAGCGTGCCTCCCGTGAACAGAACGTTGCCGTTTGGGAGCATACTGTTCCCCACGCAAAACATGTCTTCGCTTATGTTGGGCAGTGCCTGGGCGGTGTTTGTGGCCGGATCGTATATTCCCTGCTGGAACGGCCCAAGCTCGTTTTGCCAATAATAGCCCGAGCCGGCGATGTAAATGACCTTGCCGTTGGTCAACGCGGCCACATGTATCGCGGTGACGTGCGTCTGGCCGCCTAGCTGCCAAGAGCCAAAAGCCTGTGCAGATGCGCGGTTTAGACTTGCCGCCCTTTAGAAAAGTGGTAAACCCTAGACTCCCAAGCGCTAATCCTGCTCCTGCTGCGCCGATGATCTTGAGAAATTCACGGCGCGATACCCTCTCAGCCATGGCAGGAACATCCATCGATGAGCGTGGTAATTATAAAAGTATGTTTGGCTCTATAGTTCAGCTATATGGTAGTTATCTATCAGATCATAGACAAATATGACATTAAATTTCCCATTACCCACTGCCGTGGTGAATTCTTTACACGGCAAAAGGTTCTGTTAGCTATCCACCGGTAACATCTAGTCTACCATCAAAAATCAACCGACGACAAGCTGACCGGTCCCTGACCCTATTATACTCCAGCATAAACAGATGATGAAATGAAACCGTTGAATTCCAGCCGCCAGTGAGATCTTGTCAGGTACATATCTCGATATCGACAAATTTACAGAACTTGATGACGGTGCGCTCATTTTACCTTAAAACTTGTTTTCATGACTTCAAATTCCACTCCCTGTTCATAGAAGCCCTTAGTCATGGCTTTACGGAGGCCATCCGTAATTTCGTCAAGCCGGTCTTCATCCTCGATTATATCCATTGGAACATCGATCGAGATTTCGGCTTGAAGAATTAGCTTTCCTGTTTTTACCATAACTACTATTGGAAGTTCTGCTTAATAATAGAAATAGGTAGTCGGGATGATGGATCCTTACAAAGCTAGGCACACACCCTGATTTAGGACCTTGACTCTTTTACAACTAGGCCGCCACATCTTCGTGCATTCTTCTTCTGTGCTCCTCCGCATATTCAAAGGTGTCAAACTTCTGGTTACAGACATCACAGTACGTTCTTTCTTTATTCTTTCGTCGGGCCCTGTAATCAGCTATCGCCATGAGAAGCATGGTGATTCCAAACATATTCTATAATGGGCGTCCACTCTAAAATGACTTTAGCACGCTGTCGACTCAACGAGCTGCTTTCCTTTGTTGGACCACTAAATGGATGAAATAACTAGTCCAAGTCGCTGTCAAAGATATCATATTGGGGAAATGCTGACTTTGTAAAGATTCCCCTGCAGGCTCGACAAGATCTCCGCACCTTTGCAGGTATAGCTCCACTTGCCTGCCCTGCGAGGATTGTCCGCGCACTACTAACGGCATTTCGCAAGCCATTACTTGCTCCGTGCCGTTGGATGGTGTTCTCGACGAGCCAGTGAGAACGACAGTTTACCAGTATCCGAAGAGAACTACCGTTTGAAAGCGTCAATATTGTCAATGCGTCCACACGATATGTAGGCAGCAAGAAGGAATATTGCAGGGAAGCTAATGCGGGCAAAAGGTCGCATAGTTCATGTCATATCCTGTGGAATAAGGATATGCTAGAGCGGGACCGGGTCTGGGATGTGAGGGTTTAACCAGTAACTGAGACGGTACTTTAAAAGAACCTGCTTGCCTTCTGGGACGGCTTTTGTAGCCACAACTATTAAACGAAATTTTTCTCCATCAAAGACGGGCACCCATACAGCATTTGAATTATCGTCTGAATGATTAATGAACCTGGTAGGATTTCCGGCCTTTTTTGCATCTATGACAAACATCTCGCTACCGGGAACTGCGTCTGGAGAATAGGGCGCAAAATATGTGTTATCCATGCTCTCATTAGTCGCTATCGGAGCCACCCTTGCTACCGCTCCACTATATTCTCCTATTATCGTCCCAGGTGCGATGTATTGTCCGGCTATCAACCCATTTCCAATCTGATCATTTATCCTGACGATTACAACCCTGGGCAAGTGCATCTTGCCGGCGTAGAATTGGCCCAGGATCTTGGCTAGCAGCGACTTTTTGGAAACGTAGCGGAGGTCGCCACTTTTGAGTCCTTCATCATAGGAGAAGTGGCCGTCGACATATGGGCGCAATTTGCGATATGAATTATTTATGTTTTTCAGATCCCGTGTATGGCGTCTGTCTGTTACCGCGGGTGTATTTAGCAGTTTGACTCCAAACACCTTTTTGAATTCCTTTGCCGTAATTTTGCGGACTCTGCCCTCGCCAGCCCTTACATAGGGCTCCGGAGAGAGCGAGAGACGGCTGAGCTTGCGCTCCATTTTTTTCAAGGAGTCTATGCTTGCCTTTTTCAAATGATCTTTACTAGAGGTGTAATAGTACGTGTAAACGCTATCGATTTCATTTGATGGAATTATTGCAAGTTGCATTTCGACTACCCCCTCTTTCCCGCCGGGGGTTTTCTTTGCCCTGCCTTTGTAACTCACAAGGACATTTCCGCTTTTGCAAACGTCAATGAACAAATCGTGCAATCTGCCAGAACCCGTGACGGCAACACTAATCCTGGAGCCATCGGGATCACTTTCCAGCGTATACCTGTTTCCAAAGGTCCATATTCTGTCCGCATGGATTACAATGATGTTCTCCCTCTTGGTCATTACCAATCCCTTATGCCTCTGTCGAAAGATCACATCCAGCTCTTCCGTTGCTTTCCTGACGGGTTCCAATGCGAATGCAGGTATCTGTTTCTCGCATTGTTTGCAGACCTGCTTTAGGATTTGAATAGCGTGTATGTCTTCTCTATTGTAGACGGCCGTTTTCTGAAATTTCAATTTCAGACTCTTCATAGGTCCGCCGCCAGTACTCGGAGAAGAGATCATTGTTGTTGCCATCTCGCTCTGGGTATTTCATTCAAGCGTCAATCGGTTGGCGTAGATCCATTCTCGGTATCCTTCAGCTCATCATAAGCGGTTCACTCTTAGGACTATTTCACACGGAAAAATCTGGCCGGGAGCAGATCAGTGCTTCCACTCTCGTCTGCTTCTCTCAGGGCCTGCACTGGAGCTGGATTTGCTGCGGTCCCGGTTTCTACTGCCATAATGATGGCTCCTTTCGTCAGGACGCCGCCGCTGACCTGCATACGAGCTGCGGTTCCGGAGTTCGCCTCCTCTATAATAACTGCCCCTGTTGCCGCCGTGCTGCGCAGAAGGAACTTCGATTCCCATTGCTTCATTCAGCCTCTTGATGGGAAGCTTGGTCAGCTTTAGTATCCTCTCAAATTCGCCAATGCGTTCTGGCGTCACAAGCGAGGTTGCCCTGCCGTCCGCCCCTGCCCTCGCCGTCCTGCCAATGCGGTGAAAATAGGTCTCAGGCTCGTTTGGAACATCGTAGTTTATCACATGTCCAACTGATGGGACGTCAATTCCCCTTGCTGCAATGTCAGTGGCGACAAGTATGTGCTCGACGCCCTGCCGGAACCGACCCATCACGCGATCCCTCTCGTTTTGAGACAAATCGCCATGGATGGCAGATACTTTGAATCCTTCGCGCCTGAGGTTAGCCGCCAGCTTGTCCGCCCTGAGCCTGGTGGCAGAAAAGACTATTGCCTGCTCTTGCTCCTGCCCCTTCATATCCTCCTTGCCAGGCCGCAAAAAGCTCACAAGCCTGTTGAGCTTTTGGTTTTCATTTACGATCAAGTAGGACTGCTCGATGTTATTGAGGGTGACTTCTTGCTTATTCAGCCTTATTTCGCGGGTGTTGCCTTCATGCATATGCTTCTTAGCAAGGGCCAGGATCTCTTGCGACATTGTCGCCGAGAACAGCATGGTCTGTCTATCCTTGCTGTCGGTCTTGCCTATTTTTGACAGGATAAACTGGATGTCCTCGATAAAACCCATGTCAAGCATCGTGTCGGCCTCGTCGAGAACAACATATTTTACTGTCTCAAGTTTTATCGACCCCCTCCTCATGTGATCCAGCAATCTCCCAGGCGTGGCCACAACTATCTGGGCTCCTCCTCTTAGCAGCTTGGTTTGACGGGCAAAACTGTCCCCTCCGTAAATTGAAACTGTCCATATGCGAAGATGTTTTGAAAACTTTACTATCTCGTTTCTTACCTGCATTGCGAGCTCCCGAGTCGGCACCATTATGAGAACCTGCAAGGACTTGCTACTGGCACCATCGCTGCCGCACACCATTTTTGTCAGCAAGGGCAACGCATAAGCCGTCGTCTTGCCGGTTCCTGTGTGCGCCTGCCCTATGACGTCGTTGCCTGACAGGATAAGGGGAATGACTGCCTCCTGTATCGGGAAGGGTTTCTCAAACCCGTTCTCTGCAAGTGCCTGTCCGATTTTTTCATCAATTCCAAGTTCTTTGAATGTACGTGTCGACAAGGTGGCGGGTTCATGGCTGTTTAGCTTGTGGGTCATCTCTTTTCACTTTCTTTTTCTAATCATAGTCAAAAAAACATCGAAGCGGCTGTATCATAATGTCCGTACGGTCTTTGGCGGACTGTCGAAGTCTCTTTGTACCCTATTCCATAGATCATGCGATGATATATACCGTGTTGGCTGTTCGGAGAATGCTTGAAGAGAGAATTTAGCTGTTTTCAAGCCCTTCAAGCAGTTTCTTTCTTTCGAGTCCGTCCGGCACAAGTCGCATCAGGTCATCCCGCAGCGCCTTCCTGATGTAAAAGTGCATAGCGTCGGTCGAGTTTCCGCCCTGTATTGCAAGCAACGTGTCCAGAGCTTGCTTTTCAGTGTCAGTCAAAGTTATACTCAATTCCTTTATGAATTGAATACTGATCGGGATTTTCATTCCCGAACAAGGTTATAGCATGTGAGTATATAAAAATACCACTTTGGCAGGCTGCCATAATGGGCGCCCCGTCTTTGAAAGGTAAGACCACCACCCGCGCGATTACCAATATAAAGGCCTGCGCCAAATCTCTACGAGTATCATTCTTCCTGTGAACCATAGAATAAAAGTCATAAAGAATCTTATAGAATAAGATAGCAGAATTAACTAATATAGTAGCATTTAGTGACCGGCTTCTAGATAAAGAAGAAGTGCGTTACTAGCAATAATGGCTACCGACCTGCCAGAAAGGGAGTACAGTTGTCCCGCACCAGTCGAGGAGATCGACACCTTTGTGACGCACATGCAATCTAAGGGCCTCGAGCTCAAACTCGTCCACGACAAAGGTAGCTTTGAGTTTCTAATCTGCAATTCATGCTTCTGGTGCGCATCGACCCTTGGAGAATGCAGTGTCGAGGCGTGCCCTTCCTGCAAGAATGATCTACTCGAATCTTTTCCCATCTCAAAAAGACAATATGATATTGATAATAATAGTGGCGGCAAAACCGGACCAGTCAGAGATACCGAAGATGTATCTGTATTGACTGCGATCTAGAAGCGCTTTATTGTACCCTGTGTCCGCATGAGCCTGTAAAATCTTCCGGTTGCCATAGCGCTGTTCCTGTAGTAACTGTTCTTCCGGTGAGCGAATCTCATATACTCTGCAACGTAACAGCAATCGCAAGTCATGCAATCTTGGCGCGCCCCTTGTGCCTAAATTTGGTTCGCTGCAGGGGATACAGCATGAACCGGGGGCCGCCGAATCACCTGGCTGCTTTAGATGAAAGGAAATGCTGGATAACATGGAGAAAAAACCCAATATCGTAAAACTTTGGAAGATAGGCAGGGTAACCGATATTCTAAGGGCTTTTTCAGAACCATGGAGGTTCTGTGACGTATCAAAGATATTTGTAAGCGGCGACGATCCTATGTATTACATGTATGTCATAATCCTCGCAGAACTGGGCATGATTGAGCACTCTGCAGATGCGCGGGACGGCTTTCAGCTTACCCGGGCCGGCAGGCAAGCCCTTGCAAGGCTGGAGACATCTAAAAACGGATAAGACTCGTTTTTTGACTAAAAGCTTCATGCATGACGCCCCTGTCATCCCAGAACAAGAACAAGAAATCGAATTCCTTAATTAATTCTATAGCCATATTTTTTGCAGCGTTTCATGATAAAACCCATCATTCCTGCTGGTCTGCGTGTTCTTGACGTATTGCGGGAGATGCTGCTAACAATTGCTACATCAATAGCGATAAGGGCGCCAGTTTCCAAAAAACGAGAGTTGACATGCACAGAGAATTAGGTTCCTTCTCATTCGACGTGGCCAGGAGGCTCCTCAAGATACTGGACGAGAATAGCGATGTCAAGAAGACTAATTTGGCAACATCCGCAGGCTTGAACTACAATGTCTGCATCCGGTATATTGAGATGCTTAGCATTTTGCAATGGGTGGAGGTAAATTCAGCTGTAAACATAACGCCACTTGGAAGGCGTGTCTATTCGAGGCTCTTGGAGCAGGATGACCGCATTGATAATGCTCACTCGGGTATTTCCCGCGATCAAATCGCTACTAAAAAGCCTGACCTGCAAAGAAAGAACGTATTAGCGAATAGTGAAGTAAAAGGAGAAAAAAACGCCCCACACGTTATGATAGTTGACGACGAGCCTGACGTCGCCTTGACCTATGCGGGCTTTCTGTCCTCCATACACTATTCTGTTGCCACTTTCAACGATCCCTATCAGGCTCTGCGTCAATTTGTCTCAGACCCTGCAAAATACGATCTCGTAATACTGGACATAAGGATGGAAAACATGAACGGCCTGCAGCTTTACCAGAGTCTGCGCGCCATCAACGGCAAATTAAAAGTAATCTTTGTATCAGCTCTTGATGCAGCAAAAGAGCTGGTCACCATTATCCCTGAGGTAGGTAATGACGCCGTCATTAGAAAACCCGTGTCAAAAGACGATTTCATAAAGGCGATAAAAAAGGCCTTGGCAAAAAAGTAGAGTAAACATAAACACACTCAGGTTCATCCCTGATTGTTTAGTAGGTGGTTCGAGAAGGTGGTTACATACTTGCCTGACAGTGATCGGGCGATGAGCGTAGCTTAATTACTTTTATTGACTCCCTCTCGTCATTGAGCAATCAACAATTAGATCAATCCTTGGATGCATTAAAGCCCTTCAAGGCGCAGAAAATGGGCCCGCGTAAGACCAAGCCCAGCCCATTCTATTGTTGCAGGTGCTCAGAGGCTGCCACGATGGAAGCATTCTTTAACATGAAAGACGTCATAGTGATGCAGAGATTTTGTAATTCATGCTGGTCTAACTTGAAGCATGGATATCATTCAATTGGCTAGTCGTGGCTAAACGCTCTTTTGCACTTGCGTAAATCTCTGACCGTTTGATATGATATGCATTATTCAGCATGCCCCATTTCTCCAGCTGCCGCAGTCCAATGCCCGGCTGAAAGTTCTGAAAAAATGGCGACTGATCCAGAATGAGATGAGTTTTAAAATTCCAAAAGCCTTACAGCGGCTACGTATAGCATAATCAATATCGTGATAATCGTTTCGATATTGGCGATCTTGCTCATGACGCTCAGCGCGATACTGTACAACCGGTCTCAGGTCGCGCTGGATTTTATCGGACAGCCAGTAGGACTTTGTAACGAATGCTCGCATCTGGCACAGGCAATGCTGCTAAAAGCACGATCATTTGCGATAGCAGGCGCAGTCCTAGGTGCAGTAAGCGCTACCATATGGTTTGGCCGGGAGAGACTGTCGACCGGGACAATACTGAAGGCCTCGGAGTGGCTGCGATTACGGCTCCCCTACTTCCCTTGGACAGGATTTATGTCTCATATCCCTTTTCTGCATGTCCTGATCTCTTTTTTGCGGTTGGTGCGTCTCCAATTGCCTAAACTCCGCCTGCCTTCACGCCTCCCTTCCTGACCTGCTTTCTCGTCATTTACCTTCCTCTGGATGCAAAAATTCGCCAATAATGCCCAGCTGCCCTCACCCATTTTTAAACTCCAACAATATCCGTTTCTGATGGAACCCGGACAAAACCAATATGGAAACATATCACACATTTTATACCTGCTCGCTGAATATAGTGGCAGGGTAGAGTAAATTGCAAGGACAGAACAAGGCAAGTAATATCGACGAATCGTTGCTTTCGCATTTTGAGAAAGAGGTCTGGAGCAAGGTCCCCCACTTGGAGGGTGAGGTCGGAGATGTGAAGGTAGTCAACGCGACTCCGCTCACCGACATTGCGGCAGATCTGAAAGAGTGCGCAAAAAATGTGTTCGGTCTAGATCTTGCAGACAAGCCTCTGAAAGTTTTCGGCAAGTTCGATTCGGACCTGCTTGCAGGCTCGATTAAAGTGAGACCTGCAGTCCAAATAGTCCACGACGCCATCGCTACCGGGAAGCTCAAGCGTGGACAGACGATATTTGAAGCGACTTCGGGCAACTTTGGGATCGCCCTAGGCCAAATCTCCGGCATCGGCCTGGACGTCGTTGCACTTGTATCGAGGAAACTTCAGGAAGGCGTTTTTGAAGAGCTGAGAAACGAAAAAACGCGCATTATCAACCTTGACATGGACATCTGCCCTGCTCCCGGAATGAAGGGCAACGCAAACTTGATGGCAGCCCAGGCGACGGCTTCGAACGTCCGCGCGCAGCTCTCTGAATTGGGATTCGATCCCGCAATTTTTGACAAGTCGCGTCCTGAGGTAGAGGCGATTCTAGCGAGCCAGGACATAATAAACCTGGCAAAACTGCTTGCAAAGATCTATGGCTGTTTCTGCCCTGAACAGTACGACAACGAGCAGAACATTGAAGCTCACAGGACCGTGACGGCAGCAGAGCTGGACCAGCAACTGCACGAGCAGGGAAATGCGCTTTCCGAGTTCAGGATCGTCTGCACCTTTGGTACAGGCGGCACTTCTGGCGGCCTGAGCAGGTACATGATGGAAAAGTATGGCAAAAAGTCCCTGCACGTGGTCTTTCCGTTAGGTGACCAGGACGTCGCAGGAATAAGGACAAAAGGCAAGGCATCGGGTCTAAAGTTTTACGAGCCTGACCTGTATGCGGGACAACATGAAGTAGATTTCATTCAGGCAAAGCGCCTGCTAAAGTTCTTTGTGGACAAAGGGCACGACATGGGGGAAAGCAGTGCCCTTGCGCTCTATGCCATAATGCAGATGGCCAACTTTGGCGGCGACGGCAAGTTCGTCGTGATAATTGCGGATGGAATCCAAAAGTACAGAAAGAGCCTTGGAGCGATGGAAGAGAAGAAGAGTCTGCAGGTTGCCATGCAGAAAGCTGTCTCGAACATTGGAAATTATGACAGAATTGTCTGGATACACACAATGTATACCCCGCGCAAAGAGGGGATAGAGCTCATCGCAAAGGCGCTAGGTGTCGACGAAAGTAAGATAATTGTGCCAAAGGCCCGCGAGGTGGAGCAACTCCTGATGACCCAGCAAATGCCCGCAGAGCTGGATAGGGCACTGGGAGGCGCCGGCGCAAAGCCGTTGCTCATCTGCATGATGGGAAACACTTCCCTCCGGGCTGCCGAAGTACTTGCACAGAAAGGCGTCGTAGCTGAAAGCTTGAATGGCGGGATATCCGCCCTCTCTGCAGGGAAGGGCAAGCAAATACCCGAGCTGGTGCAAATGGCCACTGAATAGCGGGATCATCCACTCGGGAATCTGTCAAGTCGCCTCCTCCCTAAGGGAGGAGGCGGATATGGCATAACAAAAGATGGGCTAGAGGAAGGAAAAACCTCCTTCCAGCCTGCAGTTGATTTCGCCATGAAGCAGTCTGACCGTTCGTCGTTAGTAAGTCTCAATCAGAAGGTGCACCTAAATGATCAGTGCCCGTTCCGCTTCTTCGCTCCCCATCAATAGACCGGACAGTCTTTGTGAGCTTGATGCCTTCTATTTTTCTAATCTTGGTAACTACAGGCTCGATGCTCTCATCACCCACAACCTCAATCCTCGCGATAATGTCAAAGTCGCCGTAAACTCCTTCGGCAGAGATAACATGGGGGATTTCGGCTACATCTTCAAGAACTTGTTTTTCCATACCTGGCAGGGTTGTAATCATCACATAGGCTCCGGACATAGTCTCGTATCCTTTTCGATGATATTAAAGAATTGATGGTTCAGTCAATTGTCATATGTCCAGACACTCGACGCCCTGAGGAGAGAAGCGGGAGCGGGTACAGTCGCAACGTAGGAAAAGCGCTGTCAAAGACGAGGTAAATGTTCCACAAGTTCGCTATCAATGGACGGAAGAGGACAATTCTAGCAAGCACATACATTCCATCTGACTGGAGCAGAGCCCCTGAATACCTTCTGCGATATTTCGAAGCATCACAGGAAAGCTGGAACAATTAATCCACTATTTAAAAATTGTACCACGGATCGCTAGGCAATCTTCATCTGCAACTCCACAAATGATAAACTGTCAGTCGTCTCCTAGTGACATGGCTGCCGAACAGGTTCCTCAAATTCCAAAATGGAATTTGAAGATAGACTATATTGAAGCTTGCAACTGCGACCATGGCTGCCCGTGCAATTTTAATGGCTTTCCAACATATGGATTCTGCAGGTCCCTCGTCCTCAATTCAATAAGAGAAGGAAACTATGGCGATGTCAAGTTGAATGGAGTCGACGTTGTGGTTGCAGCCTCTTGGCCAAAGGCCATCCACGAAGGAAATGGGACCGTGCAATTTTATATTTCAAAACATGCGAGCGAAGTGCAGCGCGACGCCGTGATAAACATCTTTACTGGCAAGGCCAAGGGTGAGGGACCATTTGCATTATTTGCGCCAACTTTCAAGTATGTACTGGAGCCGCAGTACGTTGATATTCAGAAAAGGATCGACGGCAAGAAGAGCAGCTTCTCCGTGCCTGGAGTGATTGATGTGCAAGTTGAATCCTTCAAGAACCCTGTCACCGGCGAGGAGCAGGAGACAATCATACAGTTGCCAAAAGGCTTCATATTTAAGATAGGACAGGCAGCCAAGTCAAAGTTGATGAAAATATCGACACCCCACTTTAACTTTGACGATTCGGACCAAAGCGTAATCGTTTCAGCCGTAGAGTATCAGGGACCCTAACTTATCGTTGGGAGCCATGAAACACAGGTGGCAAGAGCAGCCGACATTGCATTTTTCTCCGGCGGTTCTGTCTTTTGACAAAAACGCGAATGCATGGATCATCTGACAATCAAGCTATATAGGGTGATTGAATTTCCGATTAACTTTCGAATTATTTTACCTTAAGCTGGTGCGAATCTACAACTTTGATGGCGTAATAAAGTACGTCCAGCGGGTCTTCTGAAAGCCTTGCTTGTTTTAGCGCATCAACGTCCACTCCAAATTCCCTTAATTCTACATACAGCTCTGTAACCTTGCTTTAGGAGAGGAGCATCTCTGCCAGGATAGGCGCATCTACTATATGCGGAACGCGAATGCAAAGTATGTAGTTGAACATCGCTTATTGTCGAATAATTGCGTTCTGGATAACTGTTGCCCTTTTCCCGACACTCAATTCTTACCTCCGAATTAGGCGTTTTTCTGGCCCTCCTCTTCCCCTAAATTAATACGATGGGTTTGACAAACGTTTCAATAAGTAGAATAACTCTTGGAAAGCTGACTGACAAAAGTCATTATTATTCTGTTTATGTCATTAACATACAAGACGACGAACGGCGTAGAAACCAACGGGGGCCCTGTCTTCCCTGCAATTACATCTGGCAGGAGCCCCACTTTAACGGCAGAGACAACATGACATATAAATCGACAGCCTACTTTATCTAATTGTTGTAAAGTGTTGAAACCAGAACACATTTTGCTCCGGGTGTATTTGAAGCACTCGATGCTGCAATCCATGGGTCGGGACGATGGACAACGGTTCTAACCTTGCGGCATCAGCCTCACTCATCATTGCCCGGACCTTTTACGGGGTAAACTGGTTCAACATAGCTGCAATCTTTCCCCTTATCGCACTGGAATTTGGCCAAGATGTAGCCCTCCTTGGCTCGATGTCTGCCACATTTCTGATAGGCGTAGGGGCGTTTCAGGTGCCATCCGGGATATTTGCAGCCAGGTACAGCCCGCGCACGTCTGCAATAGCTGGAATTGCAATATCGTCCGCGGCTGCACTGGTTTCTGGACTTGCCTTTGAGGCATCGCAGCTGATCTGGCTGCGCTTTATAGTCGGCTCTGGCATGGCCTTCTTCTTCAGCTCGGGAGTAGTGCTCATTGCAAACTATGCCAGCAGGAACTCGCCCGGCTTTTCGATAGGATTGATGAACGCCGCCCATTCTGTAGGGGGCGTCATCGGCATTCTTGGGTGGATTATCATTGCAATAGCCATTGGGTGGAGGCAAAGCCTGATCCTTGGTGGCGCAATCGGACTTGTCACCGTGCTGCTGATGGCGCTGACCATCCCGAGAACAAGAACCGAAAACACCGGCAGTACTTCTGATCGCAGTCCACTGACTCGCTCACACGTCTATAAAGTGCTGACAAGCCGGCCGGTAATTGCACTCGGCCTGGCCCTCACTGGGATTCAGGCGGCATGGGCGCTGACACTGACGTTCATCGTGGTATACATGCGAGGGCTCGGAGCCTCTCTTGAAATAATAGGGATCATAGCAAGCGTTGCTCTGATCTCTGCCATAGTCTCTGCGCCATTGATGGGGAGAATCTATGACAGGGTGTTAAAGGACGCCAGAAAGGTCCTGCTGATCTGCGGGATAGCCATAAGCCTGGCTACCGCTTCAATATCTACGGCCGCCCTCCCGGTCATAATCACAGCCGTCATAGTGATCGGCTTTTTTGCCGGCGGCGCATTTACTGTTGCTTATGCAAAGGCCCGCAGGATGCCAGTCAAGGGCTTGCAACTTGACGGCAACGGTCCCAATATCGGCGCGCTGAACGTTGCATGGGTAAACGGCCTGTCTCTTTTGGGCATATTGTGGATGCCCGTTGCATTTTCTTATGCAGTCCAGTACGGAGGGGGGTACCATGCAGCGTGGATCATTGCCGCCGTCATCACCGCATTATTTGCGACCATTCCACTGCTCAAGGTAGAGAAATAGGTCGCGGTTCGACATGCGGACTATTACATCCTGAGCCTTTCTGCCGCCCACCATTTTCTCTTTATTCGCGCTGGACATGAAGCATGAGGTAGTAGCCGTCTGGCCCGACGCTAGCAATGGATGTGGCATGAAGGACATTAACCCCGTGCCAGACGGCTATATACTGTCTGTTCCTGTTCTTGCAGTTACCATTACATCTAACCCGTATATTTTGACCTCGCTCATTTCCTGCCACCACTGTGGGATTGCGTACAATTTTTAGCTGTACTTTTGAATCTTTATTTTACAACCGTGACGGAACACGGCGAATTCTTTAGCACTTTTTCTGAAACACTCCCGAGGAGGACTCCCTTTAGGAACCCTAATCCTCTCCTCCCTACGATCACCAGGTCGGCATCGACGTTTCTGCAATATTCACAGATCGAGTCTGCTATATCGTCTGACTTGAGGAATTCTGACTTTATCCTGTTTTGAAAGGTGAACAAGTTGCTGTTTACCACTAGCGCCTCATGTACGCCTTTGGCTTCTCCTTCTATCTTTTGGAGCTTGAGATAGTCTATCCTTCCTTCCGTGTCCACAATCTCGCTATTCTTGATAACTGTCAATACTATTGTCTCGCAGCCTGTGGCGTTTGCTAATTGGGATGCAAAATGGACGCATCTCTTGGCATGTTCGATCGATAAATCCACGGCGACCACCGCCCGTTTTATGCCATCGACTTGCATAGCAGTAATGCGCGCAAGTGGCTAGATTAGCATTGTTAAACTTTTGATTGCATCTGTTTGCATGTGAATGGAAATGGAAAAATAAAGGCAAACCTCTGGATGCATAAACCTGTGGGGACTGACAAGTGGCATGAAGGCAGAAAAGTTGATGCGTTAATGGCGCTAATTAACGGCGGGCCGTTGCGGATATTTACTCACCTGTTAGGCGGCTATGCCGCGAAAATTCGGTCAAACACGGGTCAGCCTGTCAAAACCAGCTCAAGGTCGTGGATTGTGCCTTCGCTTGTATCGCTTGCTGGCGCCCTGATCGGCATTTCTGCAATAGGCTACATGACGTCCCATTTTTCGCTGCCACTCTTGGTGGCTCCCTTTGGAGCTTCTGCTGTCCTGCTTTTCTCCGTCCACGACAGCCCCCTAGCACAGCCGCGAAGTACCGTCCTTGGTCATGTGTTATCCGCATTTGCCGGAGGAGTGATTGCCATTGCGCATACTTTGTACTTTGGAAACAGCATTCCCGAGTCGGAATCATACATCTGGATTGCAATTTCTGTCGCGATATCCATCTCGGCAATGCAAATCTTGCGGCTGACGCACCCGCCGGCTGGAGCGACTGCCTTTATCGCGTCCACCGCGGTCAGCGACCTTGAGTCGCTTGCGGGATTCATGATCCCTGTTGTCATCGGCGCGCTGGTTCTAGTTGCAGTGACAATCGTTTTTAATAACGCAATCCCTTCGAGAAAGTACCCTGTATATTGGTGATGCTGCTTTTACAGTTCACCGGCAACCACCTCCCACAGTCTGTATTTAAATTGGCCGTAGCGGCCGCCGACCTGAACGCGTCTTGAAGGAAAAATGTGAGAATCAGAAAGTCTATGCCGATTGACAGTGCGTGTAAAATGAGGAAAAGGAAGACGACTAGTCTTCGTCTTCATCCTTTCCTGCTGCCTTTTTCTTGGGCGCCTTTTCGTCTACGTCGTCCAGGCCCCTCTCGTTGACAGTAAAGCGCGTGTCGCTATACGGGTGGTATGG
>JGI10216J12902_100440757_pt1 | contig 16109 bp, 16 predicted proteins | sample KanNatreferecore_FD_12902 | JGI IMG/M metagenome (IMG submission 12902)
GACCAGAAGCCGCTCGACAAGGACATCGACTGGCTGAAGGAATTCGAACTCGACTGACCTATGCTGCGCGACGAAATCAAACACTTGCGGAAAGCGACTCAGCGCGACCTGCGCAAGTTCGGTATCATGGTCGGCGGAGTTTTTTGCGCGCTCGGTTTGTGGTTCTGCGTGCGACACAAGCCTTACTATTGGCACGTGCTTGCCGCGGGTGTGCCGCTGCTCGTGCTCGGAGCAATTCTGCCGCGTACATTGAAATGGATTTACGTCGGCTGGATGGCTCTCGCGATGGTGCTCGGTGCCATTGTCTCTACGATTCTGCTCACGCTGTTGTTTTATTTCGTGGTCACTCCCGTCGGACTCGTGGCATGCCTGGCGGGCAAGGATTTCCTGAATCGAAAATTGGAACCGAGCGCCGCAAGCTATTGGATCCTGCGCGATGCTTCCAAGCCGAAGCAAAAACAGGAGCGTGAGCGCCAGTATTGAGACGAGCGGAAGCTTTACTTGCATTATGACTCTGCCATTTTTAGACCGCGTATTGAAATCAGGACCACGCCGTGATGAATTTTGTCGGTCCTTTCTTGAATCATGAGCGAATTTCAAATCGACCACGAGATCCGCAGCTTCTTGAACTTGCGCGAGGGATCGCGAATGACGCCGTTCCTGCCTTTCAAAGTCGCGCGTGTGCCACTGTTTGGTTTTATGACACCGCGCACGGCCCTCGGCACAAGATATATTTAACCGGCCTTGCTGGGCGAAACGAAGCACTCGAATGGACCGGGAGAGAATTGATACTTGGTTGCAACGAGCCGTCCTTGTCCTTGTCCTCGGCGTGCTCGTGTTTGGTCCCCTTGCACTCGGCGGCGTTCGGCCCTCGGAATTCGTTGTCCTTCAATGGCTCATTACAGCATTACTGGCAGTCTGGCTGGTGCGCATCTGGATGGCACCCCGATTCAGGTTTTTTCTTCCCCCTTCGACCTGGGCCGTTGTGCCCTTCCTCATATACGCTGTTTGGCGATACCGAACGGCGGACATTGAGTATTTGGCCAGACAGGAAGTAATCCAGGTGTTTTTCGGAGCAACGCTGTTCCTGGTAATTATTAACAATCTCTACGGCCAGACGGAAATTCGGATTTTGGCTATCGCTCTCGTTAGCCTGGGTGCGCTCGTCGCGATGTACGGAACATATCAATGGCTCACCAATTCCCAGCATGTCTGGCACTTTGTGCGCGTTGAGTACGAAGGCCGTGGGTCTGGATCTTACATTTGTCCCAATCACCTGGCTGGTTTTCTGGAAATGATTTGTCCTATTGCCATCGGCTTCACGCTGTTGCGCGGCTTTGGAGTCTTGTCCCGAATTTTTTTCGCCTATGCATCTTTCGTCATGCTGATTGGCATCGCATCGACGCGTTCGCGCGGTGGCTGGCTTGCAGCGGCAGTCGCCGTGACGGCATTAGCGGTGGTGTTAATTCGAAAGAGAACCCATCTGTGGGCAGTCCTCACGCTGTTGCTCGTCGTGGGCGGCACGGGTCGCTGGTTGTACCCGCAAGTCTTGGGACCTCGGATGCATCAGGACTCCTCGGTAGGAAGAGATGATATTCGGTTCCGTATCTGGGCGTCCGCGAAACAAATGTGGCAGGATCATCCGTGGTTCGGAGTTGGCCCCGATCATTTTGACTTTCGCTACCGGAATTATAGGCACGCGCATTGGGAACTACAGCCACGACCCAACCGCGCACACAATGATTATTGGAATACGCTGGCAGATTGGGGCGTGGTCGGCCTCGTGTTGGTGCTCGTTCCCGTTGCAATAACTGGCGTGGGCGCAATTCGTTCATGGAAACATTTGCACCGGGGCGGCGAGGTCGCGGGCAGTCGAGCCGCGCTCGTGCTCGGCGCATCGGCGGGGATTGTGGCGCTACTGGTTCATTCCTTTTTTGATTTCAACATGCACATTCCCGCTAATGCATTTCTTGCCGCGACACTGCTTGCGCTTATTTCGGTGCACTGGCGTTTCGCTTCGCAACAATACTGGGTGACGGCGCGCTGGCCGGTGCTCTTGCTGGCGACGTTGTTGATGGGCGGCGCAGGTTACTATCTGGGAACGCAAACATGGAGGCATACGATAGAAACGTCCATTCTCCGGCAGGCGGACGCCATTTCCGGTGTCTCGAAAGAGAAGATTTCCGTCCTCCAAAAGGCCTTTCGCATTGAGCCAAAGAATGCGGAAACGGCCTATGCTATCGGCGAACAACTGCGTCTTCTTTCGTGGGTCGGAAAGGAAGATAGTCAAGCACTCGCCCAGGAGGCGCTGCCGTGGTTTCAGCGCGCAAAACAAATGAACCCGTGGGATCCTCGTCCACTCATCGGAGCTGGTATGTGTCTGGATTGGATCGAGCGCCATGACGAAGCAGAGGCAAGTTTCCGCAAAGCTCTTCAACTTGATCCGAATCACTGGTTCAGCCGTGGGATGATGGGCTGGCACTATTTCCAGACGGAGGATTACGAGCAGGTCCGGCATTGGATGGAACAGTCACTTCAGGTGGAGGGAGCGCGCAACTCACTTGCCAGCACCTACCTTCGTCTCGCGCAAAAAATGCTGGCCGAACAAAAGACGCGCGCTGGACGACCGTAGCGGCGTGGCACTACTTGGTCCAAACCACAAACGCGGGAAGACGTGCTGATATGCGATACTGCCGCTCATTCACGTATGCGATAACTGCCCGGCCATTGTCATACGTGTCCGGCTTCGATGCGATCACTACACTTGGTGCGGGGAACTGGCGCAGTTCGTCGCGAGTCGGGTTCGTCAGGATTATGACATACGTACGGCCCGGCGCATTGCTCGCGGAAAGCCCATAATACGCAGCTCCAAGCCGCTCCGCGTTCCACCACACGGTCTCGCCCGAGGCGACCGCCCGCCGGGCGATCGCCGCTGCGCCTCGATAGTCGTCCTTCTCATGCCGCGCAGCAAACCGAACGCTGAAGGACGATGCGAAGTTCAAACAGAAAAATGCTGCTGCAACGATTTTCCCTATCCGAGAAGGTTGCTGCAAAAGCCGAACAATTCCGAAAGCCAACACGATCCAGAGCAGCGGCAAAAGCGGTACAACATGTCTTCCCAATACGCGAAACCGAGTGGCAATCCCTATTGCACACAATGCGACGAATGGGGTCCCGACGATGACGGTCAGGAGCAGCACGCGTTTGACTCCGAACCTCGCCGTCAATTCTTTCGTTCCATTCCAGAAAGTCCCTCCGACAGCGACAGCAAACATCAAAATAGATCCGGCGTACGGCAATAGCGCGCTCGCACCTGAGGCCCGCAGCTCATTGCGGCCTGGTCCCAATCCAACAAATCCGAGCAATTCGTAAAACACAAAGATCATTGTCTGGGGTGTCGTCGTCCCCACCGCGGTTGCTCTTGCGTGCAACGTAAATGTCCAGCCGTAATATGCGGCCAAGGCGACCAGGCCTCCTCCACATGCCGCGAAGCTCCATGGCACAAGTCGCAGGTATGCAATCCACTTTGACCGCGGAACGCAAACGAGCAGCCCCAAAAGGAAAAATGCACCCCAGGCTGCGGCGAGCACGCTCGTTCCGCAAAGCAGCAGGAGGCTCAGAAGGAATAACCGCAAGGATGCGCGCGAGTTTTCCGGAGCATCAATGCACTGAAGGCAATCAATCGCTGACCCGATCAGCGCCAGTGCCAGACCCAGTTCAGCGATGTACACTCGTGCCTCGTTCAGGTAGTACCACACGAACGCACTTGAACTGATCAATAGCGCAGGCAGCAATGTTGAGCCGATAACACGCCCGAACGCCCGAACGAAAACGGTGGCTCCGATGATGAACCAAGGCGCTCCTGCGGCGCGCAGCACCAATTCCGTAGAGCCAACCAAATGAACGCAACTCCACATGTAGAGCATGTAGAGCGGTTGTTGGACCTCGGACACTCCCATCATGGCCCGCCAACAATTCACGACTGTTGACTGTTTGCCGAATTCTGCGGTGACACATTCGTCGATCCAAAAGCTTCGGTCGGTGATTGCCAACGCGGCGATAACGGCAAACAAAAGAAGAATGGGCAGAGGGCTGCTGCCACGCCAAAGGCTGCCATTGACAGAGCCAGAGCTGAAATTTGCGCGAACGCCAGGATTCATGACGAAGCGGGCGAAACAATGCGGGAAGGCGGAAACCAAAACAAGAGGCTTGTCCCATTTGCGGCGTTACTCTCTGGCTTGGCGTGTCATTGATACAACCGAGGTTTCGACTTGGCTTGATGCTGAATGGATCGTTACCTTGCAGACGCTCCGCTGACGATGCAATCAATGCCGCCGCTCCGACTCGTCTTGCTGATGCCGGTCTATGATGACTGGCAATCTGTTGCATTGGTAATCGAGAAACTGGATCGAGTCCTGAACAGCGTGCCGGTTGTTGCCTCCGTTTTATTGGTCGATGACGGTTCGTCGGCTCCATCAATTCCGCCAACGGTGGGCGCATCGCCAAAGAATCTCCGCAGCGTTGACCGCCTCCGGCTGCGGCGAAATCTTGGCCATCAGCGTGCCATCGCCATCGGATTGTGTTTCGTGCATCAGGAGCGGGAATGTGACGCCGTTCTAGTCATGGACGCCGATGGCGAGGATATGCCGGAGGATGTTCCCCGGTTGATTCAACGCTACACGGAACTGGGCGGGACCTGCGTGGTATTTGCCGCGCGCGCGCGCCGTTCCGAAAGCGCGATCTTCCGCTTTTTTTACCAGGTCTATCGCTTCCTGCACCGTGTGCTCACTGGCATCCCCGTCAAAGTGGGCAACTTCAGCATCCTTTCTCGTGATCATATCGCGACGCTTTCAGTCGCGTCGGAGTTATGGAACCACTACGCGGCGTCGGTGTACAAGACGCGGCTTCCCGTCTCGTTGTTGCCGACCAGTCGCGGGCGTCGGCTGGCTGGCGAGTCAAAGCTGAACTTCGTTGGCCTTGTGATTCATGGCTTGAGTGGAATCTCCGTTTTTGCCGAAACGGTCGGCGTCCGGCTGATGCTCGGCATCAGCGCGTTAATGATGCTGAGCCTGATGCTCGTGGGTCTCGTGGTAGCGGTCCGAGTCGGCACAGAGCTGGCCATTCCAGGTTGGGCCACTTCTGCGTTCGGGCTGCTTTTGATCCTCGTGCTGCAAATGCTTACCCTCGTCGTCGGGCTGACTTTTTCAGTGCTGTTCAATCGAAACAACCTGACGTTTCTCCCGGCGCGTGATTACCGTTATTTCATTGGCGAGGTTTCAATGCTGCATGGCCAGCCACGATGATTTCACCTACGTCGGCGGCGAGCTTGGGTTGTTTGCGCACGCCACGAATTGGAAACGCTACTGGAGCGGCAAGTTCGATCCCTTCCTCGCTGGCGACGTGCTGGAAGTCGGCGCGGGCATTGGCACCAACACTGTTCTTCTGCGTCCGCGCGCGAAAAGCTCGTGGACCTGTCTGGAACCGGACGGAAAACTCGTCGAGGAGCTCAAGGCAGTCCTGGCGCGAACCAATCTCGAAAAATCCTGCCGCGTCGTCACAGGAACGATTTCGGAACTGCCAGCCGCGGAGCACTTCGATGCGATCATCTACGTCGATGTGTTGGAACACATTCCAGACGACCACGCGGAGTTGGCTCGCGCAGCCGAACATCTGCGGCCCGGAGGCAAAGTCGTGGTGCTCTCACCCGCTCACCAATGGCTCTTTTCGGAATTCGACAAATCCATTGGCCATTGCCGGCGCTATTCGAAGCGCACGTTGCTGGCAGCGACACCAGCCACCTTGCGTCCGGTGAAATGTTTCTATCTCGATGCGTGCGGACTGTTCCTGTCGCTCGCCAATCGTTTGCTCCTGCGCCAAAGCCTGCCGACGGTGAAGCAGATTCTCGTTTGGGACCGCCTCGTCGTCCCCGTCTCTCGGCTTGTCGATCCGCTGCTGCTTTTCCGCGCGGGCAAATCAATCGTGGGAGTTTGGCAACGCGCGTGAGCCGTCAGAAACGTGCCCCCGGCATCCTGCCGGGCCGCGGCAGGCAAAATAATGATCAAGAAATGCGCACTCTCGCGCAGTAGGGTGCCGAGGTACTGTCCCAGTGAGGTGCCGCGACGGAACTTTGAGTTGACAGTTCCCCGCCAAAAACGCTGAGATGCGCCATCTCTTTACGGCTTCGTGCGCATGGAGTGTTTCGGCGGCGCGAGGCTAGACGCAAAAGCAATGAGCAAGAAGATTAACGTCGCCATCGTAGGACTTGGCTTCGGCGCGGAATTCATCCCTCTTTGGCAAAAACATCCTCACGCGGATTGCTACGCTATTTGTCAGCGTAGTGAACAAAAGCTGAATGACGTGGGCGATTACTTCGGTGTCGATCGCCGCTACGCGGATTTTGACGCGTTGCTGAAGGACAAAAACGTCGATGTCGTTCACATCAACTCGCCGATTCCCGATCACGCGTGGATGAGCATCGCCGCGCTCAAGGCCGGCAAACACGTCGCCTGCACCGTGCCGATGGCTACGAACATCGAGGACTGCAAGAAGATCGTCGATCTCGCGCAACGCACCGGCCTCAAATACATGATGATGGAGACGGTCGTTTACGCTCGCGAATACCTCTTCATGAAGGAGCTGCTCGACAAGGGCGAACTCGGCAAGCTCCAGTTTGTGCAGGCGAGCCACCAGCAGGATATGGACGGCTGGCCGAATTACTGGCCCGGACTGCCGCCGATGTGGTACGCCACGCATTGCGTTGGCCCGGTGGCAGGACTCATTGGTCAGCCCGCCGAATATGTTTCGTGCTTCGGTTCAGGAACCATCCGCAAAGAACTCATCAAAAAGTACGGCTCACCGTTCGCCGTCGAGACCGCACACATCAAGTTCAAAGGCACTGACGTGAGCGCGCGCATCATCCGTTCGCTCTTCGACACCGCGCGGCAGTACCGCGAGAGCATCGATGTTTACGGAACCAAGAAATCAGTCGAATGGCCGCTCGTCGAGCATGAGCCGCTCGTCATGCACACGGCGAAGTTGCCCGAGCCGAAGATTCCGAAAGCGGTCAAGTGTCCTGACTTCGCCAAGCGCCTGCCCAAGAGCATCGCGAAGTACACGACGCAAGGCGTTTACGATTCGAGCAAGAAGACGCATTTGAGCTTCACGCAAGGCAGCGGCCACGGCGGCAGTCATCCGCACCTCGCGAACGAATTCGCGATGGCGCTCGTCGAGGACCGCGATCCGTTCCCGAACGCGAAGCAGTCGGCGAACTGGACCTGCGTCGGACTTTGCGCCCACGAGTCGGCACTCAAGGGCGGTCAAATCGTGAAACTCCCGGGCTTCACTCAGTAACCAAAACAAAACGCACAACTATGACAAACGTTGACAACACTCCGATTGCGGCGAATGCCAAGCGACTGCTGTGGGCCGGTTTTTTTGCCATCCTGGCAGCCGGGGTCGGCTTTGCCATTCGCGGCGGCATCTTCGATAACTGGGGTGCGGAATACGGGTTCACGGCCGGTCAGCTTGGCGCCATCGGCGGCGCTGGATTCTCGGGTTTTTGCTTCGGCATCATCATTGGCGGCGTCATTTGCGACAAGATTGGTTACGGCAAGCTGGTCATCCTCGCGTTCGCGCTACATGTGCTCTCGGCTATCGTCACGTTCACGGCCAAAGGAGACACCGCTTACACGAGCCTTTACTGGGGCATGTTCATTTTCGCCTACGCGAACGGCACACTGGAAGCCGTGGCAAATCCGCTCGTGGCGACACTGTTCCCGAACAACCGCACGCACTACCTGAACATTCTGCACGCGAGTTGGCCGGCGGGTTTGGTTATCGGCAGCGCCCTGGGTTGGCTTCTGGACGACCGGATGAAGCTGAGTTGGCAGATTCAACTTTCTCTCTATCTCATCCCGACTCTCGGTTACGGCTTGATGTTCCTGGGCCAGCACATGCCGAAGTCCGAAGCATCGGTAAAGGGACTTCGATTCAGCGAGATGTTCAAAGATGTCGGTATTCTTGGCGCAGTGATTGTTTGTTATCTCGTGGCCTTGTTCTGTCAAAGCGCACTGCAGCTCTCGCCCGGTGTGGGTTACGGTATTGCCGGTGCATTGCTGATTGTCGTGGCGATCATGACCCGGTTCTCCATCGGTTCCTTCCTGCTCTTTGTTCTCTTTATCACACATGCCATGGTTGGTGCAGTCGAACTCGGCACGGATGGCTGGATTCAGAACATCACCGGCAACCTCTTCACTTCGGAACAGGGCAAGTATCTCTTCATGTGGACCTCTGCCATCATGTTCAGCCTGCGTTTCTGTGCAGACTTCATCGAAAAGAAAATGGGCATTTCGCCAGTCGGCATTCTTCTCATCTGCGCAATTCTCGCCTGCGTTGGACTTCAGTTGGCGGCCAACATGAAGACCATTGGCGTCGCCTTCCTGGCGCTCTCCGTTTACGCCGTCGGCAAAACATTCTTTTGGCCGACGATGCTTGCCGTGGCCTCGGATCGATTTCCTCGCACGGGTGCCATTGCCATCAGCATCATGGGCGGCATCGGCATGTTGTCCGCGGGGATGATTGGCTCCCCTGGCCTCGGTTACGCGAAAGACCGTTTTGCCACCGAAGCGTTGAGCCAGTCGAATCCTGCGGCGTTGCAGCAATACAAAGCCGAGAAGCCGAGCAAGTTCCTCTTCTTCTCCGAGGCGACCGCACTCGACGGCACCAAGCTCGCCGACGCGCAGAAAGTCGATGCTGCGGCGCGCACGCCGGAACAAAAAGCGGTGGTGGAGGCTAGCATCGCTGGCGATCGCAAGACGTTGAAGGCGGACTCCTTCATCCCGGCAACGATGGCCGTGATTTACCTCCTGTTGCTCATCTACTTCAAAGCCATCGGCGGTTACAAACCAGTGCATATCGTCCCGGTGGCTGAACAGGCGAGGCAGGCCACCTGAGCTGTGGACGCCCCGGCGAACAGCGCGGTGGCTGGCCAAAGGCGATTGTTTCTGGCCAGCTTCATCACGCTGATTGCCGCGGGCATAGGCTTCTCCGTTCGCAGTGGCATCCTCGATGATTGGGGGCGGGAGTTCGGTTTCACGCAAACTGAGATAGGCGGCATCACCGGCAGTGGTCTCTGGGGTTTCGGCCTGGCCGTGATCGTGTTCGGCGTGCTGGCGGATCGTGTGGGTTATGGCCGGTTGATGTGCGTGGCCTTTGGACTGCACGCGCTGTCGGCCATCCTGACTCTTGGCGCGGGTTTCGTTTTTCAACATCACGGCAAGGACGCGGCCTACTGGGCGCTTTACGCGGGCATGACGCTGTTCGCGCTGGCCAACGGGACATGCGAAGCCGTCATCAATCCGCTCGCCGCCACGCTTTATCCGAAGGCGAAAACCCACTACTTGAACATTCTTCACGCCGGCTGGCCTGCGGGGCTGATCCTCGGCGGTGTCCTTTCCTACTTCCTCGCGGAGCGCGATGGCCGCGTCGTCGCGCGTTGGGAAATCCAGTGGCTCGCGTTCGTCGTCCCCGTGCTCGTGTACGGCGCGATGATGCTCGGGCAGCGGTTCCCGGTGTCGGAAGCGAAAGCGGCCGGCGTCACGTTTGGCGCGACGCTGCGGGAATTCGCCCAGCCCGTTTTGCTGGCGTTGGTGCTTCTGCACGCGCTCGTCGGATACGTGGAACTCGGGACCGACAGTTGGATCGCGAATCTGATGACGAACATCGCCGGTATGAAGGGCATCCTCGTGCTGGTGTACACGTCCGGCATCATGTTCCTGCTGCGCTTCTTCGCCGGACCGATTGTCCACAAGATTTCGCCGCTCGGACTGTTGTTTTCATGCGCGGTGCTGGCCGCGGTGGGCCTGCTCTGGCTGGGCAACTCGACTGCGGGCATCGCCATCTTCCTCGCCGCGACTGTGTACGGCGTCGGCAAAACATTTTTCTGGCCGACGATGCTCGGCGTTGTGTCGGAGCGTTTTCCCAAAGGCGGCGCGCTGACGCTCGGGGCGGTCGGCGCAGCGGGCGTTTTCTCCGGCGGATTGCTCGGCACGACTGGCATCGGCTACGTGCAGGATTATTACGCGGCAGGCAAGCTCTCGCAGGAAACGCCGGCCCTTTACGCGCAATACGCGGCTCCCGAACAGAAAGGCTTCCTCTTTTTCCCGAGGACCACGGGCCTCGACGGCACGAAGGTCGGTGTCATTCAGTCCAAGGCAGAGTCTGAATTGACTGGTGAGGAGAAGTCCGTGCGTGCCGCGGTCATCCACGGCGGGCGGATGAGCCTCAAGTGGACGGCATTGGTGCCGCTCGCGATGGCGGTGGGATACCTTTTGCTCATTCTGTATTTCAAAGCGAAAGGCGGCTACCAGCAGGTGCACATCGAAGGTTCAGGTGAAAAGGCGCGCGAAGTTCCCGGAAGCTGACGCACGTTCCATGTCGAGTCTTTTCCTCCTGCACGCCTGCGAACACTCCTTTCATGCTACAATGTGGCAGCAATGGGGAATTTGAAATTTCAAATTTCAGATTGCCCAACGAACAAGGAGGAAATGAAACCACGGCACACAATGCCATCTACGCAGCCGGAGCCGATCCAATCGGCCAAAGCAGTCGGGTTGCGTTACGTATCGGACGAGACGCCGGGAATCAAGCGGGTGAGGTCAGGCGAAGGTTTTCGCTACACGAAGGCGCGCGGCAAAGCCGTGCGCGCGCAGAACGCACTCAAACGAATTCGCTCTCTCGCCATTCCACCCGCATGGACTGACGTGTGGATTTGTCCGGACGCCAATGGTCACCTGCAAGCCACGGGCCGCGACGCGAAGGGCCGCAAGCAACATCGTTATCATCCGCTTTGGTGCGAGGTGCGTGACGCGACGAAGTACGATCGGATGATTGAATTCAGCGAGGCGCTCCCGCGAGTTCGCCGCTGTGTTGTGCGCGATCTTCGCAGGGCCGGATTGAGCCGGGAGAAAGTGCTGGCGACCATTGTACGGCTTATGGATCTCACCTTCATCCGCGTTGGCAACGATGAGTATGCGAAGCAGAACGGTTCGTATGGCTTGACGACGATGAAGGACCAACACGCGAAAGTGCGCGGCGAACGCATTCAATTCTCGTTTCGTGGCAAGAGCGGGAAGCATCACAACATCGAAATCGAAGACCGCCGGCTCGCGAAAATCGTGAAGCACTGTCAGGACATTCGGGGCCAGGAACTTTTTCAGTATTTGGATGAACAAGGAGATCGGCACGATGTGACTTCCGGCGACGTGAATGATTATTTGCGTGAAATCAGCGGCACGGACTTTACGGCCAAGGATTTTCGAACGTGGGCCGGCACGGTGCTCATGGCCCAGGCACTGAAACAAGTCGCTGGATTTCACAGCGAGAACCAGGCGAAGAAAAATCTGAAACGAGCAATTGAAGTCGTTGCTGAAAAGCTCGGCAACACGCCGGCGGTCTGTCGAAAGTGCTACATCCATCCTTTCATTCTCGATGGATACGTGAACAAGAAGTTGCCTTGCAGCGCGAACGTGAAGGAAGGAATCGGCAATGGCGTCATCAAAACGGCCGGGCGCGCGAGAGCATCGCTTAGTTCCGACGAACGCGAAGTGTTGAAGTTCCTACGTTGTTGCCGTCGCGAAGAGCAACGCAAGACGAAGCGAATCAAATCTAAGTCAGCGGCAATTCCGCGTGCGTGGCGTCCTCGCGTGGTGCGCGGTATGAGAGTTGGCCATCGATGATTTGAGCAGCCGACGTGAAAGGATGCGACTCGACTTTGTTCTCGCTCAGAATGTGCAGCACCTCGACTCCGCGCGCTTTCAGCCAATCAGCGATTAATGAGCGACGACATTGCCACCACACGGCCTCGGCGCACATGACCGCAGTGCGTTTGTTGCAAGCGAGGTTCTGCAGCGCATCGATCTCGCGCAGAATTCCGGCGTCTCCATGTGGTCGGCGTACCCACGGAACGCTTCGTTGCGCCAAGCGGTATTTCGCGAGTCCGACCGTGGCTTGCGCCGTCCGCCCAATTCAGGCAGATGAACGTATTCAATGCCGCAGTCCTGGAGGGAAACAGAAAACGATCCCTGATTGAAGTGCGGGTAGCGCCGTGAGCCCGGCAGCAGGCGCACATCCACAAGAGCCTGGATGTTGTGCGCGCGCAGAATGCCGACAAACGCCTCAAGCGTGTGCGTGGAATGGCCGATGGTCCAAATCGTCTGCGGCCGCGCATCCATGACTCAATTCTGCGCTACGTCTTGCGCTGCGTAAATCCGCGAGCGCTCTTCCATGAGGTTCGCGAAACGCCTGGCGCGTTCCAACACCGTTCGCGAAACCTTTGCGCGGTTCCAGTTCGCGCGGCGATAGAGGCCGGGAGCGTTCCACATCAGATAAATGTCCACGAAGTCCCAATCCCGTTTCGTCGCCTCCCGAAAAGCTTGCTCGCGATCGGTCAGAATTCTGTTGGCCACGTTCCACGCTGTTTGCGGATCGTGATAATTGCGTGAAGAGGAATATTGCCGCCACACGCCGGGAAGAATCTGGAAACGGCTGACTTCGTTCCTGCTCCCGACGACGCGGTCCGCGGCGCAGGGCCCCGGTTTCAGCGCGCCGGTCTCGAATTCCGCGAGGGTTTCGCGCAGGCCAGCAGGGGGAGCGGCGGAAGCGTAGTTGATTCCAATCGCGACGACGATGCCGCAGCACTCTTTAACGAGTTTCGCGCACATGATTCCCTCCTTGGAACTTGTAAAGCGTGATTAGCCTAGCACAAGGGTTTGGATTGGCAAAACGCGCGCGCCGCTAGAAAAAGCAATTCAGTGTTCCGCGGACACGACGCCGTTCGAGTTGCGCCGCACGCCTTGCAGCCAGGGATTGGCAGTGCGGCGCATCAATTGTCGAAACGCCTTTTCGCCGAGCGCTTCCTTGAAGGTGCGTTGCGTTTCCTGGGCGATGGCTTGAACGCCCGCGGCTTTTTGCTGTGGCGTCAGCGCGGGATCGGTTTCGACGCGGACGCGCTCCTCTTCCGCCGGTTGCTTGTAGCTGTAAAGTTGCGCGGCGACTTCGGGAGCGAGCTTGAATCGCGTCGTGACGCGCACGAGTTCACGGTAGTCGGAGTCCTGGGCGCGCGCGAATTCGGCGTAACGTTGCTCGCCCAGCGCCTGACGGGTTTCGGTCTGGTATTCAATCCACGCCGGATCGTTTGGACCGAACGAGTCGCCGTGCTGCTGTGCAAAGTTTCTCCGGATTTGGTAGAGCTTCAGAAATTCCTCCTGGCTTGCATTCATTCCGTAGACCTCATCGCGCACGGCGGCGGCTGCCGAAGAAAACCACAAGTCGTATTGATCGCGTTCCGGCGGCGTGAGCAGTTGGGCGAGCGCGGCGTCCTTCTGCTGCCGCAGGCGAATTAATTCATCGCTGCTCGCGAGGCCATTGCCTTCGTCGATTTGCTGTTCAAGGACCGCGCGCTCCTGGTCGGCAAATTGATCCAGGGCCAGCCGCACTCGCGCGCGCTTGTCTTCGGGAAGAAAACCCAGGCGCTGGCCGTAATAATCATCCTGGCCCTGCACGCGCAGCCGTTCGCCCACCAGATCGACGCCGAGCAATTCGCGAATGACCTCGCGCTTCTCGAAATCCACCGCGCGCTGCTGACGCATGGCTTCCTTCTGCGCCACGTCCTCCCACATTTCCTGTTCGATGGGCTGCCAGTAATTGATCTCCTTCGGCTGCGGGCTGGCGGCCTGCATCTTCGGCGCGAGCAGCTTGTCCACGTCGGCGATGACGATGTCCCGGATGGTTTGCTCGGGGCAACCGATGGAGCGCAGCCGTACCACGTAGTCGCGGTAATCTTCCGATTCGAGTTGCGCCCAGCGGAAGTCATTGCTGGCGGTGACAAGGTTCGTTACGACCGTCGTCCGCGCTGACTTGGCAATGGGAACATAATTCGTGACGAACTGAATGCTCGTCTCATGGCTCGCACTCCCCAATCGCCGCGCGACGAACCAGCTCAGCGCCGCCAGCCAGGCGACGTTGAGCAGGACCAGCGCGAGCGTGGACCGCGAGAATTTCATGGGCGACGCAGTGTAACGAAAAAATTTCCGGCGGCAATCCCCATGCATCGGGACGAATTGAATTGCCAGTGACAGCGGCGGACGCACTCGGTAGGTTCACCGCCCGTGAAAACTGCGAATCGGTTGTGGGTGTGTTCGAAGGTAATGGCGGCGGGCGCGCTTTCGTTTGTCGTCCTTGTCGCGAATGGTTGCCTTTGGCGAAAGGAGAGAGTCCCGGAAGCCACGCCGCCCGTGTTCACCATCAAATCCGGCGGCACCAATCTTGTGGTGACTCCAGCCGCTTCCCCGGTGGGCCGCATCATCAGCACGCACAAGGAAGGCAACTTCGCTGTTATCGGTTTTCCCGTTGGGTATTTGCCCGCGAACGGAACAGTCTTTGGCGTGTATCATGCGGGCGTCAAAGCGGGTCAGATCAGAATCAGCGGACCAGCCGGGGACACCTACACTGTTGGCGACTTCATCGCAGGCTCCGGCCAGGAAGGCGACGAAGTGCGAGCGGAGTGACCAACTGTAAAATGTCCGTGTCGGAGACAACTTCCGCGAATTTTTTGAAGGCAAGTTTGTCCAAAACGAGCATGAAGAGGTGGACTTGTATTCTCGCTGTGGCCGCTTCGCTCGCGGGTGGCGTGGCGGCGGAGAAGAAGAGCGACGCCGCAGACGCGCTGTTTCGGGACACGAACATACTGACTCTCACTATCGAAGTGCCCGAGAGTGGCCTCGCTTCGCTAAGGCAGGGCAATCACAATTACGTTCGCGCGACGCTGCGGGACGGAGATGTGGCGTTGCGCGACGTGGGCATTCGCCTGAAGGGCCACGGCACATTTCAGCCGATCGACAAAAAACCCGCCTTCGCTCTCAAGTGCAACGAGTTCGTTTCCGGCCAGGAATATCACGGGTTGAACAAGTTCGCGCTGAACAATCTGGCGCTGGACGCAAGTTACGTGCGCGAACTGATGGCGGCGCAATTGTACCGGGACGCCGGCATTCCCGCGGCGCGCGGCACGCACGTACGGGTGCGGTTGAATGGGCGCGACCTCGGCTTTTATGTGCTGGTGGAGGCGATGAACAAAAGTTTCCTCAAACGCGAACTGGGGAACGGCGGCGGGAATCTCTACGAAGGCGAAACCAAAGACATTGACCAAAAACTCGATCAGGAGAACGGCGATGATCTGTCGCAAAACGATTTGAAAGCGCTCGTGACCGCCGCCAGAGCAACCGCGAGCGAACGCCTCTCAAAACTTCAAGCCGTGTTGGATGTCGATCAGTTCACGTCTTTTCTCGCCATGGAAATGCTGACGGCGGACATCGACGGTTACACCTTCAAGCGCAACAACTACCGCGTTTATCATCATCCTAAGACGGACAAGCTCATGTTTCTGCCCCACGGTCTCGACGCGACGTTCGGCAGCGCCAGTTTCAAACCGCCGACTGGCAGCCTGCTCGTGAAGGCGCTCTGGGAATTGCCGGAGTTCCAGCATCAATACAACGCGCGGCTTGGCGAACTGGCCGACAAGGTCTGGCGCGTCGATGTGTTGACGAACCGCGTGAACGCCGCCGTGGCAAAACTGGTAGCGGCCGCGCCGTCCCGTGCCGTAGCCGATCAGTTGGAAAAGGAAGCAAAGGCGCTGCGTTACCAGATCGAGCAACAGGAACGCTTCATCCAGGCGGAACTGAAGCGCGTGAGCAGGGAGTGATTTCCCACCTAGTGGTTCGCCGTCGTGGCCGGCTTCTCCGGCGGCGCGTCGTGCAGCGCGCGCAACTCGGCGTCGCGCGAGAGCCAGTTGAGGATGACAGCTTTGAAGTAGAGGCTGCACACCGCGAGAATCGCGATAATGATCAGCACGTTGACGAGCATGGCGTTCATAGCATTCCTTTCGCTACCAGACCAACTCCGCGCGCGGCGAAGGCCTTCGCCGACAATGGGCAGGTTACGAGGACGGTGGAGACGTGTCGAGGCACCTAATCGAGATTCTTTTGCGGCGCTTTCTTAGCGCAAAGACGCGGCTGTGTCCGCAGGACCAGCCGCAGCATGCTCGAACCTCAATGAAC
>JGI10216J12902_102111560_pt1 | contig 16081 bp, 14 predicted proteins | sample KanNatreferecore_FD_12902 | JGI IMG/M metagenome (IMG submission 12902)
GCCGAGGAGACCGCCGCCGAGCCCGCCGCCGAAACCCCCGCCCATGGCTCCGGGGTAGCCGCCGCCGCCGCCGAACCCGCCGCCGCGCATCATCATGACGTCCAGCTCGTTGGGGATCATGGTGCCGCCGAAGGTCGCGATCAGCGTGCGCACGTCGATGTAGTGCAGCGGCACCTTCTCCCAGACGATCTCCTGGCTCGCCGCCGTGTAGTCCGGGTTATCGATCGGCCCGGGCGGAGGCGGCGGCGGGGCCACCGGCCGGATGCGGACGGTGTAGATGTTCGCATCGCGAGAGACCGTCAGGCCGGACACCACGCTGGAGGCCTGCCGGACCACGATCCGCAGCGCCGCCTGGAGCGAGACGTCCCGCAGCGCCAGGTTGACGGGCACGTTGGGAACGTTGGGGTCGATCGAGAACTGGAGGCCGGAGCCCGCGAACAGCAGCTCGACTGCGGCCCGGAGCGGCACGTCCTTCAGGTTGAGGGTTACCTTCTTCTCCGCGGCGGCCGCATCTCCGGCAGCGCCTTCCTGTCCCTGCGCCCTCGCGGGGGCGGCCGTTACCGTGAGTGCAAGAACGGCTGCCAGGCAAATCTGCGCCACTCTCATCGCTTCTTCTCCTTGTGAAACTTGCGCCCGGCGGCTCTCCGGCGATCCGGGAGGCCGCGTGGGCTTACCTGTTGGACGCGCCGGACGGCAGGGAAGGTTTCCCTGGATTTCACGCGCATACCCGGCCGCTTCGCCGGCGGCAGGAAATGCCGCCCCGCACGGGCGTATGGGCGAATGACGGTCGTTCTCTCTCGTTTCCGATAAGGTGGTGGCCGATGCGCCGCGCGACGCGTTCCTGCTCCTCGATTGTCTTCTCCTCGATTGTTATCGCCCTGCTCGGCGTGTGTCTAATCCTGGCCGGATGGGCCTACGCGGAGGAGGAGCAGGCGCTGCTGGGCTTTACCAAAGAAGGCGCCGGGCGCCAGCGCTCGCTGGAGGCTCGCTTCGACGGGCTACTCCGGCGGGACAACCTGCGGGACTGGATGAAGCGGCTCAGCGCGAAGCCGCACCACGTCGGCTCGAAAGCGGGCAAGGAGAACGCGGAGCTCCTCGTGTCGATGTTCCGGTCCTGGGGATACGACGCCCAGTTGGAGGAGTTCCAGGTGCTCTTCCCCACTCCGACAAGCCGCAGCCTGCGAATGACGGGGCCGGAGCGGTTCACCGCCCGCCTGGCGGAACCGCGGCTGAAGGAGGACGCCACCTCCGGCGTCACGGAGGACAACCTCCCGACCTACAACGCCTACTCCATCGACGGCGACGTCACCGGGCAGGTCGTCTACGTCAACTACGGCGTGCCGAAGGACTACGAGACGCTGGCCGAGCGCGGCATCGACGTGAAGGGGAAGATCGTTATCGCCCGCTACGGCGGCTCGTGGCGCGGGATCAAGCCGAAGGTCGCCTCCGAGCACGGCGCCGTCGGATGCCTTATCTATTCCGACCCGCGCGACGACGGGTACGCCGCGGGCGACGTGTACCCGAAGGGCGCCTACCGGAACGAGCACGGGGTGCAGCGCGGGTCGGTCGCGGACATGCCGCTCTTCCCCGGCGACCCGCTGACGCCGGGGGTTGGCGCGACCCGGGACGCGAAGCGGCTGGCGATCAAAGACGCGCCCACGCTCACGAAGATCCCCGTGCTGCCCATCTCCTACGCGGACGCGCTCCCCTTCCTGCGGGCGATGGGGGGACCGGTGGCGCCCGAGGAATGGCGCGGGGCGCTGCCGATCACCTACCACCTCGGGCCGGGCCCGGCGACGGCGCAGCTCAAGCTTGAGTTCGATTGGAAGCTGGTTACGGCATACGACGTGATCGCGAAAATGCCCGGGTCGCAGCATCCGGACGAGTGGGTGATCCGCGGCAACCACCACGACGCCTGGAACTTCGGCGCCGACGACCCCATCAGCGGCGCGGTCTCCGTCCTGGAAGAGGCGCGCGCGATGAGCGAGCTGGCGAAGACCGGCTGGCGTCCACGGCGGACGATCGTCTTCGCGCTCTGGGACGCCGAGGAGCCGGGGCTGCTGGGGTCTACGGAGTGGGTCGAGACGCACGCGGAGCGCCTCCGCAAGAACGCCGCGGTCTACGTGAACTCGGACAACAACGGCCGCGGCTTCCTCCGCGCCATCGGGTCGCACTCGCTGGAGCGGTTCGTCAACGAGGTCGCGCGGGACGTGGCGGACCCGCAGACGAAGGTGTCGGTGGCGGAGCGCCTGCGGGCTATGCGTCTCGTCCGCGGGACGCCCGAGGAGCGGCGAGACGCGCGGGAGCGGCCGGAGTTCAGAATCGCCGCGATGGGCTCCGGGTCGGACTACACGCCGTTCATCCAGCACCTGGGCGTGCCGTCGCTCGATCTCCGCTTCGGCGGGGAGAACGTCGGCGGGTCGTACCACTCAATCTACGATTCGTTCGACCACTACACCCGCTTCGGCGACCCCGGCTTCGACTACGGCATCGCCCTGGCGAAGGTCGCCGGCCGCGCGGTGCTGCGTTTTGCCAACGCGGACGTGCTGCCGTTCGAGTTCACCCGGCTGCACGACACGGTCGACCGCTACCTGAAGGAGCTGGCGAAGCTGACGGACGACATGCGCGACCAGACCCGGGAAAGGAACCGGCTGATCCGCGAGCGGGCCCTGGAGCTGGCTGCGGATCCGACGCAGAGCTACGTGGCGCCGAAGGCGGAGGCGCCGGTCCCCTACCTGGACTTCGCGCCCCTGCAGAACGCCGTGAGCCGCCTGCAGGAGAGCGCGCGCACGTACGATGCGGCGAACGCGGCTGAGCGGGTGTCGCGGGACAGCCTGGTCCGGTTGAACGAGGCGCTGATGCGTACCGAGCGCGCGCTCACACGGCAGGAGGGGCTCCCTCGCCGGCCCTGGTTCCGGCACCTGCTGTACGCGCCCGGCTTCTACACAGGCTACGGGGTCAAGACGGTGCCGGGCGTGCGGGAGGCCATCGAGGAGCGGCGGTGGGAGGAGGCCGCCGAGCAGATCCGCATCGCCGCCCGGGCGCTGGAAGCGCTGGCTTCCGAGATCGACCGGGCGGCGGAGCTGGCGAAGTGAGACTCTACTTTGCTGTCGGGTCCTGCGGGGCGTCGTCCTTGGGAGGCGCCGGTGCGGGATCCGGCTTCGGCGCCGGCTGGGGCGCTACCTTTTTGGGGCCCTTGACCGGCTTCTCCTTCGGGTCGTGGAGGCCCTTGAGCGCGCCAAGGGCGGAGAGGGATTTGATGTCGCCCAGGACGGAGACGATCTCCAACTCCTGCTCCCCATCGTCACCCACGTCGAGCACCAGGATGGCGCCGCCGGGGCCCGTGTAGACCGCAGATCCGCCTTCTCCAGGCTCGCTGAAATCCTTCACCAGGACCTTGTAGCCGGCCGCCAGGACGCGGGGCTCGTAGAACGCCACCACCTTCTTGGGGTCCGCGCCTTTCGGAAGCCTGTAGCCGCGCACGTTCACGAACTGGAGCTTGCCGAGGATCGGTTTCGCGTCGGCGGGGATCGCGTCCCCCATCTGCTTGAGCTGCTCCCCGTCCACGTTCACTTCGGTAGTCAGCGTGGCGCCTTCGAAGGCCGGCCAGGTCGTGATATCCAGGCGTCCCACCTTGCCGTTGGTCTTCACCTTTACCGGCGCGCCGTTCGCCTTCTCACCGTTCTTCTGCGCCGAGGCGGCACCCGCGGACGCCAGCACGGCCACGATTGTCATACACCATAGTTTTCGCATCACTCCACTCCCCTTTCGTTTGCAAGGCGGGCGACGCGCTCGAGCGCGTTCCGCGATCTCGATTCGGCCATTGCCACCCGGTCCCCCACCCTACCGAGCGCCCGGAGCACGGTCTGCTTCTCGACGGCCGACAACGCCGTAGGCGCCGCCGTGGTCTGCGCCGGCGGCACGGTGCGCGCCATGAGGAACAGCGCCAGGCCGGCGGTAATGAAGGCGGCGGCGGCGGGCCAACCCAGCCTGGTGTTGAGGTGTTGAGGTGTTAAGGTGTTGAGGTGTTGCGGTGTTGAGGTGTTGGAGAGGCACTGGGCCAATGCGCGCCCCGCGAGGCCGTGAGGCGCTGGCTGGTCGTCCCAGGCCGCCAGGGCGTCGCGGAGCAGCCGGAGCCGGCGCTCTTCCGCGGCGCAGGCCGGGCACTCCAGGGCGTGCGCGTTCAGCGCGGTCTCGTGGACCACCGCCTCGTCGATCAACGCGCGAAACTCCGTGCACGTCATCCGAACACCTCCACGGGCTGCAGGTCGAAGTGCGGCTCCAGCCGCTTCCGCACCCGGTCCCGCCCTCTCAAGATCAGCATCTTCACCGCCGAGAGGCTCACGCCCATGGCGAGGGCGATCTCCGCATAAGTCAACTGCTGGTACTCCCGCAGCAGCAGCGCCGTCCGCTCCTTCTCCGGCAGCGCGTACACGGCGGAGCGGACCGCCTCCGCCAGGTCGCCGCGCAGGGCCATCGTTTCCGGGCGCCGCTCGGGGCGGTCGTCCTCGATGCCCAGCCAGCGCTCCCGCACCACGGAGGACAACACCTCCGGCCGCCGTTTCGCCCGACGGGCGCGGTCGTGCGAAACGTTCACGGCGAGCCGGTAGATCCAGGCGCGGAAGCTCCCCGTCCCCGAGAAGTGCTCCGCGTGGCGGAAGACCCGCAGCAGGGTCTCCATCGCCAGGTCCTCCGCGTCATCCACCCGGCCGCAGGAGCGAAGGAAGAAGTTGTAAAGCGGCCCCTGGTAGCGGGAGAACAGGGCGGACAGCGCCTCGCGGTCCCCCTCCTTCGCCTGCCGCATCAACTGCTCGTCCGAAACCACGTCCGCTCCCCGGTGCTCGTGCCGCCGCACTTCCGTTGGGCAACCAGACACAAAAACGCTGCCCGGAGTGAAAAGTCACAGGCGCTGGGGGAGACCGGTCCGCAGATTACGCAGAATACGCAGATGGCGGTGCGCGTTGGGCTCCGGAATGCATACGGGCCCCGCTCAGAAGGCCCGGATGCGCCTCAGAATGTAGGCTACGAACTCGCGAGGGATGGCAACGATCTCGGCGCTGCGGCGCAAGGTGTCGAGTTTGGCCGGCACCTCGGGGTAGAGATCGTTGTATTCCTTGACGAGATCGAACGGCTTGAGCATGTACCGGCCCCAGTTGCGCCCGTAGTCCGGCGTGAGGTTCTCGGTGCGGACGAACCAGCGCACCCGCGCCCGCCAGGGCTCCTCCGCCACCTGTGCGTCCGTGGCCAGCTCCGGAGCGCTCAGGCAGCGCGCGACGTACATGACTTTCGAGACGCCGATCCTTGAGACCATGACCACGTCGCCCACGGCGAGGCCGACCGGCTCCTTGGCGAACTCGATCGTTCCGGTGTACGCGGCCGCCAGGTCCACCGGCCGCGTGGGATCCCCCACGGGTTTGAGCCAGAAGCCGCGTTCGGCATCGTCGGCAAGCACGGCCTCGATTCCTGCATTGTCCACGGGCAACTCTCCTTCTAGGATGCGTAGATATTCCGGGCGTACTCCCCCACCATACGGTGGGTATTGAAGACCGGCCCGATGCTCTTCAGGTCCTCTTTCATCATCGCGATCCACCGGCTGGGAACGTCGTCCCCATCGCGGGTGAAGAAGGCCGGAACGATGTCATTCTCCAGCGTCGCGTAGAGCGATTCGGCGTCGTCGGCGTCCTGCCGGGCGGTGTCCTGGTATTCCGTGGGCTTGCCGACGGCCCAGCCGTTCTCGCCATTGTAAGCTTCGGCCCACCAGCCGTCCAGGATGCTGCAGTTGAGGACGCCGTTGAGAGCGGCCTTCATGCCGCTGGTGCCGCTGGCTTCCAGGGGACGGCGCGGCAGGTTCAGCCAGACGTCCACGCCCTGGACCATCTGCCGCGCGACCTCGACGTTGTAGTCTACCAGATAGACCGCTCGGCGCAGCACCCGCGGGTCGTAGCGGATCGCGAAGACCTGCTGCAGCAGGCGCTTCGCTTCACTGTCACCCGGGTGGGCCTTACCGGCGAGGACGACCTGGACCGGACGGCCGGGCAGGTTGATCAGCGCCAGGGCACGGTCCAGGTCGTGCAGGAGCAGGCTGAGACGCTTGTACGTCGCCACGCGCCGGGCGAAGCCTATCGTGAGGGCGGCCGGATCGAGGGTCTGGTCCGCGGCGGCGATGAACCCCGGCTTCTCCCCGGTGGCGGCGCGGTGCTGGCGTGCCCGGCCGCGGGCGTAGTAGATCATCCGCTGCTTCAGGCGGCAGTGGACGTCCCAAAGCTCCTGGTCCGGAATGCGGTCCACGCCCTTCCAGACGGCCGGGTCCGCCTGGCGAAGGCGCCACTCGCGGCCCAGGTAGCGGTCCAACAGCTCCGCGAGGATCGGCGCGATCCAGGTCTCGGCGTGCACGCCGTTGGTGACGTGGCCGATGGGTGCTTCTTCTTTCGGGCAGTCCGGCCAGAGCCAGTGGAACATCTCGCGGGACACCTGGCCGTGGAGGGCGCTGACGCCGTTGGTGCTCCGGGCGGTGTGGATCGCCAGGTGCGTCATGTTGAAGCCTTCGTGCGCGTCCTCCGCGTACTTGCGGCCCAGCCCGAGGAGCCTGGCGCGCGGTAGCTCTCGCGCTCCCTCGCGGAATTCGCCGAAGTAATCGGACATGAAGGCGCTGAGCTGGTCCGGATGGAACACGTCGTGCCCGGCGGGGACCGGCGTGTGCGTGGTGAAGACGACCTGCGAGCGGGTGCCGGACAGCGCCTGGTCCCACGGCTCACCGCGATCCAGGGCCTCGCGGATCAGCTCCAGGCTGAGGAAGGCCGCGTGCCCCTCGTTCATGTGGAAGACGGCGGGCCGGTAGCCGAGGAGGCGGAGGGCGCGCACGCCGCCGATGCCCAGCACCATCTCCTGGGCGAGGCGGGTGTCCCGGTCGCCCCCGTAGAGATGGCCGGTGATCCAGCGGTCGACGGGGTCGTTGTCGTCGCGGTTCGAGTCGAGCAGGATCAGGGGCACGCGGCCGACCTGGACCGCCCAGATCTGCAGGACGACGCGCCGCCCGCGGAAGGGGACGGTGACGGTCTGCGGCGTGCCGTCCGGCTTCAGGACGAGCCCGGTGGGGAGCAGGCCGAATTCCGTGTCCCGGTAGTATTCCGTCTGCCAGCCAGTGCTGTCGAGCGCCTGGTGGAAGTATCCCTGGCGGTACCGCAGGCCGACGCCGACCAGCGGGAGGCCGAGGTCGGACGCGGACTTCAAGTGGTCCCCCGCCAGGATCCCGAGGCCGCCCGCGTAGACCGGCAGCGACTCGTGGACGCCGAACTCCGCGCTGAAGTAGGCCACGAGATCGCCCCGGTAGCGCTCCCGCACGCGGTCCGCCTCGGGATCTGCCGGGCGCGCCATGTAGTCGCTCATGGTCGCAGCAAGTTCGTTCGCCCGCTGGATGAAGACCGGATCGTCGGCCAGCTCGGCCAGCCGGTAGTCCCCCACCCCCTCCAGAACCCCGCGGGCGTTGTGACCGCACCGCTCCCAGAGGTCCGCGTCGACGTCGCGGAAGAGCGAGGCGCCGCCGGGCAGCCAGCTCCACGCCAGGTTCCAGACCACGTCCGCCAGCGGCGCCAGCGGCATCGGCAGCCGGGCGCGCGCGCGCTCGACGTCTACCTGAAGTGCGGCGAAGGCGGGATCCATCGTGAGTGGTGAGTGGTGAGTGGTGAGTGGTGGTGAAGCCGGGCGCGGCCTGTGGCATTTTAACAGGTACGCGTGATGGGGCTTCAGGCGTTGGCTATCGGGGGCTCTGGCGCGGTACAACACCCCAACTGAAGGATGAAGGTTGAAGGATGAAGGATGAAGGGGGCAACTGCCCAACACCCCAACACCCGAGCACCCCAACAGAATGCCCAACGCCCAACGCCCAACGCCTCTTCTCGACATTCAGCGCCTCCGCCTTCTCGAAGAACCTCCTGGGGCCGCGCCGGACCGGGTGATCGAGTGCGACATCCTCGTGGCCGGGGGCGGAATGGGCGGCTGCGCGGCGGCGCTGGCCGCGTGCCGAGCAGGGCGGACGGTGGTGATGACGGAGGAGACGGACTGGCCGGGAGGCCAGATGACCAGCCAGGGCGTCTCCGCGCTGGACGAACACCGCTACATCGAGTCGTTCGGCGGAACGCGCTCCTACTATGAGCTGCGGGACGCTATCCGCGCGTGGTACCGCGAAAACGCCCGCCTCTCCCCCACCGCCACGGCCGAGGAGCGGCTCAACCCCGGTAACGGCTGGGTCAGCCACCTCTGCTTCGAGCCCGCCGTCGGCGTGCGGGCGCTGGAGAGCCTCCTGCGGCCGTTCTGCGACGATGGGCGGCTGACCGTGCTGCTGCGGCACAAGGCGAGTGCGGCGGTGGTCGAAGGCGACCTCGTACGGTCGGTGAGCTTCCGGCACCTGGACGGGGCGGAGCGCGTGGATGTGCGCGCTTCCTTCGTCCTGGACGCCACCGAGTTGGGAGACCTGCTGCCGTTAACGGGTGCGGAGTACGTCAGCGGCGCGGAGAGCAGCGTCGAGACCGGCGAGCCCAACGCGCGCACGACCGCGGCGGCATGGTGCGTGCAATCGTTCACCTATCCCTTCGCGCTCGAGCTCTCCACTCAACGCCCCCCCGTGCCGGAGCCCGAGGAGTACGCCCTGAACCGGGAGCGGCAGCCGTACACCCTGCGCCACTTCTACCACGACGCCCGCGGCTGGACGCGCTACGGGATGTTCACGAAGGGTGACGGCGTCGATCTGCCCTTCTGGACCTACCGGCGGCTCATCGACCGCGCCAACTTCGAGGACCCGCGGTACGACGTGGCCATGATCAACTGGCCGGGCAACGACTTCCGACACGGGAACATCATCGACGTCGATCCCTCCGCGGCGCTAGAGGCCCTCCACGGCGCCAGACGGCTGGCGCTCGGGTTCTGCCGCTGGCTGCAGACGGAGTGTCCCCGGGACGAGGGCGGGGCCGGCTACCCAGAGATGGTGCTCCGGCCGGAGGTGATGGGCACCGTGGACGGCCTTTCGAAGCACCCCTATATCCGCGAGTCGCGCCGCATCCGGGCGCTGCGCACCATCGTCGAGCAGGACATCTCCGCCACCCGGCAGACCGGGCCGCGCGCGCGGTTCTTTCCCGACAGCGTCGGGATCGGCCTGTACGCCATCGACATCCATCCCGCCGAGGGTGAGGAGAAGCTGCCGCCGGACCGCGCGAAGCCGTTCCAGATCCCGCTGTCCGCGCTGGTCCCCATGCGCCTCCGCAACCTGCTGCCCGCTTGCAAGAACATCGGGACCACGCACATCACCAACGGCGCCTACCGCCTCCATCCGATCGAGTGGAACATCGGCGAGTCCGCGGCCCACACCGCCGTGCTGTGCATGGAACGGGGTGCCGCCCCGCAGGCGCTCGCCGCCGATCCCGCGGCGGTGCGCGTACTTCAACAGCGGTTGGTGCGCGCGGGCGTCCCGCTGTTCTGGTACCCGGACGTGGGGCTCGAACATCCGGCCTTCGAAGCGAGCCAGGTGCTCGCCGCGTGGGGGCACCCGGTTGGGCGGACCGATGCGCTGGAGTTTGGGCCGGACGATGAAGTGGATGAGGCCGAAGCCGCGGCGTTGGGGGAGGAGTCCGGATTCCGCGGAACCCGCCAGGTCCTCGTCTCGGCAGCCTACCGGAGACTCGACACGGAGTGAAGCGAATCCAAACCGCTAACGGGGAGGACCGCGCCCATGGGATCCACGAACAGCTTCGCAGTCCCTCGTCCGGCGGAGCGTCAATGGAGAAACTCTGGGCCCCCTGGCGGATGGCCTACATCGAGGTGGAGCAGCCGCACGGGTGCATCTTCTGCACCAAGCCGGAGGCCGGCGACGACCGGCAGCAGCTCATCCTCTTCCGGGGCGAGCAGTGCTTCGTCATGATGAACCTCTTCCCGTACAACAACGGGCACGTGATGATCGCTCCGTACCGGCACACCGCCGACCTGGTCGGCCTCAGCGTCGAGGAACAGGCGGAGATGATGCGGCTGACGCGGTACTGCGTGCGGGTCCTCCAGGAAGCGTTCCGCCCGGAGGCGTTCAACCTCGGGATGAACCTGGGCCGCACCGCGGGGGCCGGCGTGGCGGACCACCTCCACATGCACGTGGTCCCGCGTTGGAACGGCGACACCAACTTCATGCCGGTGCTGGCCGAGACGAAAGTGCTTCCGGACGCCCTTTTCACGAGCTACGATAAGCTCGCGGAGGCGATCCGCCGCTCGGGCCCTCCGGATTGACGATGTCGCAGTTCTCCCTCTTCGACGACCGGCTGGAGCCCGCGGAGCCCGGGCAACCGGCAGCCCCGCCGCCAGCCCCGGCGCCTTTGCCGGTCACCTCGGACGAGCGCATCGAGCTCTCCCCCACCGAGAAGCGAGAGCTGCTCGAGGCCCTCGGGCAGCGCGCGGCGGGCTGCGAACGGTGCGCGCTCTCACGGACTCGAACGCACGTCGTCTTCGGCGAAGGGAACCCGGCGGCGCCCCTCGTGCTGGTCGGGGAAGGGCCGGGCGAAAACGAGGACGCCACGGGCCGCCCCTTTGTGGGCCGCGCCGGCAAGCTGCTGGACGAGGTGCTGGCGCGCAACGGGATGACGCGCAGCCACGTGTACATCTGCAACATCCTCAAGTGCCGCGCCGCCGAGATGCAGAACGGCCGCTACCTCAACCGCCCTCCCGCCGCCGAGGAGATCAGCTCTTGTCAGCCGTGGCTCGAAGAGCAGCTCGGCATCATCCGGCCGCTGGTCGTGCTCTGCGTGGGCGGGCCGTCCGCCAACACGATCATCCACAAGAACTTCCGCATTAGCTCGGAGCGAGGGCGCTGGTTCACCAACAGCCCCTACGCCGGCTGGACGATGGCCGTCTTTCACCCCGCGTACATCCTGCGCCTCCAGGGCCCCGCCTACCAGGCGGCGCTCGACACCCTGATCGAAGACATCGGGCGAGCAAGGCAGAAAGTCGTAGAACTACGGAGGCAGCTCAAAGAAGAGCAGGCCTCCCCACCCCGGTCGCTCTTCGACTGATTCTTGGGACCGGTGGGACGGGTCGGACTGGTTGGACAGGTGGGACGGGTCGGACAGGTTGGACAGGTTGGACGGATAGCTTCAGATGGACCTCCTTACCCGCATCCAGGCGGTTCCCGGCCCTTCCGGAGACGAAGGGCGTATCGCCGACTTCCTGGAGAGCCACTGCGGGGGTATTCCGGGCACGACCCTCCGGCGCATCGGCGACCTCGTAATCGCCACGCGGGGCCGCCCGCGGGTCGCGGTGTTCGCGCACGTCGACACCATCGGCTTCACCCTGGCCTACAAGCGCACCCTGGCGCCGATCGGCGGACCGCGTGTCGACGGCGGCGAGAGGATCCGCGAGGTCGGCAGCGAGCGCACGGCTACCATACAGCTCCGGAACGACCCCCCGGGGGCCTGGCGCCTGAGTGTTAAAGGCGCCGAGCCGGGCGGCCGCTGGGTCTTCGCCGAGCCGCTGAAGATCAAGAAAGACCAAGTTTCCGGCCCATACCTGGACAACCGCGCCGGGGTCTGGAACGCCGTGCGCGTGTTGGAGCGGGTCGAGGACGTGGCCGTTCTCTTCACGCCGGGAGAGGAGCACTCCGGGCGCGGGGCGCTTGTCGGCGCCCGTTTGATCCACGAGGAGCTGGGGATCTCGCGCGCCCTAATCTCCGATATCACCTGGCATACGGGCTCCATCAAGAACGGTAAAGGCCCGGCGGTCAGCCTCCGGGACCGGTACGTGCCCCGCCAGGCGTTTCTGGACGAGGTCCTTTCCGCCGCCGAGAAGAGCGGTGTGCCCTTCCAGCGCGAAGTGGAGAGCGCCGGCGGGTCGGACGGCAGCTACATCGAGCGCAGTACCTTCCCCATCGATTGGGTGTTCGTCGGCGCCCCGCAGAAGCGGAGCCACACGCCCAAGGAGGCGTGCTGCGTGGCGGACCTCCACGCGATGGTCGACCTCTACGCGCACCTCATCCCGGCCCTCTCCCGCACGGCCTAACCCCTACGAAGGGAGCCGGATGAAGGCCGGACAACAGCGTTCGCAGGAGCCGGGCGAATGCCGGCCTCCGGGAGACGAACGATGAAGTTCAAGCCCGGCCAGGAGTTCGCCGCGGAGCTCCTCGGGACGGCGGTGTTGATCCTGTTCGGGTGCGGCGTGGTGGCGATGGTGACCCTCTTCCCCAGCTCGCCGCCCGTCCCGGGCGAGGTGGTCAAGGGCGGCTACACGAACGTGAGCCTGGCCTGGGGCCTCGCCGTGGTGATGGGGATCTACGTGGCCGGGACCATCTCCGGCGCGCACCTGAACCCGGCGGTAACGCTGGCGCTGGCGGCCACCGGCCGCTTCCCCTGGCGCAAGCTCCCCCACTACGTCGCCGGCCAGCTCATCGGCGCCTTCCTGGGCGCGGCCACCGTCTACGGCGTCTACTTCTCCAAGTGGGTGCTGGCGGACCCGGGGCTGGAGAACACCGCGGGCGTCTTCGCGACCTTCCCCGCGGTGCCGGGCTTCTGGCCCGGGTTCGTGGACCAGGTGGTCGGCACGGCGCTGCTGCTGGGAGTGATCCTCGCCATCGGGGACAAGCTGAACTACCCGCAGGGAGCGCCCTTCGCGCCGCTCGTGGTGGGGCTGCTGGTAGTCGCGATCGGCATGTCCTTCGGGGGAATGCACGGCTATGCAATCAATCCCGCGCGGGACCTGGGGCCGCGGCTGTTCAGCGTCGTCGCCGGGTTCAAGAACAACGGCTTCACGGGCTCGACGGTTTGGATCGTCCCGGTTATCGGGCCGTTGGTCGGGGGAGTGGTCGGCGCCGTGATCTACGACGCGTTCATCGGTAAGGCCCTGAAGCAGGCTCACGCCCTGCACGGCGAGGTCCACGGGATGGACCCGAGCCATCAGGAGTAGGGTCCTCTCGGGAATGAAGGAGTCGCTTCGAGGACGACGACGAGGACGAGGACGATTACGAAGCGACCGACTTACTCGCAAGCGGACCCTTAGCCGCTTTCAAAGGAGAGCCATGTATATCCTCGCGCTGGACCAGGGCACCACGTCGTCGCGCGCCATCGTGTTCAACCGGGACGGCGGCATCGCGGCCGTGGCCCAGAAGGAGTTCCGCCAGATCTTCCCCCAGCCGGGCTGGGTGGAGCACGACCCCCAGGAGATCTGGAGCACGCAGATCGGGGTCGCGCAGGAGGCCCTCGCCGGTGCGGGGATCCTCGCCCGGGACGTGGCGGCGATCGGCATTACGAACCAGCGCGAGACCACGGTCGTCTGGGACCGCGCCACCGGCAGCCCCATCCACAACGCCATCGTCTGGCAGGACCGGCGCACCGCCGGGCTGTGCGACGCCCTCCGCCGCGACGGCCACGCGGAGCGGATCCGGGAGAAGACCGGGCTGGTGCTGGACGCCTATTTTTCCGGCACCAAGGTGAAGTGGCTCCTGGACAACGTCCCCGGCGCCCGGGAGCGGGCCGCGCGCGGGGAGCTGGCGTTCGGGACGGTCGACTCCTGGCTCGTGTACAACCTCACGGGCGGGGCACTGCACGTGACGGACGCCAGCAACGCCTCCCGCACGCTGCTCTACGATCTGCACACCGGCGACTGGGACGACGAGCTGCTCTCCCTCCTGGAGGTCCCGCGCTCCCTCCTGCCGCAGGTCCGCTCTTCCAGCGAGGTCTACGGTGAGACCGCCGAGGGGCTCTTCGGCGCGCGGCTGCCGATCGCGGGCATCGCGGGAGACCAGCAGGCCGCCACGTTCGGTCAGGCGTGCCTCCGGCCGGGGATGGCGAAGAACACCTATGGGACGGGCTGTTTCATGCTGCTCAACACCGGTACCGAGGCCGTCGCCTCGAAGAACCAGCTGCTCACCACGGTGGCCTGGCGCGCCGGCGGCCGCACCGACTTCGCCCTGGAAGGCAGCATCTTCATCGGGGGCGCGGTGGTCCAGTGGCTCCGGGACGGACTGGGCGTCATCCGCGACTCGGCTGAGGTGGAGGCGCTCGCCGCAAGCGTGGCGGACAACGGCGGCGTCTACCTGGTCCCCGCCTTCGTGGGCCTGGGCGCGCCCCACTGGGACAGCTACGCCCGCGGGGCCATCCTCGGCCTCACCCGCGGGTCCACCAGCGGCCACATCGCGCGCGCGGCCCTGGAGAGCATCGCCTACCAGTCCGCCGATGTGCTGGAAGCCATGCAGCAGGACGCCGGGCTGAAGCTCGCGGAGCTGCGCGTGGACGGCGGCGCCTCCCGCAACGACCTTCTGATGCAGTTCCAGGCGGACATTCTGGACGTTCCGGTGGTTCGCCCCCGGATCACCGAAACAACGGCGCTAGGCGCCGCCTACCTCGCCGGTCTGGCCGTCGACTACTGGCACTCCGAGGAGGAGATCTCCTCGCAGTGGGCGGTCGACCGGCGCTTCGAGCCGGGCATGGAAGCCGCGAAGCGGCAGGAGCTGCTCGCCGGCTGGCGCAAGGCCGTGCAGCGCTCGATGCGCTGGGAGCAGGATTAGGGTGTGGGGGAGATTGTTACCACAGAGACACAGAGACACAGAGGGGTTTTAGGGAAGCATCTACGCTCAGCGCGCCTAAGGCGCAGTCGCTTTCTTTACGGGGAGTCCCATCACCAGAAGGCCGTGTTCAGTGTCACTGGCAGTGCCAGTCGGCGTCAGTGGACGTGTCAGAGCTTCATCCGTCCCCTCGCCCCCTACCACATCGGGACGTCCAGGTCCAGGCGCTGGCCGGCCCGGAGGACCGTGAGCTTGGCGCGGTCGCCGGGGGGGTGCGTGAGCCGGAGGTAGGCCAGGAATTCTCCCTCGTTGGCGAAGGCGGATTTGCCGTCCGCGGCGACGATGACGTCGCCCGGCCGAAGTCCCGCCGCGCGGAGCGGGTCCGCCCGCGGGGCGAACAGGTTCTTCACTTCCATTGCCACAGAGCCGGGCGGGATCGCGCGCTTCTCGCGCTCCTCCGCGGACAGCGGCTGCGACCAGATCCCCCAGCGCAGCCCCGGCCCGGAGGACACGCGCCACGAGATATCCGTGTGCTTCCACTCTCCCGCGAGTGGGATGGAGACCGTCCTGGGCTGTCCCCCACGCACCACCTCCGCGCTCAGCCGGCAGGTGTCCGGCGCGCTGTTGAGGATCCACTGCACGTCTGCCTGGGAGACGAGGGGGTGGCCCTCCAGCGCGCGCAGCTCGTCCCCGGGCCGGATGCCCGCCTGCGCTGCCGGGGAACCGGCTGTCACCGAAGCAACGCGGAGGCCGTCGTCCACTTCCAGCTTCATGCCGGTGTTCTCCGGCAGCGGGTACACCCAGAGGTCCGCCGGGGCCAACTGGCGGGCGAGCCACTTCTCGCGCAGCACCATGTCCCTGGCCTGGTGGCAGTGGATGCACCCCTTATTGACCATGGTCCGCAGCGGGCGGTCCTTCATCCAGGGCATGTCGTTCACCGTGCGGAACGGCGGCGCCGGGCCGCGCTTGCCGGCCAGCTTGGACCGGTTCCCCGGATAGCCCTGGTGCAGCGCCAGCGCGCGCTCCATCGCCTTCCCCAGCGAGGCCAGGGAGACGTGCGTCGTGGAGTTGGGACCGCTGCCCGCGCGGGTGCCGTACCGGCCGTAGACGGTGCCGTCCGGGTTCAGGAAGAGCACGGCGAACGTCTGGTCGTAGTCGAACTGGAACTGCGACAGCTCCAGTCCGTTCATCTGGACCAGGCGCACGCACACGAACTGCTTCTGGAGAGCGTCCAGGGCGCTGTTGGGACGGACGAACTGCCCGTCTAGCTCACTGCAGGCCGCTCAAGGCACGCAGCGCAGGAGCGCCAGGATGGGTTTCCCCGCCTCCCGCGCCGCCCGCTGCGCCGCCTCGAAGTCGTCGTAGATCCAGTGCGCCGCGACCTCGTCATCGAACAGCAGCTTCTGCAGGGACGTCTGCGCGTAGAGCGCCCCCGAGGCCAGTAGAGCGGCCGCCGCCAGAGCAAAGGCGAGCGGGCGGCGGGCGGTGAGCCGGCGTTTTCTTGGGGACATCGGTCACTCCTGGATTGCGTGAGCGGAACTACCCCCCCCCCCCGGGGGG
>JGI10216J12902_101668551_pt1 | contig 16068 bp, 11 predicted proteins | sample KanNatreferecore_FD_12902 | JGI IMG/M metagenome (IMG submission 12902)
TCCTGGCCTTCGCCCGCCGGCCCCCGAGCCCCGGCGGCGCCGGCCTCGTTCCCGAGCATCGAGGCGAGCGCCATCAGCCCGAAGCCGTTGGCGGAAGTCCGCAGCAGGTCGCGGCGGCTGTGGACGGGGAGGAAGCGGTTGCAGTTCACGTTTGGGACTCCGGGGTGTTGGGGTGTTGGGGTGTTGGGGTGTCGGGGTCCGCCCCCAACACCTTAACACCTCAACACCCCAACACCCCACGTCAGTTCAGATAAACGAATTCGTTGGAGGCAAAGATAATCTGGCAGAGGCTTCGCCAGGCGAGGCGGCGGCGCTTCTCCGGGTCCGTGTCGCCCAGGCGGTCTTCATAGGCCCTGAGGTAATTCAGCGCCGAGGCGACCTCTGCCCCCGCAGCGGGACGCCCGTAGGCACGCAGGTACGCGGCGCGGAGGCGGCCGGCGTCATCCAGCTCGGGAAGCTTCAGCAGCTGGTCCGCAAAGGCGGCGGCGCTTTCCAGGACCATTTCCCCGTTGAGCAGGAACAGCGCCTGGGGCGCCACCGTGGTGGAGGACCGCTTGCCGTTCAGGAAGCTCGGCTCCACGAAGTCGAAGACCTGGAAGACGTCGTACACCGCGTTGCGGATCACGGGCAGGTAGATGCTGCGGCGAGGCGTGTCGTACGCCGCCGTGTTGTTGGACTGGTCGTTCGTGATGTAGGCAAAGTTGGGAGCCTTGAGCAGGGTGCCGCCCGCCTTCCGGTCCAGAGTGCCGGAAACGGCCAGGATGCTGTCCCGGATCGCCTCCACCTCCAGCCGCCGCCGGTTGAAGCGCCAGAACAGCCGGTTCTCCGGGTCCGCCTTCGCGGACTTCGGATCGTAGGCGCTGCTCATCTGGTAGGCATTGGAGAGGAGGATGAGGCGGTGGAGGTTCTTCACCGACCAGCCGGCGCCTCTCCACGAGATGGAATGGGAGAATGGGGGAGTGGGCGAATGGGAGAGAGACGCACCCGAGTTCCGGCGCTCCCATTCCCCCATTCTCCCATTCTCCCATTCGCTTCCAGGAGAAGCGACAAAGACCGCGGACAGAAAGTCGAGAAGCTCGGGGTGCGTGGGCAGGTCGCCGAGTTTGCCGAAGTTGTCCGGGCTGCGGACGATGCCCTCGCCGAAGTGGTGCTCCCAGATGCGGTTCACCATCACCCGCGCGGTGAGGGGGTGGTCCGGACGTGCCAGCCATTCCGCCAGGTCGAGCCGGCCGCTGCGGTCTCCGCCGATCGGCGCCTGCTTCTCGCCGGCGACGACTTTCAGGAAGACGCGGGGCGCTTCTTCGCCGAGGTTCTGGGTATCGCCGCGGACGTGGACGCGGACGTTCCCGATCTCCTTCGCCTCTTCCACCGCGATGCACATCGGAACCTCGGGTGGCGCCTTCGCCTGCAGCTCCTTCAGCTCGGCCTGGAGCGCCGTCTTCGCCTCGTCGGTCTTCGCCTTGTTCATCCGGTCGAAGAGCTTCTTGACGACCGCCTCGTGCTGCTGCTGCGCGGAGACCGCCTCGGGCGTGCCCAGGGGCCGCTCGTAAACCCGGGCCACGGTGGCCAGTGTCTCCATCGTGCGCGTGCTCTTGAAGATGCCGGCCAGGGCGTAGTAGTCCTTGGTGGGGATCGGGTCGAACTTGTGGTCGTGACACCGGGCGCAGCCGACGGTCAGGCCCATGAACGCCTTCCCCACCGTGTCGATCTGCTCGTCCACGATGTCCATCACCATCTTCTGCTTGTCCGGCTCGGCCAGGACCTTGGGTCCCAGGCTCAGGAAGCCGGTGGCGATGAGGCGCTCGTGGTTGGTCTTCTCGTCCTGGCTCTGGGGGAGCAGGTCGCCGGCAAGCTGCTCGCGGATGAACTGGTCGTACGGCTTGTCCTTATTGAAGGAGTCGATCACGTAGTCCCGGTACCGCCAGGCGTTCGCGAAGTGCGTGTTCTCATCCAGGCCGTTGGAGTCCGCGTACCGCGCGACGTCCAACCAGTGGCGCCCCCACCGCTCGCCGTAGGCGGGGGAGGCCAGGAGGCGGTCGATGAGGCGGGCGTAGGCGCTGGGACTGGGCCCACCCGTCCGACCCGTCCGCTCGTTCCGAGCCTCCGCTTCGCTGGCTTCGAGAAATGCCTCCACCTCCTCGGGAGTCGGCGGCAAGCCGGTGAGGTCGAAGGTGACGCGGCGGATCAGCGTCCGCAGGTCCGCGGGCGCCGCCGGCTTCACCCCCGCCGCCTCCAGCTTCGCCAGGATAAACGCGTCCACTGGAGTCTTCACCCAAGCGCTGTTCTTCACCGCCGGAAGCCGAGGAGAGCGGCCGCGCTGGAAAGCCCAATGCGCGAGTCCAACGTCCCCAGTCCCAGGTCCCAGGTCACGCCCAGCCCGAGGACTTTGGACTTTGGACTTTGGACTTTGGACCACCGGCGTTGGCCACGCCGCTCCCATCTGCACCCACGTCGTGAGATCGGCGATCTGTTGGGGCTTGAGCTTGCCCTGGGGCGGCATCCGCAGGTTGTCGCGGGTGTAGGCGACCGCGGTGATCAGCAGGCTCTTCTCCGGGCGGCCGGGCACGACGGCCGGACCGCTGTCGCCGCCTTTGCTGAGGGCGGCCAGGCTGTCCATGCGCAGGCCGCCTTTGACGTTCTTGTCGGTGTGGCAGGCGAAGCACTGCTGCACCAGCAGCGGCCGGATCCTGTTCTCAAAAAACTCGATGGCCTTCGGCTCCGGCTTCGCCGCCGGGGGCTCGGGAGCGCCCATCGCCGAGGCGGCGACGAGGGTGCTCATGGCCGCGCCCGCGCCGAGCGCCAGTCCCGCGATCAGTGGTGTTATGCGCCTGCAGACTCTCACGATCCCCCCATTCCTCAATTCTCTGCCGCCGGAGGCGCGCAGGACGCCCGGACCAGCAGCCGGTCCGGCAGCTCCTCACATACCCACGCCTCGTGACGGCCTTCGAGCAGCTCCAGCACCAGCTCCGCCGCGCGGCGCCCCAGCTCTTCTACGGGCTGCGCCATCGTCGTCAGCGGCGTGGCCAGAAGCTCGCCCGCACGTACGCCGCTGTATCCTACGAGTGAAACCTGCTCCGGTATCCGCACGCCGGCCCGCCTGAGCGAGAGGTAGACCCCGATCGCCAGCGGGTCGTTGGCGCAGAGGATCGCCGTCGGGAGCGAGGTGCCTGACAGCAGCCGGTCTGCCGCTTCCTCCCCGTCGCGCTCCTGCCAGCCCGCCATTCGTACCACCGGACCGGAGAGCGCTGCCCCGTCCATCGCGGCCCGGAACCCCTCCAGCCGGCACTCCGCGGTGTAGTTTCCCGCGGGCCCCGCGACGAACGTGATCTGCCGGTGTCCGAGCTCCAGCAGGTACTCGCAGGCCTTCCGGCTGCCGGTGCGGCTGTCCGTTCCCAGGTAGTGGCAGGGAAACGAGGGGAGGCGGTTGTTCAGCATCAGCAGCGGCTTGCCGGACTCGATCGCCTCACACAGCATTCTCGGATCTTCCGCTGTTGGGTGAGGCGCCAGCACGAGGGCGTCCACCTCCCGGTCCAGCAAGAACGCCACCTGCTCCGCCGAGCCGGAATCGTGCTCCCGGTGGCAGATGATCACGTGGTAGCCCGCCTCGCGCGCCCTGGTCTCCATCGCCGCGAGGACCTCCGCCCAGTAGCTATGCACGCTGTTGGTGGCGACCACGCCGATTCCGAAGCTCTTCTTCAACCGGAGCGCTCGAGCCAGCGCGTGCCCGCGGAACCCGAGGCGCTGGGCCTCCTGGAGGACGCGCCGGCGCGTCGGCTCCTTCACGCGCGCGTCGCCGTTAAAGACACGGCTGACGGTCGCGTAGGAAAGGCCAAGCTGGGCGGCAAGCTCGCGCTGGGTGAGTTTGGACACGGGATGTTCGGTGTTGGCTTGGGCTGAGGGGCGCCCGATGCTATTCGAGTAACATCTTTATAGCGCGAGCGGACCCGGGGTGCAGGGGAGACGATGTTGGATGTATCTTGCGCGGCGGCTGCACTAATCCGAACTGGCGGCATAACTACTTACGGCACCGCTTACATTTCCCTCGCCCACGGAGCCCCGCGGATGATCGAAATCCGGGAGAAGTACACCGCCGTTCTGCTTCAGCAGGTGGCGGCGGAGACACTGGCCGGCGCTGACCTCGGCGCCCTGGAGCTGTGGAGCGCGGACCTGCGATCCGCGGACCTCCGGCGCAGCCGGATGCAGTCCGTCGAGCTGCCGATGTCCACGCTCCACGGGGCGGACCTGCGCGGCGCCTCGCTGTGCAGGGCCGATCTCCGCTACGTAGACATGCGCCGGACGCGTCTGCAAGGGGCCGACCTCACCGGGGCGGAGTTGAACGGAGCGGACCTCACCGGCGCCTGGTTCGACGCCGCCACGCGGTGGCCGGAAGGCGTGGACCCCTTCGCGCGGGGCGCGATGGAGGTGCCTGCCTGCCGGTCTCGCGGTCAGATCCTCCTCGTCGATGACCAGGCACCCATGCGGCACCTGCTGCTCCGGACGCTCACCCATGAGGGGTTCGCCGTCTATGAAGCCGGCGATGGCTCCGAAGCGCTGGATTACCTGGAAAAGAACGTCCCGCCGGACGTGATCCTTCTCGATCTGATGATGCCTGCGATGAACGGGTGGGTCTTCCGGTCGGAGCTGAACCGCGACGCCGCCCTCTCCACCATCCCGGTCGTCGTGATCTCCGGCCACGAAGACGCCGGGAAGGAAGCCGCCCGCCTCGGCGCCGCGGCCTTTTTCCCCAAGCCCTACGATCGCACGACCTTGATCCGGACGCTGACCCACTTCTGCCAGGTCTAAGGCATGGGTTACTCCGCCGGGCGCGGAGGGTTGGCCCAGTGGCCGGTCGGGTCCTCGCCGCTCACAAGGACGCCCTTGAGGTTCCAGTCCAGCCCGGCGCGCACGTCCGCGGCGCAGTAGCGCAGGGTTAGGCCGCAGCGGCGGCGGGCCGAGCGGTTTGCCTCGGAGCCGTGCAGCAGCAGGTCGCAATGCATCGAGACCTCGCCCGCCTCGAGCTTAACGTCGATGGGCTTTCCGAACTGCTCCGCATCCTCGACCATCTGGTTAAGCACCGCGTCCTCGGCATCTTCGGTGAGGCTGTAGGTGAGGTGACCATGATGGTGCGAGCCGGGGATGTACCGCATGCAGGCGTTCTCCACGTCCGCGTCGTCAATCGCGAGCCATACGGTGACGGTCTTCGAGGGTGAGAGCGGCCAGTAGCTGGCGTCCTGGTGCCAGTGGACCACTTTCCCATCATTCGGCATCTTGCAGAAGTAGTGCGAGCCCCAGCCGACCACGTTTTCTCCCAGCAGATCGCGCACCAGGGCCACGATGCGCGGGTGCGCCAGCAGATCGTACACGCGCCCGTACTTGAGGTGCGCGGTGCTGATCGAATAGCTGGTGCCTCCCGACGCCAGCACCTGGTCCAGCAGGCGGTCGAAGTACGCGCGATGCTGCGCCATCTCCTCGCCGCTGAAGACGCGCAGCCCCTTGAGGTACCCCTCGCGGTTGAACGTCTCGACATCTCCGAGAGTAAGTGTTCGAGGGTCGCGGACGGTACTCGGGTGGAACCGGAGGTCGCGCTCCACCTGAGCCAGCTCCGCCTGCCGGGGGATGGTCTTGAACTCTTTCGTGGTCTGCATCGTCAACCTTGTGCACACGCGGCACAGTCGCCATTCTACGCCTGGCCGGAGATCCCCTCGCAGGGCTCGCAGGTCCCTTCCCCTATTTGACATTTGACATTTGCAATTTGACATTCACCTCAAGCGTGCCGACCGATCTCGTGTCCTCCTTCACGCGCACGGAGGGCTTCGTTCGGCGCCTTCCCAATTAGGTGGCGGTCTCTACCTGTTTTGCATTCACGACGATGACCAGCCGCATCCTTCAGCCGGGGTCACGGCTCGGCTCGTACGAGGTCCAGGAGGAGCTCGGGCGAGGCGCGCTCGGCGTCGTTTACCGGGCCATGCATCGCTACCTGCGCCGGCCGGTCGCCCTGAAAGTGCTCCACCCGCACTGGACCGGCTCCCCGGAGTTCGTCGAGCGGTTCCGGACCGAGGGCCGCGTGATGGCGATGCTGGAGCACCCCAACATCCTGCGCGTCCACGACGCCGGTGAGGAGGACGGCGTCTTCTTCCTGGCCATGAGCTATCTCGACGGCCGGACGCTGGAGAAACTGGTCGGCGCCCCCGTGCCGCTCGAGGCCGCGTTAAAGGTCATCGGTCAGCTCCTGCGCGGCCTGGCCTACGCCCATTCTCACGGGGTGATCCACCGGGACGTTAAGCCGGCGAACGTGATGGTGGGTCAGCAGGGTCAGGTCACGCTCATGGACCTCGGCGTGGCGAGACTGCTGGATCAGCCGGGCCTCACCGTCCCCGGCGTGCGGGTCGGCACTCCCTACTACATGGCCCCGGAGCAGGTCCAGGGCCTGGAGGTCGACGGCCGCGCGGACCTCTATTCCACCGGCATCGTGCTCTACGAGATGCTCTCGGGCAGGGTCCCCTTCCCCGGCCCGGCTACGGACCTCGTTTACAGCGCGCACCTTCGCCAGGAGCCGCCCCTGGACGACCTCGCCTGCCCGGCCTGGCTGATAGCCGTGCTGCGGAGAGCGCTGGCGAAGACGCCCGCCGAAAGGTTCCGCAGCGCCGAGGAGCTCCTGTTCGCGCTCAACGCGCGTCAGGAGCCGCCGCGTGCTGACGCTGCCGGCGCCGCGCCCGATCCCGAATGGCTGAAGCCCGCGCCGAAGCCGCCCGATCCCGGTTCGGCCGCCGTCCGGCGTGAGGAGCTCTCGGCGCTCTCCCTGGACGTGGTGCAGTCCGCGAAAATGAAGCTGCCCGGGCTGACGATGGCGATCCAGCAGCAGTTCGGCCTCTTCCGGCGCTACGTGGGCGAGCACCTGACGGAGCAGCACTGCATCCAGCACCTCTGGGCGGGGGACGGTCTCCTCGCACTCTTCATGCGCCCCGCACAGGCGGCGGCGTGCGCCGAAGCGATCCTCCGCGGGCTGCCGGAGTTCAACGCCGGCGTCGCGGCGAAGCGGGAGCCGATCCGCGTCCGGATCGGGGTCCACCGCGGGCCGGTTCAGATGACGCCGGGACAGCCGCTGGGGGAGGTAATCAGCCGCACCCTCGACTATGCGGGGCATCTCCAGAAGACCGCCTCGGCGGACGAAGCGCTGATCAGCGAGGCCGTGTACTTCGGGGTGACAGAGAACCGGCATTGGACCGCTGCCGGAGCCGTCTACGCGCTGGCGTTTCCGTTCCCCATCTACCGCTTCGCCGCGGCGCCGGCCGTCGCGACGCCGTCGCCCGCCCCGGCCCAGAGCCACTCCATTGCGGCGCGGTTCCGGCTGGTGAGCGGGCCCCAGGAGGCGGAGTTCGTGGTCCCCGCCGAGGCGCTCATCGGAAGGTCCGACGCCACCTCGAGCCGCCCGCCGGACATAGAAATCAAGCACGACAGCGCCGTCTCCCGCCGCCACGCGCGGATCTTCGTCCGGGGCGAGAGCTGCCTCATCGAGGACCTGGAGAGCGCGAACGGCACGGACCTGAACGGCCGGCCCCTTCCGCCGCGGGAGCCTGCGGAGGTTCGTCCGGGGGACGAGGTCACGCTGGGTGAGCGCACGGTGCTCCGCCTCATCGCCCTCGAGGGGAAGGCCCCGTGAACCCGGTGCTCCGCGTGGCAATGTGGTCGGGGCCGCGCAATATCTCCACGGCGATGATGCGCGCCTGGGGCAACCGCCCGGACACCTTCGTGACGGATGAGCCGCTCTACGCGCATTACCTCCTGCGCACTGGGCTCGACCACCCGGGAAGGGACGAAGTGATCGCCTCCCAGGAGCAGGACTGGCGCAAGGTCGCCGCCTGGCTCACCGGCCCGATACCTGAAGGGGAGGAGATCTGGTACCAGAAGCACATGGCGCACCACCTGCTGCCGGAGATCGGCCGCGAATGGTTATCGGAAGTCACCAACTGCTTCCTGATCCGTGAGCCGCGCGAGATGCTCACCTCGCTCCTTCACTTCCTGCCCGAGCCGCGCCTGGAAGACACCGGGCTCCTGCAGCAGGTAGAGCTCTTCGAATGGGAGCGCGGACGGACGGGGCGGGTGCCCGCCGTGCTGGACGCCCGGGACGTTCTTGAGGATCCGCGCGGGCAGCTCTCCCGCCTCTGCGACGCCCTGGGCGTCGACTTCCGCGAGGAGATGCTGAGCTGGCCAGCCGGCGCACGGGAGACCGACGGCGTCTGGGCGAGATATTGGTACGGGTCTGTGGAGCGATCCACCCGTTTCGATCCTTACCGTCCGAAGACCGAGGACGTGCCGGGCCGTTTGGCGGGGTTGTTGGGAGAGTGCGAAAGGCTGTACGCCCGCCTGTATGGATACCGGCTGAGAGCGGTGTAACCGGGCGCCGGCGCCCGGTGTCCGGACATGGGTCCGTTCGCGTACCAAAGCGGCGACAGGTCGCCGCACTCCATAAGGGGCTAGCGATGGGTGATCGACATAGCAGGCGCCGGGTTCTGGGGATGGCCTCCGCGGCGCTAGCCGGCGGGCTGCCTTCGAGAGCGTGGGCGGCGGAAGGCGAGGTCCCGGCGCTGTCCGTAGAGGAGTTCAAGCGCCTTCACGCGCAGCTTCAGCCGCCGAAGGAAGGCTGGCGCGAGCTGGCGTGGCAGACCTCGCTGATCCAGGCGAAGGCGCTGGCAGTCGCTCAGAAGAAGCCGCTCTACATTCTGGTGCGCAGCGGCCATCCGCTCGGCTGTGTATGAAACAACGGAATCGCCGACCGGGCGTCGGCGCTCGCAGACCCACAGGTCCTCGACCTGCTCCGGACCCGTTTCATCCCCGTCGCCATCGACCAGCACATCCACCGCCAACTCAAGGACGCCGAGGGGGCGCTCTTCGCGAAGATCCTCGCCCAGGCGGGACGGGGACTCCAGGGCTATTCGCAGGGCGTGTTCCTGGTTTCCCCCGCGGGCGCACTGCTGGAGTTCGCGAATACCGCGGAGGCCGACCGGGAGCTGCGGATGATGGCTTCCGCGCTGCGCAAATTCGACCCGGCGGCCCCCATCGAGCCACCGGGCGCTGAGACCGCGGCGCGCCCGCTGCCGGCGCCGCCGGAGGGAGGGCTCATCGTGGCCGTCACAAGCAAGGTCCTGGGCGGCTATGAGGGAGCAGCACCCGATCGCCGCGCCGCCATTCATGCGGCGTCGATCGGGCGCGACCACCTCTGGGTGCGGAAAGACGAGGCCGAGCTGCTGGCGGCGGGTTCGTTCCCCGAGAGCCTGGCGCTCCGCCTGGCGCGGTTCCACCTGATCGACAACACCCGCGGTGAGCCTCCGCTGTGGCGCCCAGACGAGGTCCGCAGAGCGGAGATCGCATTGGAGCGGGGACGGGCGGCGGGTTCGGTCCACCTCCAGACCGCAGCGGGCGACCGCGGCTACCAGGCGACGCTTCTCGGCTTCGTCGAGGCGCGGACCGGGAAGATCGAGAAGCTTGACCTCGTGACGAGGGGCGAGTTCTGGGGAGAAGGCCCGTTTACCTGGGGCGCTCCCAAGGGGCGCTTCCCGTTCGCCGTGGCTTTCACGCTGGTGAAGGAGCCTACCGAAGTGGAGCGGGTGGTCCCCGGGGCGGCCCGGAACGGAGTCGCGAGCTACCTCCGATAAGACGGTCAGACCAGCTCGTGGATAAAACGCCCGTGGCCGTTCAGAACCTTGAGAGGGCGGTCGAGGCGGTCCACGAACTCCGTTTCAGGTGAGATGCCCAGCAGCGCGTAGACGGTGGCGATGACGTCCTGCGGCGTAAGGGGGTTCTCGGCCGGCGCCCCGCCCTGGGAGTCCGAGCTGCCGACCACGCGCCCGCCCTTCACGCCGCCCCCCGCCAGCAGGATGCTGTAGCAGCCCGGCCAGTGGTCGCGGCCCCCGTCACTAGCGTTGATCTTGGGGGTGCGGCCGAACTCGCCCATGCAGAGCACGAGGGTCTCCTCCAGCATCCCGCGCTGTTTGAGGTCGGAGATCAGCGAGGAGAGGCAGGCGTCCAGCTGCGGCAGGAGCGTGTTCTTCAGCGACTTGAAGTTGCTGCCATGCGTGTCCCAGGTCGCGTTGGCGTCCGGCGCCCAGGACATCGTCACCACGCGGCACCCGGCCTCGACCAGGCGCCGCGCCAGCAGCACGCTCTGGCCGTAGATGTTCCGGCCGTAGCTGCGGCGCACCGCGTCCGGCTCCCGGGCGATGTCGAACGCTTCGCGCGTGGTGGGGGCGGAGATCAGCTCCAGCGCACGGGTCTGGAAGGCGTCCAGCGCGGCCAGCTCCCGCTCCCGGCGGAGCGCGTCCAGCTCCCGGTTGACCGCCTGAAGGAGCCCCCGGCGGGCTTCGATCCGCCGCGGGGCAAAACCCGGCTCCAGAGCCACCTCCGGGATACTGAAATCCGCCGCGTTGGGGTCTTTCAGAATGAACAGTGGATCGTATTGCTGGCTCATCCAGCCGCCGTAGAACCCCGGCTGGGGCGGACCCCCGGCGCCTTCCTTGGTCCGGTACGGAAGGCTGACGTACGGTACCATCCGGCCGTCGGCCGGGTGGACGCGCCCGACGACCGACCCGATGGCGGGGAAGTCGTTCTGGTTGAACCCGATGGCCACGGTGGCGTCTCCGCGGTCGTCGCCCGTAAGCGCCAGGTAGACCGCCGCGGCGTGGGCGTTGCTCACCCGGTGGTGGACCGACCGCAGCAGCGCGAACTCCGGCGCCAGCTTGGCCAGCCGGGGCAGGTGCTCCGTGAGCTGAATCCCCGCAACCGGCGTGGACAGCGCCTTGAATTCGCCGCGGATCTCCGCCGGGGCTTCCGGCTTCGGGTCCCACATGTCCAGGTGGCTGGGCCCGCCGTTCAGGAAGACGATGATGCAGGAGCGGGCCCGCGGCGGCGTTGGGCGTTGGCTGTCGGGCATTGGCGCGGTCGCCGCTGCCTCGGCGCGCAGGAGGCCGGAGAGGGAGAGGCCGGCGACGCCGAGAGCGCCGAGCTCCAGCACCGTGCGGCGGGAGTAGCGGTCGCAGAGCGAGCTCTTGCCCGGCTTAAGGATCTCCAGCATGGTGATTGGGAGTTCGCTGGGTCCACCGAGTTGCTGTTGCCAGCGTCGAAACCTTCAACCTTCAACCTTCAACCTTCAACTACAACCCCGCGGCCGGGATGGTGAAGAAGAAGGTGCTTCCCTTCCCGACCTCGCTTTCCACCCAGATGCGCCCGCCGTGCGCATCCACCGCCATCTTACAGAACGTCAGTCCCAAGCCCGTTGAAAGGGTGCGCCCGGCCTTCCGGTTCTCTACCTGGCCGAACTTCTCGAAGATCTTGCCGAACGCCTCGCGCGGGATGCCCTCACCCGTGTCGGTCACGGCGAAGCGGACGCCCTGGGCTTCCTCCCCCCTTTCTTCCGCGCGGACAGACACGCTGATGCGTCCGTCGCGGGGGGTGAATTTGATGGCGTTGCCGAGGAGGTTCACGAGCGTGCGCCGCAGCTTGTCTTCGTCGGCCGGAACGGGCCCGATCTCGGGGTCCACGGAGACGGAAAGCTCCACGCCCTTGTCACGGGAGAGGTGCTCCACCTGCTTCACTCCGCGCTCCACGAGCGCGGCGACATCCACCGTGCTGTAATCCAGGTTCACGCTCTCCTGCTCCATCTTGCTGATGTCGAGGAGGTCGTTGATCATCGCCAGCAGCGTCTCGCCGCCCTGGACGGACATCGTCCAGCACTCCTTCTGGTCCGCCGGCAGCTCGCCGAGCATATCCAGGGTGTAGAGGCCGGTCAGGAGCGAGGTGAGCGGCGTGCGGAGGTCGTGGACCACCATGTGTACCAGGCTGTCCCGGAGCCGCTCCAGCTCCTGGAGACGCCGGTAGTTCTCGCGCTGCTCGTCCGAGAGCCGCTTCTTCTCCAGGCAGGCACCAATCCGCGCCTTGAGCAGGGTCGGGTTGAACGGCTTGGTCAGGTAGTCCGCGGCGCCGCGCTCCACGCATCGGACCACGCTCTCCAGCTCGTCCACGCCGGAGACGACAATGACGGGGATCTCGCGCAGGGCGGCGTCGGATTTCATCTCCTCCAGCACGCCGTAGCCGTCCAGCTCCGGCATCTGCACGTCCAGGAGCACCAGGTCGTAGGGGCGCTCCCGCAGCTTCTCCAGCGCTACGCGGCCGTTCTCCGCCGAGTCCGGGGTGAGCCCGAGCTGGGTGACGTGCTGGGACAGCATGTACCGGTTGATGCTGTTGTCGTCCACCACCAGAACGGAGGCGGCCTGCTCGAGGGATGAGGGCTGAGGGCTGAGGGATGAAGGGCCGTCGGGGGTGCTGGCGCCGTTCATGGTACTACTCCGGCTTCTTCGGACAGGGCGTTATGGACACGCCGGTATTGCGTTTGGACCACTTCTAGCAGGGCGGGCGCGCCGGCTAATTCGCCGTCCCGCCCCTGGCGTTCCAACTCCGAGCAGGCGTCGGCCAGGGCGCGGGCTCCCAGGTTCGCGGCGGCCCCTTTGAGGCTGTGAGCCGCGGCTTTCAGGCCTGGAGCGTCTTCCGAGCGGATGGCCACCGAGATCTTCTCGATGAGCGGCGGCGCTTCGGATTGAAGCAGGCCCAGCAGGTCCACGAAGACCTGTGGAGCCCCGTTGCTCCGCATTTCCCGCAGCTCGCCGACGGTACGCGGGTCCAGCACCGGCGCATCATCCCGGGCCGGCGTCTCGGACAGGCTGGCTTCATCCTTCCGCCTTCCGCCTTCATCCTTCGCGTCGGGAAGCGCTTCGGAGCGCAGTGCGTCGCAGACGCGAGCGTACTCGCTTTCAAGCTGCTGGGCCAGGTCGCCCGCACCGTGGAGCTCGCCGTCTCGCCCCTGCCGCTCTAGCTCGGCGCAGGAGGCGGCCATCCCGCGGGCGCCGAGGTTTGCGGCGGCGCCTTTGAGGCTGTGGGCCGCCGCCTTCAAGGCAGGGGCGTCGGACACCTCGATGGCCTTCCGGATCTTCTCGATGAGGGGCGGCGCCTCGGTCTCGAAGAGGCCCAGCAGGTCCCCGAACACGTTCGTCCCCGCCTGCTGCGCCATCTGACGCAGCTCCTGAAGCGTCGCGGGGTCCAGGGCGGGCTGCGCCGGCTGCGGAGGGGCGGCCGCTGCTTCGGGCGCCCCGGGGCGCTCGCGGCCCCACGCGTAAGCGCGCTCCAGGGCAGCCTGCAGATCGCTGACCTTCACGGGCTTGGAGATGTAGTCGTCCATCCCCGCGGCCGCGCAGGTTTCCCGGTCCTCCCGCATGGCGTTCGCGGTGAGCGCCGTGATGCGAGGGCGTACGAGGTCGCTCCAGCGCTCCCGGATGCGCCTGGAGGCCTCCAGGCCGTCCATCTCCGGCATCTGCACGTCCATCAACACCAGGTCGTAGCGCTGGCGCTCCAGCGACTTCAGGACCTCCAGGCCGTTGCCCGCGACATCCGCCCGGTAACCCATCCGGTTGAACATCGTGAGCATCAGTAACTGGTTGACGGCGATGTCTTCCGCCAGGAGGATGCGCAGGGGGCACCTCTGCCCTAGCGTGGCGTCGAACGCGGGCGCGTCCGGGGAGTCCTCTCGCACGGGCTCGCCCGCCCAGACGCTGACCAGCAGGTCGTAAAGCTGGGACTGCTTCACCGGTTTGGTGAGGTAAGCGGTAAAGCCCACTTCCTCGGCGCCCGCCTCCCGTCTTCCCAGGGAGCTGAACGCCACCAGTGGCAGCGAGGCGCCGTGCTCTCGCCGGATCTCCTGGGCCAGGGTGAGGCCGTCCATCTCCGGCATCTGGATGTCCAGGATGGCGAGGTGGAACGTCTCGCCCGCCCGGAGGATCTGCAGCGCTTCGGCGCCCCCCGCGGCCTCGCGCGTCTCCATCCCCCAGTACTCTGCCTGGAGTTTGACCACCTGGCGGTTGGTCGCGTTGTCGTCCACCACCAGGATGCGCTTCCCGCTGAGGTCCGGCTGGTGCGGCTGGTGGTGCCGCTTCACGGGCTCCTCGGCGGCTTCGGCCGAGATCGTAAAGAAGAACGTGGAGCCCTTCCCGTACTCGCTCTCCACCCACATGCGACCGCCCATCATCTCGCAGAGGCGCTTGCTGATAGCGAGGCCCAGGCCGGTACCGCCGTACTTGCGCGTGGTGGAGGCGTCCACCTGGCTGAACGAGCGGAAGAGGCGGTCCATCCGATCCGCGGGGATTCCGAGCCCCGTGTCCTTTACGGCAAACTCCAGCTCGCAGCGGCCGCCCGTGAGCTGCTTGCCCCGCACCGTCACCACCACATCGCCCTTTTCCGTGAACTTCACGGCATTGGAAAGGAGGTTCACCAGGACCTGCCGGAGGCGGGTCACGTCGCCGGAGACGGCGGCGGGCGTACCCGGCTCCACGAAGTGCGCCAGCTCCACCCCCTTCTGCACGGCGCGCGCCGTCACCAGGTCCAGCGAGGACTCCACGCAGTCGCGCACGTCGAAGGGCTGCGTCTCCAGCTCCAGCTGCCCGGCCTCGATCTTGGAGAAGTCCAGGATGTCGTTGATGATCGACAGGAGGGCGTCGCTGCTGCTCCGGACGATCTGCGCGTACTCCCGCTGCTCGGCCGTGAGCGGGGTGTCCAGCAGCAGTCCGGACATCCCGATGACCGCGTTCATGGGAGTCCGGATCTCGTGGCTCATCGTCGCCAGGAACTGGCTCTTCGCCACGTTCGCGGCCAGTGCCCGCTGCTCCGAATGGGCGAGCTGTTCGTTGATCTCGTGCAGCACCCGGTCCTGCTGCTCGATCTGCTCCAGCATCTCGTTGAAGCGGTCGATCAGGACCCCCACTTCGTCCTTGCCGTAGCGCTCCGCCCGGAGGGAGTAGTTGCGCTCTGCGGACACCGCCTGCGCCGTGCGCGCAAGGTTCACGACGGGGTCGGAGATCACTCGCTGCAGCCTCCCCGCGAGCGCATACGCCACCACACCGGAGATGGACATGATCAGCAGCGCCAGGAGCGTGTAGCTGCGGACCCGCGAGGCGATGTCCTCCATGTTCGCCTCGACGTAGAGCGTGCCGACGCGGTCGCCGGTCGCCTCTCCCTCGGCACGCACCGGCCTCACGAGCACCAGGCGCTCTTGCGAGTAACGCAGGCCGTCCGGTCCCGCCGCCCTTGGCGCAGCGAAGCTGGTCCCGGCCGCGCCCGCGTACTCCGCCAGCAGCTCGCCACTGCGGGTGTAGAGGCAAGCCCCCGAGATCGTGGGGCGAGCCTTCAAGCTCCCGAGGGTGGCGCTGGCGTTCGTCTTATCCTCGAACGCCAACGCGGCGGCGCTGTTGGAGGCGATGATCTCGCCGAGCGCCGCCAGGTCGGACGCCTTGGCGCGGCGCATGGAGACGATGTCGTTGACGACGAACGAGACGCCTGCTACCAGCAGCGCAATTGCGCTGGTGAGCATGATGATCAGCGTCAGCTTGCGCTTGATGGATATGTCGCGGAAAGACCACATGCTGGATGTCCGGCGCGCAGTATGGATAGGTGCCGGGCGCTCCGGGACCGAGCAAACAGTTTATCCGCCTACTATCTTCGCGAGGCGCAGGAGCTGGGAGCTGACGTTGAGCTTGGACTTCTCCGCGGCGGCGGGGTTGATCTCGAAGCGGACTTTGTCCTTTTGCAGCGTGAAGTTGATCACCCCGCCGGCGCGCGCAAAGCCGCTCGCATCGCCGACGGTGAGCACGCTGGCCTCCTGAGCCGCCTCGACGATCTGGCTGACCCGGCCCTGCTCGCCCGCGCTGACGAATACCACCTGGCAGCCCGAAACGTCGCGAGGCGCGGCCAGCTGGCGCACGACCAGCGTGCGGTTCTTCGCGGACTTGCCATTCAGCTCCTTGATGGCGGCACTCACCGGGCCCTCACCCAACACCCCGATCACCAGCGTGTTGTTGCCGGGCAGCACGCGCTCCGGCCACTCCACGAACTTGACGAAGTTGTAGATGAACGCCGCCTTGAGCTGCGGCTCGCGGCTCGCCCCCTGAGCGGCGGCGCGGCCAACGGGGACTGCGAGGAGCGCCACAGCCGCCATCATCGACCAGAGAAACGGCAAGGCGGCCCGCTGCCCCC
>JGI10216J12902_100192505_pt1 | contig 16053 bp, 10 predicted proteins | sample KanNatreferecore_FD_12902 | JGI IMG/M metagenome (IMG submission 12902)
GCAAATCCAGGAAAACAAACGCCAATGCGGCACCAGCCACTGACATGGATATACCCCACAACAGCAGACGCCTAAAGAGTGCTGACTTATCAATGGTTTCCGGTAGGGCTGCCAGGCACAATGCGCCAAGTGTAGACAAGGGGCTTACATCCACCAGATGCGAGCCAACGTCCACTGCAACGACCATATCCGTGAGGTTGCCACCTCCCAATGCCTGAATCAGCCCTGGCAATAGAGGTATAAAGGTTGGCATGACTACACCGGATGAGCTACTGTAAATAGATATGAGACCTGTTGTGAAGGCTAGCACAGCATTCACAGATCCAGAAGTTGAGTAGGAGGCTAGCAGCTGTGTTGCCAAATCCAGACTGCCGGTCGTTTCCAGCAGACCAACAAGCACGCTTATGCCGGCAACCAGGGATATGACACCCCATGGCAAGTGCTGAAGACCGACCTCGATGTCGCCGATTTTGAACAACGCCAACAGACCTGCCAATACGAAGGCACCAACAACTACGGCTACGTTGAAAACGACAACACCGATGACCAGCGTCACGATGGCCAACAAAGTAATGATATGTCGTGCCTCAAACGTTATGATTTGTGACTGTTGGACTGAAACGTCTGTCACCACATTATGCTGAATGCGATATCCTCCAAAGATAAAATAGGCAGATAGCGCACTTACAGATTGCATCGCGGCGACGAGGAGGAAAATACGTAAAGTAGCTGAGGGATCATTAAGCCCTATCTGACTCATCAACCCCACATTGACGATGCCGGTCAATGCTACAGGCGAGAATGCACCTGCATTCGCACCAGTACAGATCATGATTGCCATCACCAGTGAACTAACACCTGAATTCACTGCAACTGCCATTCCGATTGGCGCAAGGAGAGCGACCGCAGCGATATTGCCTGGCCCAATCGCAGACAGAGTGAAGGTGAGCAAAAAGAAAATGAACGGAAGCAAAGCTGGCTGCCCGCGCGCCGCCCTGATCGCCAATCCGGCCAGTCGATCCAACGTCCCATTCTGTTGTGCCATCCCAAACATCAATGTAATGCCAACCAGTGTCAGCACGAGTTGTTCGGGTAAATAAGTGGATACTACACTAACAGTTAAGCCTGCGAAATACACTCCGACAATGTAAGCTAATGCCACCGCCAGAACACCTGTGTTCAAGTCCGTGCGGATGGCGGAGATTGCAATGATTACAACCAATGCAAGGAGCGCAAGAATGGCAATGGACATGGTTTAATGAATCCTTCGGGCATGCTGCTCATCGTAACCAGCATGCCCGCTCATACAACAACTGCTTTCAATTTTTGTTCGCTTATGATTGCACTCATTGATCCAACGATCTCTAAAAATACTTCAGGTTGCTTGCCGCGCATTCCAGTTCTACTTGCATTTCCGGGTGTGCGATCTCAATCAACGCTCGCGCCCGCTGTCGGATGGACTTGCCATACAGATCAGCTACACCATATTCTGTTACGATATAGTGCACATCATTTCGTGTTGTGACGACTCCAGCACCAAGTTTTAGAGTGGGAACAATTTTGCTATAACGTCGACCTGAGCTGGTAACAGTCATGGAAGGCAAGGCAATGATGGGCTTACCACCTTTTGAACGTGCGGCACCCCGAATGAAATCCAATTGCCCGCCTGTACCCGAATACAGTCGCGTCCCCACACTGTCGGCACAGACCTGCCCGGTCAAATCCACTTCGATAGCAGAGTTGATCGCCACCATTTTTTCGTTCTGAGCAATGATATACGAATCATTGACATACTCTGTAGGGTGAAGTTCTACAACGGGGTTATTGTCTACGAATTCATACAAGCGCCGTGTCCCGAGAAGGAATCCAGCAATCATCTTGCCCGGGTGTATAGTCTTCTTCTCATTGGTGATCACGCCTGCTTCATATAATTCGACCACTCCATCAGAAAACAATTCGCTGTGAATTCCCAGATCCCGTTTGTCCCGTAAGAAGTGGAGAACGCCGTTTGGAATAGCACCGATACCCAACTGGAGAGTGGAGCCGTTATCAATCAATCCTGCTACATGTTGGCCGATTTTTTTACTTAACTCCGTGGGTTCACCCATGGATACTTCCGGCAAGGGATAGGACACAGGAACAATATGATCAATTTTACTAACATGGATGAACGAGTCGCCCAGAGTGCGCGGCATCTGTGGGTTGACCTCAGCAATAACCATCCTGGCATATTGCGCGGCAGTTTTAGTAACTCCTACTTCCACTCCGAATGAACAAAAGCCATGTTCGTCTGGGAGCGATACTTGAACAAGGGCAACGTCAAGGGAAATGACCCCGGACGAAAACAGGCGAGGTATCTCAGATAAATGAGTGGGGGTAAAGTCTGCTCGCCCTTGATTGACTGCTTCGCGTACGTTGTCACTGATAAATAGCGTGTTAACCCGTAAATGCCCAGCCATTTCTTGTGAGACATACGCGGTATTGCCGATGCTTAGCACCTGGATAATTTCCACGTTATCTATTGCAGGAGCACGCGCGACCAAAGCAGCTAGCACCACTTGAGGCACTGAGCAATTGCCTGTTAGAAAGATCCGCATGTCAGACTGAATTTGCTTAACTGCCTCCTCGGCAGAAGTGACGCGGCTGTTGTACAGGTTGGTCCAGCTCATCTTAATTCTCCAATATGAGGATAGGCGTGCTCTTGTATCTTGCCCTGGTCCATATATACACCTGTGGCCAGCACAGGGTCGGTTGCAATGGCCTCTCTCACACCGTGCCTGGCTATTTTCTGGATAAAGGGCCAAGCCGCGTTTAGAAACGCGTGGGTTGCTGTACGGGCGACTACCCCTGACAGGTTAGGGATACAACAATGGATGACTCCCGCTTCGATGTAAGTGGGATTATCGTGTGTGGTGGGGCGAGAGGTTTCGGCACAGCCACCTTCATCAATGCTCAGGTCAAGCAACACTGCACCAGGACGCATATTCTCGACTACATCCCTCATGATGATGACAGGTGTTCGCTCATGAGCGTTGTGCACCGCGCCAACTACCACGTCCGCGAAAGCACAGGTTCGTTCTATATTGAAAGTATGCGCGACCAGCGTCACAACCCGGCCTGGGAGAGTCGCAGCCAATGTTTGCAGACGGTCTAAATTACTGTCCAATAGAGTTACCTGTGCGCCCATTCCTAGAAAGGCGCGCGCGGCGTACTCTCCCACAACTCCTGCGCCGACGATCACCACCTCAGCGGGAGGAACGCCAGGTACGCCACCGAGCAGAACTCCCTTACCTCCTGCGTTATTTTGTAAGATATGCGCGGCCATTTGTGCTGCCATCTGGCCCCCAATTTGGCTGAGGGGTTTAAGCACCGGTCGCGTGCCATCAGCACGTTGGATTTGTTCATAGGAAATCGCAGTGATACGTTTGTCCAGCAACAAATGTATTTTGCTTAGATGGGCTGCAGGCAAATGAAGATAGCCCACCAGAGTCTGTCCTGGGATCAGCCAGTCCATCTCTTCAAGTGTCGGACGGGCCACTTTCAAGACAACATCTCCGCGACCATAGGCCTCCTCGCCGGTGTAAACGATTCTTGCTCCTGCAGCAATATAATCCTCATCAGAAAAGCCTGCGCCCAGGCCTGTGCCACTTTCAACGAGACAGGTATGTCCGTCTTCCGTTAGGAGCCTCACCCCTGTTGGTGTGAGGCCAGCGCGATACTCGGAGGGACGTCGTTCTTTAGGAATGCTGATGTTCATTGTGCTTCTCCATATGGTGTAAGGCAATTTTTTCTGCTTCTTCGAAAGCGATCCCCTCTAACTGAACGCGTATCTCCCAAAGACCACCCTTCAGTTTGCGTTCAACCGGGAGACCAGTGCGCTGGACAAACCGAAGAAGCCGGTAGTTTTCTCCATGGGCAAAGCCAAGGAAGGTACGGATTCCGTGTGCCTGAGCGTACTCCATGAGCCTCATCATCAGGTGCATTCCCAACCCCTGGCGTTGGTAGGCATCACTGATCACAATGGCAAACTCTGCACAGCCAGGCTCATTATCCAGGACGTAATAGCGGGCAACCCCAATAATCGTTTCTTCACCGTGTGGTTCTGCTTTCGTGGCTATCAATGCCATGTGGCAGTCATAGTCCAGGCTGGCGAGATAGCGGGCTTCCTGGTCGGGAAGTATCTTCTTGTATCCCATGAACCGATCATAAACCGTTTGCGGCGACATTTGTGCGAAGGAAGCCTGCAGACGCGCCGCGTCGTCAGGGCGGATCGGTCGGATGGTTATGGCCTCCCCCCTGCGGAGCCAAAGGGTTTCCTCTCCATCTGAGCCAGCCGGTGTGACGGTCTGCGGATGCCAATTCTCCGCTATCACCATGCGAAAGAGGTCAGCTTCACTGATGATGCCGATGAGTTTTCCATCTTCCATGACGGGAAGCCCACTGATTTTATGCTTCATCATCAAACGCGCAGCCTCGCCGACGTTTTCTTCAGGAGCGATTGTGATCGGGTTGGATGTCATCACGCGCGCGATCTTCGTATCCGCCACCAACTCATTTTGTTCCAGGAGAGGCAGTGCTCCCAGGGGAGCAAGATTGTGTACATCAGTGATGGTAATCACGCCAACTAACTTTTCACCAGCTAAAACCGGCAGACGACGAATATGATGGTGCTTCATCTTTCTATATGCTTCTCTCACAATGTCTTCAGGACTGATCGTAAGCGGCGAAGGGGTCATCCAAATGCTCACCGTGTCGTTTTTCATAGGACCTACTCCTTTCAAACTAAGTCGTCATCGTGCAGGACAGTAATTTATTTGAGCGTCATCAACTCTTTCATCCCCAATTGATAGGTTCAACCACTTCCGACTGACCCATCAATAGACGGCATAAGTCAGCCTCAGTGATAATGCCGACCAGCTTGTCATCTTCCATCACAGGCAGACCGCCAATCTTATGTTTCACCATGAGTCGCGCAGCTTCAGCAATCGTGGCGTCCGAAGCGATCGTAATAGGATTCGGGGTCATGAAATCCTTGGCTGTCAGCTTGTCCATAAGATAGTTCAACTCATAAATACTCAACGTGGTCGCGTCAGAAGCTTTGGCCTCTCGTATATCGCCCAGTGTGACGATCCCTACAAGCTTGCCTGATTTCAGCACAGGCAAACGACGGATCTTGTTTTCAAACATGATGCGTTGCGCTTCCGGCAATGTCGTTTGCGGGGTAATCGTAATTAACCTCTCGGTCATCCAACTGCGAACGGGTTCTGTATTCATAAGAGGTCTCCTTTTGTACTTATTATGCTCATTTGCCCGGGTACAGTCATGGGGTATATATCCCGCTTTTTTTGGGACAGATGACCCGTGACTATCAGAATAGAATACCGGATACTAGGCACTGGAATTAGGATATTTCGAAACCCAAACGTGAATTGATTGTTAAACACAATATCTAGCATACAGGAGAAACTCATGACAACCATAACCGAACCGACTTTCGATGCACTGCTCCCTCCCGCAATGGCGGCCAAGGCAGAACAGGTGGGTGTAAACAAGGCAGGTCTCGAAATTGTGAATACCTTTATGTTGGCGGTGCTCGCCGGGGCATTTATTGCTCTGGGCGCCGTCTTCGCTACAACTGTCACGGCAGGTGCTACTGGCGTTCTCACCTATGGAGTGACTAGATTGCTGGGAGGGCTGGTGTTTTGTCTCGGCCTGATCCTTGTAGTCGTTGCCGGGGCTGAACTATTTACCGGCAATAACCTCATTGTCATGGCTTGGGCAAGCGGAAAAGTAACAACAGCCCAACTGCTCAGGAATTGGGTAATCGTTTATGTGGGCAATTTTGTTGGCTCAATAGCCACCGCGCTGCTGATCTTTCTCTCCGGGCAATATGCCTTTGGCTCGGGTGCAATGGGTCTGAATATCCTCAATATCGCGAATGCGAAGGCGAGTCTGGGATTCGTGCAAGCGATTGTTCTAGGAATTTTATGTAATGCCCTCGTTTGCCTGGCAGTTTGGTTGACATATTCCGCACGCACTACAACGGACAAGATTCTGGCAATCATATTTCCCATTAGTGCGTTCGTCGCAGCCGGGTTTGAGCACAGTGTTGCGAATATGTACTTCATTCCGATTGGATTGTTCGTCAAAGGTGGCGCGCCTGCCGATTTCTGGACTCAAATCGGCAAGACGGCTGCTGAATATGGCAATCTTACATGGCAAGCATTTTTGATAAACAATCTAATTCCTGTTACCATTGGCAATATCATCGGTGGCACAGTGTTAGTTGGCATAATCTACTGGCGGATCTATTTACCGCGGAGGCAGGATGCATCCAAGAACCCTCAAACACAACCCAGTCTCTCAAGAAGTTGAGACTCTCGCTGGAAAGTATGATCACGATCCCAAAGCATTGCTGGAAATCTTACAAGAGATCCAACACTCGGAAGGGTATCTGACCCCTGAACGTATAGCAGAGGTTGGTCGTTCGCTTCGGATCCCCCAACACCAAGTGCAGGGCATCGCGACCTTCTACACAATGTTAAACACGGCGCCACAGGCTGGCAACACCTTACGCATCTGTGATAGTCCCGCCTGTTGGCTTCGAGGAGCTGCCGAACTTCGGGAATATGCCGAAAACACGCTTGGCAGCAATTGGACAGTTACCAGAAATAGCTGTCTCGGGTTGTGTGACCGAGCTCCGGCAGCACTGGTTAACAATGAACAATGGGGACCCCTGAATCGTCTGGGGTTGGATTCCCTGCTGGCTACGGCTGGGACACATTCGCCGAATCCTGACTATACGGATCCACGTCCTGGTGAAGTGCGCGTCATGCTGGCTAATGCTGGGAAAATTGATCCCACCTCTCTGGAATCCGCATTGACCTTTGGAGCCTACCGCGCGCTCGCGATGGCTCTGGGAAAGGGAGAGTCAACCGCGCTCCCCGTTTCGCCAAAAACAATCATCAAGACTGTCGAAACAGCAGGGATACGTGGGCGCGGTGGCGCGGGATTCCCTGTCGGACGTAAATGGTCGTTTGTCGCTGCAGAAGCTCGCACACCAAAATATGTTGTCTGCAATGCAGATGAGTCGGAACCGCTCGTTTTCAAAGACAGAGTGTTGATGGAAACGAACCCACAGCAACTCTTGGAAGGAATGGCACTGGCCGCATACGCGGTCGGCGCGGAAGAGGGATTCATCTATATCCGTGGCGAGTATGAAGATCAGGCCCAATTGCTGGAGAACGCGATTGCGCAGGCAGAGAATTCGGGCTACCTGGGCGAAAACATCTTGGATTCAGATTTCTCCTTCCATGTCCATGTTCACCGTGGTGCCGGAGCATATATCTGTGGGGAAGAATCCGCACTGTTGGAATCACTGGAGGGCAAGCGCGGGGAACCTCGTATGCGACCTCCCTATCCTGTTACAAGCGGATATCTCGGACAACCGACTGTGGTCAATAATGTCGAATCTTTAGCAATGGTTCCGCATATTGTGCTCAACGGCGCGGATTGGTACCGGGGCCTGGGAAATCCGCACGCGCCCGGCACAAAAATTTATACTCTGCTGGGGCACGTAAAACATCCTGGGCTGTTTGAGGCGCCTCTCGGCCTGACGTTGCGCGAGGTAATCGAGCATTTTGGGGGCGGCATGCAACATGGTTCCGAATTCCAGTTCGCGCTAACTGGTGGTGCAGCAGGGACAATTGTTCCCTCCGATTTGCTGGATGTGCCGATTGATTATGACTCGCAGAAGAAGGGCGTCTCCCTAGGTGCAGGCGCGTTTCTGATCTGTGACAAAACCGTCTCACCAGTTGCTCTGTTGCGCGAGCTATTGCATTTCTTCGAGGTGGAATCTTGCGGTAAGTGCACTCCGTGCCGAGTGGGAACACGAGAAGCACGCGAAATCCTGGATCGTTTGGCAGCCGGAGAAGGAAAGCCAGAGGACTACGTTCACCTGGCGCATCTGGCAGAAACCCTTGAAAAAACATCCTTTTGCGGATTGGGACAATCAGCAGCCTGGCCCATAAAATCTGCATTCGTTCATTTCCGCCCAGCGTTCGGTTAATGTGCAGGACACGCTGCCGAAGGCGTCTAACGTGTCCGTCTGCGTAAGCTTGTCCTGAGCTTGTCGAAGGGAGAACGTCGACTACTCGCGAAAATTTCTAAAGGTTTATGAATAAACATTTAGCACTGCAAAGAAAGGATATCTTATGACCATCACTATGATGATCAATGGCAAAAACATTTCCGTAACGGAAGGAAAGACAGTGCTGGAAGCGGCGCGTGAGTATGGCATCGAAATTCCAACACTGTGTTATCACAAATCTGTTTCACCGTCAGCTTCGTGTCGCTTATGTATGGTAGAGGTGGAGGGATGGCGGGGAGAAATAGCATCCTGCAACCTGCCTGTGCAGGAAGGAATGATGGTACAAACGGAAACTCCCTCGCTGATCAATTCACGGCGGATGATCCTTGAGCTGCTCTTGCAAAGCTATCATGACTCCGGATATGCCATTGGAAAGCAGGATGGTGAAGCGGAATTCAGCCGCTGGTGCCAGCACTATGGTGTCGACCAAGTAGAGAAAAATCGCCTTCCTCGTCATAAGGTTGATAGCGATCCCAATCCATTTATTTGGGTGGATATGAACAAGTGCATTCTTTGTACTCGTTGTGTGCGCGCCTGTGACGAGATCCAGGGCCGTTTCGTCTGGGGGGTGGCTGGACGAGGAGATGAAACGCGTATCATCGCGGGTGCGGACCTTCCCATGCTCGACGCACGCTGCGAGTCCTGCGGGGCCTGTGTGGCGCTATGCCCGACTGGCGCCCTGGATAACCGAATGATGATGGGGCTTGGACCGGCAGAGGAAAAAGTAACAACAACCTGTTCCTACTGCGGTGTCGGTTGTCAATTTGACTTGAACGTTCGCGATGACCGTGTCGTTGGCGTTTCTTCAAATCCTCATGCGCCTGTCAATGGAGTTCATCTGTGTGTCAAAGGACGGTATGGCTATGATTTTGTGCATCATCCTGACCGACTCACTACTCCACTTGTGCGCCGTTATCTACTGGACGGCCAACCCAAAACTATATCAAAGTCTGATCCTCGATGGGATTGGGTGGAAACAGACTGGGAGACAGCCCTCAATATAGTTGCGCAGAAATTTGTTCAGGTACGAAGCGAATCCGGACCGGATGCCTTCGGTGTGCTCTCCTCAGCAAAATGCACCAACGAAGAAAACTACCTGATGCAAAAGTTTGCCCGCCAGGTGGTCGGCACACACAACATAGATCATTGCGCGCGGCTGTGCCATGCATCGACCGTGGCAGGACTAGCTGCCTGTTATGGGTCTGGGGCCATGTCCAATACCATGAAGGATGTGAGTGAACAGGCCGCTGCCATTTTCATTATTGGCTCCAATCCCACCGAGCAGCATCCCGTCTTTGGAAGCATGCTTCGCCAGGCGGTACACAAACGCGGCGTGAAACTGGTTGTGGCCGATCCGCGCCGGATAGATATCACCGAATTTGCTACACCTCGTTATGGAGGCATGCACCTGCGACATAAACCAGGTACAGATGTAGCCCTGGTCAACGGCCTCATGCATATCATTCTGAAGAATGGATGGGAAGATCAAACGTTCATCGAGAGCCGCACCGAAAACTTCGATGTATTCAGAGAGACCATCGAGAAATACTCTCCTGAGTTGGTTTCCGCGATCACCGGTGTGTCTGTAGAAGAGCTGGAACAAGCTGCCGAAATCTTGGCGGTCAACAAACCTATGGCTGTTATTTGGGCCATGGGCATCACGCAGCACACAAAAGGTGTGCTCAATGTTCTCAGCCTGGGTAACCTGCAAATGTTGTTGGGCAACATGGGCATACCAGGTGGTGGTGTCAACCCCTTGCGCGGACAGAACAACGTGCAAGGAGCCTGTGATATGGGCGCGTTGGTTAATGTATTCCCAGGCTATCAAAATGTGACTGACCCTACAGTTCGAGATAAATTCGCGTCTGCCTGGAAACTTTCAGATGGATCGCCAAATTTCAGAGAGTCACCTGGTCTGACAGTGACAGAGATGATGGAGGCTGCTGGCAAGGGCGATGTTCGTTGCCTTTATATTCTTGGTGAAAACCCATTGATGTCTGATCCAGACCTCAATCATGTTCACAAATGCCTGCAGAATTGTGAATTCCTTGTGTTGCAAGAGATATTTCCCTCTGAGACTGCTCAATACGCAGACGTTCTCCTGCCAGGTGTCAGCTTTGCAGAGAAGTTCGGCACTTTCACGAATACCGAACGCCGCGTCCAACTGGTACAGCCGGCTATCAAACCATTAGGCCAGGCCCGCCAGGATTGGGAAATCACAGCAGAGATTGCTCACAGGATGCTAGCTCTTGAAGCTCGAGAACCTGACGGCCCACAAGCAGATTGGAATTACAGTTCGCCAACCGGGATCATGGATGAATTTACTGCATTGACTCCCATTTACGCAGGTGTAAGTCACGCGCGGCTAGAAAAGGGCGAGCAGCTTCACTGGCCAGTTAAGAGTGCCGATCATCCAGGCACACCGATCCTGCACATTGGTCAATTCTCGCGCGGGTTGGGTAAATTTCATGCGTGTGAACATTTAGATTCAAAAGAGCTGCCAGATGCAGAGTATCCGTTCTATTTGACGACAGGACGTGTTCTTTACCACTGGCATGGCGCGGAGATGACGCGTCGTGCGAAGGGATTGCTGGAAGTTTATCCAGAAACGCTGGTAGAGGTCAGCCCCGAGGATGCTATCAGGATGGGATTGAATGGCGATGACCGGGTACGTGTGCACTCCCGAAGAGGAGAGATGATAGCAAAGGCGCTTATTACAGATCGTGTGCCAGCCGGATTGGTATTTGGAAATTTCCATTTCCCCAATGAACAAAACGTAAACAATGTAACAATAGGTGCTATTGATCCCATTGCTAAAATACCAGAGTACAAAGTTTGCGCAGTCCGAGTAGAGCGATTTGTATCATAAAGGAATGGAATAAGCAATTTGCTCTTGCAGGGTTTGAAACTCTGCAAAGACTGCACTTTCTATCCGGCCTGCTCGGGCACAGCCTCTTCATATCTGGTTGGGCATTTGAGCAAAAGTTCCTCTGCGTAGAAGATGCCATCGACCCCTAAATGACCGGTCATGATGGCCTGGGCCTCGTTGCGAAGCAAATCAGGCTTGACGCCGACATAGACAACCTTCATCCGTGCCCGGGAGGGATCCAGTACGGCCTGATGCAAGGCTTCAGCGAGGCCGCCTTCGGTCGCAATATCGGGGGAATCGCCGGGAACGTGGGCAACTTCAAATGTTAGATTCAAGCTTTGGGCGTCGTATTGAATCGAGTCACCGATCACCGCGCCGGAGACGCGCAGGTTTTTATCCACAACCACTTGCCCCTTGGCGTTGAGTTCATCCACAGTCATGAAGAATTCCAGGTTAGAGGCGGTCGCGGTCCAGACCAGAAATGCCACTGCGCCTAATATCATTGCACCGCCGATGACGAATTTATTGATTTTCATACTATAACTCCAAATTCGTAAAGGAAGAATTAAGATATATCCATTAAGGTTGGGGGGTCTGCAGAGGACTCTCCACAGTCGTTGAAATTGGCGGGATGGTAGTTAAGGCGGTTTCCTCAGTCGTAATATACTTATAAACACCCGTGAGCATCACAATTGTCATGAGTGCCGCGACAGGGAAGAAGATCATCTGTCGTTTGCGCAGTGTAACGGGGTCTGGTCCTCGATCCGCCACGCCCGCTTTGATTTCCTCCAATTCGAGCGGATGCTCGTCGAGCATTTCCTCTTCCGTTTGCTTTCCACTGAACATAAGTTTGGCGCTGCGTTTGATGCCCACATGATACATATGCCAGACCAGAATGGCGAGGACGGCAAGGACCGCCTCGCCTCCATGCGCGGCTTTGGCTGCTGGTACAAATTCACCGGGAACAAATTTTGTTGCTGTGATCGGATTCCACATTATGAAGCCTGTGATGCCCATAATGCTGTAGCCCCACACAAAGGCCCAGTATTCGAATTTTTCATCAAAGGTGTAACGGCCCATTTTGGGAGGGGATTTCTTAATCCTGAGATTATAGAGCAGGACTTGAATTGCGTCCTTTACGTCCTGCAATGAGAGCATCATTGACCATTTTGAACGAAGGACGAAAACATGATATGCGATCGTCAACAGATGGTAGATCACTGCCAGCATCACGATAACAGACATGAAATGATGAATATCGTAGAGATTCTCGATGCCTCCCAGTGTCCGCACGATAAATATACTGACCGGTGAATTCGGGTACTTTTGCGGCAAGCCCGTTCCTGCAAGTGTGACAAAGGATAAGACCAGGATCCAGTGCTCAATACGCCGCGCGAGTGGGAACCGTTCGTATGTTTTCGGTTTGGCGCTCATGAATGTTGGACTCCTTTTCCGCGACTGGCGATACGCCTGTAGATATCGGTGAGAATAAAGAAAATCATACCGCCAATAATAGTGGGGATCATGATCTTATAAAAAAGATTGACGTAATACACTATTGGATAGTGCTGAGGGCTAGGCACATAATGACTCATCCACGCGCCCGGGAAGTTGGCAGTGGCATCCGGGTGGCATCGCTGGCACTTAACCAACAGGTTTTCGCGCAGGGCAATGCCTGTTTCAGGATTATCCACCTTTGCAATGTCATGTACGCCATGACAATCCGTACAGACTGCCTTGTTCGTTGGCTCGTCTGGTGATTGATCTCCAAAGAGCTTTACATTGGTACCATGAAAATCTGCCACGTAGGTCTCGAGGACATTCGTCGAAATTCCATACTTATCCATAATCCCGGCATTGTCGTGGCAGTCTGCGCATAATGCTGGTGTGGTGTTTCGAAATGAAGCAGTGGTTGGGTCTTGAATGTTATGTACACCATGGCAATCTGTACATGTCGGAACGTCGATGTTACCCTCTTCAGTCAGCGCTTTCCCATGGACACTGGTTTTATACTGTTCATATTTATCGCTGTGGCACTGCGCACATGTTTCCGGAATGTGCAGACGCGCAGAGATGGTTAACTGTTTGCTCTCCGTGCCGATGACGCGACCCTGCGTGTGCGGGTTGTGGCAATTCGAACATAAAGGGGCATTCGCTTTGCCCTCATCAAATGCCTTTTGATGTATGCTATCCTGAGCATTTGAATATTGTTCTTCGTGGCAATCTTTGCAAGATACATTCAATTCAACAGAGAAGTCATGTACACTTTTCGCCTGTACATCAGGGTGGGGATATTCACTTATATTGGTGTGACAATCCACACAATTGATGCCTTCTTCTGCATGGACTGAAAGACCGAATAAGGTTGGATTGATGGTAACGGGAAGGGAATCGCTTCCAAGTGTTAATGCTATGCCCTCTTCCTGGTGACAGGCCAAGCAGAAATCATTCGATGGCTGTTCGCCCTGATAAGCATCAGGCGCGGCTTGAATTGGAGTCGCGAGAAATGTCATGATGAAAAACAACATCCCAAGCACGAGGAGCAGGCCCAGGATCCAGAAAGGAGGTGGGCCAAGTCGCGTTCTTAGTCTCATTGGATTCTCCTCAATCTATCATCGTTCTAAATTTTAGATTCGGTAAAACACGAATTTGCCGTAGTAACGACCTTAGTCGTTTTAGTACCAGCCAAAATAACGGATTTTTGGTCGCCATAGAGCGACTGAAGTCGCCACTACCATTGAATCTGTAATTTACTGAAATTATTCGATCTTCCGATTATAGAGACAATATTACCAATTTTGCATGATTACAAAAGATGGCAGACATTCTGTCCACCATCTTTTCTTTCGTAAGGTATTTCTCTTATGGGCGTGTATACACACTCACGTCGCCACCTAAGGATTCGATGGAATCGATCAGGAACTGCATCACAAACTTCGGGTTGTGAACGTACATGCCTGGATCCTTATGAATATACTGGTAATTGAAGGCTGCTTTCACCAGATTAGGAGTCCAGGTTGCATAGGCTTCGCCATCTGCCCCGAAGAAATACGGATAGGCAACTGTGTTGTACTCTATAGTACCGCCATGCGCTTCTGCATATCTCTGAATCTCAGCATATAAAGCTTCTGCCAGTGTGTCGATTTCACCTTTGATTCCCTCGGTCATATCACCGTCACCGTCATAATCGACATCAGATCTGCGGATCGTTGTTGGATCGGTGGTGTCATGGCACGTGGCACATGCCTCAACTTTGGGTTCCAGGGCATGAACATCGTGGCAATCCTTGCATTTGTTCATCTTGCCTTCTGGGCTGGCGTGTAGATTCTGGCCCACATACTCCTTGCCTTCATACAAATACGCGCCTTGAACATCCCCACCGAAGATGGTTGCGCCCGCGGCAAAATAATGGATGTTCTTGAAGCGGATCTTTTCATCAACTGTATCTGACTCTCTGCCTCTGAGTGCGTTGTTCATGCTGGTAGTGGATTCGCGTCCCTGGTGACAGGATATGCAGAGATTCGAGTCATCTGGCAGGAAGTTTCCTTCCGCATCCTGGCCTCCAAAACTTACTGTCTTACCACTTGGGAAGACCACTGAATTGACCGCATAGCGTTCTCCGCCGCCCGGGTCCGTATGACAAGTTGTGCACATAAAACCATTACCAGCAGTCATTGGGCCGAGCCCTACGATTGCAGTAGTCCCACTGGAGGTGACGACCGTCGTTCCTCCATTCAAGATATAGGTTGGCAGACCTGTGGCAGTATGGCATTTCACACATCCCGATGGAACTGTCCCATTGCCTTCCTCTTCGCTATCCCAATGACGAAATGGTTCAGTGTTTCCTGCAAAGTGTGCGGCATCTGATCGCGCGAGCTTGCTAGTGTCGCCGCCTATGTCAGCAATCGAGTCATATAGCAATTGGACGATATATTTGTTGCCGTGTGCGAAAGCGCCGGGGTCCTTCAAAGAGACCTGGTAGTTGTATGCGGCTTTGAGCAAGCGGGCAGTCCACGCGTTGAAGCGAACCGCGCCACTATCACCTTGGTCCGGGGATCCATCCCCATCTTTATCTTCGAACCAATAGGGATGCGCGGCAGTGTCATAGACAACTGCAGTGCCGGTTTTATCGGCAGCATATTTCTGGATTTCGGCATACAAAATTTCCTGAAGACCCTGAATTTCGTAGAACATGCCTTCTTCCACATTGCCATCACCATCATAATCGTGGGCAGAGCTTACCATGCGAATAGATTTCAAGTCGTCCACTGTAGCGACATTTTCGTGACAACCAGCACACTCGTTCACTTTCACCTGCAGGGTATGTGGATTGTGACAACCAATACAAGAGTCATATCCCCGGACATGTGTATTTTTCGAATCGTAAGTCAATCCGTCATATTGATAGCCACCCAGAGTCTTGCCGCCGTAGAGTGTTGCAGCTGCGGCATAATAATGAATGTTACGGAAACCGAAGTTCACATCATCGCCCTGCTCATCTTTGATGGGTGCAACGACGGCATCCATATCTGTGACCGCAAATCTTTCGATTTGGGCATCTACGGTGACTTTCGATTCACGTCCCTGATGACATTCCATACAGCGCACATCGTCCCCTGCAGTGATCTCAACACCGGATGGGAACGTTACTGTAGTCTTTGTAAACGTAACTGGGTTATGGCAAGCCATACACTGGATTCCCTGAGAGGCTGTCGCAGGGACCGCAGCATCCACTTTGCCAGCTTCAGTTCCATCGGCGCCAATATAATCCTGATAGCCCAAGCTCGTGTGACATTTCGCGCAGGTTGTGGGAACCTCAGCAGGATCTTCTGTATCCCAATGGCGGAACGGCTCGGTGTTCACAGTTGCATGAGCTGAGCTTTGCCAGTCTGCCAGATAGGGCGTATCTGGCACGATAGGAATAGGAGCTTCTGTTGGTTCCCCTGTCGGCGGTGGTGTTACTGATTGCTGATTTGCCCCACATGCTGCCAGCAGGGTGACAGCAACCAGCAAGAGGCCAGTGATAATCAGTGTT
>JGI10216J12902_100722937_pt1 | contig 16048 bp, 7 predicted proteins | sample KanNatreferecore_FD_12902 | JGI IMG/M metagenome (IMG submission 12902)
AGCCAGGGACTGCGCGATCAACGCATGTGGGGCATCTGGTCGATCTGGCCCGATGGTCGCGTGTGGGAGCCAGTCGTGAGCGCGTTTCACAGCGGGCAGGCGTTTCACTTCATGACGCAGATCAGCAACGGCGACATCGTCATCGAAGATTACTACAACCTGAACAACAACGGATTTGGCGCGCTGTATCGGTTGCCGCCGCAAGCGCCGCCCGGCCAGCCGCAATTCTACAATGCGTTCGGCCACGGCACGCCAGGGTTGGATCAAACGATCGGCAACACGACGCCATTCAAATATCCGTTCACGATTCCGTTCCAGCCGCGCGGCATGTATGCGATGACGCCGTTCACGCACCCGCAGGACGAGGCAGCGCCCGTCGGCACGAATGGCGTGCGCGTCGGCAAATTCACGCACCCGAGTGGCGCGCCGGACAACGATTTGCTCGTGGTCTGGACGCCCGGCCCGGCCAACGATCTGAATCGCCCAACGACGCTTCCTGAATACGATGCCGGGCTCTATTTGATTCGCAACAGTATGACGCTCACGAATCCGTCGCAGCTCGTGCGCATCAAAAACGACCCGAATTACAACGAAGCGTGGCCGCGCGCGGTGGTTCCGTGGAAAGCGGTTCACGGGACCGATGAACCTTACCGATTTCCGTGGCTGCCGAACGATGGCACAGCGCATCCCGATCTTCCGGCCGGCACACCGCACGGAATCGTGGGCACGAGCAGCTTCTACAAGCGCGAGAGTTTTCCGGGCGTGGTGCCGTCGTGGTCGGACACGTTCGATGGACTCGATTCGTTCAACACCGCTGAGAACGGGCAGAGCAGCAATTGGGAGTATCAAGGCTCGGACGCGGGCAAGTATTCCAACAGCGACATCTACGCGGTGCGGATTGTCGCGATGGAAGGGAATTCGCACCGCAGTTACGGGCCGAATTCCGGCGGGCCGCGCAACGATGGAAACCATTTTGTGAATCACGCGAACGAGCGGCTGCGCATCCTCGGCGAGATACCGTTGCGAAAGTTCAACACGAACGGCACGCCTATTCTCGATCCCGAAGGCAATCCCGACACCAGTTTCATGGCGAAGATTCCCGCCGATACGCCGTTCACGTTTCAGATGCTCGACAGCAATGGTTTGGTGCTCACGTTCGCGCAAACGTGGCATCAGGTGCGTCCGGGTGAAGTGCGGAACAATTGCGGCGGCTGTCATGCGCACAGCCAGCAGCCGTTGAATATCGCCAACACGTTGGCGGGTCAGCTCGGATACAAGCCAATCGATCTCACGGCGTTCGCACCGTTGCTGAGCAAGGACACAAACGGCGCGACGGTCGTGAAGACGAATCCGCCCGGCGCGACGAACGTGGAGTTCGTGCGCGACATCCGGCCAATTCTTCAGCGCAGTTGCGTGGCGTGCCACTCGGTCTCGAACGCACAGGGGAATCTGGTGCTGAACGATTATACGAATTACAGCGGGCTTCCGGGCGATTACGCGCGACTCGCCGACGACTCGGGCGCGCGCTGGGGTTACAAGCCAGTCATCAGCAGCCGCACGTGGAGGCAGAGCAACGCGAGCCGTTACGTGCGCGCGTTCCAAAGCCGCCGCTCGCTGCTCGTCTGGAAAATCTTTGGCCGCCGGCTCGATGGCTGGACGAATTCGGATCATCCAACCGAATCGACGCCCGGTGATCCGGCGACGCTTCCGCCGGGTGCGAGTGCGAACGCAGCCGATCTTGATTTCACTGGAACGATTATGCCGCCGCCCGGCGGCGGAGTTCCGCCGCTCACCGAGGATGAGAAGATGATATTCGCCCGCTGGGTCGATCTTGGTTGCCCAATCAATACCGGCAGCGGCAGCGATGCGAGCTTCGGCTGGTTCCTCGACGAGAACCGCCCGACGCTGACAGTCAGCAGTCCGCGACAGAATCGAAACTTCACGCCACTGAGCGAGCTCCGCATCGGTGTGGCCGACGGTTATTCCGGCATCAGCAACGGCACGCTTTCAGTGAGGGCGGACTTTGCCGTGAATGGTTCTGCACCGGGAACTGAACTTGTCAGTCAGGGTTCTTTCGTCAGCGCAGGCATTTTCTCGATTCCGCTGCAATCGCCGATCACCAACAGCCCATCGCGCCACATCACCACATCTGTCGCGGACAGGCAGGGGAACACGAACACGGCGCGTGTGCGTTTCTGGGTCCAGCTTCCCGTGCTGCGCATCGTGCGACTGGAAGCCGCGGAATTGGCTTCACGTCGATTGACCATTCGTTTTGAAAATCCGGGCGGCCGCACCGATCACGTTGTTTATTGCACCGACGACGTGAACCGTCCCATGAACGCATGGACGCCGGTGACTGTGTTGAGTGGCGCGCACGAGCCGGACTTGATGCGCCGATTGGAGATTGATCTGCCAACGCAATTCACTTCGCAATGCTTCGTCCGCGTCGCGGAGCCGTAAACCGTCTCAGAACTTCTTCACGCTCGTCCGCTGCTTGAGCCATTCGAAGTCCGTCGTCGGATTTGCCGCATATGTGCCGCCCACTCCCCCTTGCCGCGCGGGGCGAATTGCGTCGCCGATCCAACGATGCGTTTCTGTGTGGCCATCCGCGAAGGACAGATTGCCGGCGTTGTTGTGGTAAGAGCCGGGAACATTGCCCCACTGGTAAGTGTCAAGGCGGTTCACGAAGAAGCCGTCGTTGATCGTGTCGCAATGCTCGTCGAGAAACACGAAGACACTCGATGGGTCGGGCATATCGGCGATTTTGTAGAACTGCGCGTAAGTGGGGTTGAACTGGTTCGTCAGTTCACCGGGATTTCCGACCATCGCGTTCATCGCCATGCTGCGAATGCGCTCACCGTTTGCCGCCGGCACTCTATCGGATGGACATTTAAAAACCGCTGCTGAGCGCGAAACGTACGGGCCGAGTTTTGAATCGGTCACGTAAATCGTGTTCGTGTTGTCGTCGCTATTGCCCCAGTCCTGCACATTGTTGGCCCACGTGTCGCGCTTCGCTGTCGTTTCGGGTTTACCATGATTGTTGACGAGAAAATCATCGTTGTCGTCGGCGTAGAGAAACCAGGCGAGCGTGAGTTGCTTGATGTTGTTCAGGCATACAGTGCTGTGAGCTTTTGCCTTCGCGCCTGCGAGCGCAGGCAAGAGCAGGCTCGCCAGGATCGCGATAATTGCGATGACGACGAGGAGTTCGATGAGCGTGAACGCTCGGCTCAGTTTGTTGGCTCGCCTGCTGGAATGCACAGTAATGTTTCGGCTGAGTATGCGTCCGCGTTCGCTACCGCTCAACCTGCGATTTTGCCGCCGCCGCTTTCGCCTCAGGGAAACCGGGTGCCAGGCATTGAAAGACTCAACAACATGACGGATTACTTGCTGAACAGGGCAGGGGATGGTTTAGTCCCGTTGCACTGAAATCGCCGAATACAAAACAAATCCTGTGAAAACACTTTTCATTCGCACGTTCCTCGTCGCCGGTCTGCTGGCGTTCACCGCTTCTCTATTCGCCGCCGACACCAAGCCGGGCGATCCGAAGAAAGAGTTACAACAACTTGTGGCCAAAGTTCAGGGCAAGCTGCGCGAAGGCAAGAAGACCGAGCAAGATCTCGCGGACGAGCTGAAAGAATTCGACGCGCTGCTGAAAGCGCACGAGAAGGAAAAGACGGACGACGTCGCGCAGATTCTTCTGATGAAGGCGTTTCTTTATCTGCAAGTGATCGAGAACACGGAGAAGGGCAGGGAACTGATCGCCAAACTGAAGAAAGACTTTCCGAATACTGCGCCGGCTAAGCAGGCGGATGCAGTGTTGGCGAACATCGAGAAGGGTGAGGCCGCGAAGAAGATTCAGCAGGCGCTCGCCATTGGATCGAAATTTCCCGACTTCAGTGAAAAAGACGTGAACGGCAAGCCCCTGTCGATTGCGAACTACAAAGGCAAAGTCGTGCTCGTGGATTTCTGGGCGACGTGGTGCGGCCCGTGCATCGGGGAATTGCCGAACGTCCTGTCCGCTTACGAGAAGCATCACAAGAACGGGTTCGAGATTGTAGGCATCAGCCTGGACAAGGATTTGGACAAACTGAAGAGCTTCACGCAGGAGAAAAAAATGCCGTGGCAACAGTATTTCGACGGACTCGTCTGGGAGAACAAGCTCGCCGGAAAATACGGCGTGATGGGTATTCCGGCCACCTATCTACTGGATGGCACTGGAACAATTATCGGCAAGGACTTGCGTGGGGAAGACCTCGAGAAAGCCGTGGCGGCGGCGCTGGCGAAAAAATAGTCGAGATCAGGCCGTCTCCGTCAGCTCATGACGTGGCGCACGGACCACGCGCACGATCGAAGTCGTGCCATCGTTAAGTACTGTTCGGAAGCGCTAAAAGGAGAATCAGCGCTCCTCAGTCTTTTGCGCGAATCGGGGATTGAACGTGAACCGTGAAGCGCGGCACACTCCGGCATGACCACCGCCACGGTGCCATCCAGCCGCGTCTGGTTCGCTCGTCTCACCTTCCTGCTCGCGGCGATGTCTCTGGGGCTGGCGGTTCCAGCCCGGTCCGCTCAAGAAACGTTCTGGCCGTTTAGTTTGTTTCCGCCGACGGCCTGGAGCCTTTCCTACACGGATGCCTCCACCATCTCTGCCACGGTTCCCGGCGTGGGCACGATTACGACGCGCCACGCCAAATTCTCGGATTTCAGCAATCCACTCGTTCTGCCGGGACTGAGCAATTCGGCGGTGTACAATAACGCAAGCACGAGATTCGATACCGAATCGTCATTGGACGGAGGCGCGAGCTGGGCGGCCTATCTTGGAGTTGGCGCCGCGAGCCTGACGTTGACGCAGACAAACGACGATGCTGGTGTTCGCCGGTTTGAGATGGAGCTGTCGAGCCAAAGCATTCCGGTGAACGGCGCTTACGGCGCGGCGACCGTTCGCGAAAGCCCCACGGTGGCATCGCTGGGAGAACTCGTTGTGACCGCGACCAACGGCGGATTTTTTTACCGAGGATTTGTGAACTTTTACTTGGAAGTGAGCGTGGACAACGGAGCGAGCTGGTACGCTTTTTCGCCGGCAGCTTATGTGGAATTGTCGGGCCCTGCCGGAGCGCCGGCCAGCGTGTCCATTGCGAAATCGAACATGACGGTGACGATCTGTTGGCGAACGGAAGCGATCGGACAGTATCAACTGCAAAGAACGGGCGCACTGGGCGGCACGAACTGGGTGAATGTGGGGTCGCCTCAGGCGGGCAATGGTTCAGAGGTATGCGTTATCGAGGCGCTCGGTGCAGGGACAAACCAGTTCTACCGCGTCCAATTGTCGCCGTAGTTCCACGATCGTTCGTGGAGCGCAGAGGCCGGGGCGAGAAAACCTGTTGAGCACGGCCTGGGTTGCATTGTTCCAGCGACATTCCTAAAGTCGGTCGCATGAACTCTTCGGTTTTATTGCGCTGCGGCCACGGGTTTGTTTTCGTCTTGTTGTGTTTTGTGACTGCTCAAAACTTTGCCGCGGAACAAGCTGTACCTATGCAATTACCTGATCCACTCGTGATGCAAAACGGCGAGAAGGTCACCAGCGCCCGGCAATGGACGGCGAAGCGGCGACCGGAGTTGAAGCAGTTGTTCCAGCAGTACATGTACGGTGAGATTCCGCCCAAGCCGAAGAAGCTGGACTTCAAGAGCGTCGTTGCGGACGAAACGTTTTTAGGCGGCAAAGCGACGTTGAAGTTCGTCACGATTTCCATTCCAGGCGCTACCACGCCGAAAATCGATCTGATGGTCGTGACCCCGAACACGGTCCGGAAAGCGCCAGTGTTTTTGGCGATGAACTTTTGCGGCAATCACGCGGTCCATTCCGATTCGCGCATTCCGCTCGCCGACTGCTGGCTCGGCAACAGTTGCAAAGGTTGCACGAACAATGCAGCGACAGAGGCCGCGCGCGGAACACAGGCGAGCGACTGGCCGTTGGACGAGATCATCGGGCGCGGCTATGCGCTGGCGACGTTCTGCAACGCGGACGTGGATTCGGATCGTGGGAATGTTTCAGATGGTGTGTACGCGTGGCTCGCGAAGGAGCGCACTGGCGCAGCCACGAATTCGTTGACAGCGGACCGGGGCTGCATTGCCGGCTGGGCGTGGGGTTTTCAACGCTGCGTCGATTATCTCGTCACGGACAAATCAATCGACCAATCGCGCATCGCCGCCGTGGGCCACTCGCGCAATGGGAAGACGGCATTGCTCGCAGCGGCGTTCGACGAGCGCATTGCGCTGGCGATTCCGCATCAGGCGGGCTGCGGTGGCACCGCGCCCAGCCGCGTGTCACCCAGGATGGCCGCACCGCAAGCCAACGGACGTCCGACGGCGGAGACCGTCGCGGTGATCAACAAGAGTTTTCCGCACTGGTTCAACGATGAGTTCAAGAAGTTCAACGATGATCCTGCGAAGTTGGCCTTCGACCAGAATTGTCTCGTCGCGTTAATGGCGCCGCGCCCGGTGTTGCTGTCGAACGCGCAGGATGATCAGTGGGCGAATCCCAGTGGACAGTTCGATGTGCTCAAGGCGGCGGAGCCGGTTTACAAACTTCTCAAAGCCGGCGGTTGCGACGCGAACGAAATGCCGCCGCACAACAAACTCGTAGACAGCAAGCTCGGTTACTACATCCGCCCCGGCAGGCACGCGATGACGAGCGGCGATTGGATGGTGTTCCTGGATTTCGCGGACAAACATTTCGCCGGGACGAAGTAGGGCAGGAGAGAGCCAACCGAATCTTACGTCGGCGGCTGTTTGAACGGATTGCTACGGGACCGTCAACGGCTGTCCATTGTCCTGCGGTCCGAGCTTGAGTAAAAAAGGAACGGCGCGCTTCGCCCATTGCTGCGGGCTTGGATACGACGAGGCCGAACTTCCGAAAGAACTCCGCAGCATGTCGGTGTCGATGATGCCCGGGTTCAACGGAACCGCGGCCAGGCCGGCCGGCAATTCCTGTGCGAGCGCTTGCGTCAATCCTTCGATGGCCCACTTCGTCGCGCAATACGGTGCGACTTCTGCGTCAGTTGAGCGGCCCCAGCCGGAACTGAAGTTCACAATCACGCCGCTGCCGCGCTCGATCATCGCGGGAGCAAAATGCCGGATGACATTCGTGACACCTTTGATGTTCACGTCGATGACATCGGAGAATTCTTTCGCCGGCACGCGCCAAAGCGGTGCGTTACGATTAATGATTGCCGCGTTGTTGAGCAACAGACCGGGCGGACCGAGCGTCGCGATGATTTCCCGCGCCCACGCCGCGACTTCTTCGTCTGAGGTGACATCAACGGCCGTGAACGTGTGCGGTGCTCCAAGCGTCTTGCTGAGTTGATCCAATTCCTTTCGCGAACGCCCGCATCCAGCGACGGTGTGCCTGAGCCGCGCGAATTCTTCAGCCATCGCGCGGCCCAGCCCGCGCGAGACACCAGTGATGACGATCAGTTTGGCCATGGATTTAGGAATCGGCTCGCGACGCTATTCGTTCAGGTGGCCAGAAACAGACTGCCGAAGCTCCGCCAGTTCAGCTTTCAAGTCATCAATCTGTTGCAGCAATTCATGAATGACAGCGACGCCGGCGATGTTCACGCCAAGCTCGCGGCGCAGTCGTTGAATGCGGCGCAACTCGAACAACGCATTGTCATCGAAAAACCAGGACGTGCGCGCGTTGCCGGCGACAGGCGCGAGCAATCCTTCCTCGAGATAACGCTGCACGAGGGCAGGGGACACGCCCCCGAGTCGCGCCAGTTCATCGAGTGTGTAAGGCGATTGGTTCGACGGCGAAATCATCCGCAAGCGAATCACAGCCATCTGAGCGCGGTCCATAATCAGCTCCGTGGATTGAAGCGCGACTCGCGCGCGAGCTGCTCCCACAGTTCGCGCTCCTTGTCGCTGACAGTTTTCGGAACTTCGACGCGAACACCGACGAGGAGATCGCCGCGTGTGCCACCACGTTGCGGCAAACCGCGTCCGCGCACACGCAACCGCTGGCCGTTCTGCGTGCCGGGCGGAACCTTGATGTTCACTGCGCCATCGAGCGTCGGCACACGCACTTGCGCCCCGAGCACGGCTTCCCACGGCGCAACTTCCACTTCGTGAACGAGATTGTGTTCTTCGATCGCGAAGTCCGGATGCTTCGCCAGGCGCACGCGCAAAAATAAATCACCGGCTGTCCCGCCGCCCACGCCGGCTTCGCCGCGCCCGGCGATTCGCAATCGCTGGCTTTCGATCACGCCGGGTGGAATTCGCACTTGATACGTGTCCGCCCTGTTCACGCGACCTGCGCCTCCGCAGACGTTGCACACGTGCTGGCTGCGCGAGCCGCTGCCGCCACATTGCTCGCAAGGCACGGCACGCTGGACGTTGATTTGCCGAACCGAACCACGCAGCGCTTCTTCGAGCGTCACCATGATGTCGCCTTCCACATCGCGTCCGCGCCCGGCGAATTGCTCATCTTCGGTGAATCCCGTGAAACCGCCGCGCCGGCCAGCGCCGCCGAACAGAGCTTCAAAGAAGTCACTGAATCCGGTGCCGCCGAAATGTGTTTCGAAGTCCGAGCCGGCCCGTCCGTTGAACGGCTCGCCACGCATGTTCTGCCAGCCCGGCGGCGGACGAAATTCTGCGCCTTGTTTCCAGTTCGCGCCGAGCTGATCGTATTTCTTGCGCTTCTCAGGATCGCTCAGGACTTCGTAGGCCTCGTTGATCTCCTTGAATTTTTCCTCCGCGACTTTTTTGTCCTTGGCGACATCCGGATGGTACTGCCGCGCCAGCTTGCGGAACGATTTGCGGATTTCGTCCTCGGTCGCGCCGCGCGGCACGCCGAGCACTTCGTAATAATCTCTGAATTGAACCGCCATGTGCCTCGCAGACTTGCGCCGAGTTTACTAAGCGCCGGCCAAGGGTTGGTCAAGACGACACGAGAGCAAGTAACGGCTCCGACAGGAACCCCGGAAGAAGCAAAGGCTACCTCTTTGATCCCTTGGAATAATTATGCGCACAATGTTTGTTATGCGTTATATACTGATAGACTTGCTCGCCTGTCGCGTTGCCCAAGACCGTCAAGAGATCGGCGCATCCGCTACAAAAGGACTTCGCGGCGATTTGATTGCATTTTTCCTGACGGACAATTATGGTGCGGCCACCCAAATGCCGAGAACGTGCAAGCTCAAACTTTGTTCCTGCCCGGAACTGGATCGGTTTCGCGTCGGCTCGGCTTTCAGTTAACCCGTCTCTCGGAGATTCGACTGCCATAAAAACCATGAACCATCGCTTGAATGTTACGTTTGGGTTACTCGGCCTTTTGTTTGCCAACGTTCTCACTTTGCCGCTGCGCGCAGCATCGGTGGGTTCCGGCGGCTATACGAACCACTTTGCCAGTCAACCGGGTGCTGCGGACTGGTCCACTTTATCCGTGGGATCTGCTGCGACTACTATCACCACCGCAGCCGGTGTCGATAGTGCCGCGCAAGCCGTAGCGGCCAGCAGCATCGGCAGCCCATTGAGTCCCGACAGCGGCACACCGCCGGCTGCCACTGCTTCCGCCACCTGGCAGAATTCGAGCGGGCTATACGTGCAGACGCGGCCGACCGGGAACGACGTCACGTTCCTCATGTGTACTTTGGTCAATACTCTGGGCGTCAATGCCATCCGCGCCACCGTCCGCTACGATTTTGCGAGAGCGGCGACCGCTGAAGACGTTAACGGACATCGCGCTTACTACAGTTTGACTGGAGCGGCTGGCTCATGGGTAAACATTCCTGAATTTTCATCGGCCAATTCAGGAACGTTGACGGCCGTACTGAACATCGCATGGCCCGACGGCGGCACGCTCTACCTCCTGTGGGCGGACGACAATGGTCCGCCGGGACCTGACGATGGAAATCAAATCGACAATTTCTCCGTGATCGCCACGCCCGGAGCGGATGTGCCGGTAGCCATTACCGCCAACCCGCAAAATCAAACCGTGGACGAGCTACAGCCAGTGACGTTAACCGTGGGAGTGAGCGGTTTTCCAACGCCGACCGTGCAATGGTACTCGAACAACGTCGCCATTCCCGGCGCGACAAGCACGTCCTATAGCATCGCTTCCACACCGTTGAGCTACAGCGGACTTCAGTTCAAAGCAGTCGCCCAGAACACGGCAAGCAACGTCAATTACTCGGCCACCAGCACTGTCGCGACGCTGACGGTAAACGCCGATACCGTTGCACCAACGCTCGTCGGGGCCTTTAGCGCGGGGCTTACAGCCGTGGCAGTCACCTTCTCTGAACCTGTGCGCGCCGACACGGCGACGAACCTGGCAAACTATGTCATCACGAATACGTCCGGCATTCTTCAAATCACAAATGCAGTCCTCGCGGTCGATCGCACAAACGTCACGCTCTACACCGTGCCGCAAACGTTGGGCGGCCATTACACACTCGTCGTCAGCGGCATTCGCGATTTGTCAGCAGCGGCGAACCAGATTGCGTCGAATTCCACGTCGGAGTTCGATACGGTGGATTTCACGCTTGTTAATATCGGCGCGCCGGCGGTCGGCGGTTCAATCGTCAATCTGAGCGGCGTGCTGAACATGACCGGCGCCGGCCTCGACATTGGCGGCACAATCGATCAATTCACGTTTGCCTATCAATTGCGCGCCGGAGATTTCGACGTGAAGATTCGCGTCGCCGATCTCGGCGTTTCACACTCGCTCGCGAAAGCCGCGTTGATGGCCCGGGACGCGCTGACGACCAACAGTGTGTTCGCGGCATCAGTGGCGACGCCGCTTCTGGCCGGCGCGTTTTTTGAATCGCGCGCTACGGCGGGAGGAAACACCGCCAACACGGGAAATTTTCCAGCGAACTATCCCGACATGTGGCTGCGCTTGAAACGCGCGGGGAATCTCTTCACTGGCTACGCTGGTCCCGATGGCCAGAAATGGGTCCAACTTGGCAGCGCGACGCTCACTGTGGGCAGTGTGTATCTTGGCGTAGGACTGAGCAGCCGCAGTTCGAATCAGTTGACCAGCGCGCAATTCACTGATTACTCCCAGGTGGACACGAACGCGCAAGTGTTGACGTCCATTCAATTCGCCACGGAGTCGCTGTCGGCAGCGTCCCGCACGACGCCGATTGTGATTTCTGAAATCATGTACCGCCCCGGCGGCACCAACACGAACAGCCTCGAGTTCGTGGAACTCTATAATTCAAATCCGTTCTTTGAAGACATCAGTGGCTACCGCCTTTCCGGCGACATCGACTTCACGTTCCCGCCCAACACCATCATGCAAGGCGGAACATTCCTCGTCATCGCGAAAGATCCCGCGGCGCTTCAGAGTGAGTATGGCATCTCGGGCGTGCTCGGCGCCTATTCGAATTCGCTCCCGGCCCAGGGAACAATCCGGCTGCGCAACGAATACAACGCCATCCTGCTCACCGTTGACTACTCGGACGACAATCCGTGGCCCGTGGGCGCGGATGGCACCGGACATTCGCTCGTGTTGACGCGCGCATCGTACGGTCAAAACGATCCGCACTCGTGGGACGCGAGCGACAGAATTGGCGGTTCTCCCGGCAAACATGAGCCACTGCGCATGATGGCCGGCCTGCGCGCTGTCGTGATCAACGAAGTGCTCGCACATACCGATCCACCGCAGCTCGATTACATCGAACTGTACAATTACAGCACGCAGCCGGTGGACATCTCGAACTGCTACTTGAGCGACTCGGCTTCGACGAACAAGTTTCGGATTCCGACGAACACGGTGCTCGCGGGGCACGGTTACATTTCGTTCAGCGAGACCCAGCTTGGTTTTGCGCTCAATCACCAGGGCGAGACGATCTATTTCCGCAGCGGGGACGGCTCGCGCATGATCGATGCCGTTCAATACGAGGCGCAGGAAAACGGCATTGCATTCGGCCGTTATCCGGATGGCGCGGCGGAACTTTACCGCCTCACTGCGCTGACGCCCGGCACAACGAACGCCATCATTCGCGTGGACGACATCGTGATTAACGAAATCATGTATGCTCCCATCTCCGAAGAGAGCAACGACGAATACATCGAGCTTCACAACAAAGGCACAAGCGCCGTGAACATCGGTGGCTGGCGATTTACGGCCGGCATCGATTTCAGATTTCCAGCGAACACGATCATTCCGCCGGATGGCTACGTCGTCGTCGCGAAGAATCTTTTCCACCTGCTTGGAAATTATCCGAACCTGAATTCGACGAATGCCTTTGGCGATTACGACGGGCAGCTTTCCCGTGACGGCGAACGAGTCGCGATTGCGAAACCGGAAACCGACATTACCACGAACGGTCTCGGCCAGGTGCTGACTAACACGATTTACATCGTAGTCGATGAGGTCAGTTACAGAAACGGCGGGCGCTGGGGCAAGTGGGCCAACCAGGGCGGCAGCAGCCTTGAACTCATCGATGCGCGCGCGAACCATCGCCTCGCCTACAACTGGGGCGACAGTGATGAAACCGCCAAAGCGCCTTGGACGTTTTTCGAACACACCGGCGTCCTGGACACGGGCAACACGCAGGGCGCTACGCCCATTGACCGCCTGCACATCATCATGCTCGGCGAGGGCGAGTGCATGATTGACGACGTGGACGTGCGTTATCCGGGACAGAACACATTGCTCGCCAATGGCAATTTTGAGGGCGGCCTCACGGGCTGGACTCCGCAAGGCAATCACATCAACAGCACGCTGGCGAACACCGGGTTCACTGGCAACCGTTCGCTCTACGTGCGCTCCGGCGGCAATGGCGACACAGGCGCGAACCGCGTCCGCACGCCCATCACGGCGGTGACGCCCGGCCAGGTCTTGACCGTGAAAGGCTTCGTGCGCTGGCAACGTGGCTGGCCGGAAGTGATCTTGCGCATCAAAGGCGGCTATCTCGAAGCGTTCGGACGAATGTTGCTGCCGCAAAATCTCGGTTCCCCCGGTGCGCGCAACAGCCGCGCGCTCACGAACAACGCGCCCGCCATTTACGGAACCGTTCACACTCCTGCCCTGCCCCAGGTCGGCGAGCCGTGCGTCATCACCGCGGGCGTGCAGGACCCGGACGGTGTTTCCAGCGCGGTCGTCTTCTGGCGCGTTGATGGCAACACGCCGCCGCCGTTTGCCCCGCTGGCCATGAATGACAACGGCACGAGCGGCGATGCCGTGGCGGGTGATGGCATTTATAGCGCGACGATTCCGGCGCAAGCGTCCGGCACGATGGTGAGTTTTTACGTCGAAGCCATCGACACCCGCGGTGCGACGAACCAGTTCCCCGCCGCCGCCATTGTAGCCGCGCCCGACGGCCAGCGCCGCGAATGTCTCGTGCGCTGGGGCGATCCCATTCCGGTCAGCGCCTTCTCCACGTATCGGATGTGGTTGAGCCGCGCGAACGTGAACAGCTATGTCAACCGGCCCGGTCTCAGCAATCAGGACGTGGATGGCACGATGATCGTCAACAACAACCGGCCCATCTACAATATGAAGTCGCACTACTCGAACAGCCCGTACCATCAAGGGCAGAACGGCACGCCGGAGAGTGGCGGACAGCACTTCGACATTCATCTGCCGTTGGATGACAAATATCTCGGCACGGAAAACTTCAACAAAGTCCACGCGCCCGGCAACGCTTCGTTCGAAGACAACAACTGGCTCCGCGAGCAAACCGCCTACTGGTTCATGCGCAAAGCCGAGTTGCCATACCTGTATCGCCGTTTCGTGGCGATGTATGTGAACGGCACGCGCAAAGCCGGCGGCAATGGCGGACCTGACGCTTTGATGGAAGACACGCAGCGCCCCGGCGGTGAATTGATTGATGAGTTTTTCCCCAATGAGACCGAAGGACGGCTTTACAAACTGCAACCGTGGTTCGAGTTCGACGACGTGAACGTCACTGGCGGCACCGGCGCCGCTTTCGACAATGAGCGTTGGTGCACGATGGATCCCAACCTCAGCACGAATGCTCACAAGATCACACGCTACCGACAGAACTGGCTGACGCGCAGCGCGGACAAAACGGCGAATGATTACACCGATGTCATGGCGCTTATCAACGCGGCGAACATTCCCACGACCAACCCGATTTACTGGCAGAATCTGAGCGGCATGATCGATGTCGAGCAATGGGCGCGAACGTTCGCCGTCCAGCACGCGGTCGGAAACTGGGACAGCTTCGGCAACCGCAACTCCCAAAACATGTACGGCTACAAACCGGCCAACGGAAAATGGAAGCTGATGACATGGGACTTCAACATCGTGCTCAACAACGGCGCTGGCGCATTCGGCGCGGGGCCGGGCACCACATCGGATATGCCCAGTCCGACTACCGCGGCCAATCCAGGGACAGGAATTAACCCCGTGGGCAATCTCTTCCAGACCCAGTCCGATCAGGATCCCGTCGCGATGCGGAACTTGAATGCTTATCCTCCATTCCGCCGCGCGTGGTGGCGTGCCTACAAGGAACTCACGGTCGGTCCCAACGCGCCAATGCTCGCCGCCAATTGCGATCCGCTGATTGACGCCAAATACGCCGCGTTCCGCGCCAGCGGCCTCACGCCGTTGGCAACTCCAAACACGGTCAAAGGATTTATTTCCGTGGCGCGCGCGAATATCGCCGGCGCGGTCGCGGCGGCTGATGTGAATGGATTCACTGTTTCCACGCCGAGCGTCACGGCCTCCGGATCGAATGTCGTCACCATTTCGGGCACGGCGACGTTCGATGTCACTGACATCGAGTTCAACGGGGTTTCATGGCCGATCACGTGGACGACGATCACCAGTTGGTCAGTGACGATTCCGGTCACGAACAGCACGCAACTCAGCGTGGTCGCCCTCAACAGGAACGGACAGGTCATTGGCAACACGAACAACGTCACTGTCACTTACGCCGCCGCCGCGCCGCCGGACCCGCGCGGGTTCATCATCTTCAACGAAATCATGTACAACCCCTCCCCTGCCGCGCCGGATGGCGAGTATGTGGAGTTGTACAACATGCACACCAACTTCACGTTCAACATCAGCGGCTGGCGTGTGAACGGGCTGGACTACACGTTCCCCGAAGGAAGTTATTTTCCGCCGCGCTCGTTCCTCGTTTTGGCCAAGGATCGAGTAGCGTTCAACCTCGCTTACGGCGCGGGCATCGCCGTCTTTGGAGAATATCCCGGCCTTTTGCAGGGCGATGGCGAAACGATCAGCCTGATCAAACCTGCGTCATCGACGAATGAAGTCGATGTCATCGTGGACCGCGTCCGCTACGAAAGCGCCGTGCCGTGGACCACGAACGCAAATGGGACCGGCTCCTCATTGCAACTGCTCGATCCAAATCAGGAGAACGCGCGCGTCGCGAATTGGTTCAGCACCTTCGTGCCGGCTGTGTATTGCTGCGGCTCTTCTTCGCCGCCGGTCACGAACGACGGCTGGCGCTTCGTGAGCGCCAGCGGCTCGGTCGGAACCGGCATTGGCGGCGGCCAGATGCGGTTGATGATTTACCTGAGCACTGAACTCGGCAGCGCCCTCATTGATGATGTCTCCCTCGTAGCCGGGACCAACGCAGGCGTCGGCCCGAATTTCGTGCGCAATGGCGACTTCGAATCCACGCCGCTGCTGGAGAACCCGGCGCTGACCAACAGTTGGGGTGTCGGCACCAATTACACTAATACCGTCATCGTCAGCGACCTGACCCGCAGCGGCAGCGGTGCGCTTAAAATAGCGGCTTCGAGCTTCGGCAATGCCTTCCCGCGCATCATTTCACAATTTCTTTCGCCCGCGCCCGCCGCCAACACGACCAACACGTTGAGCTTCTGGTATTGGGCCACCAATTCGGCCACCAATCTCAGCGTCCGTCTGCAAAACAGCTCCGCGGTGAACGTGACCACTAACATCAACATCACGATCACGCCGTCAAACTATGTGGCCCCCACGCTCGTGAGTCCGGCCACGAATTCACTTTCCCCCGGCCTGGCCAATCAAATCATCACCAACTTCCCCCCCTTCCCTTCGCTGTGGCTCAACGAGGTGCAGGCGGAGAACATC
>JGI10216J12902_101177943_pt1 | contig 16044 bp, 10 predicted proteins | sample KanNatreferecore_FD_12902 | JGI IMG/M metagenome (IMG submission 12902)
ACCAGCTCCTCTCCTTCCTTGCCGCGCCGCGAGAATCCGATCCAGATTCGACCCCCGTCCGGCGTGAACTTGATGGCGTTGCCGATCAGATTGCCGAGCACGTGCTTGATCTTGTCACGATCGGCGTAAACCGGCGGTAAGTCATCACCGTTGAGCCGCTCGATAGTCAATCGCTTCTTGGCCGCCAGGGACTCGTTCAGCATCCGCACCTGATCGACCACTTCGGTGATGTTGAATTCCGTGCGAACGAGATTCACCTGATCGCTGGCGGTGCGAACGTAGGTCAGGATCTCGTCGATCATGTCGAGCAGCTGCTGCCCGCCCCCCACAATACCGGAAACGCTTTCGCGCTGCTTTGGATTCAGCTCGCCAAACATGCCATCGCGCAGGATTTCTGCGTGGGTGATAATTGCTGCCAGCGGCGTCCGCAGATCGTGCGAGATGTTGGACAGAAATTGCGTTTTCAGCGCGTCACGCGCCCTCAGCTCGTCGATCGCGCGCTGCGCCTCGCGCGCCTGGGACTCAAGCGTTTTTATCCGCTTCTTGAGGGAGGCGGGTTCGAGCCGCTCGGACATGGTCATATTGTATCTGCCGTAACATCCGTTGCCAACGGATCAGTTGCCAGCGTGTCCGACTCCACCGCATCCAGCAGCTGCTGTCGTCGCAGGAGCGACCAGTAACGTCCACGTAGAGCCATCAGAGCGCTGTGTCCGCCCTGCTCAACGACGGCCCCCTTTTCGAGTACGATGATCCATGATGCGTCGCGCACCGCGCTGATGCGGTGGGACGCGATGAGCGCGGTTCTCCCCGACAGTGCTTCGCGGAGCGCCCGGAGAATCTCGGCTTCGGTGTGCGTGTCAACTGCAGACAGCGCATCGTCGAGCAGTACGATGCTCGGCTTTCTGGCGAGAGCCCGCGCCAATGCGGCCCGCTGTTTCTGACCGCCCGACAAATTGATTCCGCGTTCTCCGAGTATCGTGTCGTAGCGGCCCGGGAACTCCTCGATCGTGCGATCCAGCTGCGCGACCCCCGCCGCCCATTCACCGGTTTGCGTCATTCCTGCCGTACCGTACGACAGATTGGACCCGATGGTGTCGCTGAAGAGAAGACTCTCTTGTGGCACGAAACCGATTTCCTGCCGCAACTCGGCCGGCGCGACATTCCGCGTCGGAACGCCATCGATGAGGATCTCGCCCTCCTGCGGGTCATACATGCGCGGGATGAGATCGATCAGGGCACTTTTGCCACTTCCGGTGGCGCCAACCACGCCCAGAGTTGATCCGGCTGGCGCGGTGAAGCTGACGTGACGCAAAACCCACCGTGGCTCGCCTGGAGTATCGGACGGATAGTGAAACCCGACGTTCCGAAATTCGATCGTCCTTCCCGATTTCGTTGGCGGCAAATGCTGGCGAGGCTCTTCGGCGTTAATGCTCGGCCGCACGTCGAGGATTTCAGCGAGGCGGCCCATCGAGGCTTCTCCCCGCTGGAACAGGTTCACCACCCAGCCCAAAGCGATCATTGGCCAGGTCAGCATCGTCAGGTACATCCCGAAGGCAACGAACGATCCGACGGAAATTGTGCCGTTGATCGCCAGCGCCCCGCCTACTCCGAGCACGATCACGGCGCCGAGTCCGCCAAAGAATGCAAACAGCGGATTCAGTGTTCCCCACAACCGCACCAGGGACATGTTGAGCGCGAGGTATTGCTCGTTGACAGCCCCGAACCGCGCGATCTCTGCCGGCTCCTGACGGTACGCGCGAACGATGCGGGCGCCGGTCAGGTTCTCCTGGGCGCGGGTAGTGAGCGTGGAAAAGTGCTCCTGCACCGCCTCGAAACGGTCGTGAATCGCCTTTCCCATTCGAATCGTGAGCAACGGCAACACGATCAAAGGCAGCAGGGCGAGCAGCGTCAGCCTGACGTCGATGCGAAGCATGAAATACAGCGCGAACACCCCGCCCGTGATGGTGTTGGCGAGGTACATGACCGCCGGACCGATTGCCATACGCACCGCACCCAGGTCGTTCGTCAGGCGCGCCATAATGTCGCCGGTGCGGGTGTGTGCAAAGTATGCCGGGTCGAGCGTCTCCAGATGTATGAAGAGATCGTTGCGCAGATCGTACTCCATCCACCGGCTGACGCCGTTCATCAGTTCGCGCATGCCGTATCTGAATGCGCCACCGACGATGGCGGCGAGGATGATAAAGCCGCTCAGCTGCCAAATGGTGCGCATCGGCGCGCCGGAGCCGATGGCATCGATCGCTCGTCGCAGCAACCAGGGGATAACGCTGGTGATTGCCGCTGACGCCACAACGATGAGGAGACCGACTGTAAAGGGAATCCAGTACGGCTTATAGTACGGTAATGCCAGGCGCAGGTTCTTCATAATTTGGCATGTGGATTGCCGTCCACATTACTCATGAGCTTGGATGAAAACCCAAGCGCTCACACGATGGAGGAGGTTTAATGGTGCAATATATTCCCCGGTTTAGTGCGTCGCTCGTGCTGTCGTTGGCGCTCGTTGCAGGTGCGTGCGCAAAAACGGATAACAACGCCGCTGCAGCTGATTCGGCGCTGAATAGAGATATTCAGCTCGCCAATAGGGATACCACCGCGCAACCGGCATTGACCGACGTTCCAGCCGGAACGGCGACTACTCCGACGCCGAGCACCGCTGCGCCGCGCACTACTACGACGTCGAGACCGAGCACGACGACGCGAACTCCGACGACGACGACGCGCAGACCGACTACCTCAGTGACGTCGAGCGGTAATACCGTCACCCGCACCAACGCCGGGACGGCGGCCGGGGCGAGAGTCGGAACCATTCCCGCAGGCGCCACGCTCAACCTTGCGTCGGGCTCGAGAGTCTGCACAAACACCAACAAGGTCGGCGACCGTTTCAATGCCTCGGTTACCGATGCCGTGGTCGGCTCGAATGGCGCTGTGATTCCAGCTGGAGCGACGGCGACTGTTGAAGTGACCGAGCTAAAGCGAAGCGAGAACGCCAACGACAACGTCGTGATGGGCTTCCGGGTCGTCTCGGTCAACTTTGGTGGGCACACCTATCCTGTCAGCGCGACGACGAGCTACGCGCAGGTCAGCAAGGTGAAGAACCAGCCCAAGAGCAAGGATGTTCAGAAGGTCGTCGGTGGCGCGGCAATTGGCGCCATCGCCGGACAGATTCTTGGCAAGAGCACCAAGGCCACAGTGATTGGTGCCGCCGCGGGTGGCGCCGCTGGTGCGGCTGCAGCAGCTGCAACGTCGAATTACGAAGGCTGCGTCAACTCAGGCGGCAGGATTACCGCTACGCTCAACTCGTCGACTCAGGTCAACATCTGAGGAGCTCTGGCGGTAGGTAAGGAAAATCCGGCGTGAGGAGATCACGCCGGATTTTTTTTGCGCCCTAGAATCCCGCGGCGCCGCCGCCCCGTCCAATTCGGGGGTCGTCCATACCTTCGTAGCCGCCTTTCACGCGCATGATCGAAGCGGCGGATGCGACGCCGCCCGATTCGAACAGGAAGTGACCCATCTCACGGAGATGGGCCAGCACGGAAGGCTCGAAACCACCTCTTTCCAGACGAATTGAGTCAGGAAGCGCCTGGTGATGAATCCTCGGCGCGCTCATGGCATCGGCAAGATTCATCCGGTGGTCGATCACGTTGAGAATGATTTGCGACGTCGCCGAAATGATGCGCGGCCCGCCGCGAGCGCCTGTTACCAGCAGAAGATTGCCTTTCGGATCGAGAACGATCGTCGGAGACATCGCGCTCAACATTCTCTTGCCCGGCGCGATCGCGTTGGCTTCGCCCTGAACCAACCCGAACATGTTCGCCGTGCCGGGTTTGGCGGCGAAATCGTCCATTTCGTCGTTCAGAAAGAACCCGGCTCCGCTCACGAAGACACCTGACCCGTAGAGATCGTTGATAGTCGTGGTCGTCGCTACCGCATTTCCCTTCGCATCTACGACCGAGTAGTGAGTCGTGTGATTCGCTTCCGCGGTTTGTGAAGCGAGTTGGGTGGTGGGGTCCGCATGATCGCGGGAGATCGATTTCGCCAGGATTCGCGCGTACGCCTTGCTGGTTAACGTCCCCAACGGGACGCGGACGAACGCCGGATCGCCCAGCTTGGAGTTGCGGTCGATGAATGCTCGCTGCGATGCGGAAGCGACCGCATGCACCCGATCGGCACTGCCAAACCTGGCGGGTGTGCCGTAAGCCTCGAGTATGTTCAGGATCTCGCTGACTGTAGTGCCACCTGAGGACGACGGCGGCATCGAGAAAAACGAATACCCGCGATAGCTGCCGCGAATCGGCTGGCGCCATATCGGACGGTAGCGCGCCAGATCTTCCCTCGTAATGATCCCGCCAACGCGTTTCATTTCCGCGGCGATCGAGTCGGCGATGCTGCCGCGATAAAAGACGGCCGAGCCGGAGTCGGCGATTAATCGGATCGTCCTCGCGAGCTGCGGCTGAACGAGTCTCGTTCCAATCGGCGGTGGCGCACCATTGGGCAGGAATACGGACTTCCCTGCAAAGCTCTCGATTCTGTATTTGCCGTCGGACAGAGAGCCGAAGAGAGCCGAGTCGACGACGATGCCCTGTTCGGCGAGACGTATCGCCGGCGCGAGAACAGTTGCGAGTGGGAGCACGCCGTACTTGCGATGCGCTTCCACCATACCCGCAACCGCGCCAGGGACACCCGAGGCTTTGGGTCCGACTACGCTCTCACCAGTGAGCTTGCCATCCGGTCCGACGTACATGTCACGGCTCGCCGCAATTGGCGCCATCTCCCGATAGTCGAGAGCATCGACACGCCCGTCGGCCATTCGAATCACCATGTATCCGCCGCCGCCGAGGTTCCCGGCTTCGGGGAAAGTGACAGCCAGCGCAAAACCGGTTGCAACAGCGGCGTCGACGGCATTTCCGCCCTGCTTCATCACGTCTGCGCCGACTTTCGCCGCGATGAGATTATCGCTGGCTACGATTGCATGCTGAGCGAATGTCGCCTTGGCGCCAGCCGGAAAGCGCCATCCTGCCGGAAACACGGCAGGAATACGGGAGGGAATGGCGGGGTCGTTCGCCGGGTTCCATGAAGCCGCTGCGGCGAATACTGACCCGGTCAGGATCGCGCCGAGAATCAGAATCTTTTTCAGAATGATCTCCCGCAAGTACGGAAGTGAATTCTATTCACTGCGGTGTCGCGGCGTCACCTATCTACGGAGAGTGCGCGTTCCCATTCCCATCCGAAAAGTGAGCTTGAGCGATTGCATCCTGTTGGTGTTGCTGACTCCGTTGGACAGGCCGCTGCGCTCATGAATGCCGATCGCGTACTCCGGGACGAATTCGATTTGCGTTCGATCGTCGAACCCATAGCCGAAGCCCCAACCCCCAGAAAACAAAGGATCGGTGTTGCTTCCCCCAGCGAGCCTCGCGCCGTCGGAATCCCGCTTGAGATTCGCGTAGTTCACCACTCCGCCGTTGATCTCGATTACTTGGTGAAAACCAGTTCCGGAACCGATGTGAAAAGTTGCGACGAGGGTGGTCATGTTGAGATGCGCATCGCACCCGTTGCATGTCGTGCCGCCACCATTAGGCACTGGTAGCGCGGGCCCGTTGTACACGAACGGCACGCGCGCGTACGTTCCCGCAATCCCGAACGAATATCCGCCGCCGCTAAGCGTTTTCTCCAGCGAAGCGCTGTACTGCCAGTTCGTCGAGTTGCCAAAACTCCAGGCGCTGGCACTTTGTCCGTCATTGACTCCGTTGCCGGTGAAGCCGGCGATGCCGGCGCTTACCCACATGTCGGGATCGCTGGTGAATACCCGCTGCCGCCGCTGCGCGCTCAGTGACGCCGCGCACAGTATCAACATCAGGAACGTCAGAGAAAAACGTCTCATAATCTTGCTCCAGTTTGTCTTGCGATTGGCGCGAGGCGCCGGGTAAGTTAGGTCGTGGCTCACCGCTCATCAGCGCATTGATGTTGGATCCACGCGAAACGGAGCGCCGCAACCCGCGTACCGCCTCGATCGATCTCGCGTCCCCCCTCGAGATCGTAGACATGATAAACGCGGAAGATCGGAGAGTTCCCGAAGTGGTGGCAACTCAGCGCGAACAGATAGCTCGCGCGATCGAGCTGGCCGAAGCCGCCTTTCGAGGCGGCGGCCGATTGTTCTACGTTGGCGCTGGCACCTCGGGAAGACTCGGCGTGCTCGACGCCAGCGAATGTCCACCGACCTTCGGCACCGAACCGGAAATGGTGCAGGGAATAATTGCCGGCGGACTGCCGGCTTTGACTCGATCGCAGGAAGGGGCTGAGGACATAGTCCAGAATGGTGCGCTGGCGATGGACGAGCACAACGTCAACGAGAAGGATTTCGTGATCGGCATCGCAGCCTCCGGCACGACTCCTTACGTTCGCGCCGCACTAGAGCGCGCGGCGGATCTCGGCGCATCGACGGGAATCGTTGCCAGCTCGCCACCGCCAGCCGATCTGGTCGCCAAAGTGGATGTGACTATGCTTCCAATCGTTGGACCCGAAGTCGTTACCGGGTCGACGCGCATGAAGGCAGGCACAGCGACCAAGCTTGTCCTCAACACCATCACTACCGGCGCGATGATCAGACTCGGAAAGACGTACGGAAATCTGATGGTCGATCTGAAGGCCACAAACAACAAGCTGATCGATCGCAGTCAACGCATCGTGATGGAGGTTTGTGGTGTGTCGCGCGATGAAGCAACTAAGGTTCTGGAGCGCGCCGGCAAGAGCGTCAAGCTGGCGATCGTGATGCAGAAGAAAGGAGTCTCACGCGGGGAAGCCGAGAAGCTGCTCGCCGAGAATGGCGGTGTAATTCGTCGTGTAACGAAGGATCCCCCGCCACCCATTAGAGAGACTTAGATGGCTCAGGCTGTCGTCGTCGGATTGATGTCGGGTACATCACTCGACGGAATCAGTGCGGCGGTCGCCCGTTTCAGCGACGCAGCGGATGGCCGAATCGACGTCGATCTGCTGGCCTATACCTCGCGCGCGTACACTGGCGCCGAACGCACGAGACTCAGCGCAGCGCTCGGCGGCGGTACGCCGGCCGAGTATTGCCGCCTCAATTTCGATCTTGGCGGTTGGCTCGCTGACGCCGCCGTACAAGTGATGGCCGAAGCGGGCGTCGCCCGCGAAGACATCGCTGCCATTGCATCGCACGGTCAGACGATTTGGCACGAGCCGGGACACTCGACCTGGCAGTGGGGCGAAGCGGCTGTCATAGCCGAGCGAACCGGGATCGATGTAATCAGCGATTTTCGCGTTCGCGACGTCGCCGCAGGTGGGCAGGGTGCGCCGTTGGTGCCGATCGCCGACGCGATGCTGTTCTCGTCGCCATCGGAATGGCGAGGACTTCAGAATCTCGGTGGCATCGGCAACATCACCGTCGTTCCTCCGCACGGTCAGATCGACGGTGTCAGGGCGTTCGACACCGGTCCGGGCGTGGCCGTCATCGACGGCGTCACGCACGCATTGCGGCCCGACCTCACGTACGATGTCGACGGCAAGCTCGCACGCGCCGGTAAGCCCAGCATGCGCATAGTGAAGGAACTAATGGCGCATCCCTATTTCAGCGCGCCTCCACCGAAGTCGACCGGGCGCGAGCTCTTCAACTCTGATTACGTGCAGAAGCTGATCTCAACGGCACGGTCCGCGGGGGCCACTGACGAAGACATCATCGCCACCGCGGTTCAGCTTACCGCCGAGAGCGTTGGTGACGCGTATCGTCGCTTCATCGCCGAGCCCGTGCGCGAAGTACTCGTGTCAGGAGGAGGTGCCAAAAACCCCGCGCTGTTCGCTGCGATCGAGAAAGCCGCCGCTCCCATTACCGTTCGCCACTTTGACGACGTTTACTTCGATGGAGAGGCAAAGGAAGCCGTGGCCTTTGCATTGCTTGGATATTTGCACGTGACGAAGCGATCCGGAAACGTTCCATCTGCCACCGGGGCGCGCGGACCGCGCGTTTTGGGAAAACGAACGCCCGCGTGAGCGAGGTCGCCGAGCTCTTCTATCCGGCTATCCGCTGGGACGCCTCGCGCGGCTATGAGGGAGAGCGCGCCGCAATCGATCAGGCGCTGAAGCTCGGAGTCGGCGGATTCATACTGTTTGGAGGTCCGGCTGAGCATGTCGCCGCACTTACGGAAGATCTCCATTCCAAATCGCGGATCCCTTTGCTCATCGGCGCGGATCTCGAGCGCGGAGCAGGGCAACAGTTCGCCGGACAGACCGCGCTGCCGCCGCTCGCCGCGGTTGCTTCGCTCGGCGACATCCAGGCGGTGCGGCGCGCTGCGGCAATTACCGCCAGAGAGGCTCGCGAGCTTGGCATCAACTGGGTCTATGCGCCCGACTGCGACATCGACGTCGAGCCAAATAATCCCATCATCGGCACGCGCTCGTTCGGCAGTGATCCGGAGCAAGTGGGCGAATATGCGGGAGCCTGGATCGACGCGTGTCAGACGGAGGGCGTGCTGGCCTGCGCGAAACATTTTCCCGGACACGGGCGGACGACCGTCGATTCGCACAAGGAGCTTCCCAGAGTAGAAGAGTCGGCGGAGACGATCCGGACGACCGATCTCGTTCCATTTCGCAGTGCTATCGAGCGCGGAGTTGCGTCGATCATGTCAGCTCACGTCGCGTTTCCGGCGCTCGATCCTAGCGGGGCTCCGTCCACGCTGTCTCGCCAGATTCTCACCAACCTTCTGCGCGAGGAACTGCAGTTCACCGGGCTGGTCGTAACCGACGCGTTGATCATGGAGGGTGTTTTGGGGGGCGGCGAATCGGAGGCAGTAGTTCGCGCGCTCGACGCCGGCTGCGATTGTCTCCTCTATCCATCCAACGTAGTCGAGTCCGAGCAGGCGGTTCAAAGGGCGATCGATGAGAATCGACTCGACGGCGAGAGGATCCATCAGTCAATCGAGCGCCGCAAACGGTGGGCGCGCTGGGCGGCGCTGTCGCGGGAGACGAATCGCCCGGCTCGCGACGAGAGTGGATGGTCGACACAGCTCGCCGAACAGGTCGTTCACATGCTGCGAGGCAAGCTTCCGACCCTCGAGCAGCCCTGGAATCTGGTGATAGTCGATGACGATGTCGGCGGACCATATCCTGCGCCGTCGCGTGATCCGCTCGTCTCCACTCTTCGCTCGGGCGGAGTCGATCTCGTCACTAATGGTGAATCGGAAACAGGCGTCGAAACGGGAGCGTCAGTCATAGCGCTGTTCGGCGACATCCGCGCCTGGAAGGGAAGGCCCGGCTACTCAGCCGCGGCGAAAGAATCGGTGCGACGGGCCATCGAGGCAGCAAAGGCGCAGGATCGTCTCATCATTCAGTTCAGCCACCCACGGCTCGCTACCGAGCTCGAAGTGGATGCGCCAATCCTCTGCGCGTGGGGTGGTGAAGCAGTAATGCAACGGGCCGCGGCGAGGGTGCTGTTGCGAGAGCTGGCGGTCAACACCGGCGCGAGGAGTGCACAAGCTGCTGGCTAGCGGCAACTAACGGGAGAGAGATCCATGAGCGAAAGCACCGTCAAAACGTCGCCCCTCCGGATCTTCGGCCAGCCGAAGATGGCGGTGCTTCTGTTTCTTGGCTTTTCGTCGGGGCTCCCGTTCTATCTCACCAGCAAAACGCTGCAAGGGTGGATGACGACGGCCAAGGTAGATCTGGCCACCATCGGATTTTTCAGCCTCGTCACGCTGCCGTATTCGCTCAAATTCGTTTGGGCGCCGGTGATGGATCGTTATGTACCGCCGTTTCTCGGACGCCGTCGTGGCTGGGTGCTGATCACTCAAATTCTGCTGCTTCTCGCGATTGCTGCCATGTCGCTGCACGATCCGCAGACCGGCCTGAGAATGCTGGCGGTCAACGCAATTGCGATCGCGTTTTTCAGTGCTTCGCAGGATATCTCCCTCGATGCCTATCGCACCGATGTGCTGGAGACTCGCGAGATGGGCGCTGGGGCAGCCGTCTTCGTTATGGGCTACCGCATCGCCATGATTACGACCGGTGCGCTCGCTTTCTTCCTAGCCGATCGAATTCCATGGCCCACCGTGTACCTCGTTCTTTCAGGGCTGCTCGTAATCGGCATCGTAACGACTTTCGTCGCGCCAGAGCCTGTGCTGAGTGACGCGCCACCAAAAACGCTGGGCGAGGCCGTCGTGCTTCCGTTCGCCGATTTCTTCCAGCGCGCGGGAGTCCTGCGCGCGTTGCTGGTTTTGCTCTTTATCGTGCTGTACAAGTACTCTGACAGCCTCGCCGGCAGCATGACCACCCCGTTCCTGCTAAAGGCCGGTTTTTCTCAGAGCGAGGTCGGCGCCGTGTTTCTCGGCGTGGGTGTCATCGCGACGATTGCCGGTGTCGTCGTTGCCGGTGCCACGATCGGCAAATTCGGCATCAACAAATCGCTCTGGATCTTCGTGATCTTCCAGGGGCTGAGCAATCTCACCTACTACGGGCTGTCGCTCGTAGGCAAGAATCATGGGTTCATGGTGGCCGCCGTCATCACCGAAAACTTCGGCTTGGGGCTGGTGACAGGAGCGATGACCGCCTACCTGATGAGCATGTGCAACAAGCGCTTTACTGCCACACAGTTCGCGCTTCTCTCCAGCCTGATGGCTGCCAGCAGGGATATTCTCGTCGCTCCCGCCGGCAAGATCGCTGAATCGGCCGGCTGGCCATCATTCTTTTTGATAACTGTCGCCATGGCGATACCACCACTGGTGCTGCTGCCGTTCATCGCGCCCTGGTCGCGCGACGTGCCGATCGGTGCCGCGCCGCACACCGGTGAAACGGTGCCCGCTAAGGCCGCTCACCCACCGTTGGTAGCGCGCCGATAGTCGCCGTCGGGCGTCCGTAAGCGCGCTGTGACGACAGTGACGTTGTCCGGCGCTCCGGTGTGCATCGCCTCCTCGACGAGCGCGTGACAAATGTCTTCTGGCCCTCCGGTGCCGCGCGCAATTCGTCCGATGTCTTCCGCTGACACCTGGTTCGACAATCCATCGCTGCAGACAACGAGATAATCGCCGTTCTCCAGCTTAACGCGATAAAAATCGGTGACGACTTTTTCCTCAGGTCCGAGTGCCTGCAGGATGATGTTGCGGTGCTCGCTCTGCGCGGCTTCTTTCGCTGTCATTCGACCCGCGTCGATGAGTCGCTGCACGAACGACTGATCCTTCGTCAGCTGCTTGGCCGCGCCTTTGCGCACCAGATACGCCCTGCTGTCACCCACCTGTGCTATGAAAGCTTCTCCGTCGATCACAAGCGCAAGAGTGGTGGTGGTCCCCATTCCATGATGCTCTGGCGACGTGTTCGCCTTCTGGTGAATCGCCTTGTTGGCGATGTCGATTCCGCGCTTCATCGCCGCTTCAACCGACTCCGGCGTGCGCTTTGGTACTTTGTGCCACCAGCGGTGGAGCTCGCCTAGAATGGTCTCGGTAGCGATCGAGCTCGCCAACGCGCCGGATGCGGCGCCGCCGACTCCATCGGCAACTATCACGATGAACGGCGCAGTGTGGACGGAAACGAGTGAAGGAGCGCTCATCGTTGCGATGTCGCCCGTTTCCAGATTCGCAATCAAAAAGGAATCCTGATTGTCATGCCTGATCAGGCCGACATTCGAGATCCCGAAGATTTCTGCAATCAATTTTGGCTCGAAAAGGAGCGGGGAGTTACTTCACGGGAGAACCACGATCCCGGGTGCGACAAAAGATAGTGAATGAAATCCAACAGGGCACCACCCATGCGTATTACAAAGACTGTTACGGCATTGCACCTGCAACCTCAATTCTGACGATGAAACCTTCCCTAACTGGGGTTATGGCCTGTTGCGCCGCAGTCGTGGGCGCATCCTGCCGGCCCGCTCCCTCGCCACCCGTCACCGGGCCCGTTCCCGTGCCTGTTCCGCCGCTCACTCCCGCTCCTCCTCCTGCGGCGAATCCCAAGCTTCCACCTGTACCCCAGGTTCTGGGTGCCGTCCAGATCAGCGTCACCTATCCGAAACCCGATCAACTCCTCACTGTCCGCGATTCGAATTTCATATTCGGCAGCGTTGGAACCGGCGATGCGGCGCTTCGAATCAATGGATTCCCCGTGCCTGTCTGGCCGAACGGCGCGTTCATGGGGTGGCTTCCCGTGCCGCCGGATAGTGCGCCGCGCTACGTGCTGGTTGCCGCGAATAAGACTCAAGCCACGCGGCTCGTCCTGCCGATAAAGATTCCACCCGCGCCGGACACCACTAATCGTGAGAAGCTGGTAGGTGACACGCTGAAACCAGTGCCACAGCCTGACACGCTGATGCCGATTCCCGGAAACGTGTACGTCACACTCGGCGCACCCGCGTCGACGGTAAATGATACTGACCGGGTGACGATCGCGCGGCCCGCCCCTGGCAACGGACAGGAGTACAAGTGGTTTCTCCTCCCCGGGACCGTCGTCAAAATCACCGGCGCGCAAAAGGCGAGCGGCGACGAATTCGTGCGAATCGAGCTCGATTCCGGCCAGGTGGCTTGGGTCCTGAGGAGCGAGCTTCAGGCGAAAAATATCTCCACCGATTCAGCGCGCAGCATCATCGGTGATTCTCTCGCGCCGGTGCGACGAATAGGAGCGGTTCGCCTCCAGCCAGGCCCGGACTGGATCGACGTGGTGATACCGATGACCGGGCCACCGCCGCCTTACCTCGTCGAAGAAACCGATCGCTCCATCTCGCTCCTCTTGTACGGTGTAACTGAGCCGCCGGTGATCTCGATGATGCCGGAGCCCGTTGACCCGTATTTCAATAGCATTAGCTCCACCCCGGAGCCGACGCGAGTGCGGTACGCTATCAATCTGAATCGCGCTCCGTACGGCTATCTCACCCTCTGGAAAGACAGTACGCTGACCTTCAGAGTTCGGCGCGCACCAAGAATTGCCGACGCCGCCTCTCCGCTTCGTGGTCTCACCATCACCGTCGATCCCGGGCACCCACCGGCTGGTGCTACCGGGCCGACCGGATTGTACGAAGGAGACGGAGTGCTACAAGTTGGATTCAGGGTTCGCGATCTCTTGATGCAACGCGGAGTCAACGTCGTGATGACGCGAACTACGCCCGATCCCGTCGAGCTCGGATTGCGCGCCATCATCAGTCGCCGCGCCAACGCCCACGCCTTCGTCTCCATCCACCTCAACGCATTTCCGGACGGCGTCAATCCATTTGTCAACAACGGGTCTTTGACGCTTTATTTCTGGCCTCATTCGATCCCGTTGGCGCTGGCGACCCAGGCGGCCCTCCTCGCCGAGCTGGGTCTTCGTGACAACGGAGCCAAATTCCAGAACATCGCGGTAGCCCGCGGCACATGGATGCCATCGATACTCACAGAAGGCGCCTTCGTCATCATGCCGGATCAGGAAGCGGCAATGAGAACGCCGACGTACCAGGAGGCTTACGCCACCGCGATTGTGCGCGGACTCGAAACCTACTTCGCATCCCTAGCTCAAAAACCGTGAGATTCCTTGCACTCGTGGCCGCGCTGTTTCTCGGTGCGGCCCGGAGCACGAGTGCCCAGCTTCCGCCGAACGAGAACTGGCGCACGCTTCACACGCGGCATTTCCGCGTGCACTTCACTCCTCCGATGGAACAGCAGGCGCGGCGCGCAGCGGTCAACGCCGAGCGGGCTTACGCCGAGCTCTCGACGGAGCTGGTGCCCCCTCGAGGGACAATCGATCTCGTGGTGTCGGACAACGTCGACTATGTCAATGGATACGCAACGACTTTTCCATCGAATCGAATCGTCGTCTACGCGCATCCGCCGACCGACGCATCCGGACTCCGCAATTACGATGACTGGAACGCCCTCGTGGTGACACACGAGCTGACCCACATCTTCCATCTTGATCGATCGCGCGGAATCTGGCGCTTCGGTCAGGCAATCTTCGGCCGGAACCCGCTTCTTTTTCCGAATCTGTACGAGCCGCGCTGGGTGCTGGAGGGACTTGCCGTTTATTACGAATCGCGACTGACCGGCGTTGGCCGCCTGGAAAGCTCCGAGCATTCCATGATTGCGCGCGCGGCGGCGCTCGCCAACCGCGTGCCGACACTTCAGGAGCTGTCGCCGGGTACGTCACGTTTTCCTGGCGGCGAGGTGATCTACGTCTATGGGTCGCTGCTATTCGACTATCTCTCGCGCACACGTGGACCGGCGAGCGTCCGCGAGTTCGTCGAGCGCGGAGCCAAAACCCCGTTCCCTTTCATTCTGACCCTCACGTCCCGGAGCGCGTTCGGAATGTCGTTTCAGACGGCGTGGCGGCAATGGCGCGACTCGCTCGTGCGGGAAATGCGTGCCCAGCACGAAGTGATGCCCGGCTGGCGTCAACTCACCAATGCCGGACGCGTCGCGCTCTTCCCACGCTGGCTCGGCGACACGACACTCGTCTACGCGGGGGACAAAGCGCGCGAAACACCGGCAGCGTATCGCGTCACGCTGTCGGGGAGGGAGAAGCGACTTGGTCGCCGCAATGGGACCAGTCCCAACGTGACGCTGGCCGATGGCGGTGTGCTTTTCTCACAGCCGGAATATCTGGATCCGTATCACATCCGGAACGATCTCTACGTCGAGAAGAATGGCTCACAGACACGGCTCACAACCGGAGCCAGACTCACGGCGCCTGATGTGCGCGCTGATGGGGAGATCGTCGCAGTGCAGGATCAAGCCGGGACGACGAGACTAGTGCGGCTTTCGCGCGATGGACGAACCGTCGTCCCAATTACATCTACTGATCTGGATGCGCAGTGGGCCGATCCGCGCTGGTCGCCAGATGGCTCGCGCATAGCGGCTGTGAAGCAGAGTCGCGGCAAATCCGAGATCGTGATTCTGGACTCGAACGGAAAAGTGCTCGACTCGTTCGGATCGACGCGCGCGATCAACGCGGGCCCGAGCTGGTCGTCCGATGGCCGGCGGATCTACTTCTCCTCGGAGCGGAGCGGATCGCCGCAGATTTACGTCGCCGATGTTACAACGTTCGCGCCGACTGTCGCCCGGATCACTGACGCGCCCACCGGTGTGTTCGCACCGGAGCCTTCACCGGATCGAAGCGAGCTCGCCACGCTTCTCCTGAAGGCGGATGGCTTCCACCTCGGTGTTGCTCCCCTGTCGGCAGATCTCCGGCTGGCCGGTGCCGATAGCACGCGAACAAGCCCGCGAGAAGGATGCGCGAGCTGTATTGCGATCGTCCCCGGTCTTCCGCCTCTTGGCTCATCGGATTCGTCCCGGGCAACGGGTTATTCGCCATGGTTGTCACTGTTGCCGCGCTACTGGTTCCCCGTTCTCGAGAGCAGCACGACCGACGGAACCTCTTATGGAGCGGTCACAAGCGGTTTTGATATCGTCGGTCGACACGACTATACGCTCGAGGCGCTTCACAATTCGCGCTGGAACGAAAACTCGGCGTGGCTGTGGTATCGGTACGCCGGGTTCGGTCTGCCGCTGATCGATTTGTACGCGTCGCAGAATTACTCGAACGCCAACTTTACCTTGGTGAACGGTCCTGTCAGGTCGCCATTCGGTTTTGCGGAACGCCAGCGAATCGTCTCTCTGCAAACGACCTTCGTTCGTCCGCGTTTTCGATCGTACACGGTGGTCTCGGCTGGTGGGCAACTGGAGAATCTCGGATACTCGACCAGACCGGATACGGTGCTTCCATACCTGTCGTCGTTTTACTCGAAGCCTCGAAACTATCCCGCCCTCATTGCCTCGGCTGGATGGTCGAACGCCCAGCGACCTTACGTGAGCATCTCGCCTGAAGACGGAATCAGCTTGAGTCTGAGCGCGAGTCAGCGCTGGCAAGGCGGTACATCAGGCGGCTCCACGCGCCGGCTCGTCGGCGTGACCTCGGCTTATAAGTCTCTGGACTTTCCGGGATTCGCTCACCACGTGCTCGCGGTTCGCGCCGCCGGCGGGATCACCGATGATCGGAGTCCCAATCTTTTTTCGGCGGGCGGAATCAGTGGCACTTCGCTGGAGGTCTTCCCAGGGTTCTCAGTCGGGC
>JGI10216J12902_102715879_pt1 | contig 16036 bp, 17 predicted proteins | sample KanNatreferecore_FD_12902 | JGI IMG/M metagenome (IMG submission 12902)
GGGATCGTCGCCGGCGTCGCGCTGCTCCTGGCGGCCATTGGAACATACGGAGTCCTCAGTTACACCATCGCTCAACGCCGGCGCGAGATCGGCATTCGCATGGCGCTTGGTGAAGGTCGTTCCAGCGTCGTCGCAATGGTAATGAAACAGGGAATGCTGCTCGCGCTCATGGGCGCACTCATCGGACTTGTGGCGGCGGTCAGGCTGAATCAACTGATCGTCGCGTTGCTCTTCAATGTGCAATCGACCGACATCGCAACCCTGGCGGCGGTAATTGCGACCATCCTCACTGTAGCAGCTGTTGCATGTGCTTTGCCCGCATGGCGTGCCGCGCGCGTCGATCCGCTCGTGGCGTTGAGATACGAATGAGATGGCCTAACGGCGACAGTTGATAAAGGTCTTCGCAACGGCTCGTTGGCACACCCCTTCGTGGCCGACCCAGGATGCCACCGGATTCGTGTCCCGTCAGGCCCTGCATATTTGAGATGAGGTTTATTGAAACCCATTTAAGTCGGTTTCGCTATTAAACAACGTCTATTTCAATGGCTCTGCACAACGTTTTCTCATCCGTTCTGCTTCACCGTTTGGGCCATACGCTTTGAGGCGCTCCAGCCGCATCTTCATGTACTCAGCATCGGCACAAAGTGAGGTGGGTAAATCGGCGACTGTCATCGCGGCAGGGGGACCCAAGTAAAGCAGGGCATCGAATTGGTCCTGCATAGGCATTCTGCGCCATTCGTCACGGGAAAGCGGAGAGAGCTTACCGTCCTTCGTGGACATTCGAGGCATCGGCAAACCGTAGAAGAATTCGAATTCCGTTGCCCCCAGCACAGTACCTCGGACCACCGTGAGACTTGGCTGCGGCCAAGAGCTAATGTTTGTTTGGACGGTCTGCAGGTCAGCTCGCGAGTTACCCCACACGGTGAACACCTTGATCCCCTGAGCCTCCAGTAAGCTGACAATGGTCTGTGCGAGCGGATGACTCATATCGTAATTGCTTGCCATTTGCTTTCGCTGCAGGTGCATTTGCCCGTAGACGACGAGGGCGCGCCGTCCTTTCGCGAGAGCCTCCTGTTGAATCACTTGCGCGGGGTAACTGTCCCGCATGGCCATCGATTTGATGCGTTCCTGTTTGCCGTCAGCGCTATTCCAGTCGACTGGAGGGTCGCCGAGCAGCACACGGGTGCGCAATCGGGCTGGTAGTCCGGCGTTTACGGTGCGCACTGCTCGATACAGCTCTTCGTGAAGCGGCACGTCGCAGCCAGCGTGAGGTTGTGTTGTGTCTTCCCAGGTACGCCTTAAAGAGTCATAAGCCACGTCCTCACCAGCGACAAACCGATCCATCACATCTTGGTAGCGCGCATTCCCGCACTCAACAACCAAGTCCGCTTCTGTGGATGGAAAGTCGGTATGACGGACAAGAGACAAGAGAAATGCGTGTCCCTGCTCGCTGTTATGCTCGCCCAATCCCAAACCGACGACCTGATGCGACCTCAGTGCATTCAGGATCGCCGCGGTCGGCTCTGTGGGCACCGCCTGAGCTGGAGTTTGGCCGCTCAGAAGGCACGACAGACTTACGATGCCGACGAGAGTGGCACATTTACGGATAACAGCCTCCGTATTCATTCATAAAATATGAATAAATACGCGGCTTGTGTCAAGTAGATTCGCCCTCCATCAACCAGAACTACCCGTACGATTCATACATTCGCGCCACGCCCGGGGCGTTGTTCCGCTCGTGGCGTTGGGATATGAGTAGGGCGATAAACGTTTCCCAAGCACTGAAACCTACTCGTATCGCAGCGCGAGGACCGGATTCACCTTGGCGGCGCGTTGCGCAGGAAGAAATGCCGCCACCACAGCGACGGTAAGAAACAGCGCTGACACCGCTGCGAACGTCAGCGTGTCCAGAGGCGTCACGGCGAATAGCATTCCTTCGAGGTATTTCGTCATCGCGGCCGCGCCTGCAAGACCGAACATAAGCCCGAAACCGATGGATACCAGGCTTTGTCCTAGGACATGTGTAACTACGTCGGATTGCTGAGCTCCGAGTGCCATGCGAACCCCGATTTCTCGCGTGCGGCTCGTTACTGAATAAGCCATCACACCGTAAATCCCGACTACGGCCAACAGGACAGCCACACTCGCGAAAATACCGAGCAAAGCCGTGTACATGCGCGGCCGCGTCAAGCGATTCGACACCAGTTGTTCCATCGTCGCTACGTTGAACAGTCCTGCGTGCGCATCCAGTTGACGTGTGATCTCACGGACCTGCGCCACGATTTTGAGCGGATCGGTTTGAGTCCGAACCGAGAAATATGGGCCGAGAACGAATACCATTTCGCCGGGCCACTGGCTGTATTCGGCGAACACTTGAGGGCTTGGCGGTTGGTCGAGGCCCCCTTGTCTCACATTAGCGACTACGCCCACGATCTCCCACGGCGTCGAATCCGGACCGGCGTACACAAGCTGACCGATTGGGTCTGCTGCGGGAAACTCGCGTTCTGCGAGTACCTGATTGATCAGCAGGACGCGACGCTGAGCTGACCGGTCGAGCTCGGTGAACCCCCGCCCTGTGACGATGCGGATGCCCATCACCTTGAAGTAATCGCTGCTGACTAATCGTCGCTCCGCACCGTCTTCCGGTGCTCGTTTGGGTGCATCGGGCGTTCGCCGAAACATCGCACTCTCGGTGAGGGCCACCATCGGGAGCTGTCCGTGGGCTGTAGCCTGAACACCAGGAATGGATCGCAGTCGTTCGATCAGCGTGTCCGCGAAAGTTTTGATGTGATCGATCGGATATTGATCCGAAGGCAAGGCAACCTGAAAGGTGAGGACGTTCGTCGGGTCGTATCCAGGGTCCACCCTTGATAGACGCATGAAGCTATGCAATAGCAGGCCTGCCCCGACCAGCAGAATCATCGCCATGGCAATTTCGGCAGTCACGAGGACGTGCCCCGAGCGTCCACGCACTGTTTGTCTGAGAGCGGTCATCATTTGAGGGCGCGATTGGCGGAGCGCCGGGACGACGCCAAGCAACACTCCAGCAATGATCGATGCGATAACGACGAAAATCAGCACGGTCGAGTCAATCGAGATGGCGTCTAACCGTGGAAATGCTAATTGCACACCTAGGTCCATCCGAGCCAATGTCGTCGCTAGGAACTTCAGCACCCGGACGCCACCAGTAGCGAGCGCGATCCCCAACAGGCCTCCAAAAATGGCGAGGACAACACTCTCCGTTAACAGTTGGCGAATGAGCCGACCGCGTCTGGCCCCTAACGCAGTACGAACCGCCATTTCACGCTGTCGGACAGTCCCTTTAGCGAAGAGCAGGTTCGAGACATTCGCACAGGCGATCAACAGTACGAATCCAGCGGCGACCATTAACACGAGCAGGGCTGGTTTGAGGTCGTCGATGGAACTAGATTGCGAAACTGAGATGATTTCGTGGCTGACTTCGGGCTTGCTCTTCCGCAGGTCGCGCAGAATAGTAGCTATCTCTGCCAGCGCCATTGAGGGTGCTGCGCCATCTGACAAACGAGCGATCATCGGACCGTTAGTCGTCAGTCTCCACGGAGCTGGTACCCAGAACTCAATCTGACGATCTGGGAACTCAAAGTCTTCGGGCATCACGCCGACAATCGTATGAATTCGGGGCTCCGGTTTGGGCGACAGAGTGTTGGCTAATGTCCATGTCTGGCCAATAACGCTTGGATCTGAGCCGAAATAGCGCTGCCAAGCCCCATAACTGAGGATGACGGTCGTGTCATTGCCCGCCTGTTCCTCGAAAGCGCCAAACCCAGGCCCAAGTAGCGGTTCTACACCGAGGGTCTTGAAAATGCCTGGCGCCACGCGCTGGCCTTGTAAGCGCATACTCTCGCCACGTCCGCTGAACGTCATCAGTGCTGGCCCACCAGCAAACGACACACTTGAGAGGGTCTTCGCCCGAGCGCGCAACTCAAAGAGTTCTGCAACTGAAATGGCTCCCGATCGGCGCTCGCGGCGGTTAGGCGTAGCAAATGCAGGGGTGATTTCCGTGAAGCGTACGAGGCGATCTGGCTCACGATAGGGCAATGGTTTCAACAACACAGCATTGACGACACTGAAAATAGCGGCGTTAGCGCCGATCCCAAGCGCAAGCGTGATCATGGCGACCGAAGCGAAGCCCTTGTTCCGCGAGAAGCTGTGCAGCGCATACTTCACATCACTGTTGAGATCCTGCAACCACATTACACGCTGACGTTCATAGAATCGCTCCTGCGTCACGGTCACGTTCCCGAACGAGCGCATCGCTCTCGCCTTGGCCTCGACGACGTTGAGCCCTTCCTCGTCAACGAGACGCTTGGCCTCTGCCGCGATGTGCGCCTGAATTTCTTCACCAAAATCTTCATCCGATCGCGTCCGCCACGGCCACATAGTTATGCCTCCCCTTCGCTAGTGAAGCGCCAGGGTGATGAGATACGTCACTTCAGGAGAGCAGTACGGCACTCGACGCTGTATCTCAACGACATAGTCTCCATCCTCAGGAATTCTCGCCCGCCACACTCGCGCGTATTCTGCAGCACCATTCAGCGTGTGGCGTGTGCGCTGGTTATAGACCCTGATCCCGAGAGCACGGCCGGGAAACCGTTCCAACGAAACGCTGAGCCGCTCGCCCGATCGTGCCGCTACGACGTACGTATCCACTCCGTCCTGGACAAGACGCCCGCCGAATTGCCTCTTACCGGAGAGCGAGAGAAACACCGGAATGGGTGGAGCTGCACGTGCGGGCGCCTCTAAGGACACCGTCAGTCGCGTGATTCGAAACACTCCGTCGATGCGCTGAGCGATCACCTGACCATCAGCCATTGACAGCAGACCATCAACAATCAGCGGAGGCTGCTCAATACGACAGCGAAACTGCGGGCCGAGAAACAAGGGATACATCTGAACCATGGCGGCGGCATCCTTCACAGCCACCAACCGACTACTCAGTCCCAGCACTCGCACTTGCAGCGGATAGCGAAACAATTCGGCAACCTGTCGTCGGTTGCCCGAAGCAAGACCGTCGGTAAGCGTTCTATAAAAACGATGAGCATCGGCGTCGGCACTGCCGCGGGTTTGCGATCGTGCCTTGACCGTATTGCAGCAGATGCAGATGCCGATGACACAGGCCGTCACGATTACGCGATCAGGATGGCGTAACGTCATGGCGCCGGCTGATCAGTCCGCGCGGAGCGCATGGACCGGATTGACTGAGGTCGCGTGTCGTGCTGGCAGATAGCATGCCCCGATCGCCACGGACGCAAAGATCGACGAAACCACTACAAACGTCATACGGTCGAGTGGGGTGATACCGAACAGCATGCCTTCGAGCAGTCGCGTCCCGGCAGCCGCACCGACCAATCCGAGAGCGATGCCGACTGTGGTGAGGATTAGACCTTTGCGAAGCACGAGGGTCAGCACCTCGCGCTGCTGTGCGCCAAGCGCCATGCGGATACCGATTTCCTGTGTCCGCTGAACGACAGCGTATGCGAGCACGCCGTAAATCCCGATGGTTGCCAGCAGTCCTGCAATGACAGCAAACGTTCCGAGCATCACCGCATAGAAGCGTTCGCGGGCCAGACGGTTTGCGACCATGCGATCCATGGGAAGCATTGAATCGATACCAACGCTGGGATCGACCTCTCTGATGACTTGACGGACAAGCGGCGCGGCCGACGCGGGATCGTTTGTCGTGCGAACTGCGAATGATAGTAAGCCGAGAATAATCTCGTGCTGTCCCGCCACCGTCTCGCCCCATTTTCCCGACAACGACAGGAACTGACGATAGTCGACGAAAATTTCTGGATAGACCTCGGCGTTGAGCGATTCATTGCGCACATCTTCGACGACGCCGATAACGGTCATTGGCGTACGCTGCTTCTCGACATACCACTCGATAGTCTGCCCGACTGGATCTCGGGTGCCGAAATAGTGCTGCGCAATAGTTCGGTTGATTACGATTGCCGGCGGCGCGCTTGGTCCATCGGTCTCGTCGAACTCGCGTCCGCTCACGACATGGATACGGAGCGCCTTCATGTACCCAGGACTGATTGAGCGTACCCTTGGCTGCTGCGGATCCTTACGCACCTCGTCCAGCGTCCGAATCGCGGGCACGAAGTTGCCTATCAGGAGCTGCTCGCCGATGAGCACGCCATGTCGCGCGAAGCCTGCGGCCTCCACATTCGGCGCAGCGCGTAACCTCGTCAGCAGCATGCCGATCGTGTCGATTTTCCGCGCGACCGAGTACTGATCGGGAAACACGAGCTGAAACGTCAAGACATTGGACGGGTCGTACGCTTGTCGGCTTGTGGACAGCTTGACGAAGCTGTTCGCGAGCAAGCCCGCGCCGACGAGAAGCACTGTGGCCATTACGAGTTGCCCGACAGCCAACACGGTCCGAATCCGGCCTTCTCTTCGCTCGCTACCTCCATTTCGTGACGCCATCGCGGCTCGATGGCTCGCGCGGGAGAAATGCAGCGCGGGAAACAGACTGAAGATGACGCAGGTCACCGCCGCAATGACGAACGCGATGGCCAGCACGCGAAGATCGACCCCAACTTCATTTGCTCGCGGAAGAATCGTCGCGCCGAAGACCTGGCGCAGGATACCCTCTGCTTGGATCGTCGCAAGCCGCTTGATAAACACTACGCCCGCCGCGCCCAATGCAGCCCCGGCTGCGCCTCCAATGAAGGCAAGGACGGCGCACTCCGCAAACATCTGACGGATCATCCGTCCACGTGTAGCGCCAATGGAAAGGCGAATGGCGACCTCGCGCTGCCTGACTCTGCCTCGCGCGAGGAGAAGATTTGCGACGTTGGCACACACGACCAGCAAGACCACTACGACCGCAGCGAGAAGTACGCGGAGCGCAGGCCGCATCTGGCGGATCATCTGATCCTTCAACTGCAGGACTTCGAATCGCGCACCCGGCGCGGGTCGAACGTCCCCGGACAATGGCGGGCTGATGGCAGTGCCAATACGAGTGGCTTCCTCGGTTGCGGCGTCAAACGATATCTCGTCCTTCACATAGGCGATCATGGTGACGCGCGGCGATGCCTTCGAGGCATCAAGCACAACGGGGGCGTAGAAGTTTCGCCGGGCGGTTGGAACTTCGAAGTCCTCCGGCAAGACTCCGACCACTGTCATGAGCCTGGACGGAGTGACTCCTTTCACCCACGCGCTTTGCGGTACATTTGACGCCGACCGGACCTCGACGATGCGTCCGAGAATGTCTTTGTCTGCGTTGAATATTCGCTGCCACGCGTCGAAGCTGAGCACAAGCACATCGGGATTCGACTCGTCCACCGGACCGAGCGTCCGGCCGAGCATTGCTCGCGTACCGAGCATCGAGAACATGTTGCTGGACACCATAACGCCGGAAAACGCTATCGTGCCGGCACTAGTTCGTGTTGTTCGTTGAAACAGCGGAATGATCGCGGCAGCGTCGGTGAGCGTCGTCGTGTGAGCGCGCCACTCAAGAAACTGGGCATATGTCACGCCGCGTTGAAACACACTGCCGGTGCCGCCTACAGCGTTTTCGACGACGCGTACCATTCGGTCGGAGTTGGGAAACGGCAACGGCTGTAACAGGATGGCGTTCACAACACTGTAGATTGCTGTTGTGGAGCCGATGCCGATCGCGAGTGTCAGGATCGTGGCGAGAGCGAAACCAGGATTCCTTCGCAAACTTCTGAGGGCGTAGGTCACGTCTCGGCGGAAATCTTCAACCCAGGCGATGGTTCGGCGTTCGTAGAACCGTTCTTGGGCGTGCGTGATGTTTCCGAATGAGCGCAATGCCTGTGCTTTGGCGTCCTTGAAACTCAAACCCTCTTCTTCGACCAGGCGCTTCATCTCACTGGCGACGTGGGTCTGGATTTCCTCTGCAAAGTCTTCATCAGTTCGCTCACGCCACGTCCACATGGGTCATGCCTCTCCAGACCCGAGAATTCGTCCAATCGCGGACGCGAGCCGCTTCCACTGCTGCGTCTCAGCTGTCAGCTGCTTCCGGCCAGCTTTGGTCAGCGTGTAGAAGCGCGCCTTTCTGTTGTTGTCAGACGTGCCCCATTCAGCGGTGATCAACCCCTTATCCTCAAGCCGTTGAAGAGCGGGATACAGAGACCCATGATCGACTAACAACTGGTCTTCGGACTGGCGTTGAATGCTGAGGGTGATACCGTGGCCATGCTGCGGGCCGAAGAGGAGGGTGCGGAGGATTAGCAGGTCGAGCGTGCCTTGCAGAAGAGCCATGCGCTCCTGGTCAACCTGTCTGGTAGACATGCCACCAGAGTATTCACAGCTTTAGTAGGATGTCAACCAGAGACAGGCAGCACCGCTCGTGGATCGAAGGGGACTGCTAAGTCAGCCGGTCAAGGCACTTGCGCGATGCACGTCGCCGGCCGTTTCAGGATCTGTGGACTGGGACTAACAACTCTCGTTTGGCCGGCGTTGGCCCTATCGCCTTCAACTCCGGGTACAGCTTTGACTTTGTGCCCCGGCCGCCATTTAGTTCGCGCGCGCGAGACGAAGGATCTCTTCGGTGCTGACGTTTGCCAGCTCGGCAGCCGATTTCCCAGAGGCTTTTGTCGCTTGTTCGGCAATGTAGGTTCCGGCCTTGTAGCCGATCCATCGGCGTCCGTCAGGGTGACGACTCATCCAGTGCGCAGTTACGGAGTCACTCGGCAGCGCAGTGAGTTCCTTCACCCAATCCGATACGTTCGGCGGGCACTGTCCCCACGGTGCCGGCATGCCGCCGAAGTCCCGTTCAAACACCGTTGCAAGACCTTCCGAAATCACGCGCTCCATCAGTGTCATCGGATTTCCCGTTTGCGATCGGACGAGGTGGTGTAGCTCATGGAACAGAGTTCCACGCAGCTGGCGCTTAGCGGTCCCGCTAACCCCTCCGGCGCGATGAGGATCGACAATTCAAAACACCCGATCTAAACCCGCAGTAGTCCCGGACTCGCCAGTCTCGGGAATGACATCTGTGCCTGGATACACCTTTAGGACAAGGTCCGTTGGTAAGTTAGGTAAGTACCGGCGAACCTGCGGTATTGCCGCATTTGCGATGGTCTGAATTGTGTCCCGCTCCTCTTGCGAAAACCTGTAGTTGTTCTCGATGTAGAACTCGACCGTGATCAGGTGGGGACGGTCACACGACAAGCACGTCATCAAACATACGAGCGGCACAACGCAGAATCACTGACTGAGAGTGCGCAGCAGCAATGGCCAGTTGACATCTAGAACGTGAGTAGGCATACTTCACATAGACAACTATGGGTACAACGAAAAGGACGGATCAGCTGCTTGGGACCCTGGACTTGTTGGTGCTCCGTGTGCTTTCCACGGCGGACACTCTGCACGGCTTTGCCATCACCGAACGAATCCACGCCGTCTCGGTAGACGCGCTTCGCATTGAAGAGGGGTCCCTTTATCCAGCCCTGCACCGCATGGACGAAGCAGGCTGGGTGAAGTCCGAGTGGGGCGTATCTGAAAACAACCGCCGTGCGCGCTATTACCAAATTACAAATGCGGGGCGTCGTCACCTTGCGCACCTTGAGGGCGATTGGGCCAAACATGTCGAAGCTGTCAAACGCGTTTTGAAGCACGCCTGATATGTCGATTATCACTCGCTTCGTGCACCGCTTCTGGCCAGGCCGTCTCGCGCGTGACTTGCACGACGAAGTCGAATTTCACATCGCGATGCGAACCAGTGAGCACGTGAAGGGAGGCATGAGTCCAAACGACGCAGCCAAGGAAGCTCGTCAACAGTTTGGTGACATCGACATCGTCGTGGCTGACATGCGCAAGGAGCGCCTAGCGTCAATGGCGGTCGTGCTGGCCGTCACGTCGCTCGTGGCTGTGGGTGCCATCCTATGGATCGCACAGCAACGCATGCGCAGCACGGATATGCGAATGCCAGCGGTTCGGGCTGTGACGATATTCAAAGATCCCCATCTACGGTCTAGGTCGTCTCCGCCTCCTCGTCCTCGACCTGGGCCAACGTGGGAGGAATTTGTGAAACAAACCAGGGCGTTTGAGGCGCTCCAGACCGGCCCGGGACGTTACTCTCCCGGACGAGTGCTCGACGATGAAGGCAGGCTGATCGATGACAAAGCTAAGAGTCATTGAAGTTCTCGCGCTCGCGTGGGTGCTGGTAAGCACAACGGTAGTGGCGCAGGCACCCACTTTCGAGGTGGCGTCGGTCAAATTGAACAAGACTGGCGTGCCCCAATCTGGGCCTCAGTTGCAGCTCGGTGGACGACTCACGCTTATTAACCGGACGCTCCGATACCTTGTGCAGTTCGCGTACTCATCTCTCGAGCTGCCACTCCATGACCCTCAGATCATTGGGGGGCCAGATTGGGTCGACCGCGACAAGTTCGACATCACAGCGAAAATGGAAGGTAACCCTCCGCCTGTGCCCGCGACTGCGAATTTGGCACGTGTCATGATGCGTTCCGTGCTCATCGACAGATTCCAACTCAGGGCGAGAAAAGAATTTCGGGACTTGCCTGTCTATGCGTTGGTTGTCGCGCGACAAGACGGCGAATTGGGCCCAGGGCTTCGCCGCCGCCTCGATACGTGTGAGGGCCCTACTCCCCAATTTAAAGAACCCGACCCGAAAGGCGATACGCCGCTGTGCGGACTGTTGCGAGGAGGCAGGGGCACCCTGAACTATCGCGGCGTGCCGATTTCATCCATGTTGCGCCCGAGCGCACTGGGAGGCTTGGACCGAATGGTCGTCGACCACACACGACTGGCAGGGATTTTTGACATCGACCTGACGTGGGCCGACGAAACGGCGGCATCCGCGGACGCGGCATCAGTGTTCACAGCCGTGCAGGAGCAGTTGGGGCTCCGGCTACAACCGACGAGGGCGCCTGTCGAGGTTCTCGTGATCGAGAGCGCGCAAAGACCCTCACCTGATTAACCCGACCAGAGGTACGAACCTGCCATGCATCGCGACCGCCAACTCGGGCTTGTGATCTCGGCTTCGTTACACAGCGCTCTGCTAATTGGCATCGCTGGAGGCCTTGCCCTTCCGTCTCACTCTGTCATCCCCCCTCGACAACAGGACAAATCCATCCAAATTGAAATTGTCGACGTGTCCGATCTGCGCGATCACGTATTTGACTTTGACATTGAGAAAATCCGATCGCGAATAGGCCGGCTATTCCCTTTCACGGAGCCAATATTATTCCCGTCAACTCAGGTGGCAGGCAAAGGCAGCACGATCCCAACGCTTGGAATGGCGCACTTGGCAGAGGCGTCAATTCCACTGAGATTGTCAGAGTCAGAAATCCAAGCAGTGTTGGACGCGTCGTGGTCCCGCCGGCAGCGATGGGACTCATTTCAGCCAATATTGGATCTGGTGCAGCGTTTTGATCCGCAAGACGGGGATTTGCCAACGGTGCTTAGACGATACTCCAGCGGCAATCTCCTACAGCCGTTTAACGCTTCACAGAATCCCGAGCCGAGAATTTGGGGACTCCTATCTGTTGCGGCCGATCACCTTGATTTTGCGCAGTTCATCGCGAGCTTCATTGGGAAGGTGCCGTCGTCTAAGGCAACGACGGAATTGCTATTTCTGTTGGATAAGCTGGTTCAGGCCAATCTCAATACGGCGATCAGCCTGCTCAATCTCGATACGGTTAAGGGGATTGAATGGACAAGAATCCTCTCACCGAACGGGGCGGACGTACTGGTCGCCCTCCACGCGTACCAGGAACGTGCCCTCAGTAAACGCGGATTATGGGACGAGGCGGCGCTCGCGTTTCAATACGATGAGGTTCGTATTGGGATTTTGGAGCATGTTATCCGCACCACGCCGAAGGGTTATAGAGCGAACGATGCGCGCTTTCTCATTGGCGAAATCTACTGGCGGCAACGCCGACAGCGAGAAGCCCTTCATGTATGGAGCCAGATCGAACCTGACGCAGCCGACGAGTACGTTGACGTGTATTCCGAGGTTCGTGCGAATATCGGCAGTGGCGTCAGTGAGCGCACGCGAGTCGATGTCGCCCTCAACGAGCAGATGCGGCGCTGGACAGATGCCTCATTGCAGCGGCTTCACTATTTCGGCTATACGTTCGAGACGTTTTAAGCGTGGCACAGCCGCACGGTAGGTTAATAAAAGAATGATCGGCGCCGGAAGTAGTCCGGAATCTCATGAGCCTCTTCTGACAATTTCTCCGCCGTTGATGAAGCAGGAAATCGACGGCCTTGCTCAGTGCTGCCAACAATAACTGCGTCCTGCCTGCGCGCTGCGCGAACACTGCGTACCTCGTTTGGTCGTCGCTTGGCAGCGGCCTGAGCTGGCCGGCGCAGCTGGCGCAGCGGGGAGGCGCGGTGCCGACACCACTCCCATTGTCGTAGGGGCGGATGTCACAGTTGGCGGTCTGCAGACGCTACATGGGCCAAATCGCGCAGCCGCGTGAGCGAGTGCCATTGGTATCTGGCTGCGTGCGAGATAACGACAGCCGGCACTGTGGTACTTCTCGCCTGTTTGTGTTACGTAGACGGTGACAGCCTGAGTTGCCGGCTTGGCTACAGCGGCCAAGGCAGGAGTCGGCGCCAGCGCCCACAAACCCCATTTCGCTGTGCGTGCCTGTTTCTCGTGCGCTTGAAAATCAGAGAGGAACTTGAAGGGGATTGAGGTCAGCGCGCGGGCGTAGCCCTGTTTCACCAGCTCAGCATTTACGAACGTGCCATCAGATAAATAAAGATAGGCGTCTTGCGGATTCCGAAGCGGATCCCTTTCAACACGCACAACCTTATTGCCGACCAGCATCCGCAAGAACACCCCCGCTTCTTGGGCGAAGGCTTCTGACGGCTGCGTTGGTGCATCGACGCCGATCAGGCTGAATCTGCCGATCCCAGCGATGGCCACGGTCTCGCCGTCGATAACCCGTTGAACGGCCTGCGCGAAGGCGCCGTTCGCAATCCCGAGCACGAACGCAAGGACGAGCAGATTCGCTCTCATTGGCGCTCCTTGAGAATGGCGTCGAGTTTGGCTTCGATACTCTCAAGCCGTTGTTCGAGTCGGGCGGTCTCACTTGGCTGGTCGTTACTCAAAAAGAAACTCGCGAGGGTCGCCGTAAACACGCTGATGACACCGATGCCCACAATCATCAGGAGCGCCGCGATGAAGCGCCCTTCAGTCGTTTTGGGTGACACGTCGCCGTAGCCAACCGTCGTGACCGTCACAATGGCCCACCAATACGCGTCCCCGATCGATTCGACCGTGAGCCCACGCTCCAGGACGTAAATGCCGACCGCGCCCAAGCTAACGGCAACAGTTCCCACGCATAGCACGTAGGCAAACCCTCTGTGCTTCAGCAGGCTGCGCAATCGGCGCAGGGCGACACCAGCAACGACCCCGGCTCGCACCAGCCGAAAGAGACGCAAGACCCGCAACGTGCGCGCACCCTGCAACGCATCAGGAACAAACGGCGGCGCGACGATGATAAGCGCGAGTTCGAACCACGACCGACGCAGACACTCCACGCGGTTAGAGGCGATCGCGAGCTTCGCGAGCAGCTCCCCGACAAATGCGAGCCAGATAAGCCAGTTGAGCAGGAGTGCGGCGTTGCGGGCAGTCTCCGTTGAGGCGCGGTTTTCGACAACCAGCGCCGGGATGACCGCCAGTGCAAGCAACGCCATCGGCCATTCGATCGCCCGCTGCAGACGGGCTTCCGCAACCCCGCTGGGTGGCGAAACGACAGTGCTGATGACGTTCATGGGAAGGTCCGGCGATCCTCCTTGAATTTCCTCAGCGCGTCAACCTTGTAGGACATCTACGTATTCGAGAGCTGAGGCTCAGCTTAGAATGCAACCGCGTGCGAAGACGTGGGTTACTAGTCCTGTTCACGGTCAGCTGCTTTGTTGCAGCCGGCTGCGAGAACGGCCTAACCTCGCCGACAGAAATTCCTTCTGAGACCATTCCCCCTTACAGCCGAGAGCAATAGGTACATTGGATCGACGAGGATGGCGATTGTCAGGATAGTCGTTTTTCAAGATACTGATGCAAGTCCTTCATGCCTCGGTAGGACAAGCTATTGACCTTTCTGTCCGTCAACTCCGCAATCAGAGCTTCCATGCTCGTATGCTTCAGCACGTCTTCAATTCTGATGGTCTCGGCAGACTTCAACATCTCTGGACGCGTCCTGAACACGACTGCTAGAAGCTCCGCGATATACGTCAAATAGTTGTCCACCTGTCGGCAGAACAGCATTTCGAGCCACATCCGTAGGTGCTGTGCGAATTTCACCGCTGCACCCTTTGTTTTAATGTGTTCCATCGTCTTCAGATACTCCGCTTCCGCTGTCTCTGAATCATCTTTAGCAAACAAGGGTGCGGTCACATCGCGGAGCGAATCGTCGGCGCGACTAACGGTATAGGAGACGAACCGCACGAACTTGAGTAGCTGTTGTTGCTCGTCACTGAACCGCTGGCAGGCTTCCGTCACGTCCGCCGGATACGCGACGATGATGTTGCGCCACTGGATATCGAAGATGCTCATGTTGCGAAGCATCCTACCATTAGCAACCACACTTAAGCTTCTGATTCCGGGCACGTTAGCGTGACAATTGGACTTCCCAACACGAGCGCACATGCTACGCTGATTTCCGGCTCCCACAATTCAGCTTGGAGGTGTATGCAGCTACAGAAGGACACGCTTGATAGGGCGGAGACCGTCTACGGGAAGCGAGGCGCAACGCGGCTGTTTCATCTCGGTGTCGTCTTGTTCGTGGCGATTGCAATCGCTGGCATTCTCACGAGTGCGTCTGTTGTCTATCGACAAGTCGTCCGTCCTCTGCTGGACGTGATGCCCACGATTCAGCTTCAGGGACTCAGTGCCTACAACAACGCGCTGATTGCTATCGGCGTCACGGTGCTGCTGTTTGTCATCGCGGGACTTCTCTCGTTCCGCTACATCCGGCGCTGGCAGAAAGTCGTCATCGTCGCGATAGATGGATTCATTAAGCAGAATCTTGAAGAGCTTGCGACGACAGAATGGGTGCAGGAGCAGGTAGACGCGCTCGGTAAACGGATTGCTCCGTTTGAAGATGACAAGCGCATGAAGGAACTGACCGCGCTGCTGGTAGAACGGGCAATGAAGCATCGGCTGACGATTCATTCGGCAAAGTATGGTGCCGTGGACAAGTGGAACAACGTCACCGAGATTGTTCGGGCGTTGGTGCGCGATAACTCACGCATAGACAGCCGCGTTGAGAATGATGTGTTGGGTGGTGACCCGCGTCCCGGTAGCGGACATCCGAGGGAACTGCATGTTGTCTTTTCAAGTGGGTGATGGACCCAAACAAGAACTAGAGATGCGGGAGCATCAACGTCTGTTGATACCACCTGAACTAGAGGGTTCTTTGTATGACATCGCTAGTGGCAACTACACTGGGCGGAAGCCCCGGTAACATCGCGCACTGCTTTGTGAGGGAGACAGCATGTCGCAAAGGAAGATCGAGTTCCACGACCTGAACCAGAACTACTACTACGGGACCGTCAACGACGACGGGAACATTGACGTGTATGAACAGAACAATCCCACGCACCATCTCTATGGCAAGCTGACCGGGAACACGTTCGAACTGCATGACATGGAGCAGAACTACTACTACGGAACTGTGCGAGGCGGGAACGTCGAGCTACACGACCGGGAACAGAACTATTTCTATGGAACGTTGAGGGACTAAGGGAATGTCGGTACCAACAGCGGTGTTCCTCGACACCAACGTTCTAGACAGACAGCACTACAACTTTTCATCCACAGTTCTTTCGACGTTCGTTCCCGCGTGTCAGAAGCGAAAGATGCTCTTGCTCCCTGAGCCAACCGAGCGCGAGTGGACTTCTGAAAAGTGCCCTCGCGCTCAGGCGGCTATCGCTCGCCCGCTGACCCCAACCGCGGGAAGGGCTACGTGCGGCAGAGGATCTCGCCGTGGAGAACGGCGTACCAGGCATCGGGGTGCGTGGCCCAGCGACGCCATCCTTCGGC
>JGI10216J12902_101458127_pt1 | contig 16027 bp, 11 predicted proteins | sample KanNatreferecore_FD_12902 | JGI IMG/M metagenome (IMG submission 12902)
GTAGCACATGTCAGTACGCTGGCTGAGGAAACAAAAACGGTGGGACAAAAGTACTTTGATGTGGCAACTCAATTGAGCCAGGGAATAACTCTTGGGCTAAAGCACTTCCGGAATGCGAGACTGCCGATACTTATGGCAAATGGAGAAAAAAAAGCGTCGATAATAAGCAAGGTATTGGGATCTTCTCCTTCTGAATCATTACCGGCAAGTGTTGTACAACTTATCGGTCAGGCCATTGTAATGCTTGATGAGGCAGCTGATTCCGATCCCGATTGAAATTATAGTCCTGTCGCGATCGATGTTTTACCGCGTCGTTTGATCAGGTCTTCGCGAATTTTCTGTGACCTGAAAAAGCTTACCGGATCAAGGCTGCCGCCCGAACGCAAGCGACTCTCTGCCAGCAACGGACGCACATCAGCAAGAAAAGCGTTCTGTAAAATTTGTTCACACCGCGTGACATCGTTTTCCTGTTGAGCCTTTTCAAGAGAAGAAAAATCAACCATCAATGCCTTGGTATACGCAATGCGAATATTCTCAAGCGAATTCATAAGATCTTCGATGGGATCCTTGAGATTATGACTGGCATCAATCATGTACGCTACATTTGGATTCTTCACGGCCTGGTCATTTGCACCGGTAACCAGTTCATGAAAGATGAGAAATAGTTGATAAGGTTTGATTGCACCTGTCGTGAGATCATCGTCCCCATACTGCGAGCCGTTAAAATGAAAACCGCCGAGGCGTCCGAAGTGAAGAAGCCGGGCGACGATCTGTTCAATGTTTGTATTCGGGAGATGATGACCGAGATCCACGAGCACGTGAGCACGTTCACCACAACCATCGCTAAGTTGAAGCGATGTACCCCAGTCTGGAATTACCATTGAATAAAAGTTGGGCTCGTACGGTTTATACTCTATCAGCATTGTCCAGTCCGAAGGCATCGCTTTGTAGATCTTTTGCAGCGAATCAAGCGTTCGTGAGAAGGCTCTTCGGAAGTGATGCTGGCCGGGGAAATTTGATCCGTCAGACAGCCATACCGTGAGAACCTTGCTGTCGAGCTTAATACCGTGATTCACAACTTCAATATTATGATCGACCGCCTGCTTTCGAATCGATTCATCTGTGTGACAAAGAGACCCAAACTTATATGAATACTTTTGGTCCATCTGATCCTGAAATGTATTTGAGTTGACAGAGTCTATGACCAAGCCGTTCTTCTTTAACAACTGCTGGATGGCCACAGCGTCTTTGGGAATATCCCACGGAATATGTAGAGAAATTGAATTGGTCGCCTGAGTTAAATGGTGTATCAATCCCACGTCGTCAATCTTTTCTTCAAGGCTGCTGGGCTCACCGCCAGCGGGAAATCTACCGAAACGAGTCCCTCCTGTTCCCAATGCCCAACTTGGAACGGCCACTTGCAATGCCTGGATCTTCCTGATAATGGTTTCAAATCCGCTGTCATTTAACTCAAGCAGATTCTTCGCATGCTCTACTTGCTGCTGGTGACGCGCTACGTCGCGTTCGTTAACTACTTCGAGGATGGAGGTATTCATATTCGTGACTTCTCGGTGCCTGACCGACAGTGCCTCTAAGTTATTGAAATATCCCGAACCCGACCACCAGCAGTTAGACCCTTACATGACATTACAGGACAGTTGAATTCGATCGCTTTACTTTATTAAAATGAATTTTGGGTTTTAAATTGAGCGCTTAAGGCCACCTTTTAATTAAGGGTGGCCAAAAGTGCGTCAAAAATTCAGCCTTCATCAAATACTGCCCTGTAGAATTTTTCTGATATTACCGGAAACTCACGACCGACTTGAACGCTCAGCCCGTCACACTAATTTTTGATATCGGAAAAACGACGAAGAAAGTACTAATTTTCGATACATCCTTCCACTCATTGGAGGAGCAGACGGAAACATTTAAGGAGATCCCGGACGAGGATGGATTTCCAAGTGACGATCTTCCAACTGTATCTAACTGGGTAAAAAATATTTTCCACCAGTATATAAAAGACAAAAGATACGATGTCACACACGCGAACATTTCAGGGTATGGCGCGAGCCTCGTTCATTTGGACAGCAGCGGAAAAATTATCGAACCATTCTACAATTACCTGAAGCCCTTCCCGGAGGAGTGTAAAAAGTCTTTTGATTCATTATACGACCAGGGTAAAGACTTTTCGGCAGTAACAGCGTCGCCATACCTTGGTTTGCTTAACTCAGGGTTGCAGCTGTTCTGGTTGAAGCAACAAAGGCACGAGAAGTTTCGAACGATCCAAACATCGCTACATCTTCCACAGTATTTTACCTACTTGCTCACGTCAAAAAAATTCGCCGATATCACCAGCGTTGGGTGTCATACAATGTTATGGGATTTTCACAAGAAGGGTTACCATGAGTGGGTAGATTCCGAAGGGTTGCGAAAACTATTTCCACCTATCACAAAGGCGGACCACACTTTTACAGTTACAGTGGACGGCAAGATCATAAGAATGGGGGTTGGTGTCCATGATAGCTCTGCCGCTTTGATGCCGTATTTGGTAACCCAAAAAGAACCGTTCCTTCTGTTGTCAACCGGTACGTGGAATATCTGCTTCAATCCATTCAACAACGATCCACTAAGTCAGCAAGAATTGTCATCAGACTGTCTCTGCTACATAACGTACGCCGGTAGTCCTGTGAAGGCTTCCCGAATATTCCTTGGTCATGAACACGAAGTTCAGGCGGACGCGATGAGTAATTACTTCAAAGCGCCAAAGGATTTTTATAAGTCTATCCGATTTAATTCCGTTGTGTATAATAAATTGATTAATGAACGCGATTCATCAAAGATATTTTATCCGTTAGGAATGGAAGGCACGGGACCAATTCCTGAAAAACAAACCAGGAAAACCGACTATTCTTTATATTCAGGCATCGAGGAAGCATATCACCAGTTCATTCGATATCTTGTCAAATGGCAGTTGCTTTCCATCAATCTAATAGACCCTGAAAAAAAAGTTAAGAACATTATTGTCGTCGGTGGTTTCACTAAGAATCCGCTCTTCCTCGAGATGCTGAAACTCGAGGAGCCAGAGCGAAAAATTTTGATCTCGGATCATCCCCGGGCGAGCGCGTTAGGAGCAGCATGGCTTGTTTCGGACCCGGAAGCATACACCGGCAAAGAAGGATTGCTCTCCGTTGCCGCTGTCTAGGAAGGATAAAATCGCCACGTATTCGCTGTTGCTTGAGAATTTCTCTATAAATTCCGGAGATACCCAAAGTCGCGATGATCCATACAGACGTCTATGGTTTGGTGCTTGCCGGAGGGAGAAGCGTCCGCATGGGCACTGACAAAGGTCTGTTGGACTACAAAGGGAAACCACAGCGCGAATATCTTTTTGACTTGTTATCTGGCATTTGTGAACGAGTATTCACATCCTGCCGACAGGACCAAAACATTGCGTCATCACTTAATCCGATTACTGACAAATTCGATTATGAGGGACCAATCAATGGTATCCTTAGCGGCATTCAATCGCGTCCCGACAAAGCCTGGTTGATCATTGCTGTGGATATGCCCTTCGTAGACCTGCCTGCCCTTGAGTTTCTTTTGAAGAACAGGCAAAAGAACAAACTGGCCACATGTTTCCTGCACGAGCCTGAAAATTTTCCTGAACCTTTGCTTACGTTGTGGGAACCTTCTGCATATCCACTTCTCGTCGAATACGCTGCAAGTGGAAACATTAGCCCTAAGTTATTTTTACAATCAAATGCTATCAACGCAGTGAAGCCCCCTGAAAAAAAAGTTTTGTCGAATATTAACTATCCCAAAGACATGGGACCACTGCTCTAAAATATTGTGTGAGCTATGCAAGATTAAATTCTTTTAATGCTTTGGGAAAATTCTTGTTCTCGTGGTTATTTCCACTAAGCTTAAGAAGAGCAAATCGTTCAAGTTTGCTTAGTCTCCTCCATTGTTCAAGCGACAGGGACAAGTTCATTTCTTTAACCTTCTCTATCAATACTGCAGGGACTTCGCCAACGTGTTCCCATTGAGGATTGTGATTTGCTTTAAGGTCCGTGGCGTTTTCATTGGTGACAGACTTGATAAGCCGTGTGAGATGTTCTCTGTAAGAAGCTACTTCAAGCGTTGTCTCGCAAGCAAGGTCAGCCAGCCGCCTGCGTTGATCGGTTGAGAACTTAGACCATTCCGCCAGCTTAAGCTTAATACCACATGCGTCCAGTTTGAACCTTACGATCATGGGTATACAGCGAACGTTGTCTTCGACGAAATCTTCTTCAAATCTGAAATATTGTACTTCCATTAGCGTAGTTGGTTATCGATCACCGGTCAACTAGTTTTTGTTGCCCGTCCACCCGCAACAGCGAATGTGATTTAGCATATTCCCTGTGCCCGTTCCTAATCTTCATTCCCCTTGCTCTATATATAGAGTTAAACTCATTCTGATAAATTACGTAGTAAATATACGTAGATAATTACTTGAAATTACGATTTAATTACGTATAATTACTTAATTATTGAGGAATACTTACTTAAATCGTTTGCAATGACCAAAGTAATTGTCGTGGGAAATGGGATGGTGGGCTACAAGTTTTGTGAAAAACTACGTAGCCGATCTACGGATATAAAAATCGTGGTATATGGTGAGGAACCCCGGCCTGCCTACGACCGGGTTCACCTGAGCAGTTATTTCTCCGGCTCCTCCGCTGATGATCTTTTGATGGCTCCGATATCCTGGTACGCTGACAACAATATAGAACTCCACGTGGGAGAGCTTGTGACGGAAATTGAAAGAGATAAAAAGGAAATAAGGACACACACTGGTCGTCGTGATACCTATGACTATTTGGTCTTGGCGACGGGTTCAAGCGCCTTTGTTCCGAACGTTGAAGGTGTTGAACGCAACGGCGTATTTGTGTATCGCACTATTGAAGATCTAAATCAGATCGCGAGCTATGCAAAAAAAGTAAAACGCGGCGCGGTAATGGGAGGCGGACTTCTTGGTTTGGAAGCAGCCAAAGCATTGCTTGACCTTGGACTTGAAACGCACGTGGTGGAATTTGCGCCACGTCTTATGCCGAGGCAGATAGACGATGTGGGGTCCGAGATTCTTTCAGGCAAATTGGCTCAACTCGGTATCAAAATTCATACAGGGAAGAATACAAAGAGGATAGCAGGAAATGGAAAACTTGAAGGCCTTACCTTTACAGACGACACTCACCTGGACATTGAAATATTGGTTATCTCAGCGGGTATACGCCCACGAGATGAACTTGCAAAAGCTTCAAATCTCGAAGTTCATCCCCGCGGAGGAATTCTTGTGAATAGCTTCCTAAAGACCACCGATCAATCCATTTACGCAATCGGGGAAGCAGCATCCTGTAACAACATGATATATGGACTTGTTGCTCCGGGCTACGATATGGCCGATAGTGTAGCCCGTCAGATAACTGGCGACTTTTCAAAACAGTTTACAGGCTTCGACATGTCGACGAAGCTAAAGCTCATCGGTGTGGATGTCGCAAGTTTTGGAGATCCGTTTGGTGATACCCAGCCGAGTATTCCGATAGCATTCAAGGATCACCGGAAAGGAACTTATAAACGAATCAACATCTCAGAAGATGGGAAATACCTTTTAGGTGGAATTCTTATTGGCGATGCAGCACAGTATAATCTTCTCCACCAGATGGTGATAAACAAGATGCCACTTCCTGCAAATCCGGAAACACTTATTCTAGGTGACGGATCGAAATCCGCAGATTCAGCAGACGGCGTAAAAGGTTTACCGGACACCGCGCAGTTGTGTTCCTGCGAGAATGTTTCGAAGGGAGAAGTCATTAGACAAATAAGAGAGTGTGAGGGGAAAACGCTTGGCGACATAAAAAAGGCGACAAAAGCGTGTACCGGATGCGGTGGATGTACTCCGCTCGTCAATGATGTTATCAAGCTGACACTGGAGTCAATGGGACATAAGGTCAAGAAGACCGTATGCGAACATTTTGACTATTCGCGACAAGAGCTCTTCGACATAATCAAAGTAAAGGGCATCAAGACTTATGAGGATCTGTTAGATGGACATGGTAAAGGTGATGGATGTGAGATTTGCAAACCGGCGGTGGCTTCACTTATGGCAAGCATCTGGAACGAGCCAATCCTCGAACAGGATACAATTCAGGATACGAACGATAGATACCTCGCTAACATTCAACGTGGAGGAACGTATTCAGTCGTGCCGCGAATTGCAGGTGGAGAGATCACTCCTTCAAAGCTAATCGCTATTGGACGCATTGCGCAGAAATACAATCTCTACACGAAAATTACTGGCGGTCAACGTATCGATATGTTCGGTGCCAGAGTAGAACAACTTCCTGAAATATGGGAAGAACTGATAGCGGAAGGTTTCGAAAGTGGTCACGCATACGGCAAAGCTCTTCGGACGATCAAGAGTTGTGTCGGATCTACGTGGTGTCGGTATGGCGTTCAGGATTCGGTATCATTTGCAATCTTTATTGAGGAACGATACAAAGGTTTGAGGGCGCCGCACAAACTAAAAGGTGCTGTCTCCGGATGCATCCGCGAATGTGCGGAAGCCCAATCAAAAGATTTCGGTGTTATTGCTACGGAAAAGGGATGGAATCTGTACGTCTGCGGCAACGGTGGGGCCAGACCACAACATGCAAAATTACTGGTATCCGACATCGATACTGAAACCTGCATAAAATACATCGATCGGTTCCTGATGTTCTACATCAAAACCGCCGACCCTCTCACCAGGACCGCGACATGGCTGAATAAAATGGAAGGTGGGCTTGACTATCTCTTCGATGTAGTGGTGAACGATTCACTAGGCATCGGTGAGGAGCTCGAAGAAGACATGAAGAAATTAATCGCCAACTACCACTGCGAATGGAAAAAAGTTGTGGACGATCCCGCTCTTCGGTCAAAGTTCAGACACTTTGTTAACTCGGAGGAGCCCGATCCTACACTCGAATTTGTTGACATGCGCGGACAACGAAGTCCCATCGATTGGAATAAAAAATAGAATTCAATGGAGCTAACAAACGACATAAGAAATTTTACCCCGACACTTACTCAAGACGTGAAGGTCTGGTTCAGAGCGGCGCGCGTTACAGATTTTCCCGAGAATGGCGGCGCTTGCCTCCGATACAAAGAGCATCAGATCGCTGTCTTCAATTTTGCCCGGAGAAATGAGTGGTTTGCCTGCCAAAATCTTTGTCCTCATAAAATGCAGATGGTTCTGTCACGAGGAATGATCGGCTCATCGGCTGGCGAACCTAAGGTAGCGTGCCCGTTTCACAAGAAAACATTTTCGCTAAAAACGGGGGAGTGTTTAAATGCAGAGGAATGTTCAATTGCTGTTTTTCCGGTGAGAATAGAAGATGGATACGTTCACATAGGGTTTGCTCAGTAATCGGACGGTTCACCTTGTTAAAATGGATTACCTAAATCGTCAGGGAGAGGTAGTTTCGTGAAGTTGTTTTCTTAGAAAGATAAGACCATACGTTATTGTGACTCCAAGCCACACCTCAGGAGCGATACCTCAATAATCCCTTACGGGCACAAAATATTTCTTGGGACTATCGCACACATGACATTTGTATGAATCTGGAAGTTTTTCGAATGCAATGCCAGGAGGAATATTCGAAGACGGATCGCCGTATTTCTTGTCGTAGATAGTCAGACAGTTGCTGCACTGATAGCTTGCGCTTGATCCATTCACCTGTGCGTCTTCAAACTTCTCACTGCCCTTATCCTTCTCACGGTTCAGCTGACGGAAATACAACTTGCTCAGTTCAATGAGCAAAGGCGGAATGATTTCCTTCCTTACATTACGCGCATAAAGAATGTACTCTGAGTTGTTCGGATGGAAATTCTTTGCGTACAAGATATCGTAGCGCTCACCGGGATTGATCTCCGATTCCTTTACTCTTTCAATTACGATCGACGTGAAATAGAACATCTCACGATTGGTCTTAATCGTAAAAGTCAGTCCATGCGTGCTTATATCCTGCTGATCCAGCTCCCGAACTAAAAAGCGTTTTAGCTCAAGCGCTTCCTGATCGACGACAGGCAAATGCCAGTTCAACTCTATCGAAGAGTGACGCTCGTTGATTCCGAATTTACCCATCAGCTTTTCCCAACGGATCTTGTCTGAAGTCTTTATTCCTTTAATAATAAATGCCTTCCACGGTATGATGTTAATCTTACCGATATTTGTTTCCTGGCACAACTTGCATGCTGCGCTCATAAAATCAATGTCGTACTGATTATTGCGCCAATAAAGTCCCAGCCAGAACTGATTATTCCGCATAGCATTCAAGCCTTCATAATATGGAAATACGTTCTCGGGAAACTTCAAAGGTTCTGTGATGTTCTTATAAATAATTCTGCGCGCGTTCTTAATGATCATAAACAGCTCTGCGACTGTAAACGGAAGAAAGTTCAGGATCACATCCTCCAGCTCTTTCGACAACTTGGCGATATCATGACTTGAAACCAGCATCGGCCAACATTCAACAGCATTTCCCTTGCGCGGATCGCGAAGGTATAAATACCAATAGTTTTCCTCCGTGGACGCGATAAAGTTGAGCTCGCCGGTAAAGAGTGGAACAATACTTTGGGCGGGATCGACAATGTTGATCTTTAGTTTGGGGCGATAGTCAAAGTTGTCGATTATAACGTGGTAGGTATCTTCTTTTACCCACGGCATCGTCTCGACCACATTTACCGCCAAATAAGAGCTAACGATATTCTGATAGACGGACTGATCGCTCCCCAATTCGTAGTCTGTATTTAATGGTCGGAATGCACGCTCTATCGTGAGTTCATCGGCACCATTAGCCGGAAACATTATATCCTGCCTTGAACCAAAAAGCACATATTTATTTCCGAGGCTCCGCGACAGGTCCATCAATTTCAACAAGTCCGCCGGCGAAAGGAAACCTCCTTTCACAAATGCTCTGATAAGTCCTCTTTTATCCTTTGTATCCATCCTGGCTGCGCCGTTCATGATCTCGACGGCGGGTAAACTAGTCACTTCCTCCATATCCCAGGTTTAAAGTTAAACTTATAAATATTTGTTTACTATCTGCTGACATCAACCTTCACAAGGCTTTCGTTCAGCAGTTTCTGAATTTCAGGCTTGCAGCTTCCACAACCCAGGCCGGCGCCAGAACTCTGACATAGGGCATTAAGGGAATTACAACCGCCGTCGATCATCTTCTTCAGATTGCCAGAACCTACCTGGTTACACGAACATATCAGCTTACCGATCACTGGATCTGACTTCTTACCGGACCTCAATAACTGCATGCGTCGTTCGGACAATTCAATGTTATTTTCTATCAGCCCTTTGAATTCTGCAAACTCAGACTTGTCGCCGATCATAATCGCGCCTACCAACCTGTCATTTTTAATAATACATTTCTTGTAGTAGCGCATGGATTTGTCGATGAACAGGATTTCATCGTAACCTTCTTCATTTGGTGGTATTTCCGAAATTCCCAATGCGCAGAGATCAAGGTCCGAAAACTTGAGGATGTTCATGGAGACAGCTCCTTCATAACGTTGTTGCACATCACCATTGATATATCGGGCTGCGACGTCCGCTTGCTTTTCGGCAGCAGCTGTAATCCCAAGAAGCTTGCCGTTATGTTCGGCAATTTCACCAATAGCGAAGATGTCCGGATCCGTTGTCTGGAGATAATCGTTCACCGTCACTCCTCTTGCGGATTCGAGTCCTGCTTCCTGCGCGAATTCGATATTTGGTTTCGTACCGACGGCATAAACAATGGCATCTACATCGACAGCCTGGCCGCTTCGAAGTTGAGCAGTGAGTCCTGTACCTCTTTTACTTGGGGTGATTGCCTGCACCTGGTCATTGAGATAAACTTTGATATCCTTTTCATCGATAAAATCAAGCAACAATTGGCCGGAAAGGTTATCGACCTGTCGTTCCATAAGTCGACTACCAAGTTGCAATATGGATACGTTGATATCTATTTCGCGAAGAGATGCAGCAAGTTCCAATCCCAATAGTCCACCGCCGATGATGAGTACACTGCCATCTGGTTTAAGATAACGCTTGAGCGAATCTGCATCGTAACGCGTTCGCATGGTAAAGACTCCAGACAAATCTACAGGCGCATCTTTTGGTACATTGGCTCTGCTTCCCGTTGCGAGGATCAGTCTATCATAAGAATGTTTGCGCCCATGTTTATCGACAACATACTTTTGATTTCTGTTTATAGATACAATCTCATTGTCCAGGTTGAGTTCCACATTCATTTTTTCAAACTCGCCTTTGCCAAACTTCTGTAATTTTTCCCACGACAGATTATCATTCACGTATTCAGGGAGCAGGACGCGGTTATAGAAAGGATCTTTTTCTTTTGAGAAAACCACAATATCATCGACCTCATTTACTGAGCGATAAGTACAAATGAACCGATAGGCCGCGGCGCCTGCGCCTGCGATAACTATCTTTTCGAATGGCTTCTCGTATTTTTTTACCTGAACGGCCGCGAATTTAAAGTCCGGCTCCTTCGACAAGGGGTCTACCCGCATACTGGTAACATTGTTGGCTCTCCCCAGGTCGTCTTTGAGGATCTTGCCCCAATGCATTGGAAGGAATACAACACCCTTTTTAATTTCGTCTGTAATCCTTGCGCTTACGCGCACCTCGCCGCGTTCATTTTCCACCGTCACTACATCTCCTTCGCGTATGTTCCGAAGCAACGCATCATGAGGATGCATTTCGAGGAATGGCTTGTCAATGTGTTGTCGAAGCTTGTTGACTTTTCCGGTTTTTGTCATCGTATGCCACTGGTCGCGTATACGACCCGTTGTAAGGATGAGCGGTAATTCAGAGGTTAACGGCTCCGACTGGTTTTCAGGATGGTCCAGTCCCTGGAATCGCGCTTTTTTTGACGGTGTGTAAAATTTGCGATCTGTGAAGAGTCGTGATGTGCCGTTATGGGTAGGCGAAATGACAGGCCATTGAAACGTTCCCTCATATTGCAGACGTTCGTACGACAGACCGCTTATGTCGATGTTTGTTCCTTTAGTCAGGCGTGTGTACTCGGTAAAGATTTCTGAGGCAGACTTGAAGTTGAATCCCTTAAAGCCCATTTCCCTCGCAAACAGGCAAAGAATCTCAGCATCGGAAAGCGCTTCGCCGGGCGGATCAATTACTTTACTTAGATGACTGATACGGCGTTCGGAATTTGTCATCGTTCCCTCCTTCTCAAAATGACCCGCAGCTGGTAAGACAAGATCACCTAACTCGATCGTATCGGAGAGCCTTGAAATATCCTGCACCACAACGAACCTTGCCTTCTTTAGCGCGGCTTCTGCTCTTCTAACGTCTGGTAAACTGATAAGAGGATTGGTACAAACGATCCACACTGCTTTCAAGTCGCCTCGCTCAAGAGCTTCAATCATTTCTGTTGCCGTAAGTCCGGGCTTGTCGCTGATCGAAGGGACTCCCCAAAATTCAGCCACTTCCTTGCGATGAACAGGATTGTCCAACGTTCTGTGTGCGGCCAGCATGGTTGCTAAGCCTCCAACCTCGCGTCCACCCATAGCGTTGGGCTGGCCTGTTAGTGAAAATGGTCCGGATCCAGGTTTACCGATGTGGCCTGTGATAAGATTAAGACTGATCAGCGAAATATTTTTGTTAACTCCAATCACACTTTGATTGAGTCCCATCGCCCACAGGGTAAGAAATCCATTTGATTCAGCAATGTAGGTCGCCGCCAAGCGTATGTCGGATGCTGGAACATCGCAAATTGATGCAACCTCGTCCACAGTATATTGGAAAACGGAATTCTTGTATGAGTCAAAATTTTCGGTGTGATGTGAGATAAATTCAAAGTCAATGTCACCATTCTCGATCAGGACGCGAGCAATGGCGTTGTAGAGGTAAATGTCGGTCCCTGGAAGGATCTGCAGATGAAGATCAGCGAAAGCGCAACTCTGCGTTCTGCGTGGATCGACCACAATGAGTTTTACTGAAGGATTATTCTGTTTGCGCTCTTCGATTCGTCTGAATAAGACCGGGTGACACCATGCGGGGTTTGCTCCGGCTACCAAAAAACAGTCGGCTAATTCGATGTCCTCATACGAAACGGGTACTGCATCTTCACCGAGTATTTTTGTGTATGCCACGACCGAGCTGCTCATACACAGGCGCGAGTTAGTATCGATGTTGTTGGTGCCGATAAAACCCTTCGCCAGTTTATTAGCGATGTAGTATTCTTCAGTGAGGCACTGACCTGAAACGTAAAATCCTACGGAATCGGGCCCATGAGCATCAATAATAGACTTAAAAACAGCAGCCGCTCTCTTGATTGCTGTGCTCCAGCTTACCCGTTGCCTGGGGTGGTTGCGGCTCCACCTCATTTCAGGATACAACAACCTGTCTGTTTTATCCTGCATGGAATAATGGAGATTCATTCCCTTTGAACACAGCATGCCGCGATTCACAGGATGGTCCTTATCCCCTTCTACACGAATGTTGTTCTTGCGGTCCTTCTTGACAACAATTCCGCATCCGACTCCGCAATAGGAACAGGTCGACTTATATTCAATTTCTTTCTTCATTCCGTTTCATACCTCCCATCAACAACATCGTCTAAAGATTGTCATGCCGCCGCTTCTTCCTTATAGAAGTCTTTCTCATCGATCACAACCTTATCCATAAGGAGGCTAAGCATTCTGTCTCGTACAGCGATATATTCGGGTAGATTTACAGTTTCCTTTTTGTTCCGGGGCCGCGGCAGGTGTACCTCTTCGATCTCGCGGATTGTCGAAGCCGGACCATTGTTCATCACAACAATACGATCTGAAAGGAAGATTGCTTCTTCGATGTCGTGCGTAACCATAACGATCGTTTTGCTGCGATGAGTCAGGTTCCATAGCTTCAACAACTCAATATGAAGCGAAGCTTTTGTTAATGCATCAAGCGCTCCAAAAGGTTCATCCAACAATAACACCTCCGGATCGATTGCAAACGCACGTGCAATAGCAACACGCTGCTTCATTCCTCCTGAAATTTGTTTTGGATATTTCTCGCGGTGTTCCCAAAGGTTCACCATCCGGAGATACCGTTCGACCGTCTGCTTTTTCTCTGCTTTCGAAAGCTCACGAAGCGCTGCATCGACAGCCTCGTAAATGTTTTCATATACCGTTAACCACGGTAGCAAAGAATAATTCTGAAAGACAATACCACGATCCGGACCAGGTCCTTTCACTTGCTCGCCATTGAGCATAACCCTTCCACTGGTAGGAAATGTCATCCCAGCAATCGCGTTCATGATCGTCGACTTACCGCAACCCGAGTGACCAATGATCGAGACGATCTCTCCTTTTTCAACCTCCAGGTTAATCTCTCTTACCGCAATAAACTTTCCTTTTGCAGATTGAAAGGCAACTTCCATATTTTCAATTTTCAGATAGTTCATCTTAGTTTTGTTCTTGTCCAACACCATCAAACGGAATAGGTAACTTTTTTCTCAATGAGCGAGAATCCTTTGTCAATCAATAAGCCTACAATTCCGATTATGAGAATTGCAGAAATCACTTTTTCAAGACTAAGAGCATTCCAACTGTCCCAGACAAAGAAGCCGATGCCAATTCCACCTGAAAGCATTTCACCAGCAACGATCACCAACCACGCAACCCCTATGCTAAGACGGAGACCGGTGATAATGTGTGGTAAACTATAAGGTATCAGCACCTTGGTTAAATACTTCCATTTTGAGAATCCAAATGCCTTTGCCACATTCTTGTGATCATCGGGAATAGAGGCCACGCCAAACGCGGTGTTGATCAATGTGGGCCAGAGCGATGTGATAAAGATTATAAAGATGGTTGCCATGCTCGCGGACTCGAAAGCGACAAGCCCGATAGGAAACCATGCAAGAGGCGAAACAGGTTTGAGTATCTGAACGATTGGATAGAATAGTTTCTTGCAAAACTTGTTTGCTCCCATGACCACTCCAACGGGTATCGCGAATAATGATCCTAATAAAAACCCCGATGACACTCTTCCAAGGGAACTGGCTAACTGGAGGCCTATACCTTTGTCGTTCGGTCCATAGTCGTAGAATGGATCCTTAATCAATTCCCAAAATACCTGTGATGTAGCGAGAGGTGTCGGAAGTCCTCCGTTTGTGATCTTACTAAACATATACCAGAGGATAGTAAGGAGCGAAAAACCAAGGAAAGTGAAAGTCCAAGCCTTTATTGCAGATCCTAACCAAGTAAGAGTTGCGGAAAATCTAACGCTGTTAGTCCTTTCGAACCCCGTTGTCAGATTTGTGGATAGAGTGATGCTCTTTTTCATCAGCGCTTTGTTATTGGTTGACTGTTTTTGAATTCTTTACTCGCGACAGGTAGTCAGCAGGATTATTCGGATCGAATAGAACTTTATCAATTTCCAGCGCAAAAGGTTTCATGTCGTCCGTTGGCACTTTAATCTTCATGCTTGCGGCCACTTCTTTATACAGATCCTGAAGGATCATTTTATCTGCGATCGCTTTGTAGTCCGGTGCTTCTTTTAGATAATCGAAGCGGACAAATTGAGACAAGAACCAAATAGCATGTGACTTCCTTGGAAGATTTGTCTCCCCACTTCTGTGAAACAGCATATAGTCATCAGTGTAAATTTCAGTGCCTTGGTCACATCCTAGATTGTAGTCACCCATCAATCTTGCTTCGATAACATCCGCCGGCGCGTTCACATACGGAGTTCTACCGATAATTTCGGCGGCTTTTTTTCTGTTCGCACGATTGTCTAACCATTTACATGCTTCAAGCACGGCCTTCATTACGGCCTTAAGATCTTCTCTTCGCGTTTCGCTGAACGCAGTATTCACGACTAATGCTTTCTCCGGATGATTTTTCCAGATGTCCTGAGTGGATATTTCGGTAAACCCAACATTTTGTTTTACGGCGACACCATTCCACGGTTCCCCTACACAATAGCCGTCCATATTGCCAACTTTCATGTTAGCAACCATTTGTGGCGGAGGGATCGTAATGATCCGTGAAGTCTTCTGGTTTACTCCCGCAGCGGCCATCCAGTTCCTTAACCAGATGTCATGCGTTCCACCAGGAAAGGTCATTGCAAAAGTTACGTCCTTGTCGGCTTTAAGCTTGGCGGCGACTACAGGAGCAACTTTGTTAGTTTGTTTGAAGCCAACTTTGCCGCAAAAATCTTTTGAAAGTGTAATAGCCTGGCCGTTATTATTTAACACCATCGCTATTTTCATTTCCGATCCTTCTTTACCTCCAACTCCGGTGTACACCGAAAAAGGCATACTGAACAAACAGTGCGCTCCCTCCAACTCACCCGTTAGAATTTTATCCCGAACATTAGCCCATGACGCCTCCTTGGATACTATTACATTCACACCATATTTTTCAAACAGTCCCAGTTCTTTAGCCATGATGATCGGCGCGCAGTCTGTCAAGGGAATAAATCCCAGACGAATAGGTTCTTTGTCCGCCACATTTTGTCTCACGGGGGCAGCAGAAAGTAGAAGGAGGATGAAAATTGGAGCGAAGAGAAATCCAATTTTTGATTTGATATATATTGATTTTTTCATTGTGTTCATCTTTAGATTGATCATTTGATAACAAGCTCAGCGGGTTTGATAGAGATCATGAGATAAGCCCACGTGGAGACATCATCCGCCCGTTTCACGTTCTTCACTTTCGGTGACGACATTGTGTCGGTGGAAAACATTGCTGAGTACCCTCCTTCCAGATTGATTGCTTTCGTGAGAGAGAAGTTCACGACAAAGTCGATCTCCGTGCCAAGTGCTTTGTCCATTTCGAAACCATCGTTGTCGGTAACTGCAGTAGGAAGCAGGAAGTAATGTGCGTCTAGCGTGAGCGTGAGATTATCTTTAGCTTTGTACTTGGATTTGAGATAATAGTTTACTAATCCGTTAGGACCGAATCCGTCGGCCACATAGAAATAATCCAT
>JGI10216J12902_100885551_pt1 | contig 16023 bp, 15 predicted proteins | sample KanNatreferecore_FD_12902 | JGI IMG/M metagenome (IMG submission 12902)
CACACCAGGTCCAGCGCGCCCCCCAGCTCCCGGCGGTTATTGGCGGAGAGCGCCACGCCGGACTCCACCAGGAAGTCGCGGTTCGCGTATTCCTGGCCGGGGATCGGGTGAAAAATGATCATCGGCAGCTCCATGGCCAGCGCTTCGGACGTCGTCAGCCCGCCGGCCTTGGTGATGAGCACGTCCGAGACGCACATCAGCTCCGGGACGATCCTCACGAACGGCATGATCCTGAACTCGGGATAACGGTCCTCCCACATCTTCAACCGCGCGATGAGCGCGCGGTCCTTCCCGCAGAGGAAGAACCCCTGCACGGGCCGCGACGCGATGGTGTGAAAGAGCGGCGTCGGCCGGAACATCATCCCCTGCGCGCCGGTCATCACCAGCACCGTCGGAAGGTCCGGTTTGAGCCCCCACTTTTCTTTCAACGCCTCCCTCTGCTCCAGGAGACGCGTGTTGACCCGAACGGGTATCCCCGTGGTGCACACGTTTGCCGGCGGGATCCCCCGGCGAAGCATACCCTCACGCACGGAGTCGTTACCCACCAGGTAAAGGTCGGTGCCCCGGTGGATCCACTGGCTGTGGACGGTGTAGTCCGTGATCACCGTGACCACGGGGCAGGAGATCCTGCCCGCCGCGCGCAGGTCCGAAAGCGCCCCCGCCGGCGTGGGATGGACGGCGACGATGAGGTCCGCGGGGTGGGTCTTCAGGTGCTCTTCCAGCTCGCTGCGGCCCAGGCTGTTCAGCCACTGCTGCGTCTTGGAGTCCGGCTGCAGCCGCCGCGTGGCCTCATAGAACCATGAGTAGCCGGGCGGAAAGAGCCGCACGCTCTGCGTGTACCCGATGCTCGCGGCCTGCGTGGTTACCGGCGAGACGAACTCGTCGAAGTAGTCCAGCACCCGGATACTGCCGCCGAGGTGGGCTTCCCACCAGTGGCGGATGGCTTCCGCCGCGCTCTTATGGCCGCCGCCGAACCGCGCGGAGAGGACCAGCACGCGCGGCTCCGCGGAACGGCTCTCGGGATCACCCGGGCTGGAACGCTGCTCCAGCGTGGGCGTGGTGCTCATACGTGTCGATTCCCGGCATACCCTGCCGGCCCCCTCTATTATAGGAGACTTGAACAGGGCTCCGGCCGGGCTTCGACAACCTGTTCAAAACCGTGTCGAAAACCTCCGGAGCCGGCGATTCGAGCTGATTCTCAACCGGGCTTCGCCGGCAGCGGATTCCAGACAGAAGAGCTGTTCAGAATCCCCAGGCGAGGATTCCGGAATCCACGAGGGAAGATTCTCTCCATTGAACATTTAGACAGCCCTACAGCTACTACGGACTCCTATATAGGTGTTCCGGGAGACCGAGGTACCCTGTCGAAAACGGGAAGCGTTCGCTAGACATACTTCCTGGCTCGGCGCTTGATCACGATAATCCCCCGAGAGTGTGGGTCGAACCCCTTGGGCCAGCGGGTCGATTGATCGGCGAGGGCGCCGTCCAGCGTGGTGGCCGAGAGATTGGCGTTGGTGAAGTCGGCGCCGCGGATGTCGACCTGCCTGAGGTCTGTGCCGAACAGCGTTGCGTTGGCGAGCCGGGTGCCGCGCAGATCCGCTCCGCGGAGGGTGGCGCCGTCCATCTGGGTGTGGCCCAGGTCCGCTCCGCACAACTGGGCGCCTTGCAGGCGGGTGCCGCGCAGATCTCCGCCCGAGACGCATGCGCCCGTAAGCACGGCATTGGTCAGGTCCGCCTCGCCCAGGTCCGCCCCGGCGAGGCGTGCTCCGGTAAGGTCGGCACCGCTGAAGTCCGAGCGGCGCAGGTCCGCGCCCTCCCACAGGGAGTGGGCCATCTTCCGGCCGGCGAACCGGGCGCCGCGCAGGAGTGCGAAGGAACGGTCTCTCACGAGTCTATGCTTGCGCCGTCCCGGACCATGGCTACACCTCACCTTCGCTGGGTGAGGCCAACTGGCCCATATTGGCACGTTCTGACGGATACGGTGAGCGTGGGCCGGGTACGTGAATCCCACGGAGGCCGATTCGGCGTGTGCTCGGCCTCGGGGAGAGAAGCGCATGCTGCGGGCGATGTGGACGGGGTCGATCAGCTTCGGGCTGGTCTCCATCCCGGTGAAGGCGGTGCCGGCGCAGGTCTCCAAGGACCTCCGTTTCGAGCTGCTGCACGAGCCGTGCAAGACCAAGGTGAAGACGCGCCGCTATTGCCCGCACTGCGAGCGGGAAGTGCCGGACGATGAGATCGCGCGCGGGTACCAGTATCGCAAGGGGGACTACGTGCTCCTGGACGAGGGCGACCTGGAGAACGTCACCACGCCGGCGAAGCACACGCTGCAGATCATGGACTTTGTCGACCTGAAAGAGGTCGACCCCATCTATTTCGAGAAGCCTTACTACCTCCAGCCGGCGCCGGGTGGGGAGCGGACCTACACCCTGCTCCGCGAGGCGATGGAGAAGAAAGGACGAGTCGCCGTCGGCAAGGTAGCCTTCCGCGAGCGCGAGCACCTGGCCGTCGTACGCCCGCTCGAGCATGCGCTGGTCCTGGAGACAATCGCCTTTCCGGACGAGGTTCGTGCCCTCGAAGAGGCGGTGCCGGAGATCGACGTCAAGGTGGATGAACGCGAACTCCACATGGCGGACCTGCTCATTGAGAACCTGACCGGCCACTTCGATCCGGAGAAATACACCGACGACTACCGCGACGAGCTGCTGCGCCGGGTCAGCGCCAAAGTGGAGGGCGGCACAGTGAAAGCCACGGCCGCTCCGAAGGCTCCTGCCAAGGGCGAAGTGCTGGATCTGATGGAGGTCCTGCGGCGCAGCGTGGAAGCGGCGCAGGGCGGGCGCGCAGCGAAGGAGCCGGCGGCGGCCGGCAACGGAAAGTCCGGCGGCAGCGAAAAGTCCGGCGCGAAACGGACACGGGAGAAGAAGGCCGCCTGAGATGCCTGCCGGGACTGCCAGGCCCGCAGCGGTGGAGGGCCGCTGGCGGTTAGGCTTCCGGGTCTACGCCGAGTTTACGTAACTGCGCGGTGAGCCGCTCATTACGTTGTCGCTCCTGCTCGTGTTGTGCGGCAAGCTCTTCGTAGGTCACGAAAGGCGATCCATCCGGGGCAAACAGGCGAAGGTGTAGGCCGTCGATCTCGAACGTGACGCCAAGGAGCGGGCTGGTCCAGCCCTGCATCGTCTCAACATGAACAAGCTCGGCCGGGCCGCGCAGCCACCCGGTTAACTCCCCGGTAAACGGGTTGTAGACGTAGTATTCACTGACTCCGTACCGGTTGTAGAAGAGAGCCATCTCCCCGGCGCGGTTGGAAGGCGAGACGATCTCGAACACCACTTGCGGAGGCGAATGCCCTTCGTGCCACTGCAAGTAGCTCATGCGGTCTCCCCTGGGCCTTCCGAGCGCTATCAGGACGTCCGGCGCGACGCGGATTTCCGGGTGTCCTTCGACCGGGTACCAGAAGAGGTCTCCAGCCACGAAGATGTCGTCGCGGTCCCGGAACATGATTTCCAGACCGCCCTTGATCGTCGTCAGGTAGCGGTACTGAACCGTATTCTCCGCCATGGGCTGGCCGTCCGAGTCCGGGTAAACAATGGTTGGCGGGATCGCCGGGCTGAGAGTCGCCATCGTCAGGTCTCACTGCAGCGCATTGATGCTCAGATTATAGCCGCCTCCTCTTACTCCAGCGAAAGCTCCGCCGGGGCGGGCACCAGCGTGATCACCGCGATCTCCGGCCGGGCGTTGAAACGCACGGGCACCTTCTGGGTCCCGATGCCCCGGTTGACGAAGAGCAGCCGCTGCCCCCGCCGGTACCAGCCCCGGATGTAAGGCCGCGTCCCCGGGAGGGCTTGCTGGGTCAGCCAGGGCACGTAGACCTGGCCGCCGTGCGTGTCGCCGCAGAGGGCGACCATGGGGCGCCCGGGCAGGTCCGGAGCGGCGATGGCGCTGTGCGTCAGAAGCAGGGGCACGGCGCCCTCCGGGATGCCCGCAAACGCCGCGCCGACGTCCGGCCGCCCTTCCCAGACGTCGTCCAGCCCGGCGAGCCAGAGGCCGTTGTCCAGCCGTGTCGACCGGTTCGTAAGCACTTCGATCCCGTGCGCGCGCAGCAGGGCTTCGACCATGGCCGTCCCGTTCTCGTGGTCGTGGTTCCCGAGCACGGCGAAGATCCCCAGGCGGTGCGTGAGGCGGGCGAGCTCTCGGACGCACTCTTCCGTGCGCCCGGTCCGGCGCGTCGCGTAGTCGCCGGTCATCACGACGAGGTCCGGGTCCAACCCGTTCGCCTGCTCCACGACTTCGCGGATGCGCTCGCCGGTGAGCACGGCGTCGCAGTGGAAGTCGGTGAGGTGCACCAGGCGCAGAGTCTCGTCGAGGCCGGGGAAGCGCACCGTATGGCGTGTGACTTCCAGGCTGTGGAAGCCGCACAGCCGGAGCGCGAGGGACGGCGGAAACATGCCGCGGTTCAGCCCCGCGCGTCCGGGGCACAGGAGGCCTGGAAGAGCGCGTCGAACGCGAGGCCCCACGGTGGGCGCAGGAAGCCGAGGGCGCGCACGTCCTCGAACCAGTGGCTGAAGGGCGAGTAGCGGGTGAACGACCCGCCCCCGATCACGCGGCAGAGGCGCCCGAGCAGGGTCTCCGCCAGGGCGGCGATCGCGACTTTTCCGCAGCGGACCCCGAGCGGCGTCCCCGCCTCGCGCGCGACGGCCGCCAGCATCCCCTCGTACGCTTGCTCGATGAGCCAGGCGTCGACCTCGGCTTGCGACCACTCCACCTGCTCGTAAGGCCGGAGGTTGTCCTTGCGCCCGGCCAATTGGCGGCGCGCCGTCGCCATCGCCTCCTGCACGATCCCTACGATGACGGCGGCGAAGTAGCAGCCGATGGCGCCCCCGGCTGCCTGGCTCACCCCAAGGAGATTGCCGGGCCATGCGAAGCGCACCGCGGGGAAGTCCGTGAACCGCAGGCTGTGGCTCTGCGTCGCGGTCATCCCCTGGCCCTCCCATTCCGCCACCAGCTCCAGCCCGCGGCTGCCGTCCCACGGCGCGCCCCGCATGTCCACGTAGAACCACTCCGCCCCGGTCTCACCCTGGGGCACGGCGGTGGTGACCATGTGCGTGGCAATGCCGGAGCCGCTGCCGAAATGCTTCAGTCCCGTCAGGCGGAACGTCCCCGGCTCCGGGCCCGCCGCGGCGGCCGCCTTCGTCCGCGAGACATCCCCGCCGCTGCCCGGCTCGGAGGTGATGGTGCCCCACCAGGCGCCCTCCCGAACACTTTGAAAGATCTCCCGCCGCTGGGCTTCCCAGGCAGCCGTATGGGGTTCCGGCGCCTCCGGGAAAGCCAGCCAGTAGGTGAGCACGGAGGGGTGCATCGACGCCACCAGTGCGACCGAGGAATCGCCCCTCGCCAGGGCGCGCAGGGTCTCACAGATCGGCCGAGTAGACGCAGGCAGGCTTTCCCACCTGCCTCCGGCGTCCAGCGGCATTGCGAGGAGCGGGAAGCCCGTCTCACGCAGGCGGGCGAAGTCCTGCGGCTCCAGGTGGCGCCGCCGCTGCCGGGCGGCCCGGTCCGCCGCGAACTCCGAGGCCAGGCGCGCGGTTTCGTCGTAGGCGGAGGATGAGCTCATGCGCGCGGGGGCGGCTTCTAGCGAGGCACTTCGAGCCAATGCCCTACGAGGACCAGGACGCCTACGGCAAGGATGGTGGCGAGGAGAAGGCAGGCTACGGAGAGGGTGCCCGTGCAGGTCGCGACCACATAGCCCAGCCACCGTCCCCTTAATGGCAGGTAGCTATCCCACCGCGTGAGCGGCTCGTGCGGCACGGCATTCGCCAGCGCCGAATTCGTCGCCATCACGAGGCGGACTCCGATCCAGCCGGTAAGCCCTGTAAGCAGCAAAAGAATGAAGAAGGTCTCAATCACCGCAAACGCCTCCGGCTCCGTCAGGGATTATTCCACAGAACAGGCACGGTCGGTCCACCAACGCAGAGGCGAGCCTACGGCTTTTCCCGGAGCAGGTCCTGGATCTGGCGCGTGGTGATCGCCTCTCCTCCGGCGCCCTTCCACTCCAGCTCGCCGGCCCAGCGATAGCGCGCGCGGCCCTGGCGGTCGATGACGTAGACTGTCGGCCACCACCGCTGGCCCCAGCGCTTCCAGTTCTCGCCCTCCGGGTCCGTGAGCACGGGATAGGTGATGCCCAGCTCCTTGACCTTCTTCTGCACGTTCTCCGTGACTCGCTCCCCAGGCGTCTCGGGCGTGTGGACGCCGATGATCTCGACGCCTTCCTTCTCGAACTGCTTTTGCCACCTGCCGTAACTCGGCAGGTTCCGCAGGCAGTTGATTCACCCGAAGGTCCAGAAGTGGACGATCGTCACCTTCCCCTTGCGCGAGGCGAGAGTGACGGGCTCCCCTTTCGCGGTGTTCAGCCAGGTGCCGCCGGTCAGCTCCGGCGCCGCGACGGCGAACTTCTGGGGGTTAGTCTGTGCGGCCGACGCCGTAGGAAAGACCGCGATCAGCGCCACCAGGCCGGCGGTGATAGCGAACGGCCAGACGAGGTACGCCACGCCAATTGGACGTTTAGCCCGCACGCGCTACGCCCAGAACTGCTCGGCTTCGAGCGCGAGCTGGAGCTGTCGCTGGACCCAACTCTCCATCTGAGCGACCCGCTCATCGGGCACACCGAAGGCGGCGGCCGCTTTCCCGATGAACTGGCTCTCCTCGGGATGGAAGTCGTCGTCCGCGTGGCCGACGCCGATCAGCTCCAGCAGGACCGCGGAGCGCGCCTGGCGGCTGTCGAACTCCTGGAGCAGCGACTCTAGGTTCCCCGTGGGCAGCTCCGTCTCGAAGGGGAGGCCGGTCTCCGCGTACATCAGCTCCAGCAGGTTCTGCTCGCCGGCGGAGAGGTTCTGGTCCGCTTCGATGAACTGCCTGGCCAGCGCGAGGAACGCCTTCTGCTGCCGGTCGTTCAGGATGTGCAGGAACATCGATCGTCTCTCCCTCTCTGCCCCATGAATAACGCGGGCCCTTGGTCGTGGGCCAGGCTGCGAAAAGTATACCGCCTTCGGAGCGGCCGAGTCATGACGCTTGCGGGGGGCGCGGGACGCGCGCAACCCGGGTCGCGTATACGTATCATAAGGGGTAGCCGCCGCTCGCCTCCGTATCCTTATGCCGATCCGTACCACGTCTGTCGCTCTCGTCGTCTGTCTTCCGTTCGCCGGCCTCGCGGCGGCGGCGCTCGCCCAGGGCCCCGCCCCGCCGGTCGACTTCAAGCGGGAGATTCAGCCGCTGCTCACGGCCCGCTGCGCCGGCTGTCACGGGCCTGCGGCGCAGAAGAACGGGCTGCGGCTGGATACTAAACGGCGCGCGATGGAGGGTGGTGACGCCGGCCGCGCCATCATTCCGGGCAGGAGCGCGGAGAGCGAGCTGATCCGCAGGGTCACCTCGGCCGATCCCAAGAAGCTGATGCCGCCCGGCCGGCCCTTGAGTGCGCCCGAGATCCAGTTGCTAACGCGGTGGATCGACCAGGGCGCTGCCTGGCCCGAAGGGGGTGAGCCGGGACAGACGGCTTCTTCGCACTGGTCCTTCCGGCCCGTCAAGCGCCCACCCCTCCCGCGGCTGAAGAGCCCCGGCTCGGTGGACAACCCGATCGACGCGTTCATCCTGGCAAAGCTGGAAGCGAAGGGCCTCCGCCCCTCCCCGCCCGCCGACGACTACACGCTGGTCCGCCGCCTCTACCTCGACCTCCTGGGCATCTCCCCCACTCCCGAAGAAGCAGACACCTTCGTCCGCGAAGCCGCTGCGGAACGGGCGCCACCCAACGCCCAACGCCCAACGCCCAACGCCCTGCGCGCAACGCCCAACGCCTACGACCGCCTGGTCGACCGCCTCCTCGCCTCCCCGCACTACGGCGAGCGCTGGGGCCGGCACTGGCTCGATCTGGCGCGCTACGCGGACTCGAACGGCTACACCATCGACAGCGCCCGCTCGATCTGGCCGTACCGGGACTGGGTGATTGACGCCCTGAACCGGGATATGCCGTTCGACCAGTTCACGATCGAGCAGCTCGCCGGGGACCTCTTATGGGAGGAAATGAGGAAACGAGGAAATGAGGAAATGAAAGCCACGGCAACCGGGGCTCCCATTTCCTCGTTTCCCCATTTCCCCATCTCTAGCTGGCTCCCCGTCACGTACCCGAACGCCATCGTCGCCACGGGGTTCCACCGGAACACCCTCATCAACGAAGAGGGCGGCACGGACAAGGAGCAGTTCCGGGTGGAGTCGGTGGTCGACCGGGTGAGCACCACGGGAACCGCCTGGCTGGGGCTGACGGTCGGGTGCGCGCAGTGCCACACGCACAAGTTCGATCCGATCACGCAGAAAGAGTTCTACCAGCTCTTCGCCTTCTTCAATAACCAGGACGAGCCCGCACTGAGCCGCCCCACACCGGAACAGGCGGCGCGGCAGGTGGAGGTGAAAAAGCGGCTCTCGGAGGCGCAGGCGCGTCTCGCCGCGGTGGAGAAGGACCCGGCCGGCCGCCAGCAGGAGTGGGAGCGGCAGGCGCTGGACCAGGAAAGCGCCGAGTGGACCGTCCTCGATCCCCTCACCTTCCGCTCCGCCGGCACGGCGCGCATGACGAAGCTGGGGGATGGCTCCCTCCTCGTGGGCGGCGACATCACGGACGACGACGTTTACACCGTCGCCGCCGACCTTCCGGCGGGCGGGACCACGGCGATCCGGCTGGAGGTGCTGACCCACGAAAGCCTCCCGCGGCGCGGCCCCGGCTTTGCTAACGGCAACTTCATCCTGACCGAGTTCGAGGCCGAGGCGGCCGGCAAGGCACTGCCGTTCGGCCGCGCCATAGCGGACCACTCCCAGGCCAACTATCCGATCGCCTTCGCCATCGACAAGGACCCGAAGACCGGTTGGGCGATCAACGTCGCCGCGGGCGAGGGGACGATGAACACCGACCGTACTGCGGTGTTCATCCTGAAGCAGCCGCTCACCGGGACGGCGCGGGTGACGTTCCGTCTCCGGCAGGAGCATCCCAACCGGCGCTACCAGGTCGGCCGCTTCCGCCTCTCCGCCGCGTCTGAGCCGCCCGGCCGCTTCAGCTTCCTGGTGCCCGCTGCCGTCCGGGAGGTCCTCAAACGGCCCGCGGAGCAGCGCTCCGCGGAACAGAAGGCGCAGGTGGAGGCGGCGTTCAAAAAGACGGACCCAGTCCGCACGCAGCTCTCGGAAGAGGTCACCGCGCTTCAGGAACAGCAGAAGGAGCTGGACAAGAACGTCGTGAGCACACTGGTGCTGAAAGAGCTGGACAAGCCGCGCGCGACCCACGTCCACCTGCGCGGCGACTTCCTCCGCAAGGGCGACCCGGTGGAGCCGGGCGTACCCGCCGTCCTCCCGCCCCTCCCGGCGACGAAGAATCCAACCCGCCTCGACCTCGCCCGGTGGCTGGTGGATCCCAAGAACCCGCTCACCGCCCGGGTGACCGTCAACCGCGTGTGGCAGCAATACTTCGGTACGGGCCTGGTGGAGACGGAGAACGACTTCGGCACCCAGGGGACGTCTCCGTCGCACCCCGAGCTGCTCGATTACCTCGCGGCGCGGTTCTCGGCGTCCCCGAACGAGGGGCTTGGCTGGTCGCTCAAACAGCTTCACCGTCTCATCGTTACCTCCGCCACCTATCGGCAGTCCTCGCGGTACCGCCCCGAGCTCCAGGAGGTGGATCCGCAGAACCGGCTCCTGGCGCGCCAGCACCGGCTCCGGCTGGAGGCAGAGATCGTGCGCGATGTCGGCCTGGCGTCGAGCGGGCTGCTCTGCCGCAAAATCGGCGGTCCGAGCGTCTATCCGCCGCAGCCGACGGGGCTGGACCTGTTCACCCAGAACAAGAAGAACTGGACCGTCAGCGAGGGCGAGGACCGCTACCGGCGCGGGATGTACACCTTCATCTGGCGGTCTTCTCCCTACGCCATGTTCACCGCGTTCGACGCCCCCAACGCCCAGCTCGCCTGCACGCGGCGGGTGCGGTCGAATACCCCGCTTCAAGCGCTCATGCTGGCGAACGATCAGGGCTTCATCGAGATGGCAAAAGCCCTGGCGGTACGGATCATGCGCGAGGCGTCATCCGAAGAGGACCGCGTCCGCCGCGGGTTCCGCCTCTGCGTGGCGCGCCAGCCGTCCGCGCTCGAAGTGCGACGCCTCTGCGACTACTACCGCTCTCAGGCGGCCGCGTTCGAGCGGCAGCCGGATCAGGCGAAGGCGGTCGCCCCGGGATCCTGCCCGGAAGGCGTCAGTCCCGCGGAGGCCGCTGCCTGGACAGCCGTGGCCCGGGTGATGTTGAATCTGGATGAGTTCATTACGCGCGAATAGGACAGGACCATGACTCTAACGCTGCGCGACAGACCGGCTCCCGACGAGAGCCGCCGGTACACGCCGGAAGAGCTGCTGGCACTGCCGGACGAAAAGGAATTCGAGCTGGTAAACGGCGAGCTGGTGAGGAAGCAGCAGATGGGAATGGAATCGTGTTGGGTCGCCGGCGAGCTGTTCCGTTTGCTGTCGAATTATGTCGCTGCCGGCGCGGGCGGATGGGCGTTTCCGCAGGACACCGGCTTCCAGTGCTTCGCGAACGATCCGAATCGAGTGCGAAAGCCCGACGCCGCGTACATCCGCAAGGGTCGTGTGAATGGACTGTCCAAGGGGTACGCCAGGGTGCCTCCGGACCTGGTTGTTGAGGTTGTTTCGCCGAGGGATCTTTTTGAGGAAGTCCGAGGGAAGGTTGAGGAGTATCTCGCCGCCGACGTGCCGCTAGTCTGGCTCGTTGACCCCGCGTCCCGGACGGTGGAGGCCTATCGCGGGAGCGGTTCGGTTTCTCTTTTCCGAGAAGGCGACACCCTCACCGGGGAGGACGTGCTGCCCGGGTTTTCCTGCCGAGTGGCCGATCTCTTCCCGGCAGGGGTTGAGGTACCCGAATAGTCATGCTCCGAGACGAACACCTGCTCCGCTGCACGCGGCGACATCTCTTCCAGGAGTGCGGCGTCGGCCTGGGCGCCCTGGCGCTGTCGCTCCTGCTCAAGGACGCCGAGGCGGCGATTCCCAAGGCCCAACGCCCAAGGCCCAACGCCCTCCTCCCCCACCATCCGGCGAAAGCGAAGCACGTCATCTACCTCCATATGGCGGGCGGACCGAGCCAGCTGGACCTTTTCGACCCGAAGCCGAAGCTGCAGGAGCTGAGCGGCCAGGTCACGCCGAAGTCGCTCGTCGAGGGGAAGCGCTTCGCGTTCCTGAAGCCGGACGCGAAGCTGCTGGGCAGCCCGCGGAAGTTCCAGCGATGCGGTGAGGCCGGGGCGTCCATTAGCGATCTGCTGCCCCACCTGGCGTCGATCGCGAACGACATCTGCATCGTGCGGAGCATGGCGACGGACGTCTTCAACCACGGCCCGGCGAAGATGTTCATGCTCACCGGCGCGCCGCAGCCGGGGCGGCCCAGCATGGGCGCGTGGCTGACCTACGGAATCGGCAGCGAGTCGAGCGATCTCCCCGGCTACGTCGTGCTGCAATCCGGCCCACGCGGGCCCCGCGGCGGCGCCGCCCTCTGGAGCAGCGGGTTCCTTCCCACGACCTTCCAGGGCGTGCCGTTCCTCCCGGGGCCGCAGCCCATCGTGAACCTGGCCAACCCGCACGGGATCGACGCTGATCGGCAGGGCGAGTTCTTCGATGCCGTCCGCGATCTGAACCGCGCGCGCCTCGACGCGGTGGGGGACCCGGAGATCGGCACGCGCATCTCGCAGTACGAGGTTGCCTACAAGATGCAGGCAAGCGCTCCGGAGCTGATGGACCTCTCGAAGGAGGACCCGCGGACGCTGGCGATGTACGGCGCCGTGCCCGGAAAGCCCTCCTACGCGAACAACTGCCTGCTGGCGCGCCGGATGGTGGAGCGCGGCGTGAGGTTCGTCCAGCTCCACCACACGGACTGGGACCACCACGGCGGCACGGGCGCGGACCTGGAGACCTCCCTCCCGGCGATCTGCAAGGAAGTGGACCAGCCGTCAGCCGCGCTCATCCGGGACCTGAAGATGCGCGGCCTGCTGGACGACACCATCGTCGTATGGGGTGGCGAGTTCGGACGCACGCCCATGGGAGAGCCCCGCGAGACCACGGGGCGCGACCATCACATCGACGCGTACACGATGTGGATGGCCGGAGGCGGGTTCAAAGCGGGCGCCGTCGTGGGGCGGACGGACGAGATCGGCTACAACGTCGTCGAAGACCGGGTGCATATCCACGACTTACAGGCGACCATCCTCCACCTGCTCGGCCTGGACCACACCCGCCTCACGTTCCGCTTCCAGGGTCGCGACTTCCGCCTGACGGATGTCCACGGCGAAGTCGCCCGCAAGCTTCTCGCCTGAACGGTTGAGTACCGGTCCTGCGGCTGGTACGGCTGAGGGATTCTCGTCGCTCCGAGCGGACACGGGAGACGAGTTATTGGATGAATCCCATGCGGTCCGGCGGCCAGTAGCGGACCCAGGCCTTCGCGTGGATGTGATCCAGGGGAAGCTCGCCCCACATGCGGCTGTCGTTGCTCTGGTCGCGGTTGTCGCCCAGCACGAAGACTTTGCCGGCGGCGACGCGCTCCGGGGGCCGGTTGTCGTGCCACATGCGGCGCAGGTAGGGCTCATTCAGGCGGCGGTTGTTGATGAAGACCTGGTTGTTCCGGATCTCCACCACTTCGCCGGGCAGGCCGACGACGCGTTTGATGAAGGCCGTAGCGGGCTTGTGCGGGGGGCGGAAGACCACGACGTCCCCGCGTTGGACGCCCTGCATCAGCGCCAGGCGGCTGCCCAGGACGCGCTCGCCGGTGCGGAGGTTCGGCTCCATGCAGTTGCCGAAGACGCGGTAGCCCTGGATGAGAAAGGTCTGCGCGATCACGCAGAGCAGCACGGCGCGGCCGATGGTCTCGGCCCACTGCAAGAACGGCGAGCGGCGCCACAGGCGCGGCATCCGCACTTCTTCGTCAGCCGCCACCTCCGGGGCGCCGGAGGAGGCCGAGGAAGCCGAGGGAAAGGTCGCTTCTTGCATGCGTGCTCGGACGATCGATATGGAAGCAAGACGCCACGGCACCTCGCGGGCCGTGGCACCATGTTCTTCGAGAAAAGGGAGCGGCGGGTTCCCGCGGTCCCCTCTCTCAGAGTGCGTCTTTCCGGCGTGGTGTGCATCCATCTTTCGGTGGATCGCCCTGCTTCCAACCGTGCGCCAGTAAGATGTAGACCAGGCGCGCGGTCAAGCGCTCCACGCGGAGGGGCAGTCGCAGAAGCCCGCGGAGCTCCGCGCGGTCGAACCGGCGATAGAAGATGGCGCCGGAGTGCCGGCCCTCCCGGGCATAGAGCGCCTCCGGCAGCCAGCCGAGCGCGGGCACGTACCAGTAGCCCGAAACGGCCCAGCCTCCACCATCCTCCAGCGCCCGCGCCAGCTCCGCCGTCGCCGCCCGGCGCAGTGGCTCCGACGGGAGGTGCTCGATTACCTGGCAGGAGACGGCTGCGCTCGCCCACTCCGAACGGACGGGAAGGCGCGTCACGTCGCCCTGGACCAGGAGCACGCGCTCACGCGAGGCCTCGTCCAGCTTGCCTTGCAGCACTCGCAGCGACTCCAGAGAGTGGTCCACGGCGACCACGGAGGCCCCCGTCCGGAGCAGCGGGAGTGTGAACCTTCCGGTCCCGCAGCCCGCGTCCACCACGCGGTCCGCTGCGGAGAGAGCCAGCGGGCGGAGGGCGGCCGGTATCTCCAGAGTCGAGAGCAGCCGCAATCCCAGCAGGTGGTCGTAACGGCGCGCTTCCGCGTCCCGTCGGGCTTGCTCGGCTTCGACGGCCTCAGAGCGTGGACCGCTCGGAAGCATCCGGAGGATTCCGGCATCCGATTCGAAGCGCCGGCTGCACCGCGGGCAGAGAAGATCCCCGCCTCCGACCGATAACGGCGACGCCCTGTCATCCGGGCAGGCAAGGGCCCCCGTCAGTGAGGTTGAGCAGGCGTCAGTCACCACCCAATAGTAAGGGTGCGTAAGCTTGACCCACACACCCTTTGCGATCCCCTCTGTGTCTCTGTGTCTCCGTGGTGAAGAGGGTCTCTGGTGAAAGGGTCTACTCGAACACGAACTCCAGCCCTTCGAAGCTGCCGTCGGAGACCGTGGAGACCTTGCGCTTGATGCGGGCGAGGGCGTTGTCGACGGACTTGGTCTTGCAGCGCAGCTCGTCGGCGATCTCCCGGTACGACTTCCCGAGCTGGTAGCCGGCGAGGACGCGCCACTCGAACTCACTGAGAAGCTGCTGGAGGAGCTCTTCGCGGGCCTTCATGTCCTCGCGCTGGAGGACCAGCTCTTCAGGGTCCGTGGTTTCGTCCGAGTGGAGGATGTCCGACATGTTCCAGTCGGAGAATTCGTCTTCGGAGGGGACTTCGAGGGAGAGGGAGTTGTTGAGGGGGATCTGCTTCTGCCGCGTGGCCGCCTTGATGGCGGTGATGATGTGGCGGTGGATACAAACTTTGGCGAAGGCGGGGAAGGAGGTGGCTTTTGCCGGCTTGTAGTCCACGATCGCCTGCCAGAGCCCGATCATCCCTACCTGAAGGAGGTCCTCCCGCTCCGCGCCGACCAGGAAGTAACTCTTCACCTTGGAACGGACCAGGTTGCGGTACTTGTAGAGCAGGTGCTCCGCCGCGTCCTGGTAACCCCGCTGCGCATAGGACACGACCGACGCGTCGGTCATGTACGTGTACCGGGAACGACCGGCACTCGCTGCAATCTCATCGGTGAGATCAAGCAGACTTCTCACGCCGCCTCCTCGCTATCAACTAAAGAGAATAAACGAAGCTAGGGATCACACACGGCCGGTGTTTGCGCCGCGGGCGCCGGCGGCGCATCCCATGTGCCAGAGAGGCCTGGAATCCGCATCGGCGCGCGCGGAGGCTGGGCCAGGTTCGCTGGGCGGGCGGGAAGGCGGTTACGACGCGGATACGGTGCGGTCCCGGCAGTCTTCTCGGGTTACTCGGTCCTACTACTCTCCGAGCACTAGCAACTTACGACGACTCGGGCAAGGCGGTGGTTGCAGCTCGTTCGCCTGCTCCGCGATCTAAGGGATCTCGAAGATTCACCCAAGCAGGGGGTCGCGTCGCCAGTGCAGATTATACAGTCCCCCGCCTCCTTTGCCAACATGCGCTAGGGGGGCGAGCGGGCTCTGAGCGGTCAGGTACAAGCCACCATGTGCCATCGGGCAAGGAGGCGTGCAAGCGGACCACCCGAGTATCTACACCGCCTCTGTTAGCATTCAAACTTGTACGTTTTAGCGAGAGCCGCCGCTCTAGAGCACTTCGCGGCACTGTTTGGGCGCCGTTCGCGTCCTAATAGGTGGCGCCGTCCGCCTTCCTGGATTCCAAAGCCATGACCATGCTCACCATACTGTTGCTGCTGGCGCTCCAGGCAGCCAATCCCGCGGCCGCTGAGCCGGCTCTCGCCAGCACCCCAGGGTCCGTACACCGCGTTCCGTACCGGTTGACGGAGACCAAACATCTCCTCGTGAGGGCCAAGCTGAACGGGAAGGGACCGTACAACTTCCTGATCGACACCGGCGCGCCGGCGTTGTTCGTCTCCACGGAGATGGCGCAGAAAGCGGGCGTGACGCCGAGCGCGGACGGCTGGGGCAGCTTCGACCGCCTGGAGATCGAAGGGGGCGCCGTGCTGGAGAAGGTGCAGGCGCGGGTCCAGGAGCCCTACCAGCTCTCGGGGATGAACGCCATGGGGCTGGCCGGCGCGCGCATCGATGGCGTCTTCGGTTACAACGTCCTTTCCCTGTTCCGGATGGACATCGACCTCACCCGGCCCGCGATGGTCTGGACGCGGCTGCATGGCAAGCCGCCCACCCTGATGAGCATGGGGCCCTCCGACGCGGCGCCGCCCGCGCGCCCCGCGCAGACGCTGGCTCAAATGGAGGGCCTCACCCGGATGCTGAGCGCGCTGATGCAGCGCCCCGCCGAGGACGTCACGGTCGGCCGCGGCTTCTT
>JGI10216J12902_101537234_pt1 | contig 16016 bp, 21 predicted proteins | sample KanNatreferecore_FD_12902 | JGI IMG/M metagenome (IMG submission 12902)
CCATGTGTATCCAGCATGCGTCGGCTAGACAAAGATATGTCTGTAGGTATTGGCATGACGAATGGCATCACAGTCGCGGTAGAAAAATGCCCGTGCGTGCAGACATATCTACTCCTTTTTCTTTTTTTTATCTATCCTGAAGTTTCTCTTTAAGTTGCTCAACTCAATCCAAAGCGTTTTACCATTTCGTCAATCAACGTAAAACGTCAAATGAGCGGGAGTTATCTATACCCCAAAAAGAGAATGGGGCCAGTGGGATTCGAACCCACGACCTCCAGCGCCCCGGGCTGACATCCTGCCAAGCTAGACTATGGCCCCTGAAAAGTCAGGCCGTACGACCTCTATTAAATCTACAGCGTGCCCTCTCTATGCCTAACTCATTAATATTTCAAAACGCTGTATGTACCATGGAGTCGATGCAGCAAGGCGGCAGCATCCCACATAACAAACAATATCCGAAGCTTGGCAAGGCCAAATCTGGCTATCTGGAGATAGGCTTTTTCAAAAACGCCGACCTGCACACAGGATACTTTTGCTACAACTGCATGTATTATGTCAAGGACCAGCATTGCGCCATAGTGCAGGACAGCGGGCCGGACGTCCGCGGCGAGGAATCAGGCGTAATCGCGCCCCACGGCATTTGCACGCTATGGGAGGCAAACGAGCAGGAGGCGCGCTAAAATGACTGACATCCTGTCTGACATTGGCAACAAGGTAAAAGGCGTGGCCGGCGCGGTCGACAACATGACGCGGCTCAAGAAAAAAACAAAGCTGGAGGCGTCATATGTAGAGTATGAAAAGTTCTCTGACTCTAACCTGCACGAAGGCTATTTCTGCTACAACTGCATCTACTGGGCAAACGCCGACGGGGGGAGGTGCATGCTGGTCGAGCACGACGGCCCGGATGTGGACGGAAAAAGGTCCGGCGTAATCGCGCCCCACGGCTGCTGCTCGGCCTATGACGCCAACTATGACAGGCTCCACGACACCCGCGCACCGGGCGAGGGCACAGCCCAAGACTCTGACAAGAACCGCAAAAAGGTCACGACGGCAGACGTCGTCTAGACCGCCTTCATCCTTTTGAAAGAGTATATCCCAAAGAGGCCCAGCGCGCCCGTATAGGCTGCAAGTATCGCAAAATCAAGCGCAGGGTCGCCGCCTACCCCTAGCATCGTGCCGCGGAGCGCGCTCACGCCGTACGTGGCAGGGTCGGCTGCCGTCAGGACGTAGAGCCAAGACGGCAGGTTGTCAAGTGGAAACAGAGCGCCTGAGAGAAAGAACAGCGGGAACACCACGAAACTGACGATCATCTGGAACCCTTCAAGGCTGTACATGTAGCTCCCAAGGGCGAGGCCAAGCGACGTCAGCCCAAACGACAAAAGCAGTATGACTGCGACTGCCTGCATGACAGAAAGTGGCGTGAACGGTATGCCTATCGCCGCGCCTATCGCCAGCAGTATCATGGCCTGGACAAGCGAGTTGGTCATGCCGCCGAGCGTCTTGCCAACAAAGACCGTGCCCCTGCTCACCGGCGCGACCATCACGCTCTTTAGAAAGTCAAATTTCCTGTCCCAGATGATGTACGAGCCGTAGAACACGGATGAAAATATTATCGACATGATGACGATGCCGGGAAAGATGAACTGCTGGTACTCGACGCCTGGCGCGCCAGAGATGCTGGTGGCCGAGCCTATGCCGGAGCCTATCACAAACAGCCAGAGTATTGGCGTGAACGTCGACGCGACGAGCCTGCTCTTTTCGCGCAAAAACACCTTGAACTCGCGCAGCCAGATGGCGTATACCTTTGCAAGGTGCTGCTCAATCATATTTAGCAAACTTCTCCATGAATCCGCCTTCCGGCTCTTCTTTGATGTTCCTGCCCGTCAGCTGGATAAAGACATCGTTGAGCGTGGGGCTTGCAAACTCGGCCGACTCGGCCTCTATGCCCTGCAGTATCTCCGGCAGGCTGCGCTTTGCATCCTTGACTGCGAGCACGAGAAAGCCGTCCTTCATCTCGGCCTTGTGCACAAAGTCAAACTTGCTCGCTATTTCCAGCGCGTTTTTAGTCGGCGTCTTTATCCTGATGATGTCGCCTCCAAGCAACGCCTTTAGGTTTGCCGGCGTGTCAAGGGCGACAATCCTGCCCTTGTCGATGACGCCTATCCTGTCGCACAGCACGTCGGCCTCTTCCATATAGTGCGTCGTCAGGATTATCGTGACCTTCTCCTCCTCGACGAGCCTGCGCACGTACCTCCACATGGTCTCCCTGCTCGCCGGGTCGAGGCCGAGGGTGGGCTCGTCGAGGAACATGACCTTGGGCTTGTGCAGCAGGCCCCGCGCTATTTCCAGCCGCCGGCGCATGCCGCCAGAATACGTCTTTACCCTGTCGTTCTTTCTGTCTGCAAGCCCGACCAGCTCGAGCACTTCCTCTATCCTCTTTCTCCTCCCCTTTGAAGGGACGCTGTACAGCAGCGCGTGTATATGCAGGTTCTCGTATCCAGTCAGCATGTCGTCGCTACTGGGGGCCTGGAAGACGATGCCGATGCTTTCGCGCACCTTTGATGGCTGCGCGACGATGTCGTAGCCGTTGACAGTCGCGGTGCCTGCCGTCGGCTTAAGCAGAGTGGCAAGCATGTGTATCGTCGTGGTCTTGCCTGCGCCGTTTGATCCGAGCAGCCCAAAGACTTCGTTGTCCTCGATGTCAAGGGTAAGGCCGTCGACCGCGGTGAGCCGGCCGTAGCGCTTGACCAGGCCCTTTATGTTAATCAAACAGCATCACTGCGCGGTTTAGTCTATTATACGTTGAAAAAAGAAAAAGTGAAAAAAGCGTGATTTTATGCTGCGCCGATCCTGAACATCTTGGTGCCGCACTTTGGACACGTGCCTTGGGTTGCGGGCTTGCCATTTTTCATCGTGATCTTTTTTGGGTCCTTTATTTCGCGCTTGGCTTTGCATTTGACGCAGTATGCTTCCATGATGCCCCTAACAAAAAAGAGGTAAAAGAAGCTTACTGCTCTGGCGCCAGCCAGTCCGTGAGGGCGTCCAGCTCTTCGCAGTTGAGCGTGACCCTGATGGGGCCAAGGGGTGATTCCTGCTCGTCCTCTATGACGACCACTATGCCGGTGCTGGCGGCCTGCTTGTTGAGCAAGAACCACGTGCTGGTGCCGGCGCGGTTGTCGACGAGCATCCTCCTCAACACGCCCATCGCCGACCTTGACCGGACCTGCTCGTATATCAGCGACAGCGACTCGCTGCCTGTCGCCTTGCCAATCGCCCTTGATCCGTAGCGGAACTCGGGCGAGCAGCGCTGGACGACCATGGCCATCGCGTCTATCACCTTGTCCGGGTTTTCAGACGGGTTGACGGCCGCCTCAACCTTGACGTCTATGGGCGACGAGATGTATGGCTTTTTCATTTTCCCTGCGTCTCCGCAAGCCACCTGCTCACTATCCCGTAAGCTTTTTCCTTCAACTGCTCGATGGTTATCTCGTTGTTTGAAATGGTCTCGTCCGCAAGCGCAATGGCCTCGCTTATGCCGACTGACAGCTCGCGCCTGTCCCTGCCTGCAAACTCGTCGCTGGAGGCCGGCGCGTCTTCCCTGCCGCGCTCCTGAAGGTGGGCAAAGCGCGTGTCCTGCGACGCGTGCACGGCCAGGAGCCGGACCTCACCGACCTTTTTCAGAACCTCGACTTCCGGTATGCTCCTTATCCCGTCAATCACGAGGTTGCGCGAATCTCCGTCCCTCTCTAGTTTCTTCAGTATCAGGTGCGCCACGGCGCCCTGCCCCAGGTCCTTTCTGAGCTTTAGCATCATGCTCCCGAGGTTGGCATCGGTGGGCTCCAACCCCTGCCTCCTGGCCTCCTCACGCACCGCGTCGCCCATGGTTATGGCCGAAAAGCCCTTCTCCTTCAGGTGCGAAGCGACTGTGGACTTGCCTGCACCCGGCATACCGGTGAGGCACACTATCAGTCTCTTTACTGCCACGCCACCTATTCCGCCGAGAGGTCCCAGTAGTTGGCTTCCTTGAACTCGTCCTTGGGCTTGCCAAGCGACTTCCATTCTTTGAAAGACTTGGGGTACAGCTTTACGTTGTTATAGCCTGCCAGCTTTAACGCGTAATAGGCGAGCCCCGACAGGGTCCCGACGCTGCCGCAGTACGTGATTATCTCTGAATCCGGGGCGATGCCGCGGTTTTCGATCATGCGCTTTAGCTCATCAGACTTTCTCAGTATGTTGCCCCCTTCGCCAAGCATCGTGTACGGGATGTTCCTAGCGGTCGGTATGTGCTCTGTGAGAAAGTTGAGGCGCTCGCGCGAGTCCACAAGGAGCTTGCCCTGCTGCGACTGCGCAGCTTCGACATACTGGGCGTCTGCGTACATCTCGCTGTTTATCGCAAGTGGGTGGTCCGTGGGCTTGAAAGAGTTGGACCTTGCCTCTACTTCGAGGCCTAGCTCTTTCCACTGCTTGAATGTCATCTCCAAGAGCGCCGTGTTGGAGTGGCCGACGTACTGGAACGCCCACGCGACCCTTGCGGCAAGCGCGCCAAAGGTGTTGTCGTATATCACCACCGGCATCTTTTCAGTCACGCCAAACTCTTGCAAAAGCTGGACTACGCGCTCTGGGCTGTCGTCTTCAAGCAGGCGCGCCAGCGGGAGCGACACCGCAGTCGGTATGTGGCCGGCTTTATAGTCCTCGGCTCTGCGCACGTCGACCACGCGCACCGCCTTTTTCCTGATTAGAGTGCGCAGCGTGTCGGCGTCGCATATTATCGGCAGCTGGATGAATTGCCCAGCCGACTTTTTTTCAACTCTTTTGGCAGGGGCCTTTTTCTTGGCAACAACCTTTGTCGCTTTTTTCCTAGCTATAGCTCTGGGCCTTGCAGCGGCTTTTCTCAAGCCGCGCATTCTCCCCTTGCCGTCTTGGCAGTGAATTTAGAGTCGCTGCCAAAGTCGCGGTAGGCGTCGGGGTCTTCTTCTGCGGGGGGCAGCTGGACGACCGGCGCAAGCAACGCCTTGACGTCTTCGAGCGTCTTTATGCCGCCCGTGCCCTGGCCTTTTGACACCTTTACCACCCACTGGTGCAACGTCTCATCTACTGCGCGCTCTGCCCTGTACGACTCTATGATCTTTAGTATCGCGTCGACGACGCGCTTGGCCGGCACGCGCATCACCGCCCTGCCAAGCTCGCCCTGCTCGCCGGCGCTGCCGCCAAACAGCATCGTGTAGGTCGGCGACATGGAGGTTCCTATCCTTGACGCGCCGCCGAAAAAGCCGATGGTGGCGATCTCGTGCTGGCCGCACGAGTTGGGGCAGCCGCTTATCTTGACAGTCGCGTCCTTTAGCGAGTCGTCAGTGTCCAGCCCGAGCTCCAGGAACTTTCTCTGGACCTCTTTTGCCAGCCTGTGCGAGTTGGTGATCGCAAGGTTGCACGACGTGGTGCCGGAGCATCCTACCGCAGACGCTATCGTGAGCGCGCCCGGGTTTGCAAGGCCTGCAGTAGCGAGCCGGTCGTAAAACTCACGCAGGTCTGCTCCTCGCACGTACCTTATCGCAAAGTTTTGCTGCGGCGTCAGCCTCGCGGATCCCTCTGCGGAGAGCTCGCGGATCGCAGAGGCGAGGATGCGCAGCTGGCTTGCCGTGATGTCGCCAGCCCCTAATGTTATAAAGACTGTAAAGTAGCCTTCCTGTTTTTGCGCGACCGCGTTTGAATGCAGCCACCGCTCGTACGCGGGGCCGTCCTTGGCAACTTGCTCAAACATGGGCAGTTTCGCCATCCTGCCTGAAGCCTTGGGCAGCTGGCGCTTGTCTTCCTGTGCGTCGACGTCATAGTTGCTTGCGGTAGCAAGCGACGTCGTCATCTCAACTGCGGTGCGCTCCTTCAGGGCCATCTTTTGGAACTTTTCCCAGCCCGTCTCGTGCACCAGATAGCGCATTCTGTTGCGCGCCATGTTTTCGCGGTTTCCGTGCCGGTCAAACAGCCTGACAGTGGCCATGCAAGTCGAAAGGACGCGGCTTTCGGGGGTAAAGTCCTCAAGCGCGTGGCCGATGAACGACGCCGCGCCAAGCCCTCCGCCGAGGTATATCCTGAATCCCTTTACCTGCTCGCCATTTATCTCCTTGACCGCGGGCACGAGGCCGATGTCTGCTACCTTGACGAGGCCGTGCTTTTCGCAGCAGCCAAAGTTGATCTTGAACTTTCTCGGCAGATTCTGGCACATCGGGTTGCGCAGGAAAAACTTGGCTACCGCCATCGAGTAGGGCGTGGCGTCAAACGCCTCGTCCGGGCAGACGCCTGCAAAGTGGCTGCACATGACGTTTCTCACCGTGTTGCCGCATGCCTCGCGGGTGGTGAGGCCGGCTTCGACGAGCCCGCGCATCACCTCGCTCACATCTTCCAGCTGCACCCAGTGCAGCTGGATGTTCTGGCGCGTCGAGACATGCGCCGAGCCGATGGAAAACGCCTCGGACATGCTCGCTATCTTGTCCACTTGGTCAGCAGTTATCTCGCCTGACGGGACCTTGATCCTCACCATGCTGTAATCGGCGTGGAGGCGCGACCCGTACGCGCCGTGTTGCAGCCTGAAACGGCGGAAATCGTCTTCAGAAATCTTGCCTTGTCTGAAAAGCTTGACTTTTTTTGCGAAAAACTCGGTCTCTTCTTCCCTGCCCCACCTCGGGTTGGGCTTGGGCTGAAGGACGCCCTTTTGCTTGGGGTTGGCACTGGCCACTCTGGACTTGCTCATTATCTACAACAGAAAGCATCCAATTTAATCATATATTTTTTGTGGATATGGGAATAATTGGCATGCCTGTTGGCAGATCGCGGCAAGAAATGGCAGCTAAACACGTGGGTAAGGCTTAATACGATCCGGCCGCAAGCTGGCGGCATGGCAAAAGTACGCCCCATCCCAAAAGGCTTTCACGCGATAACACCCTCCATCGTGGTCAAAGACGCAGAAAAGGCAATCGAGTTTTACAAAAAGGCGTTTGGCGCCAAGGAGATAGGCCGCCACTACATGCCCGACGGCAAGAGAATCGTGCACGCCGACCTGAAAATAGGCGACTCCCACCTGATGATGACAGACGAGATCCCTGAAATGCAGTGCGTGGCGCCCCCTGCCGGCGGCCTGAGGAGCTCCTCGCTGTACCTGTTCGTGAAAAACGTGGACAAGGTCTTTGACCAGGCGGTCAAGGCCGGCGCGACGCCGACCATGCCGGTGATGGATGCCTTTTGGGGTGACAGGGCGGGCAACCTCCTCGACCCGTTTGGCCACATGTGGATGATAGCGACGCGCAAAAGGAACCTCACTGCTAAGCAGCTGAAAAAGGCAGGCGAGGAATTCATGGCCAGCATGGGCAAGGCACAAGCTTAAAATCACCTATCGGACGGTTTTCCTCCGATAATAAATGGGCAAGCGAACCCTAGTGCGCCGCCGAGGCCGCGGAGGAAAGCAGTTCCGCGCGATCATTGTAGGCAAGATAGCGCCAGCAAAGTATCCCAATTTCAAGGTTGGAGAGCATCACACGGGGACAATAGTTGACATCGTACACGAGCGGGGGCGCGATGCCCCGCTGGCCAAGGTTTTCTACGATGACGGCCGCTACTCGTACGTCCCGGCGCCGGAAGGCACGACCGTCGGCAGCGTGATAGAACTCGGCCAGGGCACGGCAGCGACTAGGGGCAACGTCCTGTCGCTAGAGTCGGTCCCTGACGGCACCGTGGTGTGCAACATTGAAAAGAACGCCGGAGACGGCGGCAAGCTGATAAAGTCGGCCGGCTCGGCCGCAATAGTCTTTGCACACGGCACCGAAGGTGTGACGATAAAGTTCCCGTCCGGCAGGTTCCTCACGCTTAACGCAAAATGCAGGGCCATGATAGGCGCAATCGCAGGCGCAGGCAGGAAGGAAAAGCCGTTCCTGAAAGCCGGCTCGCGGGCAAAGTACATGCAGGCGCACGGCCGGCTGTACCCGACGGTCAGGGGTATTGCGCAGGCAGCCGTCTACCACCCGCACGGTGGTGGAAGGCACCAGCACATTGGACGTCAGTCGTCAGTCGGCAGGACCACGCCGCCAGGGCGCAAGGTCGGCAACATTGCCCCGCGCAAGACCGGCCGCGGCAGGGTAAAGGACGTCCCGCACAAAGGCTGAGCGGGACTCTTTTTCCCTTTTTTTGAAAAGCGCTCGCAAAGCCTATATTTCATCGATTTCGTATGCCCTGTAATGAGGGCAGAACAGTTTTCCAAGAATATCCTTACATTGCATCCAAAGATCAGGTTTGCTGGCGTCGTCGAAAAGTCCGGCCATCTTTACGCCAGCATCAGGAGGGAGGACGCGCCCAACAAGCTATCCGACAAGAGCACCGAGATAAGCCTGGCGCAGTCTGCCTACATAGTCGACCTGCGCAAGATGTTTTCAAAAGAGCTTGGCGAGCTAAAGTCTGTCGTTTATAACTATGACAGCGTCAACATCATCAGCGTGCCGGTCAAGGACCACATCGTAGTGCTGTCGATGGAGTCTGACGCCATGGCAGACGAGGTGGCGGCAAAGGTGTACGAGTATGTAAAGTCGGTCAAGGACGAGCTGTCGCTGTATCCGCCAAGCAACGTCGTCAACCCGGAAAAGAAGGAGATGCTGCGCAACCTGCTGGAATCCGGAATTTCCGAGGAGATGATAGCCGAGCAGCTCGACCTTGACGTGAACCTGGTGCAGGTGCTGGTGCAGGAAATCAGCCGATAGCCTTGAACTTTTCAAGCGACTTCCACATGTACCACGTGGCGACGCTCCTGTAGGGCCGCCACGGCCTGGCTATCTTTTTCATGCGCTCCGGCGCAGGCAGGTCGCGCAGCCTGTACGTCTTTTGCATCGCCCTACGCAGGCCATAGTCGCCCACTGGGAGGACGTCGGGCCTGCCGAGGCAGAATATCAAAAACATCTCGGCTGTCCACCTGCCGATGCCCTTTACCTCTGACAGCTGTTTTACTATCTGCTCGTCGTTCATCGCCGCAAGGCCTGCAAGGTCGAGCCGGCTCTCTGAAACCCTGGCGGCAAGGTCCTTCATGTACTCTATCTTTCTCCCTGAAAGCCCTGCCGTCCTGAGCACCTCGTCCGGCGTCGACAGCAAGCGCGCCGGCGCGGGGAACCTGCCCCTGTATAATTTCATAAAGCGCGCAGAGATGGCATCCGCAGCGCTTCCGGCCAACTGCTGATAGATTATGGCCTCGACGAGAGACCTGAACGGCTCACCTCCGCATTTTATGGTGTAGTCGCCCACGGTGCCAATTATGGTTCCGAGTCTGGCGTCGGCGGCCGTCAGGTGCAATATTGCGTGCTGCTGCATCTAGCCGTACATCTGCTCCGACTTTTGCGCCAGGCCTTGATCGTTCCTTATCCTTTTCAGGATCTTTTCCATCCCTTCTGCCTCCTTTAGCAGTGCCTTTACGTCGCACGAGGCCCCCGGGGCGATCTTTGCCAGAGCCTCGGCAATGGCCGCGCCTGCCCTGAAATCCGGCGCGTCGGGGGCCACCTTTACCAAGAGCGTGATGACATCATAGTTGCGCCATGCTCCCTCGTTGAGGAGAATGGCCGGGATGCCGGATACCGAGCCGTTGAGGGTGGCCGGGATTCCTGCGTCTGTCGCCTTTTTCAGCGCGTTTTGTGTGCTGCCGACGGCAAACACTGCCGGCGTATCGGGCTGCGGCTCTTTTTCGCCGTAAGGCACGCCTGCCGCGCTCACGATGAGGTCGCAGTTGCTGCTGAGCGCCCAGTCCAGCATCGTGCTTGCCACGGGGCGGAACAGCGACGGGTGAAGGTTGAGCTCTGACACAAACATAGCCAGCTTTAGCTCCTCACTCGCATAGACGCGCGCGGGAAAGCTGGGCATGGCGTTGCGGATGATTGAAAGTGGCGGGAACGCCGGCGAGTCAACAAGGGCCACAAGCTCTGTCTTTAGCGTGTGTATCAGGCACTCTGTCGCAATCGCGTTTGCCAGCCCGACGCTCGGAAAGCCGTCGACGACGATGCCTCCCTTCATGTTCACGTTGCGGAGCTTGCGCACCTCTATTGGGGGTTCGGCCACGAAAAACGTACCACGTGCCAGATTAAAAAGCTGCGCGTCAAGAGCCAGCCAGCGCCAATAGCTCGTCCATGTTTGCGCGCGTCTGGTCCCACTTGTATTTTTTCAGCGCGGCGACTGCGACGTCCCTGTCCACCGGCACAAGCTTGTTCCGCATGGTGGCGACCGGGCCGGACACAAAGAGCGCCTGGCCTGCGGCAGACACGTTGCTCATCTTGCGCTCCGTGCTTGCACTTTCAAAGTCAATGATCGTCGGCCTGCTTTCGTCAATGATGACGTGCCGGTCGACCCTGCTCAGCTCGCCGTGGTCGACGCCTGCCCTGTCGAGCCGGTAGCACTGCTCCAGTATCGACGCCGTCGCTTCCTGTGCCTGTTTTTTGGTTGCTTCCTGCGCCCATTGCACAATGTTTGCGCCTTTTGCAAACTCCATTGCAATAAAATTGGCCGAATGGCCGTAGAGTTTTGCCCCCACGCCGGCGCCGTTTGCTATGCCGTGGAGGCGTACCTCGGCGTCCATGGTCTCCCTATTGGCGTCCGTCCTGCGTACCTTGAGCGCGCATATCCTGTCTCCAAAACGCGCTTTTACCACGATGCCGACCTGCCCCTTGCCGGCGACGTTGACGTTGGCGACTTGGGTCCTTCCGCCGAGCAATATCTCTGTGACTCCGAGCGACAAAAGCTCAGCTACGCGCGACGAATGCTCTTCTTCGCTGTAGCGAGGATACGTGAGCAGCTGCGCGAGCTCGGGCGCGCCTACTTTAAAAGATGAGGCTTTCTGTTGATGCAAGCTCGTCAACGGCCGCTTTCACCTGACCCGACAGCCTTCGCTCGCCCCCGCTATAAATTTGGAGCTTGCCGGTTATCATGTCCCTGGCGATCCCGCTGTCTTTTTTCTGCAATAGCCTGCGCAACAGTTTCGTCGCGTCGGTCTCTTTTCTCCGGGCAATCACGGAGACGCGGATCTCCTTGTCGGCCCACATTGCCAGCGGGCTATTGGCTTTGGCGACAAAGCTGTCCGTGTCGCTTCTGCGAAAGATCTCTGGGCCCTTTCTTGCCACATATGGCGGGAGCGTGAGCGACTCTAGCATGAATGCAAACGCACCGCTGGTTTCTTCGTCGGTAGAACACGAATGGCGAAAGACGACAAACCCTGCAAGCTCTAGCTGCTTTGCCAGCGAATTTGCGCTGCGCTTCATCTGGCCCCAGATGGTGTCGGGGCTGCGCTTGCGGTGTGAAAACTCGACTGCGACGATGTTTGGGTACAGCTGCCTGTTGACCCTGGCGGGCTGCCTCGAAAAGAACCTCATTGACGGCTTTTTAAGAAATGCGCGGGCTGCAAGCGCGAGCCTGCCGGCGCTCTCTGGCGACACCGCCGTGCCGAGGTTCCGCCTCGGGTCGACGGGGTCGATTATGACGACCGGGCTCTGGAAGCCCTTGACCACGTCGACGTCATATTCGCCGCCCACCGCTATCACCTGCCCCTGCTTGAACTCGGCTGCAGCTTCGAGAACGCCTTCAAACGATCCAAATTTTGCTACCAATACTTCAGACACATAGCCGGAAAAGCCGCCGGTCGATATTTCGGCGCCATAGATGCCTGACGCTTTGAGGAATTTCTTCAAGAGCCGCGCCTCGCCCTTTTTCGAATCGTCAAACGCCTCAATGATGTATAGCGTGTGGAAAGGCGACCTGTCGGCCGCGCTCTTCCACCTGCCCTTTTCGACGTCGTAGCAGGGCACGACATTTATTCTCGTCCCTTTCACGACGGCCTCTACGTACGGGTGATCAGAATAGCGCAGCTGCGGGCTGTACTTTTTCAAGGCTTTTTTACCCATCTCGACGCCCAGCTCTTCAAACCTCTTTTCGTCGACATCTTGCTTTATCTTTATGAAAATGTCGACATCGGCGTCGCCCCTTAACCATGTGCCCTTGGCAAACGACCCGCCAAACACCACTCCTGCGACCTCTTCACCTGCCTGCCCCTCGACGAGCCTCTTGGCCTCGTCCGCGACTGCAGCTATCTTGGCCGCCTCTTTTGCAGTCGGGGTGGATAGCGCGGTGGCCTTTGCAAGCACATCTTGCATGGTCATGCCTGCTCCTTTGCAGCGTTTACGGTATAAACGTTGGAATATGTGGGGCCTGCTGGCGACAGGTCGCTCTTTTTCAGGTGCACCCTGTCGACTTGCGTAGCGCCAAACGTCTTGCCGGAGTATTTAGAGACATTGACCCTGACGTGCCTGTTCTTTGCCCGAAATATCGTGAGGTGGGGCGAAAACGGTTTGTCCGGCCTAAAGCCGACTTCCGACATCTTGGCAAGGACCTTCCTTGCAAGGGCCGCAAGCCTGGTTGCCCCTTCCTCGTCTATGCCAACCCACATGACTCGCACGTTGCCGGGGCTTGGGAAAGCGCCGACGCCGGTGTACGTTATTGAAAACGGCTCAAACCTTATTTCGCCAAGCTTTTCCACGACGCTTGCCACCCGCTGCTCGCCTACCTCGCCAAGGAAGATGAGTGTAAAGTGAAAGTTGTCCGGGTTGACGGGCTTGATGTCCTTGGCGCTCAGGCCTGAGATCATTTCCTTCTGCAAATTAGAAATTTCATTGCTCGTTGCGTCGACTGCGACAAATGCCCGCACTAGTGACATTGGAAAAAGTTTGTTTATATTATTTTGCAATAGTTGTAGTATTGACATGGCGGGCGCGGACAGCTTTGCAGTCGAGCAGGGCAAGGGCGAAAAGGCGGTGGCGTGGATGAACGAGTACGCAAAAAAGAACAAGGTGAACTTTGAAGCAAAGTTGCAGGGCTACGCAATGCAGACGACAAAGTTTGGCGGCTTTGAGATGATATCGTGGAAGGGCGACTGGCCCGCGGCGCGCAACCTGATAAAGAAGGCGAGCAGCAAACTCAACGTCAAGGCGCTAGAATCGGGCTACCACGAAAAGACGGACCTGCTGGTGTCAATGTTTGGCGGCGGGTCCGAGTTTGCCAAGGTCTACTCTGGCGGCAACCTCGTCGGTCAGATAGAGATGAAGACCAAGTCAGGCAAGTGGATCGTCAAGTCAGAGGTGTTTTCCTGACTTTTTGTTCTTGAAGTAGATCTTTTTCATCTCCTCGACCCACCTGTCCTTCTTGGCGTAGATCTGCTTTTGCTTCCTTGTCTTGCAGACCGACAGCGCGTACGAGCAAAGCAGCGGGAAATATACTGACGAGTCGCCGTACACGATGACGTTGCCGCTGTGCGAAGTCTTGATCTTGCCCCAGCTCTTGCCCTCCTGCAGAGTTGCGCCCGACAGCCCGCCGGTGTCCGGCCTTGCGTCAGTCAGCTGGATCAAATAGTCCTGCCCGCCTTCCTTTATCTTTAATATCTGGTAGAGCGCCGGTCCTGTCTGCTGGAAAAAGTTCTTGGGCACCCCGCCGCCCAGCTCGAGCCCTCCCGACTTGTCGCTCTTCCACAATATGGCGGCGGATTCGGCGACGTCGAGGATGGTGTTTGGAAACACTCCCTTGCCCTCAAAGAGAAGGGGCAGCATGTTGAGCCCGATTGAAGAGTCGCCTATCGCCGGCATGTACACGGGCACGTTGTTTTCGTACGCCTTTACCAGAAACGACTTTTCCGGATACTTTGCGTTCTCTTTGGCGGCCTTGCCAAGCGCATAGGCTATGTCGGCGGTGGACGCGTTTGCCGGGATCTCGCCGGATCTTTCCTCCATGTCTTTTTGAACCAGAAGGTCCTGCGCCTGCAGTGTTTCCAACTCTTTTATGTAGACGTCATAGATGCGCACTATTTGCTTTGCATACAGGACGTCGTCGTCGACGTCAAAGTGGCCCTGCCTGACCGGCAGGCCGTAGGCGAAATGCAGGTCGTGGTAGACGTTTGCCCCTGTCGCCACTATCCAGTCGATAAAGCCTGCTTCAATCATGGCAGAGATGGATTTGCCCATGCCTATCGGCGTCATGGCGCCGGCAAGCGTGAGGCAGACAGTGGAATTGGTGTTTATCATGTCCTCAAGAGTCTCGGCGGCCTCGGCAAGCCTGCGGGCGTTGTAGCCGGTAGCTCCGTAGAATTTTATCAAGTCGGTAACGGTCATGTTCGCGGAAACCGTTGGCGGTTCCAGCTTGCGGCCGGTAAAAGAGTGGCGCGGGTCGATGCTGCCGTGGTCGTTGTGGTCGTGCACCCTTTTGGTAGAAAAGCACTCCCTTTTAAAAAATTCTGTTCTCCGCGGGCTTGCGGCTCCGCACAGCTTGCTGACCCGCGACACTACTACTTTCAACGATAACGACATTCTGATTCGTTGATCTGATAATCATTCGCACTCATGTCCCTCCTGCACATAAGCCCATTCTTATTGAATTCCCAGTGCTCATTTGCATGAGTCCTCATCCACTGACCAGTTTCTGCGTCACGCCATTCATATTCAAAACGCACTGATATCCGATTATCCGTATAGCATCATAATTCCTTCATTAACCTGTAGTCAAGTTCTTTTGCCCATTTGCACTTGAGAAATTCAATTATCGCCCGGCGTCCTGTAAAGAATTCCGTTTGGTTTCTCCATTCACAATCTTCCGTGTACGCTCTTGCCGCGACCTCTGGATCCCTTGTATTCTATGCGTCTTGCGCTGCCTTTACTTTGGCTCCTGCCGTTTCTGCATCAAAAGGTGGCAGCAAATCCTTGCTCATCATATTTCATAGCTAGAATATCGATAAAAATCAGCAAGTAACTTTTGGGTAATCAGGTGAAATGTCTCTCACTAGGTTACCCTGACACTGCTTTCCACTCCTAGTGCCTGTTTAAAGCTCCTGGGTTTTCTGTCTTTGAATACGTCTGCGGCACAGTACCGTGTAGAATATTCCCCCATCTGCTCAAGTATGGGCCTGAGATTCTTGGCTTTTTCCATCAATTCATACTCTACCCTCAATGGCATCTCTGCATGGACATGCCTCTTGATCAGGCCGTCGCGCTCCATCTCCCTGATCCTGATAGAAAGGGTCTTTGAATTAATCCCTTCAACAGAATCCAACAGTTCGTTAAAACGCGTCTTGTTGTATAGCATCATGTCACGCAGGATCAGGATGGTGAATTTCTTGCCAATCAGATCAAACGTGTTGTGTATAGGACAGTTTTTCAGATTGGACGGGTTCAGGTTACCTGCATTTCACCTACATACAATTTTGTTACTTTCTGGTTAATATTGGTTACTATTCTTCATATACTTACCAAATGTCAGCAAGTGAAAAAGACGCAAAAATAGCAACGATCGTGTTTGCAGACACGGAAACAAACGAAGGCCTGGGCAGGGTAGTAAATGCAATGATCACCGTCAAGGAACTAAAACAAGCGGGCGACGAAGTCCGGCTTTACTTTGACGGCACCGGCACCAAGTGGCTCGCCGAACTGTCAAGAAAAGATCACATAGCGCACCCACTGTACGAGTCTGTGAAAGACAAGGTATCCGGCGCATGCCTGTTCTGCGCTACGGCGTTTGGCGCAAAGAACTCTGTCCAAGACTGCAAAGTCGAGCTAGTCGACGAATTTGAGCAACACATCAGCGTAAAGAAACTCCTGTCGGACGGATTCCGGATAATCAGCTTCTGACTCCTGCTTTGTCGGGTAGCCCTCTTATTTTTCAAAGCCGTCTACGCATATTTTTATCCTACCCTATCCTGTAAAGCCACCATGGCCGGCAAGAAAAAAGACGACCTTTTGCACAGCGCAGTGAGGGACCACGCTATCGACAAGGACACTGACATTAACTCGCTATTCAGGAGCATGGCAAATTCCGGCGGGTTCGAGTCGCGCAACCTGGCAGAGGGCGTCGACATTTTGCAAAGGATGCAGGCTGATGGCAAGTGCACGAAATTCCTTTCATTTGTGGCGGCGCTGATGTCTACCGGCGCCCGGGGCATCGTCCGCGACATGCTGAAAAACAAGATGTTTGACGTG
>JGI10216J12902_100070000_pt1 | contig 15976 bp, 20 predicted proteins | sample KanNatreferecore_FD_12902 | JGI IMG/M metagenome (IMG submission 12902)
ACAGCAACACGCTCAAGAAGTTGACCGGCTCCCCGTTTATCGAGGACTGGCAAAACGTCAGGGTCACGGTGTACGTCGAGCCCAACGTGCGTTTCGGTAAAGAAGTCACGGAGGGATTGCGCATCAGCCCCAAGGTCGCCACGGCGGTGACGATCACGCCAGCCACGGCCAAGGCGTGGGAAAATGCCAAGGCCGCGTACCGCCGCGACGGTTGCCTGGACGCGGTCCTGGCACGCGCCTCGATGTCGGAGCTACATCAGGCCCAGCTCATTAAGGAGTGCGGCGATGGCGTGGCATGACGTAGCCCAGAACACCGAGGAATGGCTCGCGCTGCGCATTGGCAAAGCCACCGCGAGCCAATTCGGCACGTTCATGGCGAACCTCGGCAAAGCGTTCGGTGATCCTGCTAAGCGCTATGCCCTCCAACTGGCGCTCGAACGGATCACCGGGCAGCGCGCTGAATTCAGTTTCCAGAGCGATCACCTGGAGCGCGGCCACGTCCAGGAGCCGGTCGCCCGAATGCTGTACGAGGACGCGCAATTCGTGGAGGTCACGAACGGCGGGTTCTTCGATTGCACCACCTACGGCGATTCGCCAGACGGTCTAATCGGCCTGCATGGTGTCCTCGAAATCAAATCAGTAACGGCCGGCGTTCACTGGGACACGATGCGTCGCGGGTCATTCGATCCGTCCTACCGCTGGCAATTGGTCGGGCACCTGGACTGCTCCGGGCGCGATTGGGTCGACTTCGCGAGCTACTGTAGCGACTTCCCTCCAGCCGGGCAGTTGGTCATATACCGCCAGGACCGCGACGACTTTAAAGAGGAATTGATTCAACTCGCTGAGCGGCGCGCGGAATTCCTGGCGCTGGTCGATCACATCACTCTCAACATCCCGAGGTAGTTATGGCGCGTGGAGTAAACAAAGTCATTTTGGTTGGCACTCTGGGGCAAGACCCGGACAGCCGTTACTTGCCCAACGGTAACGCGGTGACGACGATCAGCATGGCGACCAGTGAGAAATGGACAGACAAGCAATCGGGGCAGCCGGTCGAAAAAACCGAATGGCACCGGGTCTGTCTATTCGGGAAGGTCGCAGAAGTCGCCGCGAAGTATTTACGCAAAGGCTCTCAGTGCTATATCGAGGGCAAGTTGCAGACGCGCGAATGGGAGAAAGACGGGATCAAGCGCTACACGACGGAAGTAATCGTCGACATGCGCGGCCAGCTCCAACTACTCGGCGGTAATCCAAACGGGCAACAGGCGCCACAGCAACAGGCACAGCGCCCACCACAACAGCAGAGTCAGCAGGCCGCACCGCCAGACCAGTTTTATGATGACGACATACCCTTTGCGCGAGTGCCGTATCTGGCCGGCGCGTAATCAAACGACGGTGTAATCATTACACCGTCGTTTCAAAAGACCAGGGGGCCAGCATGACCAAACAAGAAAAGATCACAGCGGAGGTGTTGGCCCAGGCACTGGCCCTACTCCAGCGGGCCAAGCCGTATGTGAGCAAATACCCCAGCGTTGGCGCACAAGAGTTGAGCAAAGACCTGACCAAGTTTCTCGCCGCCCAGGACCAGGAGAAAGACTGATGTTGGTTTATTTATTTCGCCGTAAGGCCGAGAGCGCGAAGGCTCTCGGCTTCTGTGAGATCGGCCTCGCCGTAGTAAATGAAGCGGCGGACTTGTTCTGGACCCTGGACGAATTCGGAGACCCGCGCGATTTTGAAGTGTCACCCGCCCGGCCTGGAGACGCACTCCACGCGTGGCAACGCGACTACTCAAAGATCGTCGCGGCGGAAACGAAAACGAAGACCGCTCCAGGGACGTGCTTCTTTACCGACGAGACGCCGCGCGTCGATCGTTCCAGCATGGCGACGATGAGCGAGACACTCATGGATCAAACAGAACGCGAATGGTGGTCATTCGATCACGACGGTTTAGTGTAGGAGTAGGGAAATGGAACCTGAAATTCTGCATGTACCAGAGCTGGCGCTACTGATGGGCCGCACCGAGGCGGCGATTCGCAGCGCAGTACAAGCGCGGCCAGACTGGTTGCCACCGTACTATAAGCAGGGGTCGCGGATATGCTGGCGCCTGGAGACGGTGCGCAAGTATCTGAGGGATTTTGAAGCGGGGGAGCATCATTCGTTGAAAGTCGGGCGGCCCCGTAAAGAGCCGCCGAGTCTGGCAGGGTCAGTCTAATTTGTCGGCAAGGTTCTCGGGGCTCAAGTGCGTATAGCGCTTGAGCATTGCCAGGGTCTTGTGCCCGGTAATGGCGGCCACTTCCATAATATCCAGGCCGCGCTCGAACAGCCGGCTGGTCGCCTCATGGCGCAAGTCGTGATAGTGCAAGTTGACCACGCCAGCCGCCTCACAGGCGCGGGGGAAATAGTTACTCACCGATTGAGGCGAGAGGCTAAAGACCCGGCCATCAGATCGCTCCGGCATTTCTTTAATCAGATCACGCGCCCGTGTAGATAATGGCACCGCGCGACGCGATCCGTTCTTACTGTCCTCAAAGTATGCCACCCTCCCCCGAATCTGTTCGCGCTGTAGCATGACCAGCTCAGTGCGGCGCATTGCCGTGTCGGCCGCAAGTTCGATAATGATTGGCAGTTCGCTATTAATAGCCTTGGCCGCCTCATATATCTTTTGAAGTTCTTTTGTGGTCGGCCGGCGGTCCCGCTCTTTGCTGCCCTTCGGCAGTCGGATATTCGTGCAAGGATTGACCAGCCCTGTCATGTGCCACTCTTTCGCCGCGATGGTGTAGAGGTGGCTGATGATCGCAAGTTCAAGGCGCACGGTGGCGGTCGATACATTTTGCTTTAGGCGCTCGTCGCGATAGGTGGCAAGGTCGGACGATGTAATTGCACTTAGATACTTTTCAGAGAGCGGATGTAAGAGCCAGCGCTTAATGCGAACCGCCTCTTGCTTGGCCCCCTTCTTAGCATCACTGATTTTCATGTACTTGTTTAGCGCGGCGGTCAGTGTGGTCTGTTCCGCCTTACTGCTATCCACAAACTTCGAGCGGGACATATCGCCCTCGATGCCGCTGGCCCATTTGGTAGCCTCGGCTTTCGTGTCGAAGGTAGCGGAGAGAGTTGGGTAGCCTTTGCGCCGGATCAGTGCGCGCCATGCGGTGCCGCGTTTTTGGTAGGTAGCCATTTGAAGGTGCCCGTTTCCGAATGGTTGGAAACAGGAGCATAGCCAGATTTTTAACCGGTGTACCAAATTTGTACCAAAAGAAAAAAGGCCCAGCGATGGTAAGTCGCTAAGCCTTTGATTTTGGCGGAGAGATGGGGATTCGAACCCCAGGAAATGCTACCACTTCAACGGATTTCGAATCCAATTTTGCTCGTTGATTTACTTCACTTTTTCACGTCAAGGTATTGAATTCATTGTGTAAGCATTCATCACCATGCAGCTTGATAAAGCATGATTTGGTACACCCGATGTACCAAATTTGTACCATCGTTGCACCATCGCGACCGGCCCCGTACCCTACCGAGCGACGTACCAGACGCATCGGCCTGGACGCGAAAAAAATAACCTACGGTATTGACGCCTCCGCCGATGGACGGTACACATACGACAACAAATTCGCGTCGGCACACCACCGCACACGATCCAGGGAAACAAGGACCGTAGGAGTAACAGCATGGCTTTAAATTCAAGTTTAGGGTTTGCCCAGTTCGCCCACCGTGAACACCTGCTCCATGATTTTCTGTCCACCGCTGAGCCACCACCTGCACCGCCCACACTTCAAGAGCTGCGAGCACAGCGCAAAGCGAAGAAGAGACAACTTCGAGAGTTGCAGTCACTCAGCCCCGATCAAATAGAATTCAACACCCCCGCTATAACGCGCCAGACCGAAGACCTCAGGACACTTGAGGAACAAATGCGTGAAGCACTCGGGATAGATAAGCCGGCCCCGCAAGAGCGGCCGGAATTGTTGCTTGCGTCTTTCGAGTTTCAATCAAGACCCTCTACCACACCGCCGCCGCCCGGTATTGAACAGGCCAGCGAAACAGCCAAGCGGCAAGCCGCACTTGAGAAAGAGCTGCGCGCTACTCTTGGTGTTCCTGCCCCCGCCATCGAACCCCCACATAAACCGTCCGGCCCCCGCACTTTTGTGAAGCGTCGCCAGGAAGTCATGCTCCAGGTTCGCCGCCGCGATGGTTCGGAAATTCCGTTCTATCACCTGGACACCTGCAACAGTTCTCTAGAGGCGGAAATCAACGCGGCCAAGAAAGCGCGCAGCTTTGGCCTGACAGTTTTGAAGACCATCAGCGCCACCATTAAAGAAGTTGAATGCACAGTGGGAGCGGCCTAGATGAACAGGGACCACGCATACCTCTATGTGATCCGGCAGCACATCGAATTGTTGGCCGAGGACGAGCGAATCAAAGTCATGCGGCTGGTCGATCGGTTGCAAGCGTCGGTTGATGCGGCGGGCGATAAGGCCGTCGCATCGATGGCACTCACTTTAGTGTGTGCGAGAAACTTGATTGACATTACGAGCGGGGAGGAATGATGACGCGAAACGAATTCAAGCTCCAGCGCTTGTTAGGCGACATCGAATTGCTAGAGCAACCCAGGCGCGCATTCGTTGAGGGACATGCGGATACACTCCGCAAGATGATAAATGATGCTGGCACTGACCGGCATCTTGTGTTTGTCGCGCTGGCACTTGTCAGCGCTGAACAGATGGTCAGCTATGGCGGGACACAATGATGAGTAAAGAGGCGCAGAACCTAGCCCTGGATAAAATAATTAGCCACTTCGCATGGCTAACAATGGAGCAGCGCGACGAGGTGAAGGACCTATTGCAACAGATTGATGACGTAATCCATTCAGCGAGCGACGTGAGTGTCGCGGCGGCGGTGCTCCGAATTATCGGCGCGATCACTGTCGCCTCTTCGACTCACCCAAAATTGGCTGACAAATCCAAACAATCCAACTAAACCAAACCCAACAGGGACGGCACCACTATGGCAACAATCGCTGACTTCAAGGCCGCTGAGCGCGCGCTGGCAATTCAATTCACCGCCTTCGAAGAAATGAAACAGAACCCGGAACTTAGGAAGGCGCTAGAGCTTGATGCAGCGCTAGAGGCATTCTGCATTGAGCATAAGACTTCGCGTGCGGCGCTCTATGAATTGCTGGCCCTGGACATCGAACCGCAAAAGAAGCAGGTCAAGAAACCGGCAGCCACTCCCGCCAAACCGGCAGCATCAAAACCAGCATCGAAGCCAGCCGGTAAGCGGGCGGCCCCCGTTATGAAAGTTCGGGTTTTCGCAAACCCACATACCGGCGAAGAGCTAACCGTGCGTGGCAATCGCGACGGCAAGTTCAATCAATGGAACGCAGAGTATGGCGCTGATGTGGTCCGGTCCTGGAAAATTCGTGAATACGACGCGCCACCGAAAACCAAAGCCGCCTAAAAATAAACCCGGTCTTGTGCCGGGTTTATTGTTTCTTAAGTGCCACTACCGGAACCCATGTGTTGTACCCGACGATATTAGCACTGCTCATAGTCATGCCCGTGAGGTCCATCCCGCGCGTGTACGAACCGCCCGGCAGTGAAGAGTCGTTGAACAATACCGCCGAGAGCGTGGTAGTGCCTGCGGCAATCTGCGTCATCGCGTCACTGATGGCTAGCCCAGCGAGTGGACCCTCGACATAGTTCGTCGTCTGCGTATAGGTGGCGATGGTTGGTGATGTGCTCGAACCATGCACTACGACGTAATACAGGCCGGGCAATAGCGCAACGGGAGCGCCGAGAGTGACGGCGATACGGCCGGTCGCGGCGGTCGACAGTTGCGCGCTCGCCGCACACGTTCCCGGCTTGCCTGCCCCGAGGAAGTTATAGATACCGATGTCCAGCGTGGTCGCGGCGGTCGCGGTGCGAACAGCGATCACAATGTCGGTGAACGTCAGCGGCGAATCCAGATACACGAGGCTGAGCTGACAGCGGGTAGTGCTGTTGATTGCCGAGGAACCGTAACCACCGGGGCCGGTGTAGAACGGGAAATCATTCAGGGTCGCGGCGGCGGTCGCCATGCCGGACTGCCCTGGCCCCCACGCCGGAATGCCAGCGGTCATCGTCAATACTTTGCCGTTGCTCCCAGCCGCGAGGCGGGTCGGTGTACCAGACGCACCACCATAAATGACATCGCCCGAGGTGGTCATGGGGTTGCTCATGCCAGACGCAGACGCCGCCCAGGCGGAACCGCTCCACACATACAGCGCATTGTCGGCCTTGCTGTAGACCTTCAATCCCTCATGCCGCGCGCCCATCGTGATCGGCGCCCCGTTCGAATCATTGCCCGGCACGAACACCCAGGCCGTCCCGAAATAACCAGCGAGGCAGTTCGCCCGGCCTGCCCACACGCCGGTCGGACTGGCGCCGAGAATGTACGTGTCACCCTGCGCGGGGGAGCCGGGCGGAGTATTGAGCGCGACGCTGATAACACCGGTCTGCAAAATCTGAATCTGGTTGAGCGCGGTGTTGTGTGTGATTTCCGGTTGCGCTTGCTGGCCGGCAATGTAGCTGATACCGAGGTCGGCGGATGTGGTCATAAGTTCCTCACACGGTCGCGATGGCGGGGAAGCCCCGGCCGCGAACGTCGCTCAGTTGATAAATGCGAAGTGTGACCGGGTTGCCAGGGGTCAGCCCGTCAGCGGTTTGCTCGGCGGCGGTGTAACTAGCGGCGGGCGTGGTCGCAGAGATCGTCCTGACGACACTTGCCCCGCTGTAGATATCGATGGAATACGCCTCGGTCAGTTCGCCCAGAGGCACCGGGCCAAGCCCCAGGCCGGGCACTTGCAGACGGGTCCGACGCACCCAGGACAGCGACAGATTGTTCGAGCCGTCGCGCACGCCCGCAACGTGGACCGGCGACTTCGGCATTTTGCCAACGCCGTTATTGGTGAAGGCCTGCGCGGCTGTATCGACTTCGTTCGTCAGGACGCTGACCGGTTTGAACAGCCGCGAGTAATACCAGTCGGCCGGGCCGAATTCTGTACGGCCGAGCGTAGTGCTGCGCAGTAATACGAACACTTCGTTCGTGCCGTGCGTAATGTTCGCCTCGGTGCCCAGGCGCCCGCGCAGCAGGTTGCTCAACGTGTACTGCCCAGGGCCAACCAGGGTCGCCGTTGCGAACTGAATCACTTCACCACCCTGGCCGGTCGATGGACCCAACCACGCCGCATTGTAGCCAGCGATAACAAGGTCTTCGCTGATGCTCTCCAGGGATGAACCGGCATAGTCGAGCGTCACGGTTAGCGTGTTGCCCCGGTCCCAGAAGGCTGTCGGGCCGACCGGCAGCGCGACCGGGACATCACCGATCACAGAGCGGACGCCAACCTTGCTCATGCTGGAATAGGACGAGCCGCCATCAATGGAGCGGCGCACATCAGCACCGCGCCAGCCGGCCGACGCGCCAGTGACCACCCAGTAGAACCCAGTGTCATCGTTACCGTCTTGCACAATGGGCATGTCCATCAGCACCAGACGAGTCACGCCAGGGAACTTGACCACGTTGCTTGGCAGGTTGCCGTCCGTGCCGAACGCGGTCGATGTGTATACCTCTGGGTCATCGCGCTGCGCCTCATAGGTAGACACCCCGTTATCACCGCGCGAAATACGGACCACTTTATAGGGGATGATCTGGCCGTCCACGAGCACACCCAGGACGTCGCCAGAGGCGCGGCGCACCCACTTATCAGTCAGGGAAAACGACACACTACGGCGCGCAGTCCATGCCTCCCATAATGTGCGGTCAGCGATTCGCCGCGCATGATCGACGCCCAACGTCAGCGGCAGCTCGACACTGATAATGTTTGCCGCGTCGCCCAGGTCTTTAAAAGCGCGTTGGCTGTTGGTCTGATAATCAAGCGCCGGGTCGAGGTGCGTGAGCGAAACCGTTTTAGGCATCTCCAACGCCGTGACTGCTTTGAATCGCGCCGGCTCGGTCGAGTTGTCTGCCCCCTGGACGGCACCCATGTCGCCCACCGGGACTACGCCCTTCATCCCGCCGCCCCGCTTCACGCAACGCACTTGCCCGGCCTGCTCTGCCAAGTCGAAATTGAAGGCGACGGCGAGCGGTGTCAGTGCCCCGCTTGCCTGGACCGACCGTGCGATCACCAGACCGCGCAGCTCATCGTTCAGGCCGGTGATTGAAATGTCATCCACACCGACACGCCGGGCGATGTCATGCACCACCGCCGCCACGTTCGTGACCGCACTCCCGGCAATCTCCACCTCGATGTTCGGGAGCCGGTTGCCGAAGTCAGCCAACTGCAAATCTTTAAAAACGATGTAGGCCGTATTCCTGTAGGCAGGGGTCGCCGGGTTATAGGACTGAATCCAACTGTCGGGCACCTGCACCGTCGAGCCCGGCCAGAAGTGCATCTCCTCCATGACCGCGTGAGTGCCCATCGCCTTCGTCACGATCTGGCCGTTCACCGGATCGACGGCCGGCAGCGTAAGCCCGGTCGTGTCATAGATCAGCTTCGAGTTTGCCCAGATTCTTTTGACCCCGACCATCGTGCCCTGGCCCATCGCCAGAGCAAAACTAATCCGGTAGCTGTACGTCGTAGTCGTCGCGCCACCGCCGCCACCCTTGCCGCTGTCTTGTTCCTCTTCCTCGGCGGTTTCGATTAGGCCGGTCGACCAGATGACGTTGCCGCTGCAACGGTTTTCAGCACCATAGATAAGCGGGATCGCATTACCGTAGGTCGAGACGATGACCTGCTTATCTTGCAGGCGCGGGCCTTCAATTTCGGGGCCGTCTGGCGGGTCGATAATCCCGCCGACCGTCATGCCGATCTGCGCGCCCATGATCGGGTTGCCCATGAAGAACCCGACGACGGCGCCGACAACCCCGCCGACTACTTGCCCGACGCTACTCATGTGTCGCCCTCAACGTTCGGATAAGCCCACCAGCTTTTGACACGCGCCAGCCACTCAGGCGACAGCCCATGCTCGACGACACCGCCCGCCTCGCTATAGGAGTGAATCAGCGTTGCACCGCCTCGATGGTCACTGGCAAGAATCGCGAGGTGCATTGGCAAGTCTGGCCGCCACTGTAGCCACGCGATGTCACCCTCCTGAGGCGCACCACTGAGCGGGCGCAAAAATTGCCGCATCCCTTCACCCATTCGACGCGGGTTGGGTATGCGGCTGTAACCACCAAACCGCGCCCACGCCTCGGCGTCTTCAGGCAGCGCGCCGGTCACATGACCGACGCCGCGAATCAGCCCGACACAATCCACGCCGACACCGCGTAGAACCGCCTGATGGTGGTACGGCGTGCCGATCCAGCGCCGGGCCTCGCTGACAATTCGCTCGCGCATAGTTATCCCTTCGCGTCTGGAAACTGGTTAATGGCGTCGCTACCAGGCACATCAGGGAAACCGCCGTAATCGATCATGTCCGCGTTGAACCGCATATGATCGGTCGGGGATTTATTGCAGCCAGGGGTCGCGGTGTATGTGTCGCCCACTTCAATCGGGTACAGCAACGGCGACCACAGCACGAACACACCGCCTTCGAACCGTTTGATTTCGCTCGATGCCCCAGCGTTGGCCCCACCAGTGAAGGTCAAAATGCCGAGGTCAAAATGCCCGGCCGCTTCACCGCGCGAACTGTCGATCAGAATCCGCCGCGTTGCCGTATTGCTCGCGGCCGGCACCGTCGTCGTTGTGGCCGATCCGGCGACGGTGACTGCCGCCAAGTTGACCGGGCACCGCGAATCAAGCGTCGATCCGAAACCGTACCGGCACGACGCTGTGAAGCTTTCCATCAGTCCGCGTTGACGCAAGTTGGCCGAGCCGGTCAGCACCTCGAAGCTGAAGCCCTCGGTGCCGTGGCTCATGGTGCCGGTGGTGCCGGCCATGAGGCGGAACGGTGTCTCGCCGCCATGATTGAGCCAAGGCACCATCCAGACCTCAAACCTCGCAAAATCAAACAGGCCGTTGTACAGCTCCTGTTCGCTGATGCCGACGTCGGAAATAATACCAATCAGCTCCATATTCCCGTTCGCGCCGATGGTCGTGGATTGCTCCGTTGCCGTAGCGCTGAGGCTATTGCATGGGGTATGCACCACCCCCCGGAACGTCAGTGGCCGGTCGAGCGACGTGAAGGCGAACACCTGCCCATCGCGACGCGTGATCGTCCAGGTCTGCGCCCATTGCGTGTTACATGGAACAAGGTCAGCCAGGACCAGGGCGGTCATCTGAGTGATAGGAGTATCGGCGTGGAATTCCACCAACGGCAGCGCGGCGAATTGTGTCGCGCGCATCGGCGGATTAGGTGCCGCCATGACCAGCGCGGCGAATTGTGTCTCGCGAATAATCGGCGGAGTACCGCCCATGACCAGCGCAGCATATTGGGTCGACCGCATACCATCGCCGTGCCCGAGGACGAGCAAGGCTTCTCGTGTGTCGCGCGCTTCAGGCGCTGTCGGGAAGGCCGCTGTGTCGCCGTTGGTGCCGACCGCTACGTCGTCAAAGTCTTGTGTTCCGGTAGTGGCCCAGTTGCCGACACCAATCCAGCCGACGCCACTAATCGCCGCGTTGGTAGTGTCGACGTTCCACGCGGACGGCTCTGGATCAATCTGACTATTCCAAACCTTCGCCTTAATCGTCGTTCCGTTGACGCGGAAACGTAGGCCGAGGAAGACGCTACCGACATAGGTAAAACTGAATGTCGCGATAGTGGTTAGCGTGCCGCCCGACAAACTCGACACGCGAAATTGAGTGTCGGAAATGTTGTAAAACACATAGCCAGTTTCCGAACCCCCGCTGCCAGACCCGCGCAGAATCAACCACACCTGATAGGGCGATGTATATGCACTGGTCCGCCACCGCAGAAAGATTTCGCCGTTGTCCCGGTTGGCGTCCGCGTCGACATCGTTCCACGACAGCAGCCGATAGGCTGTAGTGGTGCGCGTGTGTTGCAGGTATTTGCCTTGCGTTGTGGACGCGCTCGCCTGCACCAGCCACGTCGAGCCCGTTGTAGTCCAGCGCTGTGTCCAGGCAGCTGGAGCCGCCCCGGTGGTGTCCGAGCCAAAGCTTGTCGAATAGACGGCCATCGTTAGGCCGTCCGCGCGACTTTGAATTGCAGGGCGTCAACCTCGGCCGGTGTAAACGGTGCTGCGCTGGCCGGGTCGGTTTGGAACACGTCCTGGCGATAGGTATAAATTTCAGTCAGCGGCTTGTCGACGCCGTTCGAAGTTGACGCACCGGACACAATCGACACTTGAGTGTTCGCCGTACCGGCCTCGGTCTTGCGCGCGCGCTCTACCATCACCACCGCATTGACTACCGAAATTCCGGCCGGCAAATTCTGGAGCCCGAACTGGGACACCAGACCCGTGGTCGCGGCGGTGATGTAATCCGTGTCGTCGTTGGGGGCCGCCTCATCGATACATAGATAACCAGACGCAGCGCCCACGGCAGTCCAATCGGCAGTCGCCGTATTAGCGTCGGGGAACAGGGTCAGCACACGGCGGTCGCCAATGAACGAGTTGTTGTAACTGGTCGTGTTGTCGTAACAGAACACGTCGTCAAGGTCGGTGCGCTCAAATTGAAGCGTACCCCCTACACCGCCACCGATATAAACCTGACTGCATTCGACTAGCGAAGTGGCGCAAGTGTCCGCACCGCTGATACTCAAGACGGTTACACCGTTCACGCGGACCTCAACCGTCCCAACGGTCTGGCTAAAGAACGCTACACACTCAATGTGTTGATATGCGTTAGCGACGATTACGGGAACCGACGTTATCCCGAGCGAAGTGCCAGAAGTTGCTTGCCCGCGCCATGCCTCGATAGTCCCGGTCGACTGGCAAACAATAGTAATTTGAATCGTATTCGTTGCATCTGCGAACTGAAAAAGGCGTTGTGAATTGTTACCCGACGGCAGCGCCGGGAGATAAAACGCGCCACCCATTCCCACCGTCGTTTTTGCCCCACCGAGGACGCGCCGAATATTGGTAGTCGAAGCAGTCGTGCCGCCAGACTGGCGAATATGATACGTCCCAGTGCGCGGGTTTGCGCTCGAAAGGGTAACCGCCCCGCCGGCCTCGGCCCACGCGCCGTCGAGCATTTTAGTTGTCGATGTTCCGTAGTGGTCAAACCCATCACACCAGAGCAAAGCCATAGATCACCTCAAGAATTAGCAAGGACGAATTTCAATCAGCACGATGTCGGCAAAGCCGGACACGCCGTAGTCATGCAACAGGCCATCAAAGGATTCGTCAGACTCGAAGCGCACCTCGACGTCGTACAGATACCCGGCACGGACCACGGCCCCAGGCGCTGGCGGTGCGCTGAATGTGACGACGCCGGTATCCCGGTCGACGGTCCAGAAAATAGGGGTTAGCGGGGTTGTCCATGTGGTCGGGTCCGTGTTGTTGATCGATACCAGGACGGTCGAAACCACCGGATGGACGACGTTGCGCGTGTAGGTTTCCGCGCCTCGCGTGTAGGTCTTGACCAACTGGAACGCCACAGTGATTCCGTCGCCCGTGCCCAACACCTGATCGCTGAATGTGATTGCCGGGACAAAGTTCGGGCGGTCCAGCGCACGCGACGCAAAGTCCAACGGATCGCGAAACGGGAAGCTGCGCAGCGGGCCGCGCACGATTAGCCAGTGATCGCGCACGGCTTCATAGACATCGTGATCGCGTACCGCCTGAGGCAGCGTGTAACGGTGTAACGGATGTTCCCACCGCTGGTTCGCCTGCTCGGCACCTGAGTCCGAGTGCGTGATCGATGTCGACCAGCGCGGCGATGACATGCACGGATAACCAGGAACGCAACGGTCCAGGTACAGGTCCAGGAATCTGCTCATGTGAGGCTCATTTGCTGTTTGGCGCGGCGGGCGATTTGCCGCTGGGAGGCACGAAACGAGTTCGCGTCTGGCGTGTTGATGTTGAAAATTTGAGTGCTACGGTCGCCGGGCGCACCCTGCGGTTTGATGCTGCCACTGTTGCCAGGGATCATGTATTGGCGGCCGTTGGACATGAACATCTCGGGGGCGTTGTTCTCGCCTACCTCATACAACTTCCCGGCCTCAACTGGCCCGCCGACCGCCTTGCCGCCACCGAAGCCGAACCACGCCGAAGCCGCTTGCATACCGGCCGCGAGCAACCCACCGCTGCGTTCTCCGTCCGGTCCTTTTTTGCCCAGAGCAAGTTCCATTAATTGAGCGGCGGCGGCCTCTGCGACCATGCGTTGAATGACCTTGCCGAAGTTGGCGGCCATCCCGTCGACGCCATCAGCGAACGGATCAAAAAGGAAATCAGCGAACGCGTCTTGTGCGTTGCGTGCCGCCTCGTCAGCGAAGACGCTCATCTGGTCCTTTGTTTCGGTTAGCTTGTCCTGCGACTTCGATAGCCCTTTATCGAGGCCGTCCATTACGTGGTCGTATTGCGTCTGGTTGATGTCGCCAGCGTTCAGCGAGGCGCGCAGCGTCTCGACATCCTTCTGATAGTCGTTTAAAAGTTTCTGCCCATCGGTGAACGTGGATTCCTGGACCTTCTTGAAATTGTCCAGGCGCTCGGCTGTGTCCTTGATTGCCTTCTGCCCTTGCTCGTAGGCGTCGACGATAGCCAGCGCAGCAGTCGCGCTTTCCAATTGGGCTTTGGTCGCCCCGTCCTGAGCGAGTTTGTAGAGCGTGGCTTGCTTGGTGGTCATGCCCACCGTCGCGGCCTGCTCTTTCAGCGACTCGATTTGTTTGTCGATTGCCTCGGCCGCCTTCTGCGCGGCCTTCGCACCCTTGTCCGTTTCGGCGTTCTGGCGCTCCAATGCCTTGCGGTAATCATGCGTTACCTTCGCCGCCTCCTGGCCCTTCTTGCGGTATTCGCCGCTGTACAACTTATCGATTTTCTCGGCGGCCTTGGCCGTGGCTTTGTCGATGTCATCGCTAATGGACGCCAGGGTTTGCCCGGCAATCGCAAAGTCACCGCTCGCCGCCTGAGCCGCCGCCGCCGCAAGCCCACCGACTGCGATGCCCTCGGCTTGCAGCGCACCCCCCAGGCTGATAGCCAGGGCCGTTACAAACTTCAGCACTTCACCGAGCCCAGACGTTGCGTCGGCCGCCTCATCGGAATTGTCCGCGAGGTCGAGCATCAGCCCCGTCAGATCATTCAGGTACGGCAGCAGGTCGGCAGCAATCTGGTTCGCCATGCCACGGCTCACACCGTCCAGTGTGGTCAGGCTGTCATTGAACTGGTCGGCGGCGGCAGCGTTCTCCGCGCTCATCACAAGGCCCAGGCGCTCGGCCTGATCGGTCAGCTCGGTGATGCCCTGCTTGCCGCTATTGAGTAGCGGGATCAGTTTTGCGCCGGACTTCCCGAACAAATCCTGCGCGAGCGCGGTCTTGTTTGCGCCGTCCGCATAGCCCTGGAACTTGTCGGCCACTTCGAGCAGAACTTTGTCAGCGTCCTTTAGCTGGCCGTTGGCATCACGCACCGACACGCCGATGTCCGAGAACGCCGCCGCTTGCTTCTTGCCTCCAGCCGCCGCCTGCGAAATGGTCTTGTTGAATTTGGTCAGCGCACCGGTCAGCCCTTCCTGATCCACGCCAGCCGTGGACGCGGCAAAGCTCAGGCTCTGGTATGCCTCGATGCTGATGCCGATAGCCTGCGCCGTTTCGGCCGCTGCATCAGCAGCATCGATGCTCTCCTTGATCCAACTGGCGAACGCGCCAGTCGCCAGACCAGCGACGGCGGCGCCGATCAGTTTGCCGACGCGTGCATACCGCCGCTGTTGATCCTCGGCAAATTTCTGACTGATGCGGTTTGCTTTGCCGAGGTCGGATTCCAGCCGCGCCAGATTCGCCGCGATGTCGATTGTCAGCGTACCGAGCGACATAGTGAAACCTCGTCAAAAGAGTGCGTCGATGGCGGCCGAGTGTTCAGCCGGGTCGTCAAATTCAAGCGGGGGGAGAGTGTTGGTTTGTATTTCGAAATCGACTTGATAGAACGCCATCCAGTCGACCAGTTGCGGACTGGTCATTTGCCGCTCCAGGGCGTCCACGTTCCACTCGCCCAGGTCGCGGGCGAGTTTGAACAGGAAGAAACGCTCGGGGCGGCATCTCAGTTTTTTGCTGCGTCCTCGGTCGCGCTGACAAAGAACTTGTTCAGCGTGATCGCAGCGTCTGAAATGACACCGATTGCTTGGTTCGATTTGGTCGCCAGCGCGGTCATGTCGTCGACGGTGAACAGTGGCACCCCCTCCGCATCAGTGACCGATAGCGCCACGAGGCGCAGTTTGATTTCCAGCATTGCGCTAGCCGGGTCGCCGCCGTCTTTTTGCACGGCGCCCAGGCGTGCCCATTCGCTGAGCACGAGGCTGCGATCACGCACAGACAGAGCGGTAATCATTACGTCACCGCCCCACTCTGGAATGCTGACCTTTTCTTGCGCGCGGTCCTTGGCACTCAAAATCTGATCGCGATTAAGCACTGAGCACCTCGTACACTTCGCCCGTAATGGTGACGGCCATCGTGCCGGCGTTGGTGCCATCGACTGCGCCGGAATCACTCAGCGAGCGCACATAGCCTTCAAAGATTTTGATGTAGTTGTTTTTCTTGACGAGTTTGAACCAGCGCGGCAACGCCTGACGCTTGGCTACTTTCGCCTCCACCTGGAACGCGTCGTCTTCGACATAGTGCAGGTCGGCACTCATGCCGCCGAAGTCTTGCAGGCCGAGGTTTTTTTCCTTCGCCGTCGAGCACAGGGTAGTGCTGTCGATTTCAGACGCCTGCCCATCAAAGCCCGAGTAGGATTTGTGTTGGCACGTCTCAATAAATTGAATCAGCCCGGCAGTGCCGGCCGAGCCATAGGTGGTGAACAGCGTCGAGTCGATGTTCTCCAGGGTCACAGTGGTGGCGGTCTTCGCGCTGACGATACCGTCCAGGCCGTTGATTTCGGTCATGCCGACCACGGCAGCAAA